>Ga0233432_10002022_pt1 | contig 19155 bp, 15 predicted proteins | sample SI_122_August201_6_FD_179870 | JGI IMG/M metagenome (GOLD analysis project Ga0233432, IMG submission 179870) | Seawater microbial communities from Saanich Inlet, British Columbia, Canada - SI_122_August2016_10_MG | ecosystem: Environmental > Aquatic > Marine > Inlet | place: Canada: British... | reverse complement strand
GGGTGGTGTACCCAGCATCGCGCAGGTAGGACGTGATCGGTTTGTAGGGCGCGGGCAAGGCAAGGTCGCGGTTGCTTCGGTGCATGTGAGCGTTGATAATGGTCGGATTGACGCCAACCATCATGGCGGAGCGGTTGGGGGAGCAAATGGGATTGGCGCAGATCGCGTTATTATACTTGCGTCCTTCCGTTGCGAGTCGGTCGAGAGTGGGGGTTTGGAGCCCTTTCATGCCGTAGCAGGCAAGGTCCTGGCCAATGTCCTCAGCCATGAGCCAAACAATGTTGGGACGGTACTGAGCTTGGAGGGGGGCTATTAGCGAAACGACCAGAAAACCGGAGAAAACGAGTGATTTGAAGATCATAGCCATCGACGATGTTCGCTGGGCTGAAGAGTTCAATTCTTTACGCTGGGTAAGGCGATAGGAAAGAATTCTCTCACGCGAAGCCGGTAAGGTCTAGCGAAGTCGCTCTCCTTGGCGTCTTGCGCCTTCGCGTAAGACTTCTTATGCTCGTTTGTTGGTTATGGCGATCAACCTTTGTCTTGATCCGATTGAGAATTTGCGACAGAGCCATTATTTACACGCTTACCCCGATACCGAACGATATTATGAAACTAACAGGATTTGCCGACGAGGCTTCACGCGATTTAGCAACGCAGATTAAAGCGACCAAAGAACTTGGCTGGACGGCCATCTCCGCTCGTATGATCGGCGACTACAATATTCATGAGATGTCGGAGGAGGATTTTAATCGAGCGGCGGATCAATTGGACGAAGCGGGTGTGATGATTCCGGAAGTGGGAGCGCTTATCGCGAATTGGGGGAAAACGATCGATTCGGATTTTGCAATTACTTTGGCGGAAGTCGAACGCTGCATACCGCGTATGCAGCGTTTGGGCACGAAGATGGTGCGAATTATGTCCTACGCTCAGAACCCATGGGGGGAAGACCAAAAAGAAGCGGAGCGTTTCAGACGGCTTCGCGAAATCGTCAAACGTTTCGCCGATGCGGGGCTTACGGCGATTCACGAAAATTGTATGAATTGGGGTGGCTTTTCGGCTGAGCATTCATTGCGTCTCGTCGATGAAGTACCGGGTTTGAAGTTGGTATTCGATACGGGCAACCCTATCTTTCAGCACGACCGTTCAAGGCCGCAGACCGATGGATCGTTTCCGTGGCAAGATGCTTTCGAATTTTGGCAAGCGGTGCGAGACCACGTGATTCATATTCACGTAAAGGATTGTCAGAATCCGATCAGCGACGACGTGGAACCGGAATACACGATGCCGGGCGATGGATTAGCTCGCGTAAAGGAAATCCTCACAGATGCAATGGGTAATGGATACGATGGGTGGATCGCGATTGAGCCGCACGTGGCAACGGTTTTCCATGCGAAACTAGGCGAAACCGTCAATTGGGACGAATGTTACCGCAGTTACGTGGAATATGGCAAACGCCTCGAGGCCTTGATGGCCTAAATGAAACCTAGAGGATGAACTTATTGTCCCGCAGGGACACCTATGTGTTTCGACCTGTCTCGACGTAGCGCAGCGAAGGCGGAAGGAACAACCAGCGAAGCGTTGACCAAAATTGGATTTGGTTGATGACCACGTCGCCTTGCGACGTAGCTACGTCGAGTTCAGCTCGAAGAGCTAGGCCAGCCATTCGGTTGGGGCTTAACTGCTTTGGGTTGAGGTTGTTTTTAACAACAGTCTCGCTGAGCGTGACCTTGTGTACTCGCAAGTTCGGCCAATAGCTTCTCGCTGCGCGAGAAATAGATTTTTCGATGAGGGACTTTCGGTCCTCCAAGGGTGTGATTTTAGAATTTGTTCTCGAAGGAATTGGGTTTTGTTGCGATAAATGCCCTTCGAAGATTTCGCTTACCCTTTTATCGTTATGAAATCGATTGTTTCCCTATCTCTTTTAGCTCTATTCCTAACCGCCTGCTCGAGCGGACCGGAGCTTGCTCCGATTTTCAATGGAAAGGATTTGAGCGGGTGGAAAACGGAGCTTGAAGCATGCTGGTTGGTTTCGGATGGAATCTTGCATGCGAAGAACGATCCGGATCAGAAGGGCGACATTATCGTAACGGAAAAATCCTATCGGAATTTTATCTTTCAGATGGATTTCAGGTTCGGGGAAGGCCGTATCGATTCTGGTATCTTTTTGCGCGACTCCAAAGAGCAAATACAAATCGGCGAATCAGGAAGCCTGAAGCGAGACATGACTGCTTTGCCTTACATACCGGCTATTAAAGGTTATCCGATTCAAGTAGAGACCGCGAAGGATGTGTTGGATATGACGGATTGGAACACGCTTAAAGTCGAGGTCGTCGGCTCGAGCTACACCACATGGCTCAACGACAAGGAGATCATGACCTACGAGTCCGAGACGATCATCCCTGAAGGGCCGATCGGAATTCAAGTGCATCCCAAGCGCGCAATGAGCATCGACATACGCAATATTTTAGCGACTGAGCTGCCGGATTGATCGGAAGGTATTTGGAACGATGAAACGTTTAAGGATGAAGGCAGAGAACGAGTAGTAATCTTTGGGTTAGACGTTCTACGCAAATGGACAGACTGTTCTTATTAATCTCGGCTTACCCTGAAGTTACAAGCAACCCTTTTTATCCCTGATGCAAAGCACCTTAATAAATCGTCGTGACTCAATTAAAACGCTTTTGGGAGGGGCTTTAGGCGGGGGCATAGCTTCGCGACTACGAGGGGTAGGCCCTGGTGAGCTCGACCGGTTTGGTGGCTGGAAGGATCGGAAGTTTGAGGCTACTGGTTTCTTTCGAGTGGAGAAGGATTCGCGGTGGTGGCTGGTTACTCCAGATGGCCATGCGTTTTTGAGTTTCGGAATCAACCACCTTTACCCAGATTTGTTTAGGCAGCCATATAATCGTGATGCTTGGCAAAAGCGCCTCGCCGTCGATGACCTCAATAACAATTCGAAGTTCTCGCCCGCCCTACGTGCTTGGTTTCTTCAGACTTGTCGAGATTATGGGTTCAACACTGTCGGCGTTCACAATTCCCTGACTATTGTCAATCGCCCGAAGCCGACCGTTCCTTATATGCAGCCGATCAAGATTGTGGATATTCCGCATTGGAGGACGGCCGTCCCTGATGAGAATTTTTTAGATGTTTTTGCACCGGAGTTTGTCGCTCGATGCGATCGAATGGCGAATGAAGTTGCGACGCCGGTGAAGGACGATCCGTTTCTCATTGGCTATACTATGACCGACTGTCCGTTGTTGACCGAAGAGGATTGCCGCGAACGCCCGGACGTTATCGGGGGCGCTCGTCGCGAATCGCGTATCGGTTGGCCGCGACGTCTCCGCAATTTTGGACCCGAGGCCCCTGGAAAGCAGGCTTATGTGCGGACCATGCAAACTATATACAGGGATCGAATTTCGGATTTCAATCGTACCTACGGAACTCGATTCGATTCCTTTGATGCACTTGCGTCGGCTAAAAACTGGAGACCGGCTACCGATCTTTCTAACGCGAACGAAACGCGCGATAACATAGAATTCCTACAGGTGGTCGTTGCTCGCTACTATGAAACTGCTTGCGATGCGGTTCGTCGCTACGATCCGAATCACCTGTTCATCGGTGATAAGATCAACGCCAATACGGATTCCCTCGATACCGTTCTTCGAACGACAGCCAAGTACACCGACATCGTCTTTTATCAGATGTACGCGAAATACGAAGTGCAGCAGCCCGGCCTTGATCGCTGGTCTAAGATCGTGGATAAGCCGGTCATCAATGGCGATTCTGCGTTTACAATGATCACGGACACAATGCCGCGTCCTTTTGGTCCAGTTGCTGATACATTGAAACAGCGAGCGCAATGGACAGACGAGTTTTTTCGAAAGGCGTTTGCTCGTCCTGAGTTTGTAGGCTGGCACTATTGTGGTCTCATCGATGCTTCCAACCAAGTCGCCAGAAAACAAGAGCGACAGCATTCAGGGCTATTGGATGGTTTCGGCCAACCTTACCTTGAATTACAAAAAACTCTCAAAACCTGCTCCAAAGAAATGTATTCAATTAGAAAATACGTTTTTTGATGTACTCTCCTCAGTCGACGGGTGGTTTATTAATCTCGAAGCCCAACACATTGCGAAGGGCTTATGCAATAAATAAGAGGGTTTGGTCGAAGAATGAGTTCTTTACCGATCATCCTGTATCCGAGTTTTCATAGCAATCAACTGAAGGTCGTAGTGAGTCTAATATTATTAATGAAATGATTGGAGATACTCAAGGGATTCAGGCGTATCCTGAATTAGGATATCAGATTGAAAAAGAGATTCCAGAAGAAGTCATTGAGGCATTTAGCAACCTAGTTGAAATGGGATTTACTCCTCAAATGGTGAAAGGGAATACTTAGCCAGAAGCGCTCCAGTTTTTGTTCGTTAGCATCATGCAGAATTCATGTATTGCGTAAGCTCCGTTCTTTCGTGATCTCCGTGTCTTAAAAACGTATGGAATAGTTAAGCGAGTTACGTTGTGATCGCGCGAGATTGGTAACTATCTATGAAAGCCTAAAGTCGGGTAACTTTGATGTGATAGGCTCCGCGTTCTTTACCGGTTTTGGCGTCGCGGAACCAGGTTTGGAGTTTGGCTGGTCCCCTTTTTAAGTTTACTTTAAAGGTCGCTGAAATTGCGCTTGGGGCTAATTCGATTGTTTGATCTATATTGCCAATCCGGATACGAGCTTGGTTGGCTTTTGCTGGCGATTCTGCGTCTGCGGGGAAGCGAGCTATTCGGATTTCATAGCGTCCAGAGCGTTGAACGTCGACTGCCCAAAATCCATTGACGAAGAGGGTGTCGTCTTCGACGAGTGGCATTTTCCAGATGACGCCACCGTCGGTCGGATGCCAGTCGCGGGTGGTGAATCGAGTTGGGTTCTCTTCGGGTGCTCCGAGAATGAATCGATTGTATGGGGCACCTTCGTCGGCGACATCTTTGAACCACTGCTTGTATTCGGCGTAGAGGCTTTGAGTGACTTCCGGGTGTTGTTTGGCTACGTCGGTTGTTTGGCTAGGATCAGCTCGAATGTCATAGAGCTCGCCATCGACGTAGCGCCATTTTTCGGAAAGGACCGCAAAATGCGGATACTTCGATTGGTTGTTTCCTCCTGGTTTCCAGAGGTTCAGTTGGTCGGCTTGCTTGGAAATAAAAATGGATCGAGCTTTCCAGTCATTGCTTTTGCCCTCAAGTAACGAAGCGATGCTACGTCCATCCCAGTTTAAGTTTTTGTTTTTTTTTAGATCGCAGAGTTCGGTCAAGGTAGGGAGCCAATCCGTGTGCATTGTTAGTTTGTCTATGCTACCTCCGGCTTTGAGCTTTTGGGGCCAGCGGGCGAAACAGGCAACGCGATGTCCACCTTCGTAGACAGCGCCTTTCTTGCCTTTCATTGCGGCGTTGAAACCGTCCGAATCGAGTTTGCCGTTAGATCCGGCAGCGGTTCCATTGTCACCCATGAAAATGACGAGAGTATCATCGTCAATATTCCACTGCTTGAGCGAAGTTAGGAGTTTGCCGAGGTTTTCGTCGAAGTTCTGGATCATGCCGTAGAAAATCGAACGCGATTCCGGTATTCCTTTTTCGGTAAATGGGGCGGAATATTTGTCGGCTACGGTGAAAGGACCGTGCATTGCGTTGAGGGGAAGATAGACGAAGAAGGGTTGTTTTGATTTTTCGTCTACGCCCTCTTTGATGAAGCGCATTGTTTCGCGAAAGAATATGTCGGTACAGTAGCCTTCGAATGCCTCTGGCTTGCCATTACGATAGTATGTGTCGTCGAAGTAGTCATTCCCGACTGGATTGCCGATTTCGCCCACGCCTCCAGCTTTATGGCAAACGACATCGTCGAAGCCTCGAAACCGTGGAGCGTAGGGAAAAGTGTCGCCTAAATGCCATTTGCCAAACATAGCGGTACGATAGCCGGAGGAGTTGAAAACCTCAGCCATGGTAGTTTCGTCTCTCTCGAGAAGTTGGCGGCCTTCGGTTACGGACCATGTGCCGACACGGGTGCTGTAGCGACCGCTCATCAGTGCCGCTCGAGTAGGCGTACAGTAGGGGTCGGTGTGGTAGTCGTCTAGGCTTACTCCTTCGTCGTGTAGCTTGTCTAAGTTGGGTGTGTTCAGCCAAGGATTTCCGTGGCAGGACATATCTCCGTATCCTTGGTCGTCGGTGACGATTAAAATGACGTTGGGTCGAGCGTTGAGAAGGGTGAATACTGAAGTGTGAAGCAGAAAAAGAAGAAAGGGGAGGCGAAGAAGCATGTGTTTGGAATTGGGTTTTGAATTACGCGAGTCCCTCGCGTAGCTACATGGCGATAGCTGTGTGATTTACGCTATTAATTCTGGAATTAATTGGCCTCCGAATTGGGAGAGTTGCTTGTAGCGACCGCCGTGGAGGTAGGTTAATTTGTTGTCGTCCAGACCGAGAAGGTGGAGAAGGGTGACGTGTAGATCGCGGATAGGGTGTACGACGTCTACGGCACTGATTCCTAGCTCGTCGGTCGCTCCAACTACGGCTCCTTTCTTTACGCCTCCGCCAGCCATGAGCATTGTCATTGCATTGGAATTGTGGTCACGACCGAGCGAATACACGCCGCCGCGTTTATTGTTGTCGGGAGTGCGGCCGAATTCGCCAGTCCAGATGACAAGAGTGTCATCGAGCATTCCGCGTTGTTTGAGATCTTTGATCAAGGCTGCCATGCCGCGATCCACACTTCGGATACGTGAGGTATGGCCTTCTTCTAAATAATCGTGGCTATCCCATCCGCCGGAAAAGATCTGGACAAAGCGGGTGCCTTCTTCGATGAGTCTGCGAGCCATCAAGCACTGGCGACCGAATACTTCGGTATCCTTATCGTTCATGCCGTACATTTCGCGAATGTGCTCAGGTTCCTTCTTTAAGTCTATGACGTCGGGTACCTCGGTTTGCATGCGGTAGGCTAGTTCGTAGCTTTCCATACGGGCGGCGAGGTCTGCATGTTCGGGATGCATGTCCGCGTGCTGTTGGTTTAGGAATGCCAGTTCGTCCAATGTCTTACGCTGATGTTCGCGCGTTTTGTTTGGCTGGGATTTGAGGTCCAATATCGGAGACCCTTCCGGTCTGAGACGAGTACCTTGATAGTGGGCGGGGAGGAATCCGTTGGACCAATTGCCCGAACCGCCTTGCGGCATTGCCAGTTCGGTCATCACTACATAACCCGGTAGGTTTTGGTTCATCGAACCAAGACCGTAGGTGGTCCAAGCACCGAGGGCGGGGTCGCTTCCGAGGCGACTGCCAGTGTTCATGTGGAAAAGTGCTTCGGGATGGTTGACCGATTCGGCTTGGCATCCGCGATAGTTGCAAAGCTCGTCTGCGACCTCTGGATCGGCCATGTATTGCCACTGGTCGCACATATCAATGCCTGACTGGCCGACTTGACGAGAGCCGAATGGGCTACCGACGAAGAATTTGAACGGGCCCTCCTCTTTGAGTTTCGATTCGGATTTGTGTAGTCGTTGGAGTTCGGGTTTCGGGTCAAATGTATCCATGTGACCAGGACCACCTTCCATGAATAGCATGATGACCGACTTAGCTTTCGCTGGCAGCATCGGAGCCTTGGGCGATAAGGGACCTGGGGCTAAGGATAAAGGATGAAGGTTGAGGGCTGAAGATTGGTCCTTGGCGAGCATATCCGTCATGGCCAGAGAACCGAGGGAAGCGGTTAGGCCGCAGAGGAAGTCGCGACGTGAATGAGGCGTTGAGATCGGGCGAGAGCAAATAGAATTTAAAGGTGAAGGCATAAGGCTGAAGGATTGATTATCGATCGGATTCGGTTTCTTTGGCGTTTTTGATGTAAGTGGTCAGGATTTTCCCGAGTTCATCAGTTTCGGACTGTAAGTCGGTCAGTTTTTCCGAGTTCATCAGTTTCGGATTCGGAGAGGAGTTCTAGCCAATAGGCGGTTTCTTCTAGCTCTTGTTGAGCTCCACCGAGTTTACTAACGAATTCGGCTGTGGACCGAGCTTTCGAAGCTTCGCGGTAGTGGGCTCCCACGGACGTTCCTGAGCGTAGGATTTGTTTCCCGATAACCTGGCCGACAGTAGATTTCGGCAAAGCCGCATACATACGAATGATCCGCAACGAAAACTCTTTAGTTCTTATTTTTAAATCCTTCATATCATTTTAAGTCTTCAACCTTACTCCTTCAACCTTAGTAAACGTGAACGAATTCGTTGCTGTTGAAGAGGACTAGGCAGAGGTCTGCTAGGGCACGGGTGTCGGCGTCTACGTCGGTCGCCTTTTTGTCGGGCGTGTAGTTTTCGAATACGGGGAGGATTTCTTCGTATTCGAATGGTTTTCCGGAGAACTCTTCTACTAAGGAACGAGTGATTTTCGTCGGGTAGGTGGTGGGTTCTGGATGATTGGTTTCGTGATACGTTCGCATTTCCTCGACGTAGGCTAACATGCGTTTTTGCTCTTTCTTACTTGGCGGGCGTGAGAGCGCTAGTTCAAATGCTTTCTGAACGCGTTTGGAGAAATTGCTTTCTTCATTTACGAGTCGATCTGCGAATGCGATGGAGCGATCTGTCACCATATCGCTATTGAGCATGGTGAATGCCTGTGGCGAAACGGATGCGGCGTCTCTGGCTTCGCATGAGTCATTCGGATTTGGGAGATTGAATATTTCCAGGAATGGATCGGCCTGGCCGCGCGCTCGGTAGGCATAGACGCTTCTCCGGTTTCGTTTATCCGGCGTATTGAAGGGTTGGTGGGCGGGAGCAATGGAGAACTGGATCATGCGAGGTTGTAGAGCCACTTCCATGTTGATTTCCAGCATGGCTGGAAGGCCGCCCATTTCTGTATTCAATTCTCCAGTGATTTTGAGCATGCCGTCGCGAAGCTCTTCGGCGGAGAGGCGCCGAGGAGGATAGGAGGCGAATAAGTCGTTGTTCGGATCCTTGATCTCCAGCTTTTTTCTGTCGGGATGAAGGCTTGATTGCTTGTAGGTATCCGAAAGCATGATGAGGCGGTGCATGCGCTTGATCTTCCAACCGCCATCGATGAACTCGGATGCGAGCCAGTCCATAAGCTTGGGATGAGTTGGCTTGCCGCCTTTGGCTCCGAAGTTATTCGGGTTTCCTGCTAGTGGTTTGCCAAAATGATGCTGCCAAATACGATTCACATAGGAGCGGCTCGTGAGCGAATTGCGCGGATCGGCTATCCATCGCGCTACTGATAGGCGTCTACCATCGAAGTCCTTTGGGATTACGTATGGATCATCGCCAGAACCTTCTACAGGGATACCGACAGCGCTGAGTACGCCGGGCGAAACTTTATCGCCGGGAGCTTTTAGCGAACCTCCCATTAGAATGAAGTTTTCGATGGATTCCTTTTTATCGAGCTTGTCGTTGACGCGTAACTTACGAGCATTAACTGATGCTGGAACTGGGCTGTTGAATACACTCTGAACCATTGGTTCGTAGCGTTCTTTGCGGCGATTCCAAATCCAGTCGTCTTGCTCGCGAACTTTGAGGCGTCCTTCGTCAACGTAGTCTAAACCAATGTCGCGGGGCGGTTTGACGTCATCATCGAGTTCCTTGCGGGTCGCGTGATCGATGTACTCGAGATTTCGTTCGGCAAACCATGCCTTGGCGGCGGCTTCGCGTTTATCGGTTAAGGCGTCCTTTCTCTCGGCAGCGTATTTGTGTAGGCGTTCTACCATTTCACGGCCTTCTTCCAGGCCGTTTAGGTTTTCATCTGGATGAAACGCGGCCGGTCGCTCAGCTAGTTGGGTTCCCGAGAATGCTGCGTATATTCTGTAATAGTCTTTCGTCGGCAGTGGGTCGAATTTGTGATCGTGGCACTTGAAGCAGCGCATGGTCGTCGACAAAAATGTCTGGCCGACGGAGTTGACGATGTCGTCGATGTAGATCTGGCGAGCTTCTGGCTTTTCCACCATCACCGAGTCCCAAGGTCCCATGCGTAAATAACCCGAAGCGATCATCCATTCGACTTCCAGGTTAGTGTAGTCGCCGGTGTTGTGTACTTTGTCGATGGCGTCTTTGTCGCCATTGAGTCGATCACTAACGGATGCATTGGCCAATTCGTCGCCGGCGACCTGTTCTACGATGAATTCGTTGTAGGATTTGTCGTCGTTGAAGGAGCGGATGACGTAGTCGCGGTAGCGCCAAGCGTTGGAGCGTTCGTAATCGTTCGACATGCCACCGGTGTCTGCGTAGCGAGCGACGTCGAGCCAATGTTGGCCCCAGCGTTCGCCGTATCGAGGACTTTCAAGAAGGCGATCAACCAATTCGGCCCAGGCCTTGTCGGCGTTTCGCTTGGATGCTTTTTGAAATGCGCTTACTTCTTCGGGAGTCGGGGGCAACCCGGTAAGATCGAAAGTCGCGCGACGTATTAATGTATTGAAGTCCGCTTGCGGAGCTGGCTTGAATCCCGATTCCTTTAGCTTTGTGCCGACGAATACGTCGATGGGGTTTTCGGATTTAGATTTGAGTGAAGGCGTTGTCGGTTTTTCGACCGGGATGAATGCCCACATGTCTTCGGGTTTGTAGCGGCGGTAGGTCCATTCGTCTGCTAGCCCACCCGAGTTTTTGAAGAGCATGCCTTCTTCGTTTATTTCGATATCGCGTTCCGCTAGGCGGATTTCCTGCATCCGATCGTCATTGGGCCAAGGGGCCCCAGCGGTGATCCATTGTTCAAGGTCGGAGATTTGCTGTTCGGAAAGCCGATCGTTTTCCTTGGGCGGCATTTCGTAGTCGGGGTCATCCCAACGTACGGTTTCCATGATGAAGCTGAATTCGGCATCGCCGGGGATGAGAACGTCGTCGAAGCTCTCGCCACCTTTGAGTAGATCCTCGCGTGATGTGATCGTGAACTGTCCCTTGAGTTCCTTGCCTGGTTCTCCGTGACAGCCGTAGCATTTTTCGGAAAGCGTGGGCAGTACTTTAAGGGTGAAGTGTCGCTCGGCGTCGGCTTGCTCGTCGGCGAAGGAATGGGAAAGCGAACTTGCGAGCACGATGAGAGCTATTGTCAGTTGTTTTGGGGATGCGGAAATCATTTTGAGATTTGAGCGTTTCATTCGGTTTGTAATGGCAAATTGGGTCGTTGGGATTTTCGGCTAGGATTTTTTTAATCACTGATCACACTGATGAATGGGCTGATGATGATTGCGTGGAAGATTTGAAAGTTTGGTTCACGCTAAGTGAGAATAGCTCTACGTTGAAGGTGGTTGATTGCCTTCTTTTTTAGTAGTTCCCAAGGTCGATTTCATCATATCAGTGTAATCAGTGGTTATTGAATTCTTTAAGATTATTTTGATGAAAATTGGTTTTTTGGGAATGGGGTCCACGCGAGTCCCTCGCGTAGCTACTTGGTGTTAGTGGGGTGAGTCGTTTCGTCAGGGTCTTCCTTTTTGATAGAGGTCGGCAATTTCGCTTGAACTTAGGGCTTGGTTGAAAATGGCGAATTCGTCGATGGCTCCATTGAGATTGCGTAGAGCGAATTTCGGGTCGGCTCTGGTGGGTTCATTCCAGTTGCCGATGGATGCGTTGCCGATCTTGACCGTTTCGACAACGTATTGGTCAGGTATCCGATCTTTACTGACAACTTCGCCGTTTACGTAGTGAGTCGTGGTCTTCTCGTCCACGTTGTAAACTGTAGCAATTTGGAACCATTTACCGCTGAGCGACGGATTCCAGAAGGAAGGTGAGTAGGCGATGTGCTTGTCGTTGCCTTTTCCTGGCGCTCCGTCTTGCTTCTTGACGGAGAAAAATAGTCGTCCGTCGTTCATGATTTGCCAGTGAGGTTCATTGAGCTCGTGGCCATCGGTTAGGAAGAGCGAATTGTACATGCGATCGAGGCTATCGATTCGAGCCCAGCAGTGAAGCGTTAGGGAACTGTGCTCGCCCGGTATAGCGACGCGTACACGACTGCCGGTCGGGCTGAAGTTTAAAGCGCTGGAGGATTGATCCCAGCGGTCGGCTGCATTCCGGGCGCTTACAATTGTTCCGTGTAGGTTCGATCCGGATACGTCGATTAGTTGACGTCCGGAGACGCCGTTTTGGTTCATTGGAAAGTAAGCGAGGACGCGCCGATCGGTTCGGAGGAGGGTGCTGTGTTCATTCCAGCTATTGCGACGTTCTTGACGCTGGGCGGAAAAGCGGCGGGCGAAATCTTCCATTACCGGGTACGTATCGGTTTCGAAGCCGATAGACGAAGGAATACCGGTTCCGGTCCAGCGCAAGGACTCGCCGTCCGTAAGGAGACGTTTAGCTTTGGATGTCGGATGCCATTCGATTTCACCTTGGAGGACATGCATGTCGGCGTGTTCGGAAGTCACGTCTAAGGCGAATTCGGTTCCGAGGTCGATCACGTCTCCTGAGGCGGTGGATATTTTGAACCCTTGAGCGGCGGTCGGGACGAGGGCGCGGATCTTTCCGTTGGCGACCGTCATTTCCATGGGCGAGTGGATTTCGAATTCAGCTTCACCTTCGATGATGACGGTAACGCCGCTAAATAATTCGAGTTGGGCGATGCCGGAGCTCATTTGGATATTCCCCTGAGGCATTAGGTCGCCGCGATTGAGGTAAGGGCGGTTTTTCCAAACGGCATCCGAGTGTTCAGTAAGAATGGCGTATCCGGTCGCGCTCGGTTCGGCGATTGCGATTTCGGAGGAGCTGTTCGAATTGTTCAATTGCCAGCCCATGATTCCCATCATTACGAAGAGAGCTATTGCGGCGATTCCCACGAGGGCACGGGCATGTTCTACCCAAAAAGGCATGGGGGGAGTTTCTACGGTTTCGACGAGGGCTTCGGCTTCGGTTGCTAGCGCGTGATTGAGCTTGAGGCGGCGGTAGTATGCTTGGCGGGCTTCCGGGTTGACTCGGAGCTCCGCTTCGAGTCGGAGGAAATCGGCTTCGGAAATCGATCCGTCGAGCAATTCGTCGATCAGTGGGTTCCGTTCGTTGATATTCATGCTTGGATCTCCTTGTTGAGGGCAATGCGTTTTTCGATGCAGATTTGAAGGCGATTTCGAAGGCGGTGTAGGGTGATTTTCAGTCCTCCGATACTGCGTCCGATTTGGATGGAGTATTCTTTAAGTGGCGTGCACTTAAAATAGCGGTGATGGATTAGATCGCGATCGGCAGGCTTGAGCATTTGCAAGCAACTGCGAAGAGCGATTTGGTGGTCGGATAGGTCGTCGATCTCGGACATCATCTCGTCGGCGATGACGTCTTCGATCTCATCGCAGAATACGAGTCGAGCATCCTTGGCTTGGCTGAATCGGTATTTGCGGACTTGAAAGCGAGCGATGCTGAAGGCCCAGGCTTTGAAATGGGTGCCGATCTCGAAGTCGCCGCGCTTTTCCCAAATTTTGGCGTTGGTTTCTTGGGCGACGTCTTCCGCTCTAGAGTCGCCGGGCATGAGCGATTGGATGTAAAGGCGCAGGGCCGGCTGGTGCTGAGTCAGAAGGGAAACAATCGCTGCATCTGTTTCTTTTGGGTCCATGGAGTAAGGGTTACATGGCAAATCCCATTTTTCAGCAAAAGGTTAACGTTTTTTGTGGGAAAAGTTTTTTCAGAGAAAGATGCGCGAGTCCAGGTGATTCTCTTGCGTAGCTCCTAGGCGGATGGGCGCGTTTGCCCTGCGTAGGCCGTTAATAGTGTGTGGCCATCATGGTCCACATCCACCAAACGAAGAAGGTTCCGAACCACATGAGGAAGTAGAAAGCGATCCTCATATCAGGCAGGACGAAGTAGGTGAGCGCTGCGAGGATGGTTGAGGTTATGATGGACGATAGTATCGACCAACGGATTTTACGTTTGGTTTCTTCGGGTTTCATTGTGGCAAATTGGGAGATGGCAGTATTGGGCCCGCCGGACCGCTAGACTACGATTTTCGTTCGGAGGCAGAAGTCGCCGAATCGTTCGTCGGGTTGTCGCTCGTCTTTATAGGTGCCTAGGATTGGGTCTAGCTGGTCTGTTATTTCTTCGAGCGTGAGCGATTCTTTGAAAAGGGTGCCCAGTCGATCGCCGTGGAAGCCGCCTCCGAGGTATAGGTTGTATTTGCCGGGGGCTCGTCCAACGATTCCGATTTCGGCAAGATGCGGTCGGGCACAACCGTTTGGGCAGCCGGTCATCCGAAGGGTGATGGCTTCTTTTTCGAGATCGTGAATCTCGAGAATTCGTTCGAGTTCGGCAATGAGTTGGGGAATGACGCGTTCGCTTTCCGCGAGGGCAAGGCTGCAAGTCGGTAGGGCCACGCAGGACATTGAGTTGAGCCGAAGGGCTGAGTGGTTTTGGGCTGCGACCACTCGGTGATGTTCGAGAATGCTTTCGATGGATATTCGATCGTTTTCTCGAACGTTGGCGACGATGAGGTTTTGATTGGGCGTCAGGCGAAAATGGCCTTTGTGGATACGAGCGATTTCGCGAAGGGCGGTACGCAAAGAGGATCCTCCGTCATCGCGGACGCGTCCGTTTTGGATGAAGAGGGTTAGGTGGCGATGGCCGTCTTCGCCTTCGACCCAACCGTAGCGGTCCTGACTATTTTCGAAGGTGAATTCTTGGATCGGAGCAAGTTGGTAGCCGAGGCGGGATTCTGTTTCGTCGCGAAACCAGTCGATGCCATAGTCATCTATAGTGTACTTTAGGCGGGCGTGTTTGCGATTGCTTCGGTCGCCGTAGTCGCGTTGGACCGTGACGACCGCCTCGGCGACGTCTACGATTTGATCCGGTTTGCAAAATCCAATTAGACGGGCCAGGCGAGGGTAGGTTCTCTCGTTGCCGTGCGACATGGCCATGCCGCCGCCAGCGGTAACGTTGTAGCCTTGGAGGGTGCCCTCTTTTACGATAGCGATGAATCCGAGGTCGTGAGCATAGACATCGACGTCATTGCTGGGTGGGATGGCGATCACGATTTTGAACTTTCGTGGTAGGTAGGTCTTTCCGTAGATAGGTTCGGCGTCGTGCGTTATTTTTATGTTTTCGCCGGACTGATCCGTGAGCCAGATGTCGTGGTAGGCATTGGTTTTCGGTGTGAGGCGTTCGCTGATGTCGCGCGTCGCTTGGAGAACCTCCGCGTGTATGCCGGGATCGTGAGGATTGGGGCAGCACATGACGTTGCGATTGACGTCGCCGCAGGCTGCGAGCGTATCCATTAAAGCATGATTGATCTTCTGAATGCTCGCTTTGAGATTGGTTTTGATAACGCCATGAAATTGAATAGCTTGTCTGGTCGTGAGCTTTAACGATGGGTTGGCGTAAGTTGCGGCGATCCGGTCCATCGCTAGCCATTGATCGGTCGAGCACATTCCGCCCGGGGCCCGAACTCGAATCATGAAGCTGTAGGCAGGCTCGTGTTTCTGCCTCCTGAGCTTTTTTCGGACGTCGCGGTCGTCTTGCTGATAGATTCCGTGGAATTTAGAAAGCAGGGTGTCGCTACGGGACAGGGCGCCAGTGGACGTGTCTTTAAGTCCGTCCAGCAATCCGCCGCGAAGATAATCGCTGGATTCTTTGAGGGCTTCGTTTTTCACCAGTTTCTTGGGCTCGTGGGAAATAACGGGTGGAGTGACTACTGGATTTTCAGATTTCATTCAATGTGACGGTTCAAAAAGGTTATTAGAGCTCTTTGCAATCAACGTGCGAGACTGATGAAATAGTTATAGGTTCCTATTTAAAAGCGGGTTGCGAGGAGTTTTAGGGCTTTTATTTACAACGAAATTTCGTTTATAACGAAAAGTAGTTGTAAAGAACGAAATTTCGTTTCATATCGTCTTATGGATTTCTATGCGGAAGGTTCGAAGATGGAGTCGAATTTTGGTTCGCTTCTAGGAGAGTTGATTTTGAATTCCGCGGGCGATGGGATATTCGGATTGGATGCGAATGGTCGAACGACCTTCGCGAATCCCGCTGCATGCGAGATGATTGGCTACAGTCAGGAAGAGATGTTGGGCGTATCGTCTCACGATTTGATTCACCATTCGCATCCGGATGGATCGAGTTATTCGGCGAAGACCTGTCCGATTTACGCGGCGTTTAGCGACGGGAAGGTTCATTCGGTGTGCGGGGACGTTTTTTGGCGTAAGGATGGAACGAGCTTGAATGTCGAATATACGAGCACGCCGATTTGGAAGAGCGGGAATTTGATCGGCGCTGTGGTGGTCTTTCGAAATCTGACGCCGCTAAAGGAATCGGAGGAAAATCTTCGAAAGGCGTTGGGGAAGGTGCAAAAGTTGAAAGACCGATTAGCCGCGGAGAACACCTACCTGCAGGAGGAGATAAAGCTTCAAAATAATTTCGAGAACATCGTGGGTCAATCGTCGGCCATTGGGAACGCATTGATGCGGGTGGAAACAGTGGCTCCGACTTCGGCGAGTGTTTTGATTACGGGCGAGACGGGAACCGGGAAGGAGCTCTTGGCCCGGGCAATTCATCATTTGAGCGATCGAAGTTCGGGCCCGTTCATAAAAGTTAATTGTCCGGCGATTCCGAAGGACTTGTTTGGGAGCGAGTTTTTCGGGCATGTGAAAGGAGCGTTTAAGGGAGCGACGAGCGATCGGGCAGGATCGTTCGAATTGGCGGATAAGGGAACGCTTTTTCTCGATGAGATAGGAGAGTTGCCGCCTTCGATGCAGAGCAAGTTGCTCCGCGTGTTGCAGGAACGGGAGTTCGAACGCGTGGGAGAGAGCCGATCTATAAAAGTGGATACGCGAATCGTTGCGGCGACGAATAGGAATTTGAAAAAAGAGATGCGGGAAGGTGGGTTTCGCGAAGATTTGTATTATCGGATTAATGTATTTCCGATTCAGGTGGCTCCGCTGAGGGATCGCCGCGAGGATGTAGCGGACTTGGCAACGAAGTTCTTATTGGCGGCGAAAAAGCACTTTAATCGACCTTCGCCTCGATTGACGAAAGCGAACTTGGATCAGCTTCAGCGCTACGATTGGCCGGGAAATGCCCGTGAGTTGCAGAATGTGATCGAGCGGGCGACGATGACGGCGACAGGAAAGGCACTTCGTTTCGAATTGTTCGAGACGCCTTCCGGTAAGGGGTCGTTTGTGGATGGTTCTGAAGAGCAGGAAGTGCTGACTGATGCGGAGATGAAGCGGTGCGTGAGCGAGAACGTTCGAGGCGCATTGAAAATGGCTGACTGGAAGATCTACGGTCCGAATGGAGCGGCGGCATTGTTGGAGATGAAACCTACGACCTTGGCGTCATATGTGGCTAAAAATGGTTTGAAGGGCAGTTGATGGGCGATTGGATTCATGCGCGTCCCTCGCGTAGCTACTTGTGGAAAGAGTCATAGATTGACTTGGGGCGGGGTTTGGGGAATCAATGTGGGGATTCTTTGCTTATGAAGTTTTTACCCCTGATATCCCTTTTAGTAATTGCGTGTTTAGTAGCATGTGCTCCGAAAGAAAAGATAGCCGACGGCAATGTCGAATGGCCGAAGTACCGAGGTCCTGGAGAACAGGGCGTTTCAGAAGCGCGAAATGTTCCTACGGATTGGTCGACGAAAGAGAACATCGTTTGGAAGGCGGAAATTCCGGGACGCGGTTGGTCCTCGCCTATATTGGTTGACGGCAAGATCGTACTGACGACGGGAATCGAGGAGGTCGTGGATGAGATGCATGATCTGAAGGTTCTCCAGGTTGATGCCGAGACGGGAGAGATCATTTGGATCAAGACCGTGTTGCAGGCGACGGTTGAGGAAGCTGAGGATCGGAACGAGAAAAACAGTTTAGCTAGTCCAACGGTCGCTATCGACGAGGGCGTGATTTACGCTCATTTCGCCCACATGGGAACAGTGGCTTTGGACTTCGAGACGGGAGAGACGCTTTGGAAGTATGATGCCACTTATAGGTCTAAGAATGGAGCTGGCGGCACGCCTATCGTAGTGGATGATCTTCTTGTTTTCACGGTCGATAGCTTTGATGAGCCTGCGATTATGGCTCTTTACAAGAAAACGGGAAAAGTGGCCTGGAAAACGGTTAGAAGCCACCAGGTGAAAAATAATTTCTCGCATGGCACGCCATTGCTTATCGAGAATAATGGGCGCAAGGAAATCATTAGCCCTGGCAGCGGCATGGTGGGCTCTTACCGTCCTGAGGATGGCAAAGAACTGTGGATCGTTCGGTATAAGATGGGTTATTCGATGGCGACTCGTCCCATTTTCGTGGACGGCGTTATTTATATGGGAACTGGTTTCGCGCGGCCTAGCGTGTATGCGATTCGGGTCGATGGGGCGACTGGGGATTTAACCGATACGCATGTCAAATGGATGTATCATAAGAGTATGCCGAAATCGCCGTCGCCGAATTTCGTTAATGGCAACATACTCACGCTAGAAGATGCTGGGCGGTTGCAAAGTCTCAACGCGGAAACGGGCGAGAAGCGTTGGATGGAATCGTTGAAGGGGATGTTTTCGGCTTCCCCAGTTTTAGTGGGAGACGATCTATTGTACGTCGTTAGCGAGGAAGGGCTCTTCTATGTGCTTCGGGTCAGTGATGAGGGATGTGAGATTATTTCCCAAATCGAAATGGAAGAAGAAACGCTGGCGACTCCTGCGATTGTCGACGATCTTATTTATCTCCGGACCCGTCACCACTTGTGGAAGATTGGGAATGCAGAGTAGGGGCTGTGATTCTGGATCGTAGGTTCTCCAACAACGGGGCGTGGTGACATTGTTAGGCTATCTTTGTTTGTAGTAGATCTTGGGCATCTCCTTGGAGAGGGTGTCTGCAATGACTTAGCGGCTTTGAGTGAGGAAATCGCTGCAAGATTCCGAGTCCTCGGCGAGTCCTCCCTATTACCTGGATTGCGTGACTTTAATTCGCGAATCGCACGTCGTTGGGGTTGCCGGCGCTCAGCACGTAGGCTGTGAGGTCTAGGATCTCCTCTTTGGTCAGCATATTGAGCAGCGCGGGAGGCATGGGCGAGACCTTCGATGGTTCGAGACTCTTAACCTGCTTGCGATCGACGTTGACGCGTTGATTGGGATTGGTGAGGTCGGTATTGAGCGTGACCAAGTCTCGGTTGAGGTTGACCACGACTCCATAGTGGGTCTGGCCGTCGAGCATTTCGACTACGATCGGTACGAATTGTTCATTGACCTCTTTACTTGGG
>Ga0233432_10002021_pt1 | contig 19156 bp, 12 predicted proteins | sample SI_122_August201_6_FD_179870 | JGI IMG/M metagenome (GOLD analysis project Ga0233432, IMG submission 179870) | Seawater microbial communities from Saanich Inlet, British Columbia, Canada - SI_122_August2016_10_MG | ecosystem: Environmental > Aquatic > Marine > Inlet | place: Canada: British... | reverse complement strand
CTGGACGAGAGAGAAAACGTCAGCTCGAGAAAAACGAAAAAGAAACGGCTCTTTTTTTTCGGAAGCGCATAACCTTAGCAATGTTGAGAGTCGACCACATCAACGAAACGCGCGCGAGGACCCTCTCATCACTCTTCTCCGTCGGCCCGCGCGAGCTGCGCCGCCACCGCCGCGGCCGCAGCCGCGGTCAGATCACCGTCGCTCGCGTCGCTCTCCCCGTCGATGGACCCGTAATCCGTGACGTCCCCGTCGCTCTCGACGCCGTCCGCCGATCGCGACGTCGCCGGCGCCGTTTTTGAGATTTTGGAGACGGCGGAGACCTCCGCCGGCGGCGCGTACGCCAAGTCGTCGCCCCGGAAAAGCAATCGCCGACCGCTCGCTTTCACAGGCTTCTCGCCCTCGAAGGTCTCCGTGGAGGTCTCGCCGACGCCTCTCTCTGGACCGACCGCGGCGGCCGCGAGGACCGCGCGCGCCTCAGCGGCGCGGCGCAACACCGCGGGGACCTCGCGTTTCGGTTTTTCCGACGCCGCCGACGCCGCGGCGTCCGCGGGCTCCGCCTCGGCGCGCGCGTCGTCGGTCCGCTCGCTTTCCTCCCGCGGAGGCTCCGGGAGACGCGCCCCGGGGAGATCGAGCGCACCCATAGTCCACGAGACCGCCGGCGACCGCGGCGACGGCGGCGTCGTGACGCCGTCGTCCTCTGCGGCGAACGCGAACGGCTCGACCGCGGGCCGGCGCTCGGGCTCCGCCGGCGCCGGCGCCGGCGCGCCGCCATCCGACGCTGCGCGCGCGTCTTCGCCCGGTCGGCGCGACGGGTCGTACTGCACGGGCTCGCGCGGCCCGCCCGCGACGGGCAGCTTCGGCGGCTTCACTGGCGAAGGCGACGCGAGCGACGCGGAGACGCGCAGAGGCGGCTTCTCGGGCGTCTCGCTCGAACGATGCCACGCGGCGTCGATTTCTGAATCCAAGACGTCGCGCCCGAAATCCTCGGCGGCTTGGCGCGCCGCCGCGAGCGACGTGTCCGGAAGGCTGGAGTACGACGCCATGAGCGGCGCGTCGTCCATCTCCAGCGAGGCCGCGCGCGCCGGCGCGAATTCGGCATCCTTTCCTCGCGAGTACAGCTCCTTGCGTCGCTCGCGGAGCCGGCGCGCCTCCGCCATCATCAGCGCCTCGGCGGCGGACGCGGCGGCGGCGGCGCGCGCGGCGGCGGCGGCGGCGGCTTCCGCGTCGCGCCTCGCCTCCTCGGCGGCGGCGATGGCGGGCGCCGCCGCCTCCGACGCCGCGTGGATGACCCGCGTCTGACGCGAAGCCGCGCGCGAGCGGCGTTTCAGCTCATCGCGCGCGCGACGCGCTGCGTCCAGACGCGGGGATGTCCTGCGTTTCTCGCTCGACTCGCCCTCCTTCTCGGCGTCGTCCCCGCGGCGCCTCCGCCCCGACGCGTCCGGGGGGGTCGCCGGCGCGAACCGTTCGTTTTCGTCGCCAGCCTCTGACTCGAGACGTCCCGCGGACTTCGCGGGCGAAGGCTCCCACACGTCCGGGTCGCGTCGGTTCTCGCGCTCCGCTAAAAGCTCCTCCTTGTTCCTCGTGTGGTTCCCCGTGGACAGATTGAACGGCTTCACCTCCGTGACGCGCGGCCGAGCGGGCGGCGCGCGTCTCTTCCGCTCCGAACAAGCGAGGTTCTCGTTGTCGCCGTCAGATTTTGCGCCGTTCCCGTCGGCTTTTGACGCGCGTCTTCCGAACGCAACCTCGACGCGCTTCTTCTCGGCGGCGGCGCGTTTTGCCTCCGCGGCTCTCTCCGCCTTTAATAAGTCAAATTCACGCTTCTTCTCCGCCTCCTCGCGCGCCTTCGCGGCGTTCGCGGCGCGCGCGCCGCGGCGGCGCGCCGCCTCGCGCGCCGACGCGCCGCGCGCGGAAAGAACCGCCGGGGCTTCGGACGACCGCGCGGCGAACGACGCCACCGTACCGTCCTGCGACGCACCCGGACGCTCGCGCGCGGGCGCCGAGCGGCTCCTCCCGGCGGCGAAGTCCGCCTCCGCGCGCGCCTCGATGCTCGCGCGCGCCGCGGACGCCTCACGCGGCCGGAGGCTCGCGGGAGGCTCCGGAGGCGGACGCCACGCGCCGCGGGGAGGCGGCGTCGCGCGTTTGCGAGCGGCGTCTCGCGCGCTTCTCGCGTCCGCCCGCGAGCGCGTCGCGCCGGCGACGCTCTTGCGCAGCGCTTGCGTGGCCGCGCGCCTGGCGCGCGTCATCTCAGTCACCTCCTCGCTGACCCCCGAGGCGCTCGCGACGATCCGCGTCGCCACCTCCGCGCGCATCGCCGCGCGGAACGCCTCGATGGAGGCGTCGGCGTCGGCGACGACGGACGCCGGGTCGGCGGCGAACGACGACCCCGCGCCAAACGCCGCGGCTTCGCGCACGTCCGCGAAGAAATCCTTCTCTGTCTCCTCATCCGCCTCGACGGCGCGCGCGACGCGCGGGCGCGCGGTACCGTTCGGTGCCACGCGAGGGGGCGTCGTGGGCACCGAAGAACCTAACGTTGTGGCGTCCGCGGCGACGAACGAAGAGTGATCCTTCTCCGCCTCCGCCGTCGCCGCGCGCGCGACGCTCCGAATCTCTTCGTAATCAAACGCGCCGCCGAGAAGTTCCTCCACCTTGCGCCTCGCCTCGCGCTTGCGCGCCGCCTCCGCCTCCGTCTGCGCGTCAAGCGCGGCGGACCAGGGCGCGGCGACGTCCGGAACGGCGGGATTATCCGCCCGGTCCCTCGGGGCCATCGCGTCCAGCGCCTCGCGCGCGACGGGGTCGATCGTCGACGACGGGCTGGACGCGCCGCTCGAAGCCGAATTCGGCGAATTTTGTTTCGAAGCCGCTTTCGGCGCGGCGTCCACTCGAGGCGGCGGCGGCGCGTTCGCGGTCGTCGCCGCCGAGCGCACCGCCGCCGTGTGCGTCGAGCCGCCGGCGACGGCGACGACGTCGTCGGCGGTCGCGGGGCGGTACGGGGATGTCGAGCGCGCGGCGGGTCGCTTCGCCGGAGGCTCGGCGCGAGGCTTCTCTTCGGGAGACGACCCCGGCTCCGGGCTTCCGTCGACGTACTCCGCGAGCCCGCGCTCGAGCCGGTGGAACTCGTCGAACATCGCCGCCGCCTCCGGGCTTCCGCTGGACGCCGCGCGCGCCTTCACCGCGGTGGGCGTGGGGGGGAGCCCGCCGGGCGACGCCGCGGCGGGCGACGACGCCGCCGGCGCGTCCGTCTCCGTCGTCGACGACGGCGGCGGCGCCGACGCCATCGCCGTCGTCCGCGTCACCGTCGCCTGCGCGGTCGCGCCGAACACCTCGTAGCGGAAGTCCACGGCGGTGGCGGACGCGGCGTCCGTGCGGAACGCGAACGGCTCAGAATCGACGCCGGGGACCGCGGCGTCGGCGCGGGATCCCGACGGAGGCGCCTTCGCCGCCGGCGCCGCGCCCGCCCGCGTGTGCGCGCGTCGCGCCACCACAGCCTCGCGCGCGGAGTCATCGCCCGTCAAGTGCGTGCTGAGCCCATCTCGCGCACGTGCGACCGCGGCGCGAAGGGCACGCGCGGGGGCGTCTTCGTCGTCGTCGTCTTCTTCTTCGTCTTCGTCGTCGTCGCCACCTCCGTAAATCATGCGGAGCACGCCCTTGAGGTAGGCCTGCGCCTCGGGGTCCTCGTCCCCCGCCGCGAGGAGCGCCGCGGCGTCGCGCGGCGTCGCGGTCTCGCCGCGTCGCGACGACGCCGCGCGCGTACCGCGCGACGCCGCGAGACGCTCCATCTGGTCCGTGGCGATGACACTCGCGCGGAGCCCGCGCTCGGCGGCGTCGAGCGCCTCGCGGATGGACGCGGTCATGTCGCTCGTGGGCGACTCGAGCTTGGGCGACGGAGGTGCCGCGGGCGCCGCGTCCACCGCGCGAGCCGCCCGCATCGCTTCGCGGTAGGGCGTCGTGGGCATCACCGGCCCGGCGTTCCCCGCGGAAGCACCGGTGGACGCCTCCTCGCCGGGGAGGTCCCACACCGCGTCGTCGTCCGTTCGCGGGCTGTCTGCCAAGAAATGCGCCGAGTCATCCGCGCCCACGGCCGCGTCGCGAGTCGCCTCGGAGAGGCGCAGCTCGCGCTCGAAGCGCTCGCGCTCCGCGCGAAGCCTGTCCCCCGCCGCGGACATCTTCACCCCGCGTGCGCCCGTGCGCGCGCGTCGTGGCGTCCTATGAAACGGAGAGCCCTTCAACAGTCATTTTGAATTTGTCACTCGAGGAGCGAGGACTGGTGGCGCGCGGCGCGCGTCGGTATTTCGGTCTCGCACTTTTCCCGCCGATCCAGCCTGGGCACCTCCCAGAACACGGAGCGCCGCGACCGCCGACCAGTGCGGTGTCGCGCGCCCCCGAGCGTTTGTCAGCAGCGCGAGGCTGTCCGCTCGTTTGTAGTTCGCGCGAGTGGTCGCGGAAGGTCGCGCGCCGCGCTCGCGCGGTTCGCACACCGGCGCGCGGAGGCGTCGCCGGCGTTTCGTGCGGTCTCGGGATTCCGAGGCTCGCGGAATTAGCGCCGAAGCCGCGAGGGTTTCCCCCGATCCGGTGTCGCGGTCCCCGGGAGTCGGCGACCGTCCACCAGAGAAGCGCGCGAGGGTTTCGTACCACCAGTAGTTTCGCGCAGCACACGCGCGTGTCGGTGCCCCGGGCGGCCACGCGCGGGCGCGATGGCCGATGGCGCGAACGACGCGGTGGTGATCTTGGATGGATCCGAGGACCAGGCGGACGACGACGTGGAGATGGCTGAGATCGAGGCCGGCGAGAACCTGGACGACACCGCGAGCGAGGACGAGGACGAAGAAGATGCTCAGCGAGAAGAAGCGGAGAGCTCCGGGGAGGACGAAGACGCGGAGGACGAGGAGGATGTGGACGCGGAAGAAGTCCTCGAGGAGCTCACGTTCACCGCGGTGAACAAACTGACGGAGGCCGCGAAGTGCGTTCTTTTGCCACCCCCACCCGACCTTAGTCGTACCCCCACCCGATGCGGCCTCGCGACACACGCCACCGACACACACACGACGTTAGTATAGAGTCGTGCCTTTCAGGCACGACAGTCACCAACGAAGAGAGACGCTGGATACCCGGAACAGACGCCGATGACGCGAGAGGCGCGCGACGAATGTCGCGCTTCTCGCGACTGAAACGCCTCGTCGCGCGAGGATGATGATCATCATATCATCCGCGCCGCGCGAGATGTCGTCGGATCGAGCACCGAGCGCCCTTCGCGGCGTCTCGAGTAGCCATCCGACGACCCCTCGCGCGTTGGAAGCACAGACTCAGAGACTGATCGCCGGCGGAACTCTTTCGTTTCTCGTCGACGCGAGCGTCGCGAGGATCGCATATGAAGAAAGCGAAAAAGCAAAGTTTCTTTTTGTTTTTTCGTCGCCGCTTCGACGCCGTTCGCGCGAGTCTCCCGAGACGCGCCGAACGGCTCCGTCGAGGCTGCGTCGTTCCGACGACCAGCCGCGATCGCGACGGGGACCTCCATCGCGAGCCCCGTACGCGGAAGAGATGTCGCAGTTCAGGCTCGTCCGCGCGGCGCGCGCGACTTGACTGTCTTGCCAGAATGGAAACAGAGCGTGAAAACGCGGTAAAATTTGACGCGACGGCGGAGCGCCGCTCGTGTGGTCGCGTCGAAATTTTTGACCTCGGATCACGGTCTGTTTACCGGCGAAATCACGGCAAAAAATTTTCCGCCTCGAGAAGCTCGCCAGATCGCGTGATTCCGAGTGAAATGGGCGTCAGCCACGTGTTGGACGTGGAGACGGACGAGTGTCGCGTGGAGAAGTGTCGCGTGGAGCGTTTTTCGTCGCGCGTTTTTTTTTCTGTTTCGCGACGACGCGCCTCGCTTCCCGTCTCTGACGTTCCGTTCCTTTCCGCTCCTTTCCTGTCCACCCCGCAGGTCCCTCGAGGGCAACGCCGCGCTGAGCGAAGCGAAGACGTACGCGCTCGCCGAGGAATTCCACATCTCGCCGCGTGAGGTTCTCGCGGTGGTCGAGCACTTCAAGATGAAGGCGGAAGCCGCTTCGTCCCCCGCGAAGCGCGCCGCCGCCGTGGTGGACGACGACGACGACGAAGGCCCGACGTTCACGATCACTTCCGGCATCTCCGACGAGGTGCGCGCGCAGGTGTGCTGCGGCGATCTGCACGCCACGCTGGTGCTCCCGAAGGGGTACTCGAAGCAGCAGGAGTACGTGATTTACGCGGACGGCAGAAAGGCGACCCCCGCGCAGATGGAGCACGCCGCGGGCAAGGGCGCGTCGAAGAACTGGAAGTTCACCGTGCGCATGGTGGAGCCCGACGGGAGCGCCGGGTGCGCGTTCAAGAAGTGGATGGACCAGACGGGGTACTACCCCAAGGGGCACGACCCCGCGGCGCCGCCCGCGAAGAGGGACAACGCGACGAAGAAAGCCCGCGCGAAAGCCGCGCAAAAGGAGAAGCAGGAGAAGAAGGCGAAGAAGGCGAAACAGGCGGAGGCACCGGCGAAACCTGCCGTGCCTGCCGCTCGCGAGCGCAGCCTGTTCGAGAAGAATCTCGACACCCTGCTGGACGACGACGGCGGCGTGAAGCTGAAGGAGAACATCAGGAAGCTGGTGTGGATGATGAAGAACGTGGAGAACAACTCGCAGAGGTCGGTGGTGGTTAGCGTGATTTTCCGCACGCGCTCCGGCTTTCTTGGCGAGTTCATCTCCCAAAAGGGCCTCGAAATCCTCAAGACGTGGTTGGAGCTGGCCAAGACCGACAATAAGTCGTCCCTGATTTTGAAGATCTTGCTCACCCTGAAGAACATGCCCATGTCCGTCGCCGCGCTCAAGGAGACGGGGTGGGGGAAGACGGTTTCCAAGCTCCAGAAGTACGCGCCCGCCAAGGAGCCGGATGCCAAAAAGTCGGCGAAGGAAAACGAGGAAGCCGCGAAGAAAGCGGCGGACTTCGCGGAGCGCGTGAGAGATCAAGCGGGGGTGGTGAAGTCCATCTGGGAAAGCCTCGTGTTGAAGGAGTCCCAAGAGGCGGCGGCGAAGGAGGCGGCGGCGGAGAAGGAGAAGGCGCTCAAGGCGGAGCGCGAGAAGATGGCGGGCGCGAAGCGCGACGCGTCTGCGATTCTCGCGTCCGCGGCGAAACGCACGAAAATCGACGCCGGCAAAAACCCCGTCGCCGCGACGAAGATCGGCGGCGCGGCGGTCGCGCGTCCCACGACGACGACGACGATCGTGCGGCAGGCGGCGTCCTCCTCTAAGTCGTCCGGGTTGTCGTTTGGCGGGATCAACATCCGCGGCGCGGGGTTCGCCCCCGAGCGCCCCGCCGGCTTGGTGAAGGCTGCCACGAAGGCCAAGGCTCCGTCCCCTCCCCCCGCGCCCATGCTGTACAAGAAGAAGCCCAGCAAGAAAGCCGCGAAGGGCATCAAGGGCATCACCTGGCCCGACTCGCACGACTCGCTCGAGATGGCGAAGTTCTTCTACAAGGCGGACCCGCCCGTGGCGTGCAACCCCGACCCGGACGTCGTCGAGAAGCTGTACGACCTGGGCGCGAAGCACCCTGTGCGCGAGGAGACTCGGGAAGAGGTTGAAGAAGAGGAGGCGGACGAGGAAGAGGACGAGGAGGACGAGACCGCGGTGGCTGCGGCGCGCGAGCGCCAGGAGCGCGAGCTCGCCGCGGAGGCGCGCGCCGCGCAACTCACGCGCCAGCGCCGGCTCAACGAGATGCGCGCCATGACCAAATGGCGCAAGCCTCGTCGCGTTCCGTACGCGGAGGACGTGGAGATCGCCAAGGGTGAGGAGTCTGTCGAGGCGGCGCGTCTGCGCGATCTCGCGAGAAGCACGCGCGAGGTGACTTTCAAGACTCTAAACGCCGTGCCCGACTCGCCCGCGGAGGCGCCTCCCGCCGACGCGGGGGGCGCGGCGGCGGCGACCACGATGGAGATTCCGCTTCTCACGAAGATCACGCCCGAGCAGCAGAGGCAGCAGGAGCAGCAGCAGAGGTTGCTTCAGCAGCAGCAGGATCAGCAGCGGCAACGGCAGATGATGCACGCGCACATGCCTCCGGGGCCGCCGGGGCCGCCGCCGCCGGGGCAACCAACCCGGCTCGGCGTAAACCCGGGCGGCGTGGACGCGGCGTCGCTGCAGGCGCTTCTCAACTCGGTGCAATCCAACCCGGCGCTCATGGCCAACCTGGGCGCGGCGAGGTCGACCGGCGGAGCGCCTGGAGCGAGCGCGATGTACGGTATCTGCGCGTTCTTCAACACGCCGCAGGGGTGCCACCGGGGTAACGCGTGCAAGTTCAAGCACGTGCGCGATGCCCCGGCCGGTCCCCAGGCGTTTCCGTTCATCAAGAGACAAGGGTAGGCGGACGCGGCGGAGTTTCAAGGGAAGCGCCCGCCGGAGCGCGCGCGGCGCGGATCATCATCATAACAGACGAGCTCCGCGTTTGGAGGAGGAGAAGGCGAAGCGTCGCGCGCGCGTCGTCGCTAGGGCGGCGCGCGGCGCGGCGTTCGAGACGCGATGACGCAGTTAGCATAGACACTCGACTTAGCACGAGCGTTAGACGCGATACGAAGACGACACTAGGTTGCCACGCCGACCTTTGGACCTCAGAAGTCTTCCCGCCCTCTCCGAAGCGCCGCGCGAGGAAGAAGCGCGGGCGTCTCGAGTCTGGAAAAAAACGTCTTGTCTCGAGGAGACCCCGGCGTTCGCGCGCTCCAAACGCCGCGACCGCGCGCGATCACCGGTTTTGGGCCGCGAGCGTGGCGCGGACACGCGACGCGCCGGGCTCGAGGAGGCGCGACGCGCGAGGACGGCGGGAGGACGGCGGGAGAGCGCGACGCTTTGTACGAGACGCAGACGCGAGAAAACACCCGAGAAGAAGAATTTCGTCTCGCGCGCGAGTGGGCAAAAAATGTCGACGATCCGGCACCGGCGTCGTTTCTGGTTCGCGAACGGAACAAAATTCAAACGAAACTCGCGCAGGTGCTTTCTGCTGTCGTTGTCGCGTTCGGCCCGTCCCAGATGAGGCCCATCAACACTCTCGCGCGCACGGACACACACGAACGCACCATGGCGTCCACCGCCGACGCGTGGTGTTTCGCGGTCGACGCGAGGTTCGAGCGCAATGGCGTGATGAGCAGTACCACCCTCAAGTGCGTCCGTCTCCGTCGCGTCGCGAATCCACGCCCCGCGCGTCGTCATCCCGAGCTCGGTCCCCGCGTTTTTGAATCTCCCGAGGCCGGGAGGTCGAGAAGAGGAGCGCGGGGGCCGGCTCGGACGTTCCCGTCTCCCTCCGGATCGCGCAGCGACCCGATCGCGATCGAAACGTCCTCGCCCTCTCCTCCGCTCGCGACGCGCGCACGTCGCCTATTCCCTTCCACCCTCCCGCGTCCAGCACCATCGGGCTTTTCTGACCTCGCCCGCTCCCCCCTCGATCCGCGTTTCGAACAGACACCTCGTGCTTAGCGACGCCGAGCTGGACAAGGAGAACGCGTCCGTCGGTCACGGCGCGAACAACCACAAGGTCCCGGACATGAACGCCTCCGCGAAGCGCAAGTTCGTGCTTCGGTTCGGGGACAGCAAGTGGTCCAACGACATGCACGTCGCCCAGATCAAAGCCATCTACGGCAAATCGGTGAAGGAGGGCATGCTGACTCTGGAGGACAAGGCGAGCGTCAAAGTGTTCATCAAGTCGACACCCGCGGAGTGCCAGCGCTTGATGAAGACCCTCACGACGCTCAAGGGCGCGCCCAAAGACGCGCAGCACGCGCACCTCGCCGCGCTGGGCAGCTGTGCGAAGTGCGCCTCGAAGAACGCGGCGGCGGCGGCGAAGGCTGAGGAGCGCCAGAAGAAGATTGTCGCGCAGCAACTGGCGAGCGCCGAAGCCGAGTTGGCGCGCAAGCGCAAGCGCGAGCAGACAGCCTCTGAACGCGACTCGGACAAGGCGAGGCGTCTTTCCGAACAGCTCCAGCGCGTCGAGGAGATGCGCGCGGCGAAGGAGGCTGCGAAGGAGGACATCGAAGCCGCGAAGCGCCGCATCGAGGAGAAGCGTTCGGCGGCGCGCGCCGAGAAGGACAAGCTTAAGAGCGACGCGGAGGCTTTGGCGGAGACGCGTCGCGCGTACGCGGCGGAACGCGAGGCGCTCGAGACGGAGAAGAAGAACCTCGAGACGATGCGTTTACAGATCGAGAAGGAGACCATCTCGGTGCAGAAGGCGCGCGAGATGCTCAACGCGCAGCTCGAAGCGCACGAGTCGACGCTCAAGTCGCTGGAGATCGCCAAGACCGCCGTCGAGAAGGAACGCGCGGTGATTGCGAAAGAACGCGAGCGCGTCGAGCTGGAGACGGCGCGGTACGAGGAAGAACGCAAGGCGTCGGAGGCGAAGAAAGCCGCGTGGGAGGAGGCGAAGAGGTTCAGGGAAGACGAGTCGGCGTTCAAAGCCGCCGCCGCGGAGAGGCGGCGTTTTGAGGCGGCGGCGAAGAAGGACGAGACGGCGCGGCGACGAGCGCACGACGACGCGTCGCCCTCGACGAGTCCCACCGGCGCGTCGCCCGACGCGGCGCGCTTCTACGGCAGCGCGGCGCGAGCGGCTTCGAAGCCGGCTTCGAAGCCGGAGAAGCCGCGCCAACCCGTGATCGACGACGACGACGACGACGAGAGCCCCGAGAAGGCGAAGCAGGCAGACGCGCAGGCGGAGGAGGAGGCGGAGCGCGCGGCGCGCGAGTTTGCGGCGGCAGAGGCTCGCGCGCGCGAGCTGGCGCGCAAGCGCCAGGAGGAGGTGGCCAGGCAGGCGCGCGAGCGCCAGGCGGCGGAGCGCGCCGAGGCGGCGGCGGAGAAGGCTCGCCAGCGCAAGGCGAACTCTAAGAAGGCGCAGAAGGAGTTGCTGGATGAGATGCGTCGCAAGCAGGAGGAAGAGGCTGCTCAGCGCGAGCACCACGCGCGCAAGGCCCAGACGGAGCAGAAGATCCGCGAGAAGGCACGGAGCACGTGCGTCGCGACGGCGACGGATGAGATTTACGAGGCGCACGTCGCCGCGTTTGAGAAGATGAAAACGTTTTCTCCCGGCACGCTTGGCGAGCGCGACATCCCTTGGCCGCATCCGAACAACTTGGTGTTCCTGACCCCGCGGGACGACCAGAACGCCAAGAAGAAGAAGGTGATGCGCGCGATCCAGCGGTGGCACCCCGACAAGTTCACCCAGAACTTTGGCGGGGCGATCCGCGAAGACGAGCGCGAACGCATCATGACGCGCGTCCGGGGAGTCAGCGCGAGCGTGATTGAACTGCGACAGGTGTGGAACTGACTACGGCGCGAGACGAATCGTACGGCTGTCCCGATATTGTGACGATGACGATTGTGACCAACTTTTTGTCGACTCACGCTTTCCTGCTCAGACTCTCGTCGTACTCTCGCGCGTGTGCGGGTGTCTCCATGGCCTCGTCCGAGATGAACCCGCACAAGTCCGCGAGGCGGTGCACGAAGGTGGCTTTCCAAAACACTCCGGACGATAACGCGCCCGTGAGCGAGCCCCACAGCATCCCGGCTTGCAGCCACGCCGTGGGGTGCACGACGTAGAACACCTTCAGGTTTTCCTCTAAAGACCCGTTCCCCAGCGCCGCATCCACCAGGCGCCGCGTGAAATCCACGGAAGGCGCCTCCGCCTTCTCGCCGCCGCCGTGGAAATACACCAACGCGCAGCCCTTCGGGTCCGCCGCGGCGGGCGCGACGACGCGCGCGACGTGAAACAAAACTCGCCGCTCCGCCTCTGATCGATCCCGCCCCGCGTTTTTCAGCCACTGCTCCAAGCTCACTGCGTCCACCGACACAACGCGTCTGCCGATGAAGTCGCGGCCGTGAACGCGCACGGCGCCGGATTCAGCGACGTCCCGCAGGTCTACGCCGGCGGCGGCGCGGACCATCGCGTCGTGCCTGGCGGCGGCGGCGCGCGCGCGCGCCGTCGGCGAATCCGGCCCGCTCGCAGATGCGCGTTTGTCGCCATCCTCGTCTCCCCCGTCCCCGAACCAGAAATCGAACTCGTCCTCTTCCTGAAGACGCGTCTTCGCCCGCTGCGCACGCACGCGCCGCTCCTCCGGGGACTCGATCACGCCCAAGATGCTCGCGGAATCGCGTTCGTCGCGGAGCTGGTTTTTGCGTCCATCATTCCTCGCGTCGCCTTTTTCCTCCGCGGCGGCGGCTTCGCTCGATCCCGGACCACGTCCCGGGCCCGTCCCCACGGGAAACCGGTCGATGGTGATCTCGCGCTCGCCGATGTCCATCTCCCCGTGCGCGTTTCCGATGTCCCCGGGGAGCACCATCTCCCCGCGCCGAGCCTCTGCGTCGTCCCAGGGGAAGTACGCGGCGAGCGTCCCCACGTCGGACAAGCCGAGCGCGCGTCCTGTCTCGCGTCCCGGGGACGCTTTCCCGGGGACGTTCCCGTCCCCGACGTACATCCCCGCGTCGCGATTGGTCAGGCAGAGCACCACGGTGTCGAGTTTCCCGGGCCAGTTCTCCAGGAAACGCCGCACGGTCCGCGTCGCGACGTGCGCGGCGTGCTCGCGCGGGAACCCTTTGTTCTCGGAGTACACCACCGGCAGGGCGATGGATCGCTTTTTGGCCTCGACGCAGCACTCCAGCGCGCCGCGGTAGCAGTGCGACAGCGCGTTGGTCGCCGCGGTGCGGTACTTCTCCACGTACCGGGGACCCACCGTGCACACGAGCTTGGACGCGCAGAGGTTGTGCGCGTCCGTCATCTTCGCCTCGCCCGTGCGGCACGCCCCGATCTCGTCGCACTCGCGACGCAGTTCGGGACCCGCGGCGTCGAACGCGGCGCGTGCGGCGTCGTCCGCGGGGATCAGGCGCTCGCTCACGGCGCAAACGCACACCTCGACGTCAAGCTCGCACGGCGGCGCGTCTTCGGCGATCAAAACGCGCACGATGTCGTTCAGATCCAAACGCACGGGGAACCGCGGTGTCCCTCCTCGGGTGTTGGCGTCGTTTTCCACCGGGTACTCGGCACCCCGAGGGAATTTCGACCAGGCGACCGCGGCGTCCAGGGGCACACCAGCCGCGCGCTTCTCCGTGGGAGACGTCATCGCGCGCTGCCCACGCGACTCGCGACACGTGCACGCCGCGCGGTCGGCCCACCGCGTCTGTGCGCGCCCAGAGTGGCGAGGCGCCCTTCCGCGTTTCATCACGTGACGAAGTTTTTGGTCGTCACGTCCGAAACTGCCGTATTGTACGGGCTAAAGAACACGAACCGAATTCGCGCCAAGTCTTGTGTCACACTCGGTGCCGCCCTCGAGCGATGGGGGCGAACGAGGGCTTGGTTCGCGCCTACCGCGAAATCGGCCGCGCCGGCGTGGGCGCTCTCGAGCTCCGAGACTGGCCTCGCTCGTCGTATTTCCTGGAGCACTGCGAGACGAGCGAGGATGGCGCGTTGGTGCCCCGACGATTCGAGACCAACCCGGTGGTGGGCGTGTCCTGCGAGCTCGGGGAGGACCGCGAGCACGTCCGGCTGCTGGAGACGGCGCAGCGCGTGTTTTCCGACATCTTGCAGGAAGCGCGCGAGCGGTGCTTGACCACGGCCGCGAGCAGAGAGTTCGCGACGCGCGGGATCTGGTGGGCACCCCGCGAGAGCTTCCACGCCGTGGTGTCCATCTTCTCCGAGAACCCGGATCTGTTGGACGGCGACGCGCGCGAGCGGTGGACGCCCGTCCCGGAGGAGAAGCTCAAACAAGAGCTCGGCACGGAGCTCAGATCGGACCTGTGGGCGTACCCGGTACCGCCCATCAACCTGCGTCTGCACGGCTACCGCTTCTGCGCGGACGGCGCGCTCATCGCGTGCTTCGTGGACGACGACGCCGACGCTCCGAATGATCAACGCGAAGTCGCCGCCGACGACGACGCGCCGGAGGAGGCGGATGCGCGCACGGCGTTTGGCGCGTTGCGCCGGCGCGTCAAAGCGTTGGGCGTCAAGGTGCTCGGTGAGCTCTCCAGCCGCCCGAAACGAATCATCCACGTCACGCTCGGGCGCGTGCTGCGTCTCCCCGACGCGCGAGTCTGCGACGACGCGCAGAGAGAAGCGCTGCTCGCGCACCTGCGGAGGGTCGCCGCGAAGTTGCACGCGAACGAGACTGTGGATTTCTCGGCGGATGCGCGCGCCGAGCCCGGCGGTTGGCGCATCGCCGTCGAGGGCGCGCCCCCGAGGGAGCGCATAGTCGCGCCCGGGCTCGGAGGCGTGCTCCGGGTGCGCGAGGCGTCGCTCACCGTGGAGAAGAGGTGGTGGATGACGGAATACGAAGTCCTCGCGAAGATCCCGCTGGCGAAATACTAGCGGCGGCGGTCGGAGCGGGAAGGTTCTCGTTCCGAGCATAGAGCGCCGTTAGCCGACGACGTCAGCGGCGCATAGCCCTTAGCTCGTGATATAGCCGGCGATGCATAGCACGCACGCGCACTCCGCGGTACTCTACGCGCTTCGACGTCTCTGTTACACTGGATCTCTCGCCGCGACGCACGGACGCGCTCTCACCTCCTGTCACTCGTCAAACTCCCGCAGCAGTCGCAGGTTGTCGACGATTTCGAAGCCCTTGGCGTACTTCTCCTCCGTCGCGGCGGCGACGGCGGCGCGCGCGACGTTTCCCACCGGCGTCGGCGCGAGCTCTGCTATGGCGTTCACGGGCACGGCGCGCAACACGCGCGACACGGGGGACATGGCGATCCACAGAGGCAGCGCGCGTCCGTTGGCGTAGCGCGTCCCCGAGACGCCGCCCGGTTGGAGCACGACGGCGCCTCTTTTTTTCTCAGAGCCGACGTACTCGTCGCGCGCGAAGTCCAGCGCCATCTTCTTCCCCTTGGCGTAGCCAGCCTCGAACAGCCCGGGAACGCCGAACGCCACACCGGGGACGAACGGGGGGATGGACGCGCCCACGACGACGAGCCTGTCCACCCCGAGCTCCTTTGCGGTGCGCGCGGGAACCACGTTCGTGTCGCCGTTGCCGCGCACCACCTCCTCGTGCGTCAGTGAGGGCAGAGGCAGGACCCCGACCGAGGTGACCACCGCGTCGGCGGTGCCCATCGCGTCGCGATACGTCTCGGGGCGCAACGCGTCCCCGGGGAGCCAGTCCACGTTCGCGCTCCAGGCCTGCGAGAGGATGTGCCCGGGGGGGGTCCCCGTTCGCGTCACGCACGTCACCGCGAGCCCACGGCGCACAGCCTCCTCCACGATCGCCGACCCCACGAAGCCGGTGCCCCCGAACACCATCAGGCGCTTCGCCGCGCTTTTCGCCGCGGACGACATCTCGCGAGTGTCGAGCGGTCAGGGCCGCGAGCGCGCGGGGGTGGGACGGGCGGCGACTGTCGTCGGCGAAGATGCGTGGGTCGCTTCGGGACGGAACGCCTCCGCGACTGCGTCTCTTCGCTCTGCGCGCGCTCGTCTGCCGCGTGAGCGACGCGTTCTCGGTTTCGGAAGGCCACGTCGTGCCTTCCGACGAAAGGTCGCTTTTCCCATCGAGATTCGATCAGCAGCCGACGACGTCTTGACAACTGGCGCCACTATCTCGGAAGCCATCGGGGCGCCCTCACACTCGAGCAGGCGCCCATTCGCTCCCGCCGCACGTCCCCGCCGCGATGCCCGCCTCCGCCGTGGCGCTTTCTTCCGCGCTCCGCCCCTCCCCCGCGCTCCGCGCGGGCGCGGCCGGCCGGGTCTCTTCCCGCCGATCGGTGGTGGTGCACGCCAAATTCGAGAAGGCCGCGAAGACGGTCGCGTCGGTCCCCGCGGAGGCTTCCCAGGCTGCCCCCGAGCCCGCCGCCTCCGTCGCGTTCGAGCGCCCGAACGAGTACGGGTACTTCCCCTCCGCGGTCGCCGCGGCGGAGCAGAAGCGCGCCGCGCGCCTCGAGGAGGGGTACACCTCCATCAAGGGACTCGACAGCGACGCGGAGAAGGCGAGGTACGCGCGTCTGTGCAGCAAGCACCCGGAGGCTGGCCGATGCCAGGAGGGCTTCTCGAGCAAGCTCGTGACGAAACCCGCGACGCAGAGCATGGTCAACGGGAGCATGGTGCGCTCGGACGGGATCATCCTCGTGCCGGGAAACCGTGAGGATCTCATCACGTGGGCGCTCGACCCGAAGATGTCCGGTGACACGCTCGGGTTGCTCTTGCCGACGCTCTTCGTGATCATCGGCGCGCAGCTCAAACAGGTCGCCGGCGTTCCCGAGTACGTCTCGGGCGCCGTGGGGATCACCACCAAGCTCATCGCCACCGGCCTCGTCGCGCTGTACTGGCTCCCGGACTTCACCGCGGGGCTCACGCAGTGACGTCGTGACGTTCATCTCGGGGCACCAGCTGTTACAGTTGTTATGAATAGACTACCGTAAAGCGCACGCGCGAGATGACGTCGACGACGAATAGTACTCCCAACGACGCGCTCACGAGTAAGACTACTCCCGCTACCATGGTACCTACTCCCCCGCGATTCAACACTCTCCCAATGTCATCGGCGCAGCGTTCGGCGCAAGCGCTCGCTTAGCGCCCTCCTCTCGCCTTCGTCCGGTACCACCAGCTCCGCGCACAGCACCAGCGGGTCGCACTGCGCGAGCGCGGCGAGCGTTCTGAATCGTTTCTCGGGCGCGGACGTCAAAACGCGCGCGACGTCTTTCTCGGTGAGCACCATCTTCGCCTCGGCGGACCCGACGTCGCCGGAGGTTCTGTGCATCTCGCGGAACCGGTCGACGATCTTCGCGAGCGTCGCGTCGCAGGACCAGAACGGCTCGTGGTCCCCGAGGTCCCACACCTCCACCGAGCCGGTGCGGCGCACGCGCAAACCGTACCCGTTCCTCGGGTCGTCGAGCGCGGGCGCCGTCAGGCGCTCCAAAACCAAACGCACCGAAGCCGCGTCGCCGACGCCGCAGGGACAGAAAACGCGCGCGCCTCTCAGCCTGGAAAGGGGGGGTGTCCACTCGTGCGGCGGGGACTCGCCCACGTACCTCGCCAGACGCTCGATACGCGTCGGCTCGATCTGAGTCTTGATCACCAGAGGGTCCCGATCGGGATCCAGAAAACGAAGAACGTCGCGTTCCAAAGCCAAAGCGGCAAGTTCCCGCGCGCTTCGCGACGCGTCGGGTTCGGTTTCTGGTTCGGTCGCGGAAAGCGTTTCGCGGCGACGCGGGAAGTGGTGCAGCGCGACGACATCCGCGCGTCTCAGTAACGCTCGCGGCTCTTCCCGCAAAGGCCCGCGCGGGACGACGCGCCCGTTCCCCCAGCCGTTTAGAGCGTGGACCATCACCACCTCCAAGTCCCGGCGCAGACGAACGTGTTGCGCGCCGTCGTCCAGAAGAAACGCCACCGGCCGGTTTTCGTTTCTTTTTTTTTCGTCACCCGGGCTCGGTCGTCCGCCGCCGTCGCCGCCTTCGCCGCGGTCTTTCGCACCGGAGCCGCTCGACGACGCCGCGCGCTCGGAGACGCACCGCAGCTCGACGTCGTCCACGTCCACGTCCCCGGCGAACCGTTTCTCGCGGTCGAAACCCGCCAACGGCATGTGTATCAACGCGGCGGCGTCGGCGGCGGCGTCGGCGCGTTTTTTTGTTCGCGACGACTCCTCGAGCATGGCGTCCTCGGCGAGTTTTCCGCGATCCTTCCCGACGAGCACGCGGGCCCCCGGGACGTCCCCGAGGCGGCGGCGGAGCATCGTCGCCTCGTCGGCGCCTCGGTACCCGCGGGAAAGCACGGCGGGCGCGAACCCGGCGTTTGCCACCTCGCGAGCGATGTACTCCGTCATGGGCGTCTTCCCGGTGCCTCCCCACGTGACGTTGCCGACGCTCACCACCGGCGCGTCGACGCGAATCTGCGACATCCATCCGGCTTCGTACGCCCAACGACGCGCGGTGACCAGCCGGCCGTGAATCGCGCTGGCGGCGTCCAGGAGCGCCACGAACGCCCCCGGAATACCCGCGGGAACATCGGGAGAGGTAGCGACGTCCCGCACGAGGCGCCGAAGCGCGCGCATCGCGCGCACCCGGGAGTGCCGCGAGACGTGCCGACTGCTCCCGAAAACCCGCGTGGCCAAACTTCTTTCGGACGTTCACTCGAGTGACGAGTTGAAGGAGCCGCGGGTGCGGATTCGGTGACGAGGCCACCAGCGCTCGGCGCCCTCGCCAAAGCTCGGGCGCGCCAGTCACGACAGACACGATGTCGCAGTCTCCGGGCGATTGGTACAAGAGCCTGCCGCCGGTATGCCGCGCGTGGGGCACCGCGTGCGTGCTGACCACCGTCGGCGTGCAGCTCGGCGTCCTGGACCTTCGCGCGTTGTACTTGGATTTTCCCTCCGTGTTCAAGCGGTTCCAGATCTGGCGCCTGCTCACCAACTTCTGCTTCGTCGGCGGGTTCGGATTCCCCTTCGTCATGCGCATAATGATGATGTGCGTCTCCCCTTCTCTCTGTAGCGCCCGACGCCCGCCGCGCGCGCGCACTCGGCGTTCGCGCGTCTCCACCGAGACGCGTTTCGCGCGCGCGCCGTTGTCAAATCAAGTCGTCCGTGACGAGCCCGAGTCGAGACGCGTCGACAAGCGCTCACCGCGCTCACCGCGTCTCCTCCCTCATGTGACCCACTCGCACGACATGTCACCTTTCGCATTCGCAGCGCGCGGTACGGCGTGTTCCTCGAGCAGCACACGTTCGCGGGCCGCACCGCGGATTTCGTGTGGATGGTGCTCCTCGGCGCGTTCGCGCTGCTCCCGCTGCCGCTCATCGCGCCGGCGCTGGGTTTGCCGTTTTTCGCCGGCTCGCTGGTGTTCATGCTGCTGTACCTGTGGAGCCGCGAGAACCCCAACGCGAACACGAGCATCATGGGCATGATCAAGATGAAGGCGTTTTATTTACCATGGGGGATGATGGCGCTCGAGGCGCTCATGGGCGGCTCCGTCGTGCCGGATCTGCTCGGCGTCGTCGTCGGGCACCTCTATTACTTCCTCACCGTCTTACACCCGCGCGCGGGCGGAGCGCGCTTAATCAGCACTCCCGCGTGGGTCAGGACCGTGTGCGTCGCGCTGTTTGGCGCGGGCGGCGGGGGGGGAGACGCGCCGAGGGCGCCCGCGCGCGCGTTCGGGGGAGGCAGGGGAAGACGACTGGGCAGCGAGTGAGCGAGGAGGCGAGTGAGCGAGGA
>Ga0233432_10002017_pt1 | contig 19182 bp, 10 predicted proteins | sample SI_122_August201_6_FD_179870 | JGI IMG/M metagenome (GOLD analysis project Ga0233432, IMG submission 179870) | Seawater microbial communities from Saanich Inlet, British Columbia, Canada - SI_122_August2016_10_MG | ecosystem: Environmental > Aquatic > Marine > Inlet | place: Canada: British... | reverse complement strand
CGGCTGCTGGCCGTAGGGGTTGGGGGGGTACAGGTGCGAGCCCGCCGGCGGCGGCGGCGCGAACTGCGCGTACGCCTGTTGCGGCTGCGGCGGGTAATCGGCGTACGAAGGCGCCGGCGGCGACTTCGGCGACGGCGGGTACCCGTGCGCTCCGCCGACGCCGGGCGGAGGCGCGGGCACGTGCGTCGGAGGCGCGTACGGGTCGTGAAGCGCATGCGTAAAGGGCTGGGCGGCTTGCCTTGCGTGGGCCTCGGCCATGGCGCGCCCCGCCGCGGCCTGGTCTGCCGCCGCGCGGTGCGCGGCGGCGGCGGCGGCGGCGTGGTTCTGTGCCACCGCCGCCGCCTGCTGCGCTCTCTGCGCCACGGCGGCTTCGAGCTGCGCTTTCTCGCGCCGCCGGGTCTCTGTCCAGGACTCCGCTTCCTCCAGCAGCTGCGCGGTGGCCGCCGCGAACCCCGCGTAGAACGTGGTGCCGCGCTCGATCCCCGACGCGAGCTCGCGGTAGTGCGCGAGCGCGTCCCGCGTCGCCTCGACGTGGATAGCGCTCGCCGCGCGCCATCCGTCCACGTCGTACGCGCGCATGAACGTCTCGTGCTCGCGCCGGAGCCGCGCCAGCACGTCCGCCTGGCTCGAGACGTTGTTCGCGACCGCCGCCTTGACCTCGTCGTACTTGGCAAGCTCCCGCTCGAACAGCGCCTCGTGCGCGTCCGGGTTCTCCGCCGCCATCACCTTCGCCATAATGTTGTCCCGCTCCTTGATGGCCTTCGCGGTCGCCTCGATGCCGGCGCGCTCGGCGCCGATGGCCTCCAGGTCCGACACCGCAGCGCGGAGCTCGGCAAGCACGTCGCCGTCGCTCGTGGACACCATGGGCGCGCGGAGCGCGGGGGTCGCCGCCGCCATCGACTCGGGCTCCAGCAGACGCAGAACCCCCTCCGAGGCGTCGGTGACGCGCGCGCGCAACGATTCGTCGCTGCGGAACGACTGCGCGAGGTTCTGGCGGTACGCCGAGATCTTATCGCGCAGGTTACGAGACAGCGCCGAGCTCGGGGGACGGGTCCACTTGTCGGCGCCATACGCGCCGCGACACGCCTCGTCCTCCGTCGCCTCCGCATCCAGCGCGCGCTCCGTGGCGTCCACGCGGTGCGCGCACGCCTCGTGCGCCTCGCGCAGCCGCACGACGTCACCCCTGAGCCCGGCGGACACGCCCACGCGCTGCGCGGCGGCCACCTCCTCGGCGAGCGGCGCGGGCAGGCCGGCGCCCGCGCCGGCGGCGGCGTCGCGCGCGCCGCCGGGGATGACGCTCCCCGCGCCCGCCTCGGCGGCGACGAGGAGCTCCGGGAGCTCCATCTCCGCGAGCGCCGCGCGCGCCTCGTCGCTGGCGAGCGCCAGCACATCCGTCTCCTCGCGGATGGTCGCGTCCACGAGCTCGGTGTACTTACTGAGCGCCTTGAAGCCGCTCTCCGGGACGATCTTGGAGAAGAGCGTCTCGCCGGCGGCGTCGAGCGACTCGGGCGTCGGCGGCGCCGGCTTGACCATGGCGGCGGCGCCGAGCTCGGGCAGGTCCTCGTACGCGGGGACGCGCACCATGTACACCACCTCGTTTTCCCTCGAGTGTTTCTGCAGGTCGGCGTCGATGGTGTCCTTCAAGGTCATCAGCGCCGTGATCAGACCGACGCTCACGCCGTTCGTGAGTTTCACCGCGCGCGCGCCGGCGGCGAGCTCGCGCGACGCGCGCGTGAGGCGCGCAATCTTCGGCCCGACGCCGTCCTCGTCGTCCGCGAGCGCGGCGGCGGCTGCTGCCTCCGCCTCGGCGAAGTGCAGCGCCGCCATCGCCCCGACATGCGCGCGCCAGGAGGCGTCTATGTGCTCCGAGAGCGGGGACGCCGCGAGCGCCGACTCGGTCTCGGCGTAAAACAAGTGCGCCTGCCTGGCGAGTTTGGCGAGGACGCCCGGGCTCTTCCCGTCGCGCGCCGCCTTGTCGAAGACGCACTTCTGCGCCTGCGCTAGGCACAGCGTCGCCATCGCGGCCGCGCACTCCTTGGAGACGTCCATCGTGGCGGCGTCCGCGTCGGTTCGCTTCGCGCTCGAAACAGCCTTCTCTCCGATCTTCTCCAGCGTCGCGAACGCGCCGGCGGCGCGTTGGAACGCGTGCGCGGCGACTTTCGCGCCCTCGGGGTCGTCGCGGTCGGCGTCGCACGCGGAAGCCGTCCACGAGCACGCCAGGTTGAACAGCGTCGCGCACCGCTCGAACTTGGCGTCCGACACGGTTGCTTTCTTCTTCGTGTCGAACGCGTCCGTCCACGTGAACGGCAAATTGACGTGGCCGGCCTGCTTGCTGATCGGAAACCGGCCCTCCACCACCCGCGTCGCGCGGTAGTACGACAACAGCGTTTCGCGTTTCTGTTCCTGGGTCTGGCCGGTGGACATCGTCTCCGAACGCAGGAGCGTCAGGGTCTCGAGGTCCTGCTCCGCGCCCTTCGCGTCCTCGGGGGAGTACCGCGACTCGATGTACGCGCGGAGGGGGGGGGCGGGGTCCAGGTCCTCGCCCTGGGAACGGAGGGGAGGCGACGTCTCAGATTCCGATGTCACCGACGCGAGATTCAGATTTGGCGCGGAAACGCGTCGGCGTGGTCGCCGAGGCGGGGGTGGGGGCGGGGGCGGTCGGGGGCGGACGTCCGGATCGTGTCGGGAACGTCACAAGGCGCACCATTTTGGGCATGATGCTAAGCATCATGCCTGTCGAGTTTGTCGTCTCGGTCATCCCGCCAATGGGGGCCATCTCGCCAGCACATCGCTTTATTCCTCGCGGGCTGGCTGGTATCGGTGATTTCGCTCGACGACTTCGCGAGATTCGCTGTTACCGGCTGAGGCGGATACGCATCATCAGACAACTGTCTGATTGCGGACCGCCTCTTCCCGCGCCACACGCACCTGCGCTCCGCACCTCCCGAGCCTTTCGCCACCTCCGGGACCGCGTGTCGATGTCCTCCACCGCGATGCGCGCCGGGCTGGCGCCGCGCGCGAGCGCGCTGGGCGCGAGGGCGCGCGCGCGTTTTCCCGGGAAAGCTTTCGGAAGCCTCGTCCCTCGATCGCGCTCGGGCGTGTCCGCTCGGGCGTCGAACGCCACGCAGGGCTCCGCGACGACCACCGCCGCCGGCGCGACGGACACGACGTACGCGGGCAGGCGCGTGGTGCTGACCCGGGAGGAGGGCAAGAACGGAGACATGCGCGAGCGTCTCTCCGTGCGAGGCATCGAGGTGCTCGAGATGCCGCTCATCGAAACCGCCCCCGGCGCAGACGCCGACGCGCTCCCCGCCGCGCTCGCCGACGCCGCGGGCTGGGACTGGGTGTGCATCACGTCCCCTGAGGCGGCGAAGGTGTTCCTCAGGGGATGGCGCGAGGCTGGCGAGCCCGACGTGCCCATCGCCACGGTGGGAAAGGGCACCGCGAAGGCGCTGAAGGGTGAGTACGCGCGCGGCGCGCTGACTCGCGAGGCGTTCACGCCTTCCAAAGCGGACGCGGAGACGCTCGCGGCGGAGCTCCCGCTTTCGGCGAACGCGCGGGTTTTGTACCCCGCGTCCGCGAAGGCGGCGTCGACGCTGCAGGAGGGCCTGGAGAGCCGAGGCGCGCGAGTGACGCGGCTGAACACGTACAGCACGGAAAAAGTCTCCGCCGTGGACGCCGACGCGATGGCGCTCGCGAAGGCGGCGGATGTCGTGACGTTCGGGTCGCCCAGCGCGGTGAGGGCGTGGCTGGCGTTATCCGGGCTCGCGGGCGAAGGGGTCGCGCACCCCCTGTACGCGTGCATCGGGGGGACCTCCGCGCGCGCGTGCGATAAGGTGGGGTTACCGGGGGTGCTGTTTCCCGAGTCGCCGGGCGTCGACGGGTGGGAACGGGTCGTGCTGGACGCGCTCGACAGTCTTCCGTGACTCATCAAGTTCGAAGTTCGCGCGTTGTTATACCATTATCACTCTCGGGACCGCGTTTTGCCAGACTCGAGCGCGCGGGCGGGGCGCCGCCGTTCCCGTGGGTGACACTCCACGATGTCGCGGTCGTTCGTCGCCGCCTCGGCGATCGCGCTATTGACACTGTCGTTGGTGCTTCCCGCGGCGGTCGGGACGGCGGAGACGTGCGCGGCGTCGACGGACAGACCGTCGATCGTGGTTGTCGGTTCTCTGAACGTCGACATCATCGTCGCCTCTCGACCTCCGGAGCTCCACGAGACGGTCGTCGCGGTCGAGCCCCGCGCGCGCTTCGCGATGGGTGGAAAGGGTGCCAACCAGGCGGTGGCCGCGGCGCGGCTCGTCGCCGGCGCGCGGCCGGTGAAGTTCGTGGGCGTCTTCGGCAACGACGCGCACGCCGTCGAGCTCGAGGCTGAGCTCCGCGCGAACGGCGTCGACCTATCCATGAGCGAACGAGCGCACGACCTCCCCTCCGGCCAGGGTTTCGTCATGCTCTCTCCCGACGGCGCCGCGTCTTCCGTGGTGATCCCGGGCGCGAACACCTGGTGGCCCGCGGACGAAGCCGAGCTCGCCGAACGCATGGAAGCCGCGACGCGAGGCGCGGCGGTGGTCATGCTTCAGCGCGAGATTCCCGACCGAGTCACGCTCGCGGCGGCGCGCGCGGCGCGCGCGCGCGGCGCGCTCGTGCTTCTCGACGCCGGCGGCGTCGACGACCCCATTCCCACCGAGCTGCTCTCGGCGGTGGATTACGTGATGCCAAACGAGTCCGAGCTCGCGCGGCAGACGAACGTGCCCGCGGACACGGACGAAGGCGCGTTCGCCGCCGCCGAGGCGTTGGCGGGCGCCGGCGCGCCGCGCGTCCTGGCGACGCTCGGCGCGCGAGGCGCGCTGCTCGTCTCGAAGGACGCCGACACGGGCGATTTCCGTAGGACTCGATTTCCCGCGACCGACGTTCCCGGAGGCCGGGTCGTCGACGCCACAGCCGCGGGGGACGCTTTCAGAGCCGCCGTCGCTGTGTTCCTCGCGGAGGACCGCGACGCGGAGACGGCGAAGACGCGCGCCGAGACGGAGGACGGCGTTCTGGTCTCGGCGCGCGTCGCGCGCGCGGCGGCGGCGGCAGGCGCGCTCGCCGCGAGCAAAGTCGGCGCGGCGCCCTCGCTCCCCTCGCGCGCGGCGGTGGCGGCGATGCTCCCCCCTAAAGATGCGGAGATCTGGGGCCTCTCGGCGCCGGCGCCGGCGCAGAGCTTCTCGGCGGACGCGCGCGCGGCGGCGGACCCCGACGCGTGTCCCCTGCGGTTTGGGTCGCGGCTCAACTCCATGCGTTCGCGTTTGGACCTTGTCGAGAGAAAGTTTGGGAGAGAAAGCTCTTCTTTGGACCTGCTAACGATGGTCCAGAGGCTGGGCTCGGCGAAGGGCGTCGACCTCGTGGACTTCAACTACCCGCAGCACCTGCGCGGCGAGTTCGGCGCCGACGAAATCGCGCGCGCGCTGGAAGACGCCGGGCTCGCCGCCGGCGCGGTGGCGGTTCGGTTCCCGGCGGAGCCGTTCCGTTTGGGCGGCGCGTTCACGAACCCCGACCCCGCCGTGCGCGCCGCCGCCGTGGACGTCGTTGCGGAGGCGTGCGCGTGGGCCGCCGCGCTCGGCGCGACGCGCGGCGTGATCGTCTGGCCGCAGTTCGACGGGTACGACTACCACTTCGGCGCGAACCACGCGTCGGCGTGGAAACGCGCGGCGCGCGCGATCCAACACGCGGTGGACCGGCCGGAGTGCCGCGCGCACCGCGTGTCGTTCGAGTTCAAGCCCACGGACCCGTCCGCGCGGTTCGCGACGGTGAGTAACACGCACGCCGCGCTCGCGCTCGCGCGGGAGGTGGCGCGCCCGGGGCGGTTCGGGCTGACGCTCGACCTCGGACACCTGCTGGCGGCGGGCGAGAACCCCGCGCAGAGCGCGTCGGCGGCTCTGGCGGAGGACGCGCTGTTTGGGTTCCACCTCGGGGACGCGCACTCCAGGCTCGGCGCGGAGGACGGGCTGGCGTTCGGCTCGGTGCACGCCGCGGGCGCGCTGGAGCTCGTGTACGTCCTGCGTTTAGCGCGGTGGGACGGGCACGCGTACTTCGACACGTTCCCGGAAGCCGAGGACCCGGTTCGCGAGGCGGAGTATAACGTGCGCGCGTTTCGGCGCTTTTGGAAACGCGCGGGCGCGCTGGAGCGCGGAGGCATGGGCGCGTTGCTGGAAGCGCACGACGCGATGGGCGCGCTGGAGCTCATCGAGTCTCTCGAGGCGTGACGTGTGGCGTGTGGCGTGCGCGAACCATCCCGTAGGCTATATTTAATACGTATTGTGCGTGTTTCGTCGTCTCGAACGAAAGAAGCGCGCGACGTCTAAAAAGCGTTGAAAGTCACGAGCTGGCCGACTTATACAGCCGCCCGGATTTCAGAATCTCGCCCGCCACGTTCAGGCTCTCGATGAACCCGTCCACGTCCTTCAGCTCCAGGCGCAGGTCATCCGCCAGCGCGTGCAACTCCCCGGTGGTGAAGTACGCGCTCTGTTTCTCCCGAGCCCTCGCGTTCATGCCGTCGACGAAAAGCTTCGCCTTGCCGCGCTTGTTCGGTTTGCCTCCCCTCCCCGAGAAGCCCTTCCCCAGCGCGTTCCCGGACATCACCTCCCGCAGACTCTCCCGCATGATCTCCACCGCGTCGCACGCGTCCGAGCGGGTGACCGTCTCGCGCAGCTCCACCTTGGCACGCGCCTCCGCGAGGCGGCACAGGGACTCGAGCTGCCTCGGCGTGATGGGTGTGACATCCGCGCCGGCGGCGGATCGCGCGCGGAGCTCGAGGTAGTACTCCTGAAGCACCTCCGCCGCGGGAGGCGTGAGCCTTGGGTGGCAGTACGCCGCGGCGTACGCGACGTACTTGCGCATCAGCCCGCGGGGAAGAGGCGCGAACTCCGCGTCCGCGCCGTGCAGGTCCAAGCGAAGCTGCCGTTTCAAAGACACGCGGTTAAAGTCTCGATCGAAAGGTTTCTCAGAGCCGGGGCCCGCGCCGGGGCCGGGGCCCGAGCGCGTTCGTCTCCGCCGCTCGTCGTCGTCGTCGTCGTCGTCGTCCGAGTCGGCGTGCGCGCGGTGCGCCAGCAGCTCCTGGCGCGCCTCAGTCAGGCGCGGCGCGGCGCCGGTGCCGTGCGGCGCCAGCACGTGCCTCGAGAGCTTGTCGTCGCGCTCCTCGTCCGGGACGTCCAGCAGTATGAAGCACAGGTCGAAGCGCGACAGCAGCGCGGGGCTCATCTTGATGTTTTCGTGCACCGTCCTCGAGCGGTCGTACACGCCGCGCGCCGGGTTCGCCGCCGCGAGCACCGCCGCCCTCGCCGGCAGCGTCGCCGTGAGCCCAGCCTTCGCCACGGAGACGCTCTGCTGCTCCATGGCCTCGAGCAACGCCGCGTGCTCGTTCGGCATCTTGTCGAACTCGTCGACGCAGCACACGCCGCCGTCCGACAGCACCATCGCGCCCGCCTCGAACGCGTACCCGCCGGTGGCGGCGTCCCGCACCACCGTCGCCGTCAAGCCGGCTTTGCTCACGGACCGCCCGCTGACGTACATGCCCCTCGGCGCGAGCCCCGAGGCTGCTTTCAGGAGCTGGCTCTTTCCCAGCCCGGGGTCGCCCACCACCAGGCAGTGGATGCTGCCGCGCACGGGCACGTCCCCCGACCCGCGGAGCTTCTTGCGCACGCCCCCGAAGAGCGACAGGAGCATGCCCGCCTTGACCATGTCCTGGCCGTAGATCGTGGGGCACAGGCTGTGCACCAGGTGCTTGAACTGTTCGCCCGCGCACTCCTCCGTGAAGCGCACGATGAACTCCAGGTCCGAGGGCGACATCTCGGGCGCGTCCGCGACGTCGGGCTCGAAGCCCGGCACGCCGAGCCAACCCGCGTTCGCGCGGCCGAAGTGCGCGTCCTCGGCGTCGAGGTCGGGTAAGCCGCGGCGGAACGCGGCGGCGGCGGCGGCGGACAAGCCCGGCGCCGCGCCGCCTTCCCCCGCGCCCCTCTTGCGCACGACGCTCACGACGTTGAGATAGATGTCGTACATGCGCGCGTCCCGCTGGCGCTGCATGGCGCCGCCGCTGCTCTCCACCTGCGCGGTCTCCACCACGCCCAGCGCGGTGACCACCTCGCCGGGCTCGCACGCGTCGCACAGCGAGCCCTGGAGCTCGAGCTCTGCGAATCGCGGCGCGCGCGCGTCGTCGTCTCCGGCGGCGAGTTCCGCGGCGAGCTCCTGGATCCGTACGCGCTGCGAGTCCACGCACTTCACGGAGTCGTGATCCGGCGCGAATTTGCGCCCGCGGCAGCCCTGCATGACGCACGCCTCAGGCTCGCGGTACCGTCCGTCGGCGAATCGCAACGTCTGCGTCATCTCGCACTTCTCGCACGCGAAGCGCAGCGCGACGACGAGCGGCTTGATGGGCGAGACGCGCGTGACCGTGCCCCGTACGCTGACCAGCCTGCCGACGTTCCGCGAGCGCAGCTCCCCGAACGAGATGTGCGAGTCCGGCACGTTCACCAAGTGCACGTCCACGCGCGGCGGAGCGGCGACGCGCGCCGCCGCCGCCGGGATCTGGACGCCGGGAAGCTCCCTGCGGCCCACCGGGGAGTTGAACACCACCTCGTGCACCGCCGCGCGCAAGCAGGGGAGGCCCTCCGCGGGCGCCATCTCGAGCGCAGCGAAGAGGTCGGGGATGTCCGCGCGCGCCTTGAGCGCGACGTAATCCAGCTCGAGCATCACCTCGCGCTCGGCCACGGTGCGAACGTGCTTCACGAGCTCGAAGCCGATTTCGGAGCTGAAGAAACGCGCCAGCGTCGCCACGAGCTCGGCGCGCCTGTCCTCCTCCGAGAACGCGAGCTCGGGGAAGTAGATGCTCCACGACGGCGGGACGTTCGACGGCGCCGCGGGAGGAGGCTGAGGGGGCGGCTGAGGGGGCTGCGACGGCTGGGACGGCTGGGATGACCCGCCCCGGCCCCGGCCCCGGCCTCGGCCTCCGAACCGACCTCCGAATCGACCGCGACCGGAGGACATGATTCAAATCCTCGGACGGCGCGACGGCAACTTCTGACCGTCCGTCCCCAGCGACAACCTTATCAGGCGACGAAATTAGCGGCACGACATCACACCACACCACGTCGGAGATGCGCCGCGTCGACGCTGGACGCGCGCGCAGCCTCGCGCGCGGCTGATTCTGGAAGGCGCATCTTTTCGAGGGGGTGCCCACTTGCCTTCCTCGGATTCCAAAACGCTCTCCAAAAACGCGGGTCTACCACTCCCGCCGCGCCCCGGGGTTGTCGCGGCGGGCGTCGCGATGGGCGACCTCGGCGCCAAGGCGCGCTTTAAACGGGCACAAACTGGCGCAGACGCTGAGCCGTCGGGATCCAGCGCGCCCCAGGTACGTCGTGGACCGCGTGAAGCGCGCGGGGCGCGCTTCGGAAATCCTTCCCTCGTTCGCGGTGCGACTGACCCGGCATCCTCCCCGTCGCGACGCCTCACCCCTCCCTTTTCCCGCGACGCAGGCCCACGCCGGCGAGCCGGACGCGCGCGCGGGCGCCGCGCGTGCCACCTCCGGCTCGGGCGCGGGCGGTTCCGGGTGGTCCCACCAGTACCTGCACCTCAAGTCGTGGCACCCGCTGTCGTACAAGAACCGCGAGAAGGTGTTCCAGGCGGAGCAAGCCGCGGCGGCGCGCGCGCGCCGCGACGCGGATGCCGCGCGCGAGTTCGCGGAGAACGCCGAGTTTTTTAAAAACACGGAGGCACTCGCGGCGAAGGACCGCGCGTCCGCCAGGTACAAACGCGAGCTCGCGTTCATGTACCAGAAGCCTCCCGGGTTTGACGCGGCGCTCGAGAAGGAGAGAACCGAAAAAGCGGAAGCCGCCGCGCGAGACGCCGAAAAAGCGCGCGCCGCCGAGGAAACGGCCGCGCGTCTCGCCGCGGGCCTCCCGCCGCTGTCCGAGGAGGAGATTTTGCGCCGCAAGAAGCGCAAGATGCGCAAGGACGCGGACGGGAGGAACGTCGCCGCCGCGGACGCGTTCCCCGAGCTCGCGGGGGCGCCGCGCCTCGCGCCGCGCGGCGGCGGCGACGCCGACGGCGTCGGGGCTCGGCCTCTCGGCGTGCAGATCCGGGCCACGCAGTGTCTTCGCTGCGGCGGCTTCGGGCACGCCAGCGGCGACCGCGAGTGCCCTATGCGCGCGCACAACCCGAACGACGCGTTCCGCGCGAAAATAGAGGACCCGCTGGCGCTCATGCGCGCGCGCGAGGCGCTCGCGTCGTCAAAGAAGTTCCAGCTCACGCGAGGCGCGCACGCGTCGGGGCGTTCGCCCACGCGGGGCGGCGTGGACCCGTCGGCGGCGAACCAGCAGCTCTTGCTCGGGGACGACGCGTACGGCGACGACGCGTTCGCGTCCGTCGGGAACGACGACGCGGGCGACGGGGGCACGAGAACGACCGCGGGGCGCCCTTTCGCCGGCGGCGAGGCGGGCGACGACGGCGCGGGCGCGGGCGGCATCCTCGCGTCGCTTCCGCGGGAGGAGCGGCGACGACTCATACGCGAGTTCAAGGCCAAGGAGAAGGAGGCGCGTCGCGCGGAGGTTGCCGCGGCGGAGGCGTTCCTGCGCGGCCGGGGCGTGGCGTCCGCGGAGACGCGCGGCGATCGGAAGGCGAAGCGAGAGAAGAGGGAGAAGAAGGACAAGGAGAAGCGTCGACAGCGCGACTGAGCGCGGCGGAACGAGCGCGGTAAAATTCCAGTCGTCGCCGAGGGCGTTTCGTTCCAACGTTTGATATACTAGCACACACGAGAACGCCTCGCCACCCCGCGACAGGTTTGTGTCACCCACCGTCGCGATCACGTCGAACGCGCCGGTTCCCGCCCTCGAAAGCCCTCGCGGGCGGTTCGAGAACCGATTAGTCGACGTCCTGCATGGCCTTGACCTCATCCTCGGTGAACTTGCCCTTGCCCTTCTCAGCGCCGTTGCCCATCTTGCGCTCGAGCAGGGCCTTGCGGTCCTTGTCGAGCTTGAGCTTGGTGATGACAACCTTGGAGGGGTCGACACCGACGTTGACGGTGGCGCCGTTCACCTTCTCGCGGGTGATGCGCTCGATGTGGATCACCCACTTCTTGCGGTACACCTGGACAACCTTGCCCTCGCGACCCTTGAAGCTACCCCGCACGACAGTCACCTCGTCATCCTTGCGGATGGGCACAGCGCGAACCTGGACGGCAAAAACGAAGACGCGAACGAAGGGAGGGTCAGCGTCGATTCGGGGGATGAGGGAGAGGGCAGCGCGCGGCGCGGGGTGCCCGGCGCCGCGGGCGCGTCGCCCCAAGGAGGTGTTTTTCGGGACAAACCCTAAAATCAGTCCGATCGGCGGCCCAACCGCGAGCATCCCTGCGGGACGCCAGCACGACGAAACGCGCGTCGGCCCATCGTTCCCGTCGCTCCACACGTAGACGGACCCGAGGCGCCGGTCCTCGGGGCGACGAGGCGCTCGCGTGTCGCCGCGGAGCGTTCCTCCGGCCGACCTATGGTGATGCCGAAAAACCCGCGTGGGCGAAAAAACGCGACCGTATGACACCGGGATACGGCGGACGTGGGCCCGCCGCGAGCTCGATGTGCGGCACTGGCCGCGCCGCAGAGACGTGCACAGTGTACTGATGCATCGCGTGACTCGAATCCGGCTCCGCACGCGTCGTGCATGCGGAGGGGCGGCCGGAGGAGCATCGGGAACCCTAAAAATCGCGTCGACTCGCGTCTCGTGAAATCTCACGTACCCCGTGCTTGGTCTTCAGCTCCGACGAGAGCGGCGACGACATGATCTTGCGTCGCACGCTGGAAGGCGCGGAGAAGTGCGCCTTGCGCGACTTGCGCCGGCTGCTCGACACGGAGGTAGAGTACTTCATCGTGCCGCACTACGAAAAGGGACGGCCGCGCGTTCGATGCCGGCTTAAAGCTTTTCGCGCGACTCCGGACTCCCGGACACCGGAGCTCTCGTATTTCTTGCCAAAACGCCTCTCTTTGCAGTCTCGATTTTCCGTCCTCATTTCCCGTTTTTTGTGACTAGTACTACTGTTACTACTGTGATTGGTGTCATTTTCGGTTGAGAAGCACGACGCTTCCATCCTCCGAGAGTGACTAGGATTGTTAACGCGCCGACCGCCGCAACCCTCGCATTGTGGAGTCGAACCGTACCCCCGCGCCGACTCGCGATATGAGCGTCACCGCGCCCACGTACAGGCGCGTGGAGGCCATCAGCGGCCACCTCGCCGCTTCCGGGGGATCGAACCCCGCCGCGGTCGCCGGCCCGTACGCCGTGCCTCTGCCCGAGCGCCTGAGCGATGGCGACTTCCAGGTGTACCGGAACGCGGGCTCGCACACCAGGCTGATGACCGGCTTCGCCATGCCTTTCGAGAACGTCAAGACCCTGCACGACATGTGGGAGAGCACGTGTAGTCGCCACTCCGACTTCCCGATATTCGGCACGCGACGCGTGTTGCCCGACGGCACGCCGCGCGAGTACGAGTGGATCACGTACAAGCAGGCGTACGACCATCGCGCCGCGCTCAGCGCGGGTTTGCTCGCGTCCGGGGTGGCCCCCGGCGACCACGTCGGGCTGTACTCCATCAACTGCACGGAGTGGTGTCTTCTGGAGGCGGCGATGACCCGGGTCAGCGTGGTGTCCGTCCCCCTGTACGACACCCTCGGTCCCGACGCGGTGCGCTTCATCAGCAACCACGCGTCGCTGAGCGCGGTGTGCGTCAGCGCCGCGTGCTTGCCGACGATGCTGGACTGCCTGAAGGACTGTCCCACGGTGAAGCTCGTGGTCGTGTACGCGCACGGCGGCGCGGCGATGCCCCGCGTGCCCGCGGACGTGCGGCACCCGTGCCGGCTCGTGACGTTCGAGCAGCTCTTCGAGATCGGGCGCCGGCGCCCGGCGGCGCCGGTGCCGCCGCGGCAGGACGCCATGGCCACCATCTGCTACACCTCGGGCACGACCGGGGACCCGAAAGGCGTGATGCTGACGCACCTGAACCTGGTCTCCAACGCTGCGGCGTACGCGGACGACCTGGACCTCGGGCCGAGGGACACGCACGTCTCGTACTTGCCGCTCGCGCACATCTACGAGCGCGTCACCATGCTGGTGTGCCTGTTCCGCGGCGCCAAGGCGGGCTTCTTCCGCGGCGACGTCCTGGGGTTGCTGGACGACATCGCGGAGCTCAAGCCCACGGTGTTCTGCTCCGTACCGCGGCTCTGGAACAGGATCTACGACAAGGTCCAGGCGGGCATTCGCGAGGGTGGGATCGTGAAGCAGACCATGTTCGCGTGGGCGTACGCGGCGAAGAAGAAGGCGCTCGAGGAGGGAAAGCCGCCGCCCGCGATTTGGGAGAAGCTCGTCTTCTCCAAGCTGCGCGACAAACTGGGCGGCCGCGTGCGGTACATGTCCACCGGCTCCGCGCCCATCTCCGCGGAGGTGATGGAGTTCCTGCGCGTCTGCTTCGGCGGGGTCGTCTTCGAGGGGTACGGCATGACCGAGAGCGCGTGCGTCATCTCCAAGACCCACGAGAGGGACTTCACGTGCGGGCACGTCGGGAGCCCCGTGCCGTGCTGCGAGGTGAAGCTCGACAGCGTCCCCGAGATGAACTACACCACCGCGGACACGCCGTACCCGCGCGGGGAGGTGTGCGTGCGCGGCCCTTCCGTGTTCAAGGGCTACTACAAGGCGCAGGACAAGACGGACGAGGTGGTGGACGCGGACGGGTGGCTGCACACCGGCGACATCGGCCTGTGGCTCCCGGGCGGCCGGCTGAAGATCATCGACCGCAAGAAGAACATCTTCAAGCTCGCGCAGGGCGAGTACGTCGCGCCGGAGAAGATCGAAAACATCTACGCGCGCTCGAGGTTTGTGGCGCAGAGCTTCGTGTACGGCGATTCCCTGACCGCCTCGCTCGTGGCCGTCGTCGTGCCCGACGAGGAAGTGCTCGTGCCGTGGGCGAAGAAGCACGGCCACGCCGGCGACGTGGACTTCCGGCGGCTGTGCGCGGACGCGGGCATCTCGAAGATGGTGCACGAGTCCATGGTCGCGGTGGGGAAGGAGGCGGGCTTGAAAGGGTTCGAGCAGGTCAAAGCCGTGCACCTGCACCCCGAGCTGTTTTCCGTGGAGAACGGTCTGTTCACCCCGACGTTCAAGCTGAAGAGGCCGCAGGCGCGACAGGCGTTCCAGGGAGACATCGACCGGATGTACGCGTCGCTGAAGTAGAGACGAGCCTCGAACCGTCCCGGTCGAGTTCGAAAGGCGCCACGCTCCTCGTTCGAGGTATTGTAATGCGAACGCGAACAGTCCACGCGCGCGCGTCCGTGACGACGCTCTCGTACCTCGTTCCGTCTCGACGGCGCACGTTCGAACGACAGACGGTTTGAAAAAAGGGATCGGGTCTTCCCGAGGTTGGTCTCGAGGAGGATGGTGCGCGACGCGCGGTGAGGCGCGCGGGCGACGCGCGCGTAAGCGACGTCGTTGGTACGTATTGGTCATGTTCTTCGTGGGTGTGGTGGTGATTATTTATCACCATTGGGTTTGCGTCACCTCGAGGGCGCGCTCCTGGTTTGTTTTGCGAAGACGTCTTCAAACGAAGGGTCGACGGATTTAGGCGGAGGTGAACTTGGTCACGGCCTTGGTGCCCTCGGACACGGCGTGCTTGGCGAGCTCACCGGGGAGGATGAGGCGCACGGCGGTCTGGATCTCGCGGGAGGTCACGGTGGGCTTCTTGTTGTAGCGGGCGAGCTTGGACGCCTCGGTGGCGATCTTCTCGAAGATGTCGTTGATGAAGGAGTTCATGATGGACATAGCCTTGGAGGAGATGCCGGTGTCGGGGTGCACCTGCTTGAGGACCTTGTAGATGTAGATCTTGTAGGTCTCGGTCTTGGACTTCTTCTTGCCGCCCTTGCCGCCCTTGGCGACGGTCTTCTTGGCGGGCTTCTTGGAGGAGGGGGTCTTGGCCATGTTGAGAGTTGGTGTGTACTCGAAAGTGACGCGTGGTGTGCGCGAGAGCGGCGTTTTACGCGATTCGAGAAAAAATCGCCAAATTTCGGCTGAAACCTGATTGGCCGGTGCTGGAATCGCGTGAATTCCTCATGGGCTTCAGGTCGCGGTTTGTGCAGAGGTACGGGCGTGATTTCCGGAAAATCCTCCCGAAACTCGATTCATCCTCAAAAGCCACACGAAACGCGGCAATTCCATTGGCCGAGAGGTTTTCCCGAACGCAGCACCGTCCAATGAAATTACGCATCGACCGTTTACACTAATTGCTCATACGAATTTTCACAGAGTCGCGGTGAAATTTTTCATTTTCCACATAAACCGTCTCCAGCCCGTCCTTCCCGTCACTTTCGAGTACACATCACTCAAACACTTATACAACATGTCTGGACGTGGTAAGGGTAAGACCGGCAAGAAGGCTGTGAGCCGCTCCGCCAAGGCGGGCCTCCAGTTCCCCGTCGGCCGCATCGCGCGCTACCTCAAGGCCGGCAAGTACGCCACCCGCGTCGGCGCCGGTGCCCCCGTGTACCTCGCCGCGGTCCTCGAGTACCTCGCCGCCGAGGTTCTTGAGCTCGCCGGCAACGCCTCCCGCGACAACAAGAAGACCCGCATCGTGCCCCGCCACATCCAGCTGGCCATCCGCAACGATGAGGAGCTCTCCAAGCTGCTGGGCACCGTCACCATCGCCTCCGGTGGTGTCCTCCCCAACATCCACTCCGTGCTCCTCCCCAAGAAGTCCAAGGCTTAAATGTCTCGCTCTTCCTGAAGCATCCAAAAACAACAAGAGGTGACCGCTCGACGGCGCCCGTACCAATGGTGATAAATAATCACCACCACACCCGAGAAGAACAAAAGCAAACAACACACGACGACACCACTCTTCGCCCCCCGCGCGCGCCTCTGTGGTCGCCCTTCGCCTCATACGCTCGCGATGCATCTGGTCTATGTGGCGAGACTCGGATCGAGATTTTGTCGTTCGCCTGGAATGAAAATGAAGAATTCGAAATCCGCGGTCCCCCGGGCCCCCTTCGCCGGCCATGTCCACCGAGGATGCCAGCATCGGACGGAGCCGAGCGCCCTCTCACGGACAAACACACCCATGAAGAACCACTCGACCGAGAACCGGCGCCGAAATCGCTCGGACGGCGATGCCGCACCGCCGAACGGCCGGGACCGGGGCGCCGGCTGTCGTTCCACGACTTGAACGAGACAAAATCCGCTCGGGCGCGCGAACGAGGGGAACCCATCGTCGCGGGACGCGCGGAGCGCTACGTTCGCATCGTCACACGTCTAAGGTTCTATCGCGACGTTCTCGAACACGTCGCGGCTCGGAAATCGCGCGCACGCGAGCCCCTACGCCGCGTTCTCGGCCCCCCTCGTCGTCGTTCCTCTAAACGCGCCATTCGTCTGTTTCCCCTCGCCGCGAGGATGACGTCCGTCGACGTCGACGTTGACCGCTCGCGCCGCCAAGCCCCCCGTCCGGCTCGAGCCCAAAACCGTTTGGTTCCTCTCCGACGACGCTAACAAACGTCTGGTCTTCTCCAGCTCGCGCTGGAGTCTCTCAGCGCGCTCGCGCTCGGCCAAACGCTTCTGCTCGCACGCCTTGAGCTCGTAGCGCGCCTCGCACACGTCTCTGCCCAGCTCGAACGCGCTCGCCGAGCCCCCCCCCTCGACGAACCGCCGTTTCAGCCCGGCGCACACCTCCTGCAGCTTGTGCGTCTGGCGCGTGCGCGCCTTGAGCTCCAGACGCAGGGAAGACGCGTCGTGTTGCGTCGCAGACGCCGAAATCGTCGTCGCGTTCGAACGCGGGGTGGTCTCCGCGGCGGGCGTGAACGGCCCCGCCCCGGGGGGCGGAGCCGAGAGCGCCACCCCCACCGCGGCTTCCGCGCGCGCCTTGGCGAGCTGGCGCTCCGTCTCGCGCAGCCGGTCCTCCGCACGCACGGCTCGGCGCTCCAGGTCCTCCACCGAACGCCGCTCACGCGCCAGCTCATCGTTCAGCGCCGCCAGACGTTCCTTCTCGCCGCTCGCGCGCGCGGCGAGCGCCAGCTCCAACGCGTGACGCGCTCCGGTTTCCTCCTCGGCGCGGCCCACCGCCTCCTCCAGGATGCCCTCCGTCTCGCGGAAGGACGCGGCGAGCGCGGCGTTCTCCTCGCGCGAAGCCGCGAGATGGGCCTCCGCGTCTCGCAGCGCGCGCGAAATCGTCTCCAGCCGGTCGGGATCGAACTCGCGACGGCTCCGTTCCAGCGCCGCCGCCGTCTCGTCGCGCTCGCGTTCGGCTTTGTCTCGCGCCGCGCGCGCGTCGGCGGCTTCCGTCTCGGCGGTCGCGCGCTTCACTCGCGAATCCTCCTCCGACGTCTCCAGAGTCTCCACGCGTGTTTGCAAAAGAACGAGCTCGTTTTTCGTGCGCTCGAGCTCTTCCTCCGTCTCCGCGCTCGTCGCGCACCACTCCGCGAGGCGCCTCTGCGCGTCTCTGAGCTCGGCGCCCACGACGCGGTCTCGCTCGACGCGCGCCGCCGTCGCCGCCGCCGCCTCGGCGCGCGCCTCTTCGAGCTCTTCGCGGACGGCGTCGAGCGTGCGCATCTCGGCGCGCGCCGAGGCGGCATCCTTCGCGGAAGCCTCCGCCATCTCGGAAGCGTTTAATGCCTCGGATCTCGCGCGTTCCGTTTCCAGTGACGCTTCTTTAAGCGCGACTTTAAGCGGCTCGAGCGCGGCGTCGGCGGCGACGCGCGCCTCGACGGCTTCGTCGCGTTCGCGCTCGGCTTGACTCGTCACCGCGGTGAGCCTTCGCGTTTCCTTCTCCAACGCGACGCACGCGTTTTTCCGTTCCTCGAGTTGCGTCGCGAGCCTTTCGTGCTTCTGCTCCAAAGCCTTGTCCCTGCGCTCGCTCAGCTTCGACTCGGCATCCGCCTTGGCTTCGGCGCGGCGCAGCGCCTTCTCGACGTCCGCCTTCTCCGCCGTCGCCGCCGCGCGCTCGCGCGCCGCCGCCTTGAACTTGGCCTCGAACGACGCGCACCGCTCCTTCTGCTTCTCCAGGTCCTTCTTCAGACCCTCGATCTCGCGTCGGAACCCGTCCGTCTCGCGGGAAGCGACGCGACCGGAGGCGTTCGGCTTCGCGTTCGCGCGCGCCGCGGAGTTTTGCGCGCGAACGGAACCCGCTTCCTTCTCCGTCTCGCGACGCCGACTCGCCGACGCCTCGGCACCCTTCGCCTCGGCGGATGGCTTCTTCGCCTCGAGCGCCTTCGCGACCGCCTCGGCGACGCGCGCCTCGAAGTCGCTCACAGTCTCCTCGGACACACATGACGACGTCTGGAGGACTAGGTCGGAGCGAAGAAGTTCGGCGCTCTCGGAGGAGACGCCGCCGGCGCGCGACGAGGTTCGACGCGCCGCGGTGTTCGTCGCGGGGGCGGGGGATTTCTCCCCCTCCGCCGCGCCACAAGGCTTGTGGCTCCCTCCGCCGGGACCCGCCTCGGAAACCTCCTCAGCGTTCTTTTTTCTTGCATCCTCGAAAGCATCTCCAGACGCCGTCGTGGACGGCGTCGTCGCCGTCGCGGCGGCTTCGTCGCTCGTCCCGGCGCGCGCGTCGTCTCGGCGCGCGTCCTCTTTGGAAGGGCTCGGGCTTTGTTTGATGAGCTCGTCGAGCGCCGGGGGAGGCAGAAGACCGCCGCGACGTCGGTGACGCTTCGCCTTGGCGTCGATCGGCGGCGGCGCCGAGTCGGTCTGCGGGGAAAACGACGAGGGTTTTGCGAATGGTCAGGAGGCGAACGCGCGGCGGGCGAAGCGAAGCGTGACGAGTGGAGATTGGCGCGGAGATTCGCCTCCACGCGGTAGTACCCCCCCGCGCGTGCGTTTCCGCGGCGAGCCGCTCGGTCCGCCGCGGACGACGAAACGCGGGACCGAACGCGTCGTACCTTCGCGTCGGCGTCGCGCGCGTCGCCGACGGCGCGCGGGGCCTCCCCCTCGGTCGCGGCGTCGCCGTCCATCCCCTCCGCGCGGGTGGTCGTCCGCGATGACGACCGGCGGGTTCCGAGACCGTCGAGACGACCGACGAGCGCGGACGCGGGACGGCGGGGGCGTTCGAGCGCACGCGGTGTCGCCGCCGGAGCGCGCTGCGTTCCGAGCGGCTCTCGGAACGACGACGCGCGTCGACTTTGTCGCGCGCGG
>Ga0233432_10002015_pt1 | contig 19190 bp, 19 predicted proteins | sample SI_122_August201_6_FD_179870 | JGI IMG/M metagenome (GOLD analysis project Ga0233432, IMG submission 179870) | Seawater microbial communities from Saanich Inlet, British Columbia, Canada - SI_122_August2016_10_MG | ecosystem: Environmental > Aquatic > Marine > Inlet | place: Canada: British... | reverse complement strand
TGGGGATTGTGAGTGTCAGTGTCAGTGTCAGTGTCAGTGTCAGTGTCAGTGTCAGTGTCCGTGTCCGTGTCCGTGTCCGTGTCCGTGTCAGCGATTGCGAAGTCATGCGTGGTGATCGGTTCTGAGTGGCTCGTCTCCTTGCCGGCTTACCAAAGCCGAGGCCGAAAAACAGGAAAAGCGCCTGCATGTGTGCTTTTAGCCGTTGTATAGAGTAGCAGCCACCGCATCGCGCGTTGGTATCCTGAACAGCAACGTATACATCACCGGCACGAAGCCGAGGGTCAGCACGGTTGCCAGCACGAGGCCGAAGGCGATCACGCTGGCCATACCGTAGAACAACGCGCCACCGATCAGGATCAGCGGGATGGTGGCTAGGATGATCCCGCCCTTGCGGAAAGAATTGAACTGCCCGACAAGCAACACGATGATTCCGGCGAGCGCCAGGGGCAGAATGCCGAAGAGTTTTCCATTTGCCTCGGACTGGTCTGCGATTTCCCCCCCAAGTTCCATGCGATGGCCGGCCGGAAGGTTGAGGTTTTTCAACGTATCTTCGATGGCCGCATACAACACCGGGGATGCAAGTCCCGGGTTGCGCGCCTGGACGGACAGGGTGCGCTGCTGATCGCGGCGTTCTATCCGGCTGAAACGCCATTCGGGGCGAATTTTCGCGACCTGTTCGAGCGCAACGAAACTGTCCGATGTCGATGAATAGACCTGCACACGCTGGAGCCCGGCGAGCGAATACCGGGTGGCTTCTGTCCCCCGCACAATAATCGGGATGATCTTGTCGTCTTCCCGGTAATCACTGATTTCAATACCGGCAAAGGTCGCGTTCAGCGATTCTGCAATACCCTGTGACGATACGCCTGCGCGCCGGGCGCGGGTCTGATCTATGTCGACGACCAGTTTGAGAATCTTGTTTTCCCAATCCTGCTGGATGCCGACGATACCGGGTACCGAGTAGAAGACGTCCATGACTTTCAGGGCGCGGTCGGTCAGCACATCTCCGTCCGGCCCGATCAGCCGGATTTCAACAACGCCGGGCTCGGTCGATCCGAACCACATCTTCTTGGCGTCGGACCTTGCTCCCGGAAGGTTGCTGTCGAGAAATGCATTCACCCTGTTGAGGACGGTTGTAACGTCGTCGACGGACTTGGTGTGGATCAACGCAAAGCCGCGCTGCGGGTCGGGATCCACTGGCGACAGGGCGAGGAAAAACCGCGGCCCGCCATAACCGACATAGGCAACATGGCTGGTGATCTCGGGATTCACTTTTGTGTCTGCCAGCCAGGCAGTCAGTTTACGCACTTCGCGCTGGGATTCACGGGTGTCGATCCCTGCTTCGAAGTCGAGATGGATGAGAAGCTGGTTACGATCGCCCAGCGGGAAGAATCCGGTCTTGATGGTACCCAGGACCATAATGGCCAGGACAAGAATACCGATCAGTCCGCCGACGACCGCCAGACGCCAGCGCAGCATCAGACCGAGCAGTCGCCGGCAGATGACATACATCTTCCCGTCATAGGCCGGTTCTGTTGCGCTGCCGGATGTCCCGGCGGCGGCAGCATCGACCTTCATGAACCAGGCACACATCGCCGGCGTTACCGTCATCGACAGGAACCACGACGCCAGCAGCAAAATGGTGACCACCTGGGCCAGCGAGCACACATATTCACCCGAGATCCCTTCCAGCAGCAGCATCGGCATGAAAGCGAACACGGTGGTCAGCGACGACGTCTATAACGGGATCGCCAACGATCGAGCGGATTCGGTAGCGGCCTTCAGCTTGTCTGCACCGCGTTCTATCCGCACCCGGATATCTTCGGCAACCACAATGCCGTTATCGATCAGCAGGCCGAGCGCGATGATCATGGCTGCAATCGACATGCGTTGAAGTTTGACCTCGAAATACCGCATCACGAGAATGCCGAGCAGCATTGTGAGCGGCACGAACGAGCCCACGATCAGGCCAGTCCGCACACCAAGGAAGAGCATCACTACGGCCAGAACAATCGCAAGTGTCTGGTATACGTTGGACACCGCATTGTTGACCGCATCCTCGATCAGGTCAGGCTGGAAGGTCGCACAGTCGAACACGTAGCCGATCGGCAGTTCCTGCTCGATGTCGTCGAGCATTGCTGTCAGGCGGGCGCCGAATTCGACGTTATTGGTGCCGTCAACGGTCGAGACCGACAGGATGATGGCTGGCCGGTCATTGCATAATGCAGGCAGTTTGTGCGGGTCTGCATAGCCGCGGCGGATGGATACCAGTTCGTCGAGCTGGAGAACCCTGTCGGTATCGGGAATGCGAAATACGACGCCACCGATTTCGTCGACGGAGCCGATATTTCCCGACGGCTCCAGGATAACGGTCCGTCCACCGGCGATGATTTTACCCCCGGGCTTGATGATGTTCTGTTCTTCCAGTGCGCCGAATATCTGCTGTGGTTACACGCCGAATTCTGAAAGCTGCGCGGGTTCGAGCTCCAGGTAAATACGTTCTACCTGAACGCCGAGTATCTGGATTTTTCTGACGCCCTTCAGCGAATAGAGCCGGTCGCGGGTGTCGCGGGCGACAGCGCGCATCTCTGCGAGCGAAAACCCGTCCGACTACAGCGCAATCGTTGCGATCGCGGTCAGCCCTTCTTCGTCATTGACCGTCGGGTCCTGCATTCCTTCAGGCAGGCTCGATTTGACGTCATTGGCCTTGTTGCGGATATCCTGAAAGACGGGGTCCAGGTCGGCAACGTCGTCGCGAATGGCCAGGTTTAACTTTACTGACCCTGTCTTCGATGTCGACGTGATCTCATCTATTTCGGATATCTCGCGCATTACCGCTTCCAGCGGGACAACAATCAGGTCTTCGATGCGTTCTGCTGACACCCCGGGGAATGAGGCGGTGACACTGGCATTACGGATCTTGATAGTCGGGTCTTCGGCGCTCGGATAGGACAGATAGGTCGTGATGCCGACCACCACGAGGAAGATGATTCCGATGATGGTTATGCGCGAATTTTCGATCGCGAGCCGGGCGAGGTTCATTTCAGATGGTTTCCGGCGAAAATACGGCAAAGTATACGGCGATGCCGGGCGTTACTCACCGAGCAGCTTCACGCGCTGGCCATCGCGAAGGATGCCGACGCCGGCAGTAGCCAGTATGTCTCCGGCGCCGACGCCCTCTGCGATCGCGATGTAATTATCCCTAACGCCATTTCTGCGACGTACCGGGACACGGCTGAGGGCTTTGGAATCTGCGTTAAATTTGAATACGTAGCCTTGTGCTTCTTTGTCGCCGGGGGCGATGGCCGTGAGCGGGACCAGGAAGCTGCGGGCGGTCTCGCCCCCGGAGAGCGTTACGCTCGCCTTGGCGGACATGCCGGGCAGCAGCCCGGAGCGCTTTTCAAGCAGGGCGACTTTGACCGGCACTGTATTGGCAGACCCTGATGCTGTGCCGATCTCCGTTATGCGGCCCGAACAGCCGCAACCGGGAACCGTCGAGACGCGCACCGTGGCCGGCGCGCCGACGGAAATTCTGGATATAATGCTGTCCGGCACCGAAAGGTCTACCTCGAGCGCGGCCTCGGAATTGACCAGGAAGAGCGCTTTCCCACTAGCGATTTCCTCAAATGGCTCGACATCCCGGGTCGCGATGACGCCATCGAAGGGCGCGCGGAGGATCGTATCCGCCCGATCCTTTTCGACGCTGCCGAGGCGTGAGCGGGCAGGGTTCAATTCTCTTGCAGCTGAATCAAAGGCGGCGACCGCCCGGTCGATGGCGGCCTTTGCGACCCAGCCCTTTTTGAATAGCTGGCGCTGGCGTTCCAATTCGCTCTTTTTGTCCGAATAATTTGCCTGCGCTGAAGACAGTTGTGATTTTTCAGCGTTCACGCTCAGGTCGAACCGTTTGGGATCGAGAGTCGCGATACCTGGCCTGTTTTTACCCGGTCGCCCTGTTTGACGGCGACGGTCGCAACCTTTCCCGATATCGCGAAACTGAGTGCTGATGTGTTCGCGGCAGTAATGGTGCCGGAAACACGGCGGAAATCCCCGCCGGCGGGTTCGCTGACGTAATAGGCCTTTATGGCGCAGATTCATTCCGGTGCGGTCGCTTCGGGCTCGTCGTCACATACGGCCATAATCCCGATTGTTCCCGCCAGAACCGCTAGTACAAATGTCGTCTTCATGCCAATTTCTACCCTTGTCGCATTCCGAAACGCGGAATAGCGAATTGGCAACAGGGGCGAATTTTATCATAAAACGCCTGACGGCGCCATTTGGCTCAGTCGAGATCGCTTGCGTCGTGGCGTTCGGGGAGTTGCAGTTCTTCCGGTCCCATCACCTTATTGACCCGCCGTCCACGTTGAACCGCGGGGCGAGCCTGAATCTCGGTCGCCCACCTGACGACGTTCTTGTATGACGCCGCCTCGATGAATTCCTCGGCTTCGTACTGGTTGTTGATTACTAAGTTGCCGTACCACGCATAGGTGGCGATATCGGCGATGTTGTAGTCGTCGCCGCACAGGAACTGGCGGTCGGCGAGGTTCTTGTCGATCACATCGAGCTGGCGTTTGATTTCCATCGTGAAACGGTCGATGGGGTATTCGAATTTCTCCGGCGCGTATTTGTAGAAATGGCCGAACCCGCCGCCCAGATAGGGTGCGCTGCCCATCTGCCAGAACAGCCAGGACATGCATTCCGCACGCGCTGACGGTTCTGTCGGCAGGAACGCATCGAACTTTTCTGCCAGGTAGAAGAGGATGGCGCCGGATTCGAACACACGCGTTGGCGTCGCCGTGTTGACATCTAGCATGGCCGGGATTTTAGAATTCGGATTCACCGACACGAACCCGCTGCCGAACTGATCGCCTTCCATGATGCGGATCAGCCAAGCGTCGTATTCGGCATCCTTCTTACCCATGGCAAGAAGTTCCTCGAACATGATCGTGACCTTGACGCCGTTCGGCGTCGCCAGCGAGTACAGCTGGTGCGGATGCTTGCCGACGGGCAATTCCTTTTCATGCGTCGCACCTGAAATCGGGCGGTTGATACTCGCCCATTGGCCTGCGCCTTCAGCATCCCATTTCCAGACTTTCGGGGGGGTATATGTCGCGTCGGCCATGTGATGTTCTTTCTGATGGAGTAAAGGCGTGCATCGGGCGTCGGCCGCCGATGCTGTTAAGGGGGAGATTACCAAGCTAAGGGGGAAATTACCAAGCGTGGTCGCGGCTATCCAGAGCACAGACTATGCTCACCGCAGATAGGTCTCGTTGCAAAAACGCAATATGCGTCGTTAAACGCAAAACGCGGGGCGATATTCAGCCGCCGCAGCAACGCTTGTATTTTTTGCCGGATCCGCACGGGCAGGGGTCGTTGCGACCGGTTTTGCCGGTGGGCGTGGTCACGACTGACCCATCGACATAGACCCACAGCCCGTCTTCGCGCCGGAAACGGGAGTTTTCGCGGTGGATGCGGGTTGCGCCGTCTTCTTTGAAACGGGCGGTGAAGTCGACTGTGCCGGTTGCATCCGCTGGGCCACCGCTCGTTTTGCCGTTAATTTTAAGCCCGACCCACGTGATGTCCGGAAGGGTGGTGTTTGCGGCGTCGCGATACTCGGGCGCAAAGGTCCGGGCGATATAGGCGCCATCGCCCCGCGCGAAAGCGGTATAGCGCGACCGCATCAGCGCTTCGGCCGTGGGCGCGGGCAGGCCCGCCAGGTAGGGGCCGCAGCACGCATCGAACCGTTCGCCGGATCCGCAACGGCATTGTTTTTCCGGCATCGGTCTATGCTCCTTCTTCCGGGGTGACAAACAATCGCTTCGCCGATGTTTTTGGGCTGGCGATATAGGCTTTTTGCGACCAGCCGCTATCGATGGTCAGATGTTCCTAGATACGGACTGACAGCATGGTCCAGAGCAGCTCTGCCGGCTCTTGAACGTTCGGTTTCCTTCCTGAATACGCATCACTTCTAGACGCGGCGAGGCGGTTGCGCCACAGTCGGCGGGCATATAGTTCAGGAGGACAAGATGCCCAGAGGCGTTATTGATACGGATGGGCTGGTAACGCCCGATGTCCAGGCATTGCGCGATACGGAAACCCCGTCGGGCCTGCCTTTCAGCATCGCGAAGATCGGCCACGTGGTCCTGATGGCACAAGATCTCGAAAAATCAGTCGATTTCTATACCAGAGTACTGGGCTTCCGGGTGTCAGATGTCTATCCCGCAACGATGGTTCCCGGGCGCATGGTGTTCATGCGCTGTGCGAGCGATCATCACGGTGTGGCGCTGGTCGGCGGCGCAAAAGGTCCCGGCAACAGCAATGAGCTGAACCATATGGCGTTCGAAGTTGCGACGCTGGACGAGGTGTTTCGCGCACGTGATCATCTCGAAGCCGAGGGCGTGAAGATTACCTATGCCGGACGGCGCCGCGCGGGTTGTCAGGTCGCCGTGGAATTTCTCGACCCGGACAATCATGTGCTGGAAATCTATTGGGGTATCGACCAGGTAGGCAGCGATGGGCGCATTCGCCCCCCTGCGGAATGGCGCGAGGAAATGACGCTTGAAGGCGCTGTCGACAATGCGCCTCCCGGCCAGGATACGACCCTCGCCGATCCGTCACTGCGCCGGGGTTGATCCCTTTTCTCTCTGGCCTTTTTCGCGATCGCGATGACTCGCCGGGGCAGCGGCCCTGCGCAGGTCGTCGGCTTCGGCTTTCTCGCGCTGGGAAAGGCGCATTGCCTGATCTTTCGCCGGATCGTACTGGATTGGCCAGCGCTGCGCCGCGTGGTCGTACCAGGCAGAGGCTTCCAGCGTGAAATGCGGGTTCGTCAGATGCGGCCGCGCCAGTGCTACCAGGTCGGCGCGCCCGGCGGCGACGATGGTGTTTACCTGGTCGGGGGTCGTGATGTTCCCGACGGCGATAGTGGGAATTTTTGCTTCATTCCGTATCTGCTCGGCGAATGGGGTCTGGAACATCCGGCCGTAAACGGGCTGCGCGTCCGGGGTGGTCTGGCCTGCTGAAACATCGACAATATCGCAGCCATGCGCTTTGAGTGCGCGGGCGATCTCCACCGCTTCCCTGACGGTCACGCCGTCTGCGCCGACCCAGTCGGTCGCGGATATCCGCACCGAAACCGGTTTGTCGTCTGGCCAGGCGGCGCGCACGGCATCGAACACTTCGAGCGGAAACCGCAGCCGGTTATCCAGACTGCCGCCATATTCATCGGTCCGTTTGTTGGCGACCGGCGTGATGAAACAGGACAGCAGGTACCCGTGGGCCATGTGCAGCTCGATCATATCGGCGCCCGCCGCGTCGGCCATGGTGGTTGCTCGGATAAATTCGTCGCGTACCCTGTCCATGTCGGCTCGCGTCATTTCGCGCGGCACATGCATGCCGTCGCCATGCGCCAGCGCCGATGGCGAAATCACGTCCCAGTTGTCGTTGATCAGCGGCATGTCCATGCCTTCCCAGCCCACCCGGGTCGATCCCTTGCGCCCGGCATGGCCGAGCTGCAGACAGAACTTCGCATCCGAGTTGTTGTGAACGAACCCGATCAGGCGTTTCCAGGCGGTGACATGGTCGTCGGCGTACAATCCGGAACATCCGGGCGTGATGCGGCCCTCTGCCGACACGCAGGCCATTTCCGAAAAGATCAGCCCCGCACCGCCCAGCGCCATGCCGCCGAGGTGGACGAAATGGAAATCCCCCGGTACGCCGTCGACGCTTGAATACATGTCCATCGGCGAGACCACGACGCGGTTGGCCAGCGTCATGCCGCGCAAGCTGAGCGGCGTGAACATCGGGGGCGGGGTGCCGGCAACGTTCAGGCCGGTCTTACGCACGTCATCGGCGAACCAGCTGTCGACGCGGTCGATCAGTGCGGGATCGCGCAGGCGGAGGTTTTCATACGTCACCTGCTTGGACCGCGACAGCATCGAGAACGCGGCCTGAAGCGGCGCCATGTCCCAGTAGCGACGGGGCTCTTCGGTCCAGACAACCGAGACTTCGGATGCGTGCTGGGTTTTCTCGACCTCTTCGCGCCGCATCTCCTCGAACCGCGCCTGCGCGGCCTGAACCGAATCCGTCTCGGCCAGGGCGTCGACAAGCGCGATCGAATCTTCCATGGCGAGCTTGGTGCCCGATCCGATCGAATAGTGCGCGGTGTGCAATGCGTCGCCGATCAGGGTGAAGCGGTCATGTGACCAGGCTGCGCAGCGGATCATCGGGAATTGACGCCAGACTGTATTATTGGCGACCAGATCGTATTTGCCGTCTTCGAGCCGGTCGGCCCAAAGTTGTTTCATATATGAGACAAGTGTCTCATCGGTGAGACTGCCCACGGTGGCTTCGGCACTCGCCCAGGTCTGTTCGGGTGCTTCGACGATCCAGGTGCTCATGCCCGGTTTGTACTGATAGGCGCCGAGCACCCAGATCCCGTGTTCGTCGGTCGTAAAATCGAACGTGAAGGCGTCATAGGGGCGCGTGGTACCGAGCCAGGCGAAACGGTTTTTGCGCCACTGGGTGTCGGACTGGAATTTTTCCGGGAACGCGTTGCGGACGATGCTGTTGATGCCGTCCGCGCCGATGACGAGATCGGCATCGATGTCGTTCAGATTGGTGATTTCGTGATTGAACTTCATCTCGACGCCAAGCTCTGCGCAGCGCCCCTGGAGGATCTGCAGCAGTTCCATCCGGCCGCAGCCGCAAAAACCATGGCCTGTCGAACGGATGGTTTCGCCGTGCAGCACGAAGTCGATTTCGTCCCAATAGGCGAACTGGCCGGTGATCGCGTCATAACTTTCCGGATCGCGAACGAGAAACTGGTCGAGTGTCTCGTCGGAAAACACCACGCCGAAGCCGAACGTGTCATCCGCCGCATTGCGCTCATAGACCGTTATGTCATTGCCGGGGAATGCTTTCTTGGCAAGGAGGGCGAAATAGAGTCCGCCCGGTCCGCCGCCGATCACTGCGATGCGCATCGTCGCCATCCTCGATATTTAATTAATATATAAAATATTTACACATTTATGGTCAATCCGTAAGATATTTGCCGTGCAACCCGGAATTCATCAATCATGGCGTCAACACTTGAAGACCATAGCGATCCAGGGACCGGTGCTTCTGATGCCGGCGCTCCTGTTATCGGGGAGGGGCAGAAACTGTCACTGAGCCTGTGGCTGCAATTGATGAAATGCACCAAGGAGATCGAGGCGGGCGTCGGTGGACGTCTGCGCAAAGTTCATCGCCAGAGCCTGGCGCGGTTCGATGTACTGTCGCAGCTGCATCGCTTTGGTGGCGACTGGGCGGCAGTGGGTGAAATCTCGTCACGTGTCATGACGTCCAGCGGCAACATCACGGCACTTGTGGATCGCATGGTCGCCGAAGATCTGATCGAGCGCCGGGCAAGTCCGGATGACCGGCGCAGTCACCAGTTGCGCATGACCGGCACCGGCCGGGCGGTATTCGATGAGATGACCGCGGATCATGCCCGCTGGGTCGATGATGCGCTGGACGGAATTGACGATGTGGACAAACAGTGCCTGATCGCATTGCTCATCGACGTACGGCGCGCTTTTGAAGAAACTAAAAGCGAATCCCATATCGCACAGGCTGCACCAGGAGAGACCAGATGACCGGATTGCTGCCGTTACCGGCCTCGCGCGCCGAGATTCTCAGAACCCAGTCGGTGCGCAAACGCGTTGCGTTTGACCGTGCGAAGCAGGCGGCCTGGTTCAAGGGCAAGCTTGATCATATTAACGCGGAGAAGCTCGACGACCCGGACGAATGGCAGAAAATCCCGATCGTCGATAAAGACGTGCTGCGAAAGCTGGACCACAAGACCTTTATGGAGCAATTCTGCATCGCCCCGCGTGAAGACATCGCGGAATACTGGCGCTCTGGCGGTACCACGGGCGCACCGGTGTTTTATCCCCGGACTTTTAAAGACGTCGAATATGGCATGGTCACCTGGGGGCGCTCGTTCCCGGCGATGAATATCGGTCCGGGCGATTCCTGCCATATCTCGTTTCCCATCGGTATTCATCCGGCGGGCCAGATCTGGGCGCGCTCGGCACATGAAGCCGGCGTGGGCATGAATTGGGTCGGTGCCGGCAATTCGGTGCCGTCTGCGGCGCAGCTCGCGCTGATACAGTCGCTGGAGCCCACCGTACTGATCTCGATGCCGAGTTTTGCGCTGCATCTGGCGAACCTCGCCGCGGAGCAGGGGGTCGACCTCGCGCAGTCCAGCGTTAAAAAAATTATCTGTTCGGCCGAGCCGCTGTCGGATGCCAAGCGGGAAAAACTCGCCCGCACGTGGGGCGCTGAAGTGTTCAACGTTTTCGGGATGAGCGAAGCCGGGCTGATGGGCGCCGAGGGCATAGCCCATGACGGGATGCATATCTGGTCCGATATGTTCTTTCTTGAAGTCGTCGACCCCGAGACCGGCGAGATGCTGGCGCCGGGTGCGGAGGGGCACCTGTGCCAGACGCCGCTATGGACCAATCACGCAACGCCTTTCCTGCGGTGGAACGCGGGCGATATCGTGACCTTTGTCGAACACGGGACCAGCGGCGGGCAGTTCGCCGATTTGTTTCCGATGATCCGCCACGCCAACCGGACGACAGGATTTTTCAAGATTCGCGGCGTCAATATCAATCATGCTGAATTCGAGGATTTCGTTTTTTCGATGCCGCCGGTCAACGATTTCCAGGCGGTACTTGTGACGGATGATGATGACCTTGAAACACTCAATGTCCGTATTGAAGTCCGGCGTGGCGAAGACGCTGATGCCATTGCCGCGGAGATGGCGGAAAGGATCAAGATGATCTTCGAGATGTCCGCCCGTATCGATGTGCTGGAGATCGGCACCCTGGCGCGGCTGTTCGAATCGTCCATCAAGGCACCGCGCTTCGTTGACGAGCGAAAATAGCTCAGACCCGGAATTCTGCGGTTGCGCCCCCGATTTCCCCACTGCGCGAAAATCCTTTAAGCTGTCGGTCAGCTTCAGGAGTACCCGCTTGTCATGACCGGTGTAGATCGCGCGAACGGCCATAAACCGGCCGGCATTTCACCCCTGTTTCACCCGGCGCTGGCCGACGCGCCGCGGCCCGAACAGGGAAAACTGAATTACAACCTCAACCGGGCGTTGTCCGCGGTTGTGCCGTTGCAGGCACGTGCGCCGGAGGATGCGTTTTCGGCGTCTTATCTTGGCACGGAGCGTGAAGGCAATGCGGTCCTGATCTCTGAAGACGGGCTGCTGCTGACCATCGGCTATCTTATTAACGAATGCGATCTGATCACTGTCGGCACTAAAATCGGCGGTGTCGCCGAAGCACATACGATCGCCTATGACTATGAAACCGGCCTTGGCCTGATCCGCACGACGGCAGATCTCGGCGTGACCCCGCTGGAACTCGGACATTCATCAACCGTGCGCGAAGGCGATACGCTGACCGTCGGTGCACATGGCGGCAAGGCGCAGGCCATCGCCGCGAAGATTTCCTCGGTCCGCGAATTCGCCGGATATTGGGAATACCTGATTTCGGGCGCGATTTTCACCGAGCCGCCCCATCCGATCTGGTCGGGCGCTGCATTGCTGGATCATGACGGCAAGCTGGTCGGTATCGGCTCGCTCTTCGTGCAGGATGCGGAAGAAGAAAACGCCGACAAGCAGCCCGGCAACATGTTTGTGCCGGTCGACCTGTTGAAACCCATATTCGAGCAGCTCATCGAAAAAGGCCGCACGGATCATCCGCCGCGTCCGTGGCTCGGGATCTACACGGTTGAAACCATGGGGCACCTGTTGATCACGTCGGTATCGGAACGCGGTCCCGCGGTTGAAGCCGGTGTGGAACCGGGAGACGTTGTGCTCGCCGTCAACGGCGAAGAGGTCAAGGACCTGCCGAGCCTGTACCGCAAGTTATGGGGATCGGGCGAAGCCGGTGTGCCGGTCGACCTGGCGCTCCTGCGCGATCAGCGCATGATCGAGGTGTCGGTTATGACCGTTGACCGCGCGCGCATCATGCGGCGGCCACAGGCGCATTAAGCACCGTCACTCTCTTATCTATGTGGGCTTGCTGTGCCGGTTATCGCACAGGCAGGTCGTGGATCTTGCGTTTTAGCCGTCGAGATTGGGCTGCAAGCCGGGACGGGATGTTTTGCGGCCCGGCGATCTGAAATAGATGATCACGAGACGACTATCCGATGCCGCCTCGATCCCGTGCTCCTTGCCCATCGGGGCGAATACGAGACTGGTCGGCCCGACTTCATAGACTTCTTCATCAACTGACACCGTGCCGCGGCCTTCGATAACGTAGCAGGCTTCATCGTCGGTGTTATGATGATGAATGACGGTGCCTTGACCGGGCTCGTAACACAGCAGGTCGCTTACGACGCGCTCGGTATACAGGATTTTTTCTTGATCCGCCGGTCTGTATCGAATTCGATCAGGTCGCGGATCGACAGGGCATTCATCCCGTTGTCTTTTGTGGTCTCGTCCATTCGTTTTTTCCCGTAGTAAGTCTCGCGCGCCCGCCGAGGGGACATGATACGCCAGTTTTCTCAGATCATGACGAAATATCACCCACGCAAACCGGTGCCTGAAACCCGCCCCTAGAACCCTTCGAGGGCAACCCAGATAAGCCGGAGCGCCATAAGGGTCAGCATTGTCTGAATGGCAATGCGAAACAATCGTTCTGGTACAATATCGAGTGCATACTTGCCGATCCATGTGCCGATAAAGGATGTAACGATCATAGCGGCGATCAGGGGCACGTAATTACCGAAGCTCACGCCCAGCAGAATGAACGCCGCAAGTTTTGCGATATGAACGATGCTCATCAGGGCGCCGAGCGTGGCGATATGGTTGCGCCGGTCCGGGGCGATGGCGACAGTAAAGCTTGCGAGCAGGGTACCGGTGGCGCTGATGAAGATACCGAGAAACGTGACGACGAAACCCATAAACGCGAACCGCCCGCGCTCCGGTCCGAACCGGGCGATCTTCGGCACCCAGGCGAGAGCGAGTATGCTGACGCCGAGGGCCAGCAGTAGCAGGTTTTCCGGCAGGCTGACAAATATCTGACCACCGATGGCGGCGCCGATAACGGTGCCGATGGTGAAGGGCAGGACCGTCTCGCGCATCAGGTATCGCCATCGCGATATCGCCATGCTGCCGGCCGCGCCAAGCTGCACGACGGTATGGATCGGTATGAGCAGCGCCGGCGGAAACACGAAGGCCATGATGGCAATCAGCAGCAACCCGCCTGCCGTACCGACGATAGCCGCGATAAACGCCGTCGTTGCCGCCGCCAGCGAAAGGCCGGCAAATACCCAGGCATTAATGCCGACCATGCCGAGAAATTGTCCATCCGCTATATCCATAGCGTCAGCATGGCCGCGTGGCGGCAAGGGGCCGTATATAATAAGGGTGCATGAAAGCTGTTTGGTTGGGTGGAGGTGCCGTTGAAGCGCCAAGGGAAAGGGGCAGAGAATACGGACGGGAGTCTATGATCTGTCCCCTGCCAAGTCCATCTCCGCGAATGCCGGATTGGTGTGCGCATCCGGTCGGGGAACCAGCCGGGAATTCGGCCGGGTACGGTTCTGTCCGCTGGAATAGAAAAAGGCGGCTCACCCTGACCGGGTGAGCCGCCTTTTGCGGTAACTTTGAGGTCGTTAGCTGCGTTTCCGCCGACGAACCCGCATTGCACCGATCATGCCGACGCCGACCAGCCAGACCAACGCGCTGCCGGGCTCCGGAACTTCGGTCGTGGTGATCGGCGCGCTGACATTTATAAGCGCGTGGACGATGTCATTGCCGCAGCTCGGGCTCCAGTGGATACCGATGGAGCCGCTGCCGTCTTCATCCAGCAGGTTTGTGAGGTCGAGGGCAAGTTCGATCACCGAGTGCTGGTTGGTGTCCGTGTCGCGGGTATAGGCGTAATCCGCATCCGCGACCCTGGTGCTCGCGCCGTTGATCTCCATCTGGACTGGCGACCCGGGAGCAATCGGATCCTGGATCCAGTCGGCATTTGCCCAGACCGAGCCCGCCGTCTGGGCCGCATCGGTTGTGCCGTAGCTCTGGGTGTAGCCGTTGCTGCTCAGGTTATAGGTCGATCCGGCATCGCCTTCGGTGATCATGCCACCGGCGCCGCCACCGATACCGCCGCCGACTTCGATATCGACAATACCGACCGGCGTTGTCATGTAGATGTCGCCCGGCGAATATTTCGAAAGCCCGTTATCCGGCCGCTGGCCGCTGACGATGGCGATATACATGATGTTGCCTTGCACGGCGACGCCCATGAATTCCGCATCGTAGTTCTGGCCGCCGTAATTCGGGCCGACATAGCCGTTATTTCCGGCGAAATCGTTCTGATCTTCAGTAAAGCTCGCTTCCAGGCCGATCGTCGTGCTGGGCGACGAGAAGTTGGAATTATTGTTATCGGCGACGGTTATGCCCCAGTCAGACAAATTGCCGTCCACGGTGATTGCGGACGCCGAGGCGGCCGACATGGCGACGCCAAGCCCGAGGGTGGTGGCGAAAATGAGAGGTTTCAACGCATTACGCATTACTAAGCTCCTGAACAACAATCCTGTGGATCGAAAAACGTCATCTCGTTCGTCACGGCATACTCACAGAAGCGTGAGCACAGGATATAACGCAATTAATGTGCCAATCAGAAAACCTATTTATTATCAATAGGTTATATATTTCTGTCTGGCCAGGTGTCGGAAAGGCGTAAAATTTCCCGACGCATGAGACAGCTTTCTGGTTAATTTTCGTGAACGATTTTGAGGGGGTATTGGCGAATTCAGCCGTCGTCGGTACCGACATGATCATCGACGGACGGATATCGGTTCTCCAATCGCTGTCTTTACCCTGTAATATAAACCGTGTAGATCGCGGTTATGACTGAAATGCCTTCTGAAATTGCCGCGCCCCCCCATTTTGACGGGATGGCCGCGATTGCCGGGCGCTACGATGCGTTCATTCTGGATGTCTGGGGCGTGCTGCATGACGGGGTGAAGCTGTATCCGGGCGCGGTCGATACGCTGGAACAGCTGACGGCGGCGGGGAAACCCTTCGTTATGCTGACGAACGCACCGCGGCGCAGTTCAGCCGTCGCGGAATCGATGATCGCCATGGGGATGCCTGAAGCTTTCTGCCGCCATATCCTGTCTTCCGGGGAAGCGACGTTCCTCGATTTGAAGGAACGATCTGATCCGTTCTATGCCCGGGTCGGAAATCGCTGCATTCATATCGGTCCTGAACGGGATCTCAACCTGTTCGAGGGGCTGGACTGGGATCAGACCGACCGTCTCGAGGACGCCGACCTGATCGTCAATACCGGTCCCTGGGTCGACGGCGAAACCGTCGCTGATTACGAGGAAAAACTGGCAACAGGCGTAGAACTCGGCCTGCCCATGATATGTGCCAACCCGGACCTTGAAGTGGTGCGGGACGGCCGAAAACTGGTCTGCGCCGGGGCATTGGCACTGCGGTATGAGGAACTTGGCGGGAATGTGCGCTGGTTCGGCAAACCGAAGGCCGAGATATACGAATACTGTTTCCGGGTCCTGTCGGGTTTTGACAAAAACCGCATCGCAGCTGTCGGCGATTCATTCCGCACCGATCTTGCCGGCGCGCAGAACGCGGGCGTGGATCCGATCCTTGTTGCCGGTGGAATTCATGGTGATGAGCTGGGGAATCCTCCGAAGGCAGAGATTGTCGCGTCCCTGGCGACCCAATGGAACGCCCTTCCTGCGGCGTCGATACCGTCCTTTGTCTGGTGATCTAGTATAAACCTTGGATGTATTTGGCCGGAAAAGCAGCGCTTTGACATATCTTTTCCGGCGTATTTTTACGTCGTTTTTGCGCCGTCCTGCCGGTCCCGCCCTGGTCCTGACGATTCTGTGGCTGGTCGGGTGTGCCTGGTAGGTCTCGGCGAATATCGGCTGGGAGGCGCTCAGTACCTTCCTGCCGCATGAACTCGGGGTATTCTGCGCCGGTGTTTTTGCGCCACCGGCCTTCCTGTGGTTGCTGGTGGCCTACTTGCGGCGCGGCACCGATTTTGACGAAGCAGCAGGTCAGATTCGTCAGGGAATGTCGGGCCTTACCTTTCCGGTGGATGAAGCAACCGACAGGGTCGGGTCGATCAGCGAGGCGCTGAGCCGTCAGGCGGACATGTTGTCGGCAGCGACCGACAAGGCCGCCGAGCAGGCTGCATTGCTTCGTGAGGTTCTCGAAGATCACACGAGCCGCCTGAAAAAAGCATCCGACATTGCCGGCGTCCGGGCCGGCCAGGCGCAGGAGGTCATGCGCGTTCATGCGTCGGAACTCGAACGCTCATCTGCCAATGCTGCCGATCGCGTCAGGGAAATGACCGCCGGGATGCGGCATCAGCTTCAGGATCTGACCGATGCCTCTGACCGCGCCGCCGAGGCGACAGAAGCCGCCACACAATCGATTCGTCAGCAGTCCGACGATGCGCTATAACCCTTCGGGTAGGTATCCGTCGGCATCGAGAACACCGGCGAGGAACTGAAACGCAAAGCAGAAGAAGTCACAGAAGTCTCCCTCGACGCTGTCGGCCGGGTGCAAAATGTGGCAGATTTTCTTGGCGAGAATGCGCGCGGCCTAAACGAAGCATCGCGTCATGCGCAAACCGTCACCCAGCGTGTCAGCGAGACTTTTCGGCAGTAATCTGACGGGCTGGTCGATACTGCCAAGGAGGCCGTTGCCCGGGTCGAGGATTCAGCCGAGGCCCTGCGCCGCCGCAGCATGGATATCGCAAAGACCGGTCATGCCGCCGCCGAACAGCTCAATATCGCTTCCGGGAACGTTAACGATGATATCGAAGCGCTGGGCGATGCGGCCGGGCGGGTGAATGAACGCATCGGTGAAATTGCGACAGAGACTCAGGCGCGCGGCGCGGAATTTGAAGATGAAACCGATCGTCTGGTGCGACTTGCGACCGAGCGGCTGGAAGGCGTGGCAAACGCCATTCGCGGGACTGCGGCCGAAGCCGGCCAGGCAGCGGCCAATCCAGCGGACAGGGCCAATGCCCGGCTGGAACAGGTCGGCGATTCTCTGCGGTCGCTGTCTGAACAGGCGGCCGAGCGCATGGCGGAGATCGGGGTGGCCCTATATGTCACGACGGATGATTTCCGCGCGCGGCTCGACGGCACCCTTGATGGCGTAGGTGCGCGTCTGGATGAGACCGGCGAAGAGGTCGAACAGCGGACCTCGTTGATGGTGCAGGCGATCGGTGACGGTGCCGATACGGCGGCGACCAGTATTTTCGATATCCTAGAGGTATTACGCGCCCAGTCTGGAGCGATACGCGAAATCGCTTCACAGACGGCAGCGCACACCGAACAGTCACTTGAAGAGACCGAGGCGGCTCTGCGGCGGCTATCGACGGCATTGTCGGCGGCGTCCGATGCTGTCCTTGCGCGCATGAATGCCCGCGCTGAGGATATCAGTGCGGTCCTGGCAGCCCAGTTGTCGCACTTTGATGATCTCGCCGTCGAAGCGGTGCGGAACGTTGCCGCAAGTGCTGATGCGACCGGGAATACCGTGCAGGACGCCGCGGGACGGATCGAACTTGCTGCCGAGGAAGCCCTGCAGGCGCTTCTGGCGCGGGCGCAAAGCGTCATGTTCGAATTCCGTGACAGCGTTGCAGGCATGTCGGAGGCGTCAGGCCAGGTCACGGCCGCGATCCTGGCGACAGTGGATGATGTCGGAAACCAGTTCGCCGACCGGTCCGGCGAGATGATAATTAGCATTGGTGCTGCTGCCGCAGAGATGATCTCGAGCCTCGACGCGATAAGTGGAACGGTGAAACATCAGGCCAGTGATCTGACTCAGGCGATGGAACACGCCGCAGCCCAGGCAACGGCGCGGATCAAGGTTGCCAGCGGTGCGCTGAAGCAACAATCATCCGATCTCGCGACGATTGCCGATTCCGTCGTTGAGCGGACCGATGCCTATGGCGAACAGGTCGCCGGACATGCCGAATGCTTCAATCAGTCGGCCGACAGGATCGCGGCGCAATCGGAAACGGTCACCGAGACATACAAGTCGCAGGTCGCACATCTGGATGCGGCAGGCGAGCGCGCCGTGGCACGGTCGGAAGACGTGCGGGAGCTCATCGTCCGTCAGGGGGTTGAGCTTGAAGCGACGTCAGATCAGTTGACCGCACGGGCGCGGGAAATTGAAGATGCGACCCGGCGACAGTTTAAGCGTCTACAGCAGGCTGCGCAGACCGCCGCCAGGCATTCCGAAGAGGTCGGTGAAATTCTGCAGAGCCAGACGGCGGCACTCGCCGCGCAATCGGAGGAATCGGTCAATAGCCTCGGGATGGTCGGAAATACGTTGCAGCACCAATCTCGTCCGATGGTTGTTGCCTGCCTGGCAGCGGCCAGGGAAGTGGCGGAACTGATAGATACCCTTACAGAGGAATCGAACCAGATCGGCGGTACGGCGACTGTTGCCGAGGAACGTATCCGCGCAACCGGCGATATGTTCCATACCCGCTCTGAAGAGCTTGCAAAAGAATCCGAGGCGGCATTCGAACAGGTATCACGCGTCGGTGAGACGCTTCAAAACCAGAGGGTATCTCTGACGAGTGCCTTGACGGAAGCATCCGAAAAAGCGTCCGAGGTCGGCTACGTATTCTCGCGCCAGGCTGAAACGCTGACCTCTGCGTCGACCGAAGCTGAAAATCAGGCCGCTATTATTCGCCGGAATGCTCTCGATTCCCGGCGCGATATGTTCCTGCGCGCATCCAAGTTCGTGATTGAGGACCTCAATTCCACCGCGATCGATCTCAACCGGCTGATGGATAGCGAGAAATCCCAGAAACTGTGGTCCAAGTATTCCAAGGGAGACCGCGGTATATTTGTGCGCGGCATCATTTCCGACGATGAGCGCCAGGCGCGTAGCGTGATCAGCACCAAGTACGAAGATGACGAGGAATTCCGCTGTTACGTGCAGCGATATCTCGATCATTTCGAAAAGCTGCTATCTGAAGCCAATGAGAGCGATCCGGAAAATCTTCTCAGCTCGACCTTTCTGTCCGCAGACGTGGGAAAGCTTCACCTGCTGCTTGCCCGTGCGGTCGGGCGGTTGAATTAGATATTACGTCGCGCTGGTTTTGCGCCTCACGTGGCGCGACGGCAAACTCTACTGGACA
>Ga0233432_10002014_pt1 | contig 19200 bp, 52 predicted proteins | sample SI_122_August201_6_FD_179870 | JGI IMG/M metagenome (GOLD analysis project Ga0233432, IMG submission 179870) | Seawater microbial communities from Saanich Inlet, British Columbia, Canada - SI_122_August2016_10_MG | ecosystem: Environmental > Aquatic > Marine > Inlet | place: Canada: British... | reverse complement strand
AGGATTCAAGATCTCATCAACCTTTTCATCCCCACCCTCTTGGAATAGAGTATCAAAGAAGTCTTCTTTGGTTTCTCCCATTTCTTCCCATTGTAGAAGGTTCAGATAATCCACTGCCATGAGTGGAATACCATCCACGATCACCTCATCAGCAAGACCACGACCTGCCATTTCCTTGGCATCCATCCAAAAGTCCTTCCCTTGGAGCATATCATCAATCTCTTTCTCACCGAAGTAAGGTTTCATCACATTCACTGCGAATCGTTCTAGTTGAGATTGTACGAAGTCGTGTTGTGCCTTGACCTTGTATGTCTCTCCCCATGCTCCGAATGATGCTGTATGAAACATTGCTTCACTGAACTCAGAGATGACCCTACGATCACCCATGCAAAAGATAAATGCTCCACATGAGTATCCATAACTATCCAAGATTGTGGTAACACGACCATTGAAAACTTCCTTGAGGACACTTCTGAATGAGATCAACTCACTGATATATCCACCAGGACTTGAGATACGAATCTCCAACTCATCGGATGGTCCTGCGTCCCTTAGTGCATAAAATAATTCACTCAGACCCTTTTCGTTCTCTTCAAAGTCACGAATATAAAGGGTATATAGTTTTCTCCCTTCCCTACGAATCCATAGTTGTTCTGGAATCTCATCAAGTGCCTTTCCATCCTCAGCACTCAGATTCACAGGAAGTAATTCCTCTGGAACATCTGAAATGAACAGTGTGTGGTGACTTGATTCAACTTTCACAACGTTTGGAATACTTGGTGGTACAGGACCATACGGCATATTCGGCATTGGTGGTTGACTTGATACTCTTTGCATTTTTTCCTTTCCTAAAATGTCATATTTATTATAAACGGTTTTCATATTTGTCAATCCCTTGATGTAAAAAAAGCATTAGAAAGTTGTTCTTTTTTAATAAAGACCAGTGCAACTTCCTCAGTTGCGAACTGCATTGCGTCTGAACGTTTCTCTGTGACCTTGACGATCTTACGAGATACTCCCTCCACAAATGCACCATTATCATTCTTGATGTACCACATTATTGTCTCTCCTTTATGTATTTGACAACATCTTTTACTTTCTTGAACTTGGGAAACCCACCCGATACAGATGGACCTTCCTTACCACAGTTACAGTCAAAGATGAAAAACGATATAGCATATTTGTCATCACCCAAGAGTTCACTTGTAAGGTCCACTAGCAAATCATAGTTCTCCCAGATTGCTTCCTCAATCTGACTATCTCCTAACACATCGTATAGTTTGTCAGTGAGAGCATCATTCTCTTTCTTACGATCCACCAATATTTGGATCTTCCTTTCCATTTCTTTTTTCTTCATATTTTCACCACCTTTGTAATGTTTGGAGTTATTTGGTCTGCGTCAATTGTATCAATAATACTTCTTAGTTTATACATATAGTCTAGATTCTCATCTTCGTTGTGAACATCTCTCAACCTATCATGTATCCACATTAGGAACTCTCTGTCTTTCATGGAAGTTCCTCAAAATAAGTAAGTTTTCCCTTTGTCCATTGTGCTTTGTAGTCGATTGACTTTCCATCCTTGTAGTCATAGAAGACGATAGTATCTGTTATATCCTCTTCAACATATGCTTTTGGTTCTTCACCCTCTGGGAGATCTTCAACCCATTCTCTACACCACAACGATCCATCTTCACGAATCTCATAGGCATTCAGAGCACAATCCAGATCCTTTGTCTGGTATTCTCTTTCACGGTCTTCTTCGGACATTCCCGAATAACCACACCTTACTGTATCAAACATTCCCATTCTTTATTCCTTCACAATGTTATAAACGAAATTATAACCACAAACAAAATTCTTCAAGCAAAACTATCTAGAAATCTTCCTTTTCCACTAGGATCTTGCATAGGACTCGGTAGAACTTTCTCTACCTTTTCCACTTTATCTTTATGCTCCCCATTGAGTTCAAAGAACTCCCAAGGTTGCATGGGTTCAGTCAACACTCGGTCCACCCTTCAGCACAACATTGGGAACATCCCAACTGACTGACTCTTCGATCTTCTCAAATTGTTCTTTGGTCTTGCTAGTGCGAACCAATGCGTTGATGACCACCCCACTCATCATCTTTTGTTTCCTGTTCTTCACAGGTGAGGTTTTCCCATTCTTTAGATTCACCATGACAAATTCATTTTCAAACAAAAATGGAACTTCTCCCATAATATGTATTTGATGAATGACCTCTTTGAGATCCTTATTGAGTCCTTCAGACAGTTTCACGAACTCTTTATATGCAGTCATATTTAGAGACATTTCCTTGCCTTTGAACTTCACAGTTACGTCTTCAACGTAATTCTTGAACTTTGCCACTTTAGTAAATCCTTCCAGTAATAGTATAGTATAAATTATTTATAGTAATCATCGTAAATCATCCTCGTTGTATAGTATGCTTGCCTTTAGAATCTCTTGTGCTTCCAGTAGTATTCCTAATGTTTTATCTTCCTCGCAAATTGCATACGCAATTTCAATCTTCTTCAATGCTTTCCTCATATCATTCACTGCACTCATTCTTTCTCCTCGTAACCATAAGAAATCATTATGGACTTTGCTAAATCCATTGCTTTGTTGTAGGGTTCGGTACACTCTACGCATGTTGTTGCTCCAACGAAACAATCAAACATCGTTTCCAGATCCATCTTCAGACTCATAGCATCTTGATTCTCTTTCATCGTATCTTGATACAATTGTTGGGAGATCTTGAGTTCCTTTTCCAAGTCTGTGATCTCGTCCTCAAGGGATTCGATTTCATCATGTAGGTCTTGATTAGGTTTAGTATCAACAGGTTTCTTCTTAGGTTTACCAGAATGATAGCACTGGCACAGGTTGAAGTTGTTTCCAGAAGGATTTTGATCCTTACCGCAATGTTCACACAAGAGACTCATTCTTGTATCCTCTCTTGTTCATAAACCATCCCATCCTCAAATCCACTTATATAAGCATGAACTTGATCAAGAGTCTCAAATTGATGAACATTACTCAGATCGTTAGACTTCAGAGTAAATAATCCATCTGAAGCATCCAAGGCATAACCAAAGACCCTTCCCCTAGATTCTGCCTCTTGGAATGCCATAACTATATAAGACTCACTCATCCTCCCATCTCCACAAAACGAGGATCTTCATAATTCTCAAGATCCGAAAGTCTCTTTTCGATTCTTAGCAATCGTTGCTCCATTCTCTCCTCCTCAGTTCCAAATTGAAGGACTTCCCGAACTCCACAAAACTCTTCATCCGAAAGTCTCTTGAGATGAGGCACACAACGTTTCAAAAGTGATCTAAGTCTTTTGTTTTCTTTAGATAATTCGTTCATCATCATTGCATTAAACTCTTCTGTCACATCCTCACTCAATTTTTATCAATCCTATATCGTGTATTTCCACTTGCGTTTATCTTTGCCATTTCAACTTGTGCTTCGTAGTATGCCTTCTTTGATTCTTGTTCACAACTAGATATATTAGAGCAACATATAGCAATACCTATGATCACTGCCAATGTAATAAAATCCTCACTGTCCATCTTCAACGACCTCCATAGAGGGCATACCGAACTCTTCATCAGTTGAGGATGCTCTAGGAGTATCAAAATTGACTCCCATCATCTCAGACCAATCTCTCTCATCATTCTCGGGATCTTTTCCTTCACGATCCCATGCTGATACATATCTCATTACTTGTTGAATGTCGTATGCTTTACGAGCATCATCAGATACAGCATTGTTGTGGATTCCAAAATGACCATTAGGAGGTTGACCAATATATTGTTTGGCAGTTCCAAGTGTATGACGAAGACCCTCCATCTTTTCCATCTTCTCTTCAGTAAAAGGTGTTCTCCACCTCCATACTTCCTCAACATATTCCAGTTGACCAATTAGCACCCTTGAGTGGGTTTCCAAAGCATCTTGAACGATCCTTGCCTGTTTTTCTGTCAGACTCAGTTTATATTTTTTCATAAAATCAGTATAAACGATTCACAAACTTGTCAACTATTTTCCTTTAGTTTCTTTTTGATTTCTTGAAGTTTCTTGAACTTTAGAAAGTCCTCATCCTTCTCCAGATACTTCTTCATAATAATGAGTTCGTCACCAGTGACCTCCTCACCATCCTCACCTCTAATTGAGAATGTAGGAACATCATTCATAGATATTGTGTCTGAACCTACAACATATGGTCCAGTATCATTGCCGTTTATCGTTATATGACTCCCAGAGTTGTCACTTGTCCAACTAGGGTTCCAAGTAGTGTCTGTATTGTCAATCATCGAACTGAACTCCTAACAAACCCCTTGAACTCTGCCTCATCAGCAGTGTATGCGTAGAACTCTCCTGCACTCTCGTCAATCTTAGTAACATCATACAGTCTGTCATGTGGAAGGTGATAAACCTTCTTACCAGAACCAGAGAAATTACACTTGACCATTCCCTCAGTTGACTTCTCCTTGAGTAACAACAATCCCTTGATTGAAATTGTCACAATAAATATTGCAAATACCACCGCAAATGGTAGCATAATAAGCACCATCAAATTATCTACTGCACCTGACATAATAATCTCCTTATGAACGTCTACCTAATTATTTATCATCGTTTTCATCAAAATTCATTGATTTCAACCTGTCTTTGATCTTTTGTTTTCTTCTCTTATCTTCTCTAACCAACCATTCATCCAAGACTTGTTTCTTAGTCAACTGCCACAGTTTTCCTTTACATGAAACCATGAACACATCACCTGCCTTGAATCCTCCTGCATAGTCCATCTTTGCCATCTTCTTGAAGAACTCCATCCCACGATTTATCTCCTCATCTGGAACTTCCTCAATCGTTATGTTCTGACCATCCATTCTTTGCTAACACTTCATAAATCTTTCTTGAGTATTCTACAGGAATATCATCATAGTCAAGACCAAAATATAAATCCATTACTTCGGGTTGGAATGTCTTCAACCAAGCACCACCCATGAGGAATGGTAGTTCATCAAACTCGTTGGTGTCAATCTGGAGGTGGTATTTCCCATCATCACCTTCAAACGTTGCTCTGAAGATGCCAGATAATTCCTCACCTATTTCGTCAATTCTAACTCTCATCTTACATATTTATCTCGGGATTTCTAAGGATATACTTGACATATTCCCTTTTCATCTCCTTTTTCCACAATATGATCTGATCATTCACAAATGCTTCGGGAACATCCTCGTTGAAAGGATGCTTGCTGTCAGCACAATTGAGATCACCACAATGCACGACAAAACACATGGACTCAATTCGTCCATATGCGTGACTTCCGCACTTGGGACAGTTAGCATATACCATGACATACTTTTCTATCCACTTGGCATCAAGTGCTAAGAACTTATCCTTCACGCAATTTACGTTTCACCACAACATTCTTTTGTTTACGTTTCTCTTCATTAATGAACTCAAGAGAGTCTTGAACCCCCTTGTCAGACCAATCTTGTACAGTTGACCAAATGGTTTTATCGTGAAACCTGCAAGTGATACTGTCTGGCATTCCATCAAAGGATACCAAACTGTAATTCTCACTAAGGATCATAGTCTCTTGACCCTCCAACAAGGTGATTCCCTTGCTCCTAAGTTCTCTAATGAGAAATGCTGAAGTATGTGTCATTGGTTACACTTGCCCCTTGATAGTAGGTGACATTCACCATATTGGTAACAGTTCTTTGTATTACAAGGCACATCATCGGCAGTCTCACGTTGACGAACCAAATGGAGTGCTTTGGATGCTCTGAGAATCTTCTCTTCCCAGAATCGCATAACATGTTCCCTAGTCACAGTGGTTTCCACAGGACGAGACTTTTTAGGATTCTTCTTGAGGACTTGATTGTGCCTCAGACCAATTTCTTCCACTTCGGGAAACTTGGATAAGTACCAGTATGAGTAGACCATCATCTGAACATCCACTTTGAGATCATCCTCAGACAATCCCCACTTGAACTCTTTGACAGTCTTGTGATCCACAATCACGTGGTTCTCATAGTCCACAAGGTCCACATAACCCCTCAGATAGTGGTTCTCGTCCACATCAAACTGGATCTTGACCTCTGACTCATAGTTGTCAGTATCAAGGTCAAATAGACCAGTTTCCCATGCTTCAGTGACCATCTCAATGATCTTCTCGGGATAGTTCCTTGAGAACTCTTTCTCTTTGTAGATGTGGTCGATCACATCATGGAAATCAATACCATCTTGCAAGGCATCAGTCTTAGGTTGTTTGATACGATCTATGTATTCAAAATACCACTTTCGGGCACAACCAGATACATTTTTGATCTGACTTGCTGATATTAGTTTTTTGCTCAAGATTATTTTTCCAAAGGATAGATTCGATTTAGTTTGGTCCCTGCTTCCACGTAGACTTTTCTACTCGGGAAAACTTTCATTAGTTTGCTCCAAACTCGTTGTGCATCTGGAGAAGTGAAATCGGGATCAGAGGATAGATAACCCTCTTCCCTTGCCACCCAACCGTACATCAGTTTGCCAAGACCAGTCCCACGATATTTTGCCTTCATATAGACATGGGAAATCTGCGTTCCATCTTCATGAAAAGAGATATACCCTATATCCCTCGTAGGGGAGTTCTCATCATTGGAGTGAGGGTTTTGCTCGGGTTTCCATCGGAGAGTGTAAATCCTCGTCACGTAGGTTGCATCGTTTCCATCCTTGCCAGTCCATGAATCATGTCCAAAGGGCAAAGGGAGAGCATTTTCATCCTCATCGTAGTCGAGAACAAGGTTTTTAGGGTTTATTTTCATGGTTTTTTCAGTTTGGGGTCGTTACAAGGAAATTATACACCTTTGGGGCACTCTGCAATCCCGTGAGACAGGTTTGAGACAACTCTTATCCTTTTGATATAAGATCTGGGAATCCAAGAAGCATGTTTTGTGCTTCAGATACCACTTTCTCCCTTTCAGTGTCCCCAAGCATGAAATCCACACGATCCAGTTCCTTGAGGAGTTTCCAAGCAATTCCAACTGCTTGATCACGTTCCTTTTCCATTCGTACTGCCTCACCAATCCACCCATCACGGGTTTCTCGGAGGTATTTGGAGGAATTTGTGTCAATTTTACTCATTCTTATCGTCCTAATTTGAGTTTTCGGGGAGTTCCATCCTCTTTTACAAGACTCTTTTCACTCTTCTTCCTCTTTTTCTTAGGTTTTGAGTCTTTTTCGAGGGACTTGAGGAGAGCACTAAGGGATTTTGCCCCTTTGTCCTTCCTTTTGATTACAGGTTTGAAGTTTGATTCTCTCATTTTTATCCTTTTAGAACTCGTTACCAACCCATTATAGACCAAAACAAGATTACACAAGCAATTTCTTCACCCTTGAGACAACTTTGCCTCACAAATTTCTAACATCTTGTTTTCCAATAGGTTAGGGGTTTCCATAAATTCTCGGTCATCTATCCTCAAGAAGTCACACCCAAGTGCCTTTTCTATGTAATCTTGTCTAACTTTATCCTTTACAAGATTGACCTTGTAGTAGTGTTGTTCCTCATCATATTCTATTGCCAAATTTATCTCTGGGATGTATGCGTCTATGTAATAGTTTTCCCTGTCTATTTTCACAGGATACTGAGTTTCTATGTGGAGATTCACCAGTTTTTTCAGAAAAGGCACGAAATGCTCTTTTTCGTTATATCCTACACCATTCAATTCTCTGGCACATCTAGGACAACCACGACCTCTAAGATGACTGTTCGGTGTTTGAGAAAAGTTTCCATGTTCCTCGCAAGTTATCACAACTTTTTCCGAAGACTTCTTATACTCTGTATATGGATATTTGTATTTGTTATTATGAACTTCGTTTGATAAATTTATGAATTCTTCGTTGGTATAAGAAACATTTTTGGCACACTTCGGGCAACCTTGTCCCCTCAAGTGATTCCCTGGTATCTGGGAAAAGATACCGTGATCTATACAACGAATATCCATTTTTATTTTAGATGATACAAATACAGATTCGGAATAATCATATAGGTTATTATGAATCGTATTAGCATCTATAGAGAATTCTTCTATTGTCTTGTATTTACCTTTGGTCTTCATCATTGAAGAAACCTTTTGGTTTCTCTTCACTATTCTACACTTTGGACAACCTTTTCCTTCTTTTAAGTCCCTGTTTCTTATATCAATGTCTTTGTGGGTAACACAATAACATAGAGTTTTCTTGTCATGCCCAAGGTATATCGCATCTGGAAAAGATAAATCTGGATTTTTCTCTGTTATTTTAGAAATCCACTCTTCTTGCGTAATTTTTCTATTAGGCATATTATGTCCTCTATATAGTATAGTTGTAGCATATAGTATTTATATAAAGGAAGATTTGGGTTTTATTTCGTTTGCTACAACTTGAGGACCACCCAAATCTCCCTATTATTATTTATATTACAAATACCTCACAAACCCGTCACCAGTCAAAGCACCTGCTCCATTGTCTTCGTTAAATATATTTCCACGACTATGACGAGCACTGGCATTCCAACTTGCGGCCTTGAGAATGTCACCGACTTTCTCACCTTTCTTGGGATTGTCCACAGCAGAAACGAATCCAAGGATAGAACCACTAGCACCCTCAGCATCCCATCGGATGATCTTCACATACTTTTTCCCTGCTCTCACTTCGAGGGTGGGAGTTCCAAGGTTGTTATACCTACTGTACCTGTCTTCCAGTTGTGCATTGACAACATCCAGAAAGGCAGTCAAACTTTGACCAAAATTCACTTCTTTACTCATTTTTATCCTTTTAGAAACACGTTACAAGGGAATTATAGCATGGGGATTCCATAGCACAAGGTTTATTTCTACCTTGATACAACTTTGCCTCACGATTTCACATTTCACCCTAGAAAATACCCCTTTCTTGGGCATATTTGATACCTTTTTGTGTCAGACTGAAGATCGAATATCGACCCTCCCTAACCCTCAGAAATCGTCCAGAATCGGTATGCCAAGCAATCGTTGAGTCACAGTAGGACTTTGGGTTGTCGTGCCCATTCACGGTTGCCATAACCTCGTTTAGAACCCCCTTTCGGAGTGGTCCAGACTGAAGTGCTTGAAATAGGGCAATCGTTGCCTTTTTCGGTTTGTTTTTAGTGGTCAAAAAAGAACCACCATAACCATATCCACCAGATGAATAACTCATTTTAGTATCCTGCCTCAAATGCCAGTTGTGCCTTTTCTTCGGCAATTTCACGTTTGTAGTCAAGAATATCTTGACGAGTGTAGTTGTCGTTGGAGATGCTCCTTTTGGGAGTGGGTTTGGGTTCTTCGTCCTCCAAACCGAAATTCCTCTCTTTTTCTCTCAATTCACGATAGTAATCTTCCATTTTTATCCTTTTAGAACACGTTACAAGGGAAATTATACACCTTTTGATCACTCTGCAATCCCGTGATACAACTCTGTCTCAAAGTTGGATACCTCTATTCTTCCCGAATTCTCAGAGAACCAACTACCTTCAGATCTCCCCTCAACTCTCTCTTGATCAATTCCTTCTTGATCTTCTCAACTGCATAGGGATATAACTTCTTTCCTTTGCTTCCACCTTTCCCTTGCACATTACGAAACAGGTTCTCATCAGTAGTTAGGAAAGTCCAATAGGGCAACTGATCCCCCCCACTCCTCACAAACGTCACAGTATCTTGAACATCACTGATCCATTTGTGAATGACAACATCATGCTTGTCAATATCCTTCCACAATTCTTCAAAGAACATTTGTTTCTTTATCTTGTTAGGAGGGTAGATGCTCATACATTTTTCAATAGTGCTTTCAGTAATACAGGTTTCATTGTAGCAAGAAATTCATCTTTGCAACATCCTTTTTCTTTTCCACCACGCACGTATCTGGTTTTCATCTCACAGTTCAATTTTCTAGTATCAAAGTTTATCTCTATATACTTTTCGGGTTTACTTAGTGAGAATCCAATGGTATGCTCGTCCACCCTCTCAGCATCCACAATATGATCCAGATTATGAACGATCATCCTTTCAATGTTACTGAATCCTTCCATCACAGATCAAGGATACTCTCAGCATTCACCGAAAAGTTTGAGTTCTCAACCTTACATGGATCGCACACCCGATTCCCAGGATTATCACTTGGGAATTGCCTACGACACTTGAGGCATCGTCTTCTCTTCTTTGAATTCGGTTTGTCTGCTTTCGATTTATTACTCATGGTTTTCTCCTTTCAATGAGTGTTTGATTCTTTCTTTCTTTAGATAATCTGTAAACTCTTCTTTGTGTCTGGTCATCATGAAGTTGACAAACTGAAGTATTGCTTCGTTTGCTAATGTCGCCCTTGAACCACCATGAAAAGGTTGTCCATCTTCTTCCATGTTCTCAACCAGTTGACCCAATCTCTCACCCTTGCCCTTCCGACCATCATCAATTGGCACACTCATTTTGACTCCTTGTATTTGTTCATTATCCACGTTGCTACACGATCACCTATTGTAGTATTCTTTGTCCTTGAAAGGATCTTTGGGATCATAACACTAAGACCAACCACCATCCCAATAAATCCCAGTGGTATCGTACTTGAGGCAAACAAGACTGTTCCCCTGTCAATCTGACCGAACTCATCCCACCAGTCATCCATGATCAACTTAGCACCAATCACCCCCATGCTCAACCAACTGGTTGTCACGCATAACCAAAATAATATTTCCATTAGATATAATCCTCTCTCAAAGTTTCATCATTATCCTTGAACTCAAAACCATGGGAGTAGTAACCATTGTGAGCATTGTAGACCACAATGAACTTCTCCTCTGACTCTTTGACCATCTTGAAACAGACAGCACTCCCTTCATCACCACCTTCTAGGACAAGATCCTTCATATAGGTTTTGTCAAACACAAACCCTTCATAATCTTCGGGTTCTTGATTTTTTCTAAAAAGATCATCAAAGTATGATATTTTGTCAATAGGTTCCTCATCCAAAACAGTCCAATTTGCATCTTCACAACAAGATTGTTCCATGTCGTAACCTAGCACCACATTATTTTCATCAACAAAGTTGACTTTGTAATGCCAAGGGTCTTTCTGGTCAAATATTTTCATTTACTGCTCCTCTCTCTTCTGTCATCAAGAATATAACACACATCACACACTTCTGGGTTCTCCCCATGTAGTTGATAAACTTCAGTATCATTGTATTCCAAGGTTAGGATGCCATCAGCATATTCGTAATGGTGAAGGTTTCCAATGAACACATTGTAAACTTCCTCAAGATCCTTTCCCTCTAATACGTCACTCAACGTATCTCTAATTTCATCGTATTTCATTTTTTCAACTCCTCTTTGATTATTTCATTCTTTATGAATTGTGTAAAACCATCCTTATGTTCCTTCATCATGTATGCAAGAAACAGTCTGGTTGCTTCATTAGTATTCATACTCCCATCATCAACATGAACTGGCACACCATGCTCCTCAAGATTCTGTAAGATTGTTTTCATCTCACCAAAACCACCTTGATCAACATAATCCTTGAGTGCTTGTGCTGAGAAAGGTTGGTTTGCTTGGATTGGGTGAAACCCTCCTGCTCTTTGATTATTTGGCATCATTTCTTCAACTCCTCATTACTTCCGATTAAGTTGTGAGGGTATAGGTATTGAACCACTAAGACTCGCAAGATCACTCCAACCAACACCGTGCTTGAGAGTGTCCTTGATCCTCTTTTGTTTGATCTTTTGGTCACGAAATTGTTCATACTCTTCTTCATCAAGATCAAGTTTATCAAACAAGAATGCTCGAAGAATATCCAACTCTTCATTGTTACTGTGGACACCAAACCCGTCCATATCTAGGTGTCCTATCATCATTCAGAGTCCAAGAGTGTCGCAAGATCTTCATCTTTATCAAGATCCCAATCGTCATCCTCATCCTTCAAGGTTGCCTTGATCTTCATAAGTTTGACTTGTCTCTGATACCATTGAGCAAACTCATCCAAAGATCCTTCCTTCTCTTTGATGTATTTTTCATAAAAGTCAATCATCTTCTCAATGCCTCTTTGATCTCTTTTCTTTTCTTCCACGTAACAAACTCATCCAGTTGATCTTTGTTTGCTAGGAATTCTTTCAATTCTCTGTTTTCATCCTGAATCTTATCAAACTCACTGTATTCGGGTTCGTAAGATCTCCAATCATCCATCTGCTTATGGGTGATGGTGTATGTGCGTCCTTCAAACTCATCCATTTTTCAATTCCTTCTTGATCTTGTGCTTCTTCAGAGCATCCTCAAGGATCTTCTCATAGTCCAGATTATGTTCTGCCAATGCCAGACCAAGTTCAACAAACTCCTTGAAGTTGAATGCTTCTTTACTACGGTAAGAAGTAATATGCAACAACCTTTCGAGAGTGTTCAGAGAATCAAGCATATCACGATGCTGTTCATCAATGGTGCAACTATTCTTTTGTCCTGTAATAGACAATCCAATCTTTGATCTGGTTGGTTCAGTATCGTAATAACCATCATAATGATTCGGGTGAACTTCATGCAACAACCACGTGCCATTGTTTTCGTGTTCACCTAGTTGAACGAACTTTCTAATGTATTGTTTCTTTTTGGTTTCCAATACTATCTCCTAGCATTGAGGAATATCAAGGACAGCATACTTGTCAATTCCAGGAACCTTAGAATGCTGTGGAGTATAGACAGCACTCACATTCCACTTCTTAGGTGTTTCCTTCCAATCGGTTTCACCATCGGAGAACAGGAGAATATCCAATTCTTTTTTGGTTCCTTCACGTTCTTCGATCCAATCAAGAGCAGTGGTCAACCGAGTGCCACCACGCCCATGCACAGAAATACCTTTTTTCTTTGAGATCCTTTTGACGTTCAAATCAACATGCTCAACTTCCCAATCACAATGAATTATAGTCACCTTCAACTCTTGTCCTTTTAGGGCCTTGTTGACATGACTCAAGAATACTTGGAGTTCCCTATCGGAAACCGAAGCACTTGTGTCCATGATTACGAACAACTTAGAGTCAATGAATTGACGTTTCTTGCCATATACCGCATTGGCATTCCTTCTGGAAGGTTTGCCATAGACAATATCAAAGTCTTCATTACTGGGACATTCACCATCAATGACTTTATTGATGAAGTTTTCCCAGATCTTCTTGTGAAGTTTGACCTTATCAGTAGGGAGAATGTCCAACATACTTCCACCTGCTCCAGTCCCACGTTTCAGATCGTGTTGCTTTTGCTTGTCAATTGCTTTTTTGATAATGTTGTCCATCGCAGCTTGATCCAGAGGATTCAGATTATCCATTTCCGATGCTGAACTCTCATGGTCTGAATTACATTTCTCAGCATAATCTCTCAATGCTTTCTCAATGTCGTTTCCAGTGCCACCACAAGTAGGACATTCACCTTGACCTTCTTGATCACCATCTTGTCCCTGTCCTTGACCCTCACCTTCTTGATCACCACCTTGACCTTGCTGAGGTTGACCATTTCCAGATCCATCCTCACCACAATCGGGACAACCCTTTCCAGATTCTCCAATTTCCTTTTCACGTTTCTCAACTTCGTCTTGGAGTGCCTTGAAGTAGTATTCAGAGGTTTCCTTCTCTTTGAGGACAATGTTAGATCCCCTTGAGTTGATGAGTTCTTGAAGTGATTCAAGAGTCACGCAACCTTCTGGGAGTTCATACTTGTTGTACTGATTGATGGAACAGTCCGCTGCGAGATTGGTTATGTATCCCGTGGTAGGATTTTTCAGTTGTTCCATGAACCTACGAAACACTTTCTGAACAATATGTTGGATTTCATGGAAGATGACTGCTTTCCGATGCTCATCCTTCTCCAAACTATTGAAGAAATTCTTGTTGACCATCATCTTGAAACCACCTTGACCAGTTGGAGCAACAGCAAGAGTAGGGATTTTATCAGTGATTTCCCTTTCAAGGTTGAGGAGAATATCACCGATCAAGGGAGAATCAAGGACAATATCCTTGAACCCTTCGGTCACATCCCGAACTGTGCCAATATCTTCTGGAGCAACCTTGCTCTCTTCCACTTCTTTTACTTGATCAGTCATATTTTCCTTTTTAGAACTCATTACAAGGAAATTATAGACCAAAACAAGATTACACAAGCAATTTCTTTCCCCTTGAGACAACTTTGCCCCAAGAATCTATAAGTCCTTATTTTTCAGAGACTTAGATAATTCACATTTCACCTTGATTTTGTTGTAAAATATGACTGCCCACATCAAAAGGAGATAAAACAGTCCAATAATGACCATGAGAGCATCCCCTAACCCCTTTTGTTCCCTAACGTATATTGAGATAAAATTATCTGTAAATACTGTAAATGCAACAGCACCCAGATAAGTCAACAGCACATAGACAATTGACCACGTTCTAAGATGACCTTCTAATATTTCACTTTTCACAGTTGTTTCAACTCCCATTTGATGATTTCCCTCTTTGCTTCTTCTTTGGTTATTTGGTATCCCATTAGTACATCTTCAGTGAATTGGAAACCCATAAACCATTGCCCAACACCCATGTGATAATATTCGGATAATCCTTTTTCATTCATCCTAATAATTTCACTTTTGGTTCTGTAATAAGTCACTTGGAATCCTCCCCTTTTGCAACAATAGGACCACCATCAGTGGTGGTTACGAACTCTCTTTTGCAGTTGTCACATTTACGGATCTCAAGTCGATCACTGAGGGGATGGTGTCTGACAAACCACGAAAAGGTCTGATCCTTCTTCCTACATCTAGGACAATCTAAAAACTCACTCTTCACTTCACAATCCTAATAAACTCTTTCACCCATATTACACAGGGAGAAGATTCTGCAAACTATTGTCTCATTTCTGAGACACTTTTATACCTTTGATTTCCTCTTGGGTTGCAACGATCCACTTCATGAAACTTGCTTCAGTGTCCTTGACCTTCGGAAACAACTCTTTACATTTTGACTTGAGGAACTCTACCGAATATTTGTCATCACCTTCATTAGATGTGACAGGCAATCCCATTGCACAAGCAACACCCTTATTTGTCAACTTCACACCTTTGCCTTTCTTTGACAATAGTTTGTATCGTTGAAAGGTTTGAATATCTTCTGGAGTTACCTTTACTCTAGTGTCCCCTGCTTCAGTAGTCATGAACATTCCACCATCAGAAAACTTGGCCTTGATCAACGTAAGGAACTTCTTCCTAATTTCAGACTTCTTATCAATGGTCAATTCGTTGAGTGTTTCTTCAACAATCTTTACTAATCGGTTACTCATTTATTTCCTTCAAGAGACACTGATATTTATACATACTCACTCGAACAAGTCCTCCATAATTATCTCAGTTTTGCTCTCACCTTTCTTTGTTTTTGGTGTTTTGGAATTCTCAATTCTATCTTTTGCAATATGGAAATACTTCTCGTCTTTCTCAATACCAATGAAACTACAATTCAACTCTTTACATGCCAAACCTGTTGTGCCACTTCCCATGAATGGGTCTAGGACCAACGTACTATCATCCACTCGACACATACCCACTATTCTCTTCATCAAAGATAGTGGTTTCGGTGTACAGTGATCTAACTTCACATCGTCCCTCTTCATGTTCTCAAATATGTTGCCCATCACACTGTCACCAAGTGAGACATGCAACATCCCTGTATTATACTTCAGCATGTTGTTTAGGTAATTTCTCTCTAATGGTTTTTGAGCAAGTATGATAGATTCGTATTCATTGCGAACAGAACTCCTCCACTCATCATCATCAGTTGTAATATCTCCCTCATACCTCCCCTTCTTTTTTGCGGTTTCCAAACTAATACCCTTTGGTATTCCACTGTTTCTTCTATAGACCAATACATCCTTAGTGTAAAACCCACTCTCCTCCATAGCACACTGTACATGTGCTGAACTTCTAGAACTATTGAACACTAGAAAATGTCCTCCAGTTTTCATTTTGGGGTAAATTATGTCTGACCACTGTTTAACCCAACCTTTGTATTTTTCATTCACATCCCTTTGCTTCGCATACCATTTGTCATCTCTGACTCCCCCCATCAAGGAACTACCATAGGGAATATTTTTTATCAATGTTTTAGAGTTCTTTACCTTGTTCATCCTCCTGTCAATCTCTTCTCTGTCCCAAGTTTTACCTATGAACTCATAATTATATGGAGGATCGGTTATAACAACATCGACCGTTCCATCCTCCAACTTTGCCATTTCATCCAGACAATCACCATTTCGTAAATCAATCACTCGAACAAGTCCTCCATACTGACTTTCTCTTTCTTACTCTCTTCCAACCACTCAAACGCACATACCTGTACGATCTTCGGAACTCTCTTCAGATCATATCCAGTTTGTGCTTCCAAGTTTGCCTTCTTGATTAGTTTCTTGTGTGGATGTTTGATTGTCTTCCATTTGTCCAACAATCTCAAACACAAATCATCAAACTCTTTATCGGACAACACAGACTCATTCTTTTGATAATACAAAAAGCAACTCATCAAGTAATGCCCAACCAATTGTTCGTCCTTCAGTTTCATTCATCCTTCTTTATGATCCTGTGAACCTTATAGGCAACCACACAAATCACGGCAGGGTAGAACACAGTCACAAACGAAACAAACTTGACTTGGTTGAAGAATGGTTTCATCTCATCAATGTAACCTCCATAAAGAATCCAGACAACACCCAACACAGCAAGGGTGAAACCAATCATGAAGTAAATAGTCACTACTGGTTCTTCTCCAATACATCTTGCATGAGTCTAAGAAACATATCAGTAGCACCTTTAGCACCCTTGTAGTATTCCACCTTGTCATCATCCTGCCGATCAAAAGCAATACTTATATCCTTCTCAAGTCGTTCGCAATGACCGTTCATATAGATGAACAATTCTTCTAAATCCTGCTTTATCATAATCCTAACTCCTAGTAAACACTAAAACTAATCTTCAAACAACGCACTGAGGAAATAGAAACCTCTATTGATATGATCTCTTGAATCATCTTGAAGTTTCTTCATCAGTATTCCAATGATAATTTCATTCGTCTGTAAATGCCAATCCTTGAAAAGTCTTTCCTCAACAACCCCTTCATCAAGAACAACAATATCGGAATGTCTATCATCCCTTCCTATGATCGTCATCAGTTCATCAATCTTGGATTCTTCACCCTCAATATATTGAATGAAGTATCTTCCCTTTCTAATAAGAATACCTGTGATGCCTCTTGCCTCATTGAACACCGATGCTTTCATCGCAATATCATCTGTTGCTGAGTGAGGTAGATATGGAGAAACTACACTCATGTACATTACTGACTTCATAATCCTAACTCCATAGTTCTGGGTAAATGTCAATAACCTTTTTCATTTGATCTTTGTTGGTCTGGATGATAGACTCTTCCAACACATGAATCTTATCGTAGATCTCTCTCTTACCATCGTCCTTTCCAAGTTTAGCAAGGTCTTCCCACATCCCAATACTGGAATCTTCGTTGGTGTTTCGTGTCATCGAATCATATAGTGCCTCAATCTGCTTTTCCTTGATAGTTTTCCCAATTTCCCACCAATACAAAGCATCATTCACGATCTTGTAATGTTCCATCTGTCTCTCATCCATTGGTTCATCACCCTTCTTGTCGATAGTATTTTGATACCAATCAAATCCTCTTTTGTTCTCAACATTTCGGTAGAACTTTAGCAACTCAAAGAAACCATGCTCAAGTCTTGTAAGAGTATCATGCCATCGTCCTCTGGGCAATCCAGTAGGGATAACGTGAGTTTGATTCTTCACATTTGCTAACCAGATCCTTGGGAAAACAATCTTGTCCCATAGTCTACTAAACCAACAGTCAATTGAGAATGCTTTCTTCTCGACCTTGTATAGGAATGGATGGTTTGCCTTTGCCATCTTCTTGTTACCTACAATATCTTTAGCAGAATGACCAACGGGAACCTTCTTGTCAATGCTATCGTAATACTCTCGGGTGAACTTCCTGTCCAAGTATTCGTGGATCAAACAAAATGGTCCAACGAACTCCCATCGTCCAATAATATCTTTTCTAAACATTCCTCAACTCCCTTTTGATATGATCTCTCTTTGCTCTTTGTATCTCATCATCGTTGATCGGTGACAGGTAAGAGTTTTGGATCTTCCTTTCACACACATCACAATGTCCTGCGTCAATCATCCACACTGGTTGATCATTCACTAACACTTTGGTTCCATTCCTTCGAAAGTTACTCAGACACCTACTACAAATGTTCATTTTTGCTCCTTCAATGCAACCTTGACTGCTCTCTTTTTACCCTTAGCAAACTCTTCTGGTGATATTTCCACCCACTTGTTTGCTCTCACTAATTTGTTGCAACCATAGCAAAACATTTGCTTTTTCATTGCTCCAACCACTTCTTTTCCACCCATGAAACCAAAACCTTGGTCATGAAACGTCCACATACAACCACCACAAAAGGTTAGATGTTTCATCTCTCTCTCACCATTGTGTGAGTATTCCAGAAAGTGATTGCCTTTGCGAACTCATCACCTGTATAGTTTGCTTTTGATCCACCCTTACCATCCTCTGTGTCAGCAAGTTGATTCCTTGCCATTGAACTTGGGGATTGTGGTAGGTCATATTCATAAGGAGAACAGTTGATTGAAACAATCTCCCAATCAGCACCAGTAAGACTTTCCCTATCTGTTTCGTCTTCCTCAAGAACATCCTTACGATAAAGGATAATATCCACATTCTTTGCAGGAACCTTCTTACCATAAGCAATGGACTTCTTGAAAGGTTTCTCACCTTCTCGTCTTGCCTCAAAGATCAAGATAAACTCAATGTCCTCTGTGATAGGCACGACTGCCGATTTAAACCTTGTTAGGTCCATTTTCGGCAATCTCACAATCACTACACCATCACGATAACCTTCAACAATATTGCTAGTGTGTTGAAAATTATACAAAGTGAGTTCTTCAAGCATTTCCCAAGAACCATCATAGTACGAGAACTCCGATTCTTTGGTTTGTCTCTTTACAAACTTGCTTGCTTTGATTTCCATCACAATTGTTCTCTCAACTTTGCTTTGATCAAGGGTTTCTTCAGAAATTGTTCATACCCACGATGAGAAGAAAA
>Ga0233432_10002010_pt1 | contig 19218 bp, 15 predicted proteins | sample SI_122_August201_6_FD_179870 | JGI IMG/M metagenome (GOLD analysis project Ga0233432, IMG submission 179870) | Seawater microbial communities from Saanich Inlet, British Columbia, Canada - SI_122_August2016_10_MG | ecosystem: Environmental > Aquatic > Marine > Inlet | place: Canada: British... | reverse complement strand
GGCGGCGTTCTCTAGAGGTAAGGTTCAGTAAAACCTGTCGCGCCATTTGGCAAAAAGCCGAATCTGTACACGGAAAATCTCTATGGACCTCAAGATTCAGCGACCATCGCCCACCTGCAACCAAACTGGGTCTGAATTTAAGGCTGGTGACGTTATTTTTTCTGCGCTTGTTCGTGAGGAAGGCAATCTTGTGCGACGCGACTGGTCGTGTGATGCTTGGGCATCCCCTCCCGATGGAACGCTCGCATGGTGGAGAAGCGTTGTTCCAGAACAGATTGATCATGGGGCCTCCCTTGCCCCTGTCGAAGTACTCCTCGACACCCTTGAGTCACTCGCGGATCAGCCTGATGAAGCCTCTTTACGCTATCTGTTGGCACTACAGCTCCTTCGACGAAAAGTACTTCGGTTTGCTGAAAGCCGTAGTGCAGGAGAGGTAGATGCCAGTTGTCATACCGGAGAGGTGGTATCGCTTGCCTGCCGACGTCGGGATTGTGAATATCAGGTCATGGCTGTCTTGCCTGAAGCCGAAGAGCATGCAGCTTTGGAAGATCGTTTAGCCTCCCTCTTGTGGTCTGGGGGTGAGTCATGAGTTCAGCTGACAAAACAACGTCACCCGTATCTTTGTCATTGGTACTTTTCGTAACCGCTGTTGTTCTTGTTTCTGGCAGTGGCGCTAGTTGTCCCAATGTTATTCGCGGTTATCAGGTTGGGGTGATGCCCTTGCCGCGGACGCTTCCAGCTCAACCGACTCGTGAGCAAATTATTGCTGCTATTGAGGAAAATTCATCAAGGGTACGAAGTTATAGTGCGTCTCAGGCCGTGCTTTCAGTGCCTGGTGTACCGAGGCTTTCAGCGCAGGTTGCTTGTGAGCCTCCTCGACGATTTCGCTTGCGTGCGCAAACATCGCTTACCGGTAACGAGCTCGATATTGGCAGTAACGACGACCTTTTTTGGCTTTGGATACGACGACATGACCCTCCAATCATGTTGTTCTGTCAGCACGATCAGTATGAACAGTCTTCGGCTCGGCAGGTGGTGCCAATTCGAGCAGACTGGATGCCGGAACTGTTGGGATTAGTTCGTTTCAGTCCGCAAGATCGGCATGAAGGCCCATTTTTGGCTGCCGACGGTCGCCTCGAAATTCGGAGCACGATCGACTCGCCGGATGGTCCGCTTATTCGTTCAATAATTCTTCACCCAATGACCGGTCTTGTTGAAGAGCAGCACTTGTTTACGTCCGCTGGGAAACGTTTAGCAAGCGTGCGGGCGTCTCGACATCGCATGGACCCTGGGTCGGGCGCAGCCTTGCCAAGGCTCATTGATGTGTCTTGGCCCGGATCCGGCGTTGAGTTTACCCTTGAGGTAACAAGCTTGGTAACGAATGTTCCAGCTGCTGACCCTGGGCAACTTTGGCAAATGCCCACGTACGATGGCTACCAGCCAGTTGATCTAGCTGACCCAGCTGTGGTCGTTGCCCCCGCTGGTGATCCGATTGGTCAATGAGCCGCGTCAGGGCGATGTAGGTGGCTTGTTGCTAGGATCGGTGGTGTTTTCGTTCTGTCGAATTGACTTACGAGCCTTCGATAACCGAGGACCAATGGAGTTGACAGGAATTCCAGTTGCCTTGGAAATTTCACTGTAACTGTGCCCCTCAAGGTCATGCATGCGGAGAAGTATACGGTCCTCCGTTGAGAGATGTTTCAGGTAATGCTCAATTTCATCTTGTTGAGAAACTTGTTTGTGAGGAGTGGTTGCACTCTCTGGCTGCTCAGGGAAAGAGTTGCTACGAGAAAGGGTTTTCGGGCGGCTACTTCGTTGAAGCAAGGCATGAACTGTCACCCGCCGTGCAATGACCGTGAGATACGTTGGAAGTGTTGAACGACCAGCGAATAGCCTGAGAGAAGCCATGTTACGAAATATTAGTTGAGCAAACACCTCAGCGGTGAGTTCATCACGGTCATCGGTTGTGATGTCCCAGCCACGTCTCTGTGCAGTCTTCGTCACGACTGCCTGAATAAGACGCCCAAACCTTTGAATAAACATATTCCAAGCTCGAGCATCGCCTGAAAGACATGCTTTTACGAGTGCTTGATCAATTGCCGAACAGTGAGAGTTATTCTCATTGCCCGGATTCGTCGTACTCTCGGTCACACCGGTATCTCCGCATATATTTAACAGTTCTTGAACTATACCCCTTGTTTCTGCCGGTAACCAAGTTGGAAGTGCCGAAGAGAGCAGTTTTCCGTTTAGTGGGACTCTCATTGAAGTTTTGAATTGGGTCTATCCGATGGAGAATTCGTTGACAGGTGGCTCAAGGCTGCCTACTATGCCGCTAACGGGATGTTTGTTGATATCGCTAAGCTTCACGTATTCGTTGAAGTTTAACTTTGCATTTCGTGTGTGGTGCCGAAAATTTGTTTTCGCACATTGGTTTTGGTTCCAGGTCTTTTGATAAGGAGTTAGCCTAATATGACGCATGTCGTCGCTGAGCCCTGCTTCGCCTGTAAGTACACAGACTGCGTTGTAGTCTGTCCGGTTGAGTGTTTTTATGAAGGCGACCAGATGGTTTACATTCATCCAGACGAATGCATCGACTGTGAGGCGTGCGTTCCAGAGTGTCCTGTGGAAGCAGTATTTCACGAAGATAATTTGCCTGAGGAATGGAAACCCTTTACGGAATTGAATGCAGAGATGTCACCGCAATTGCCAGTCATTACGGAAAAAAAAGATCCACTCTGTTGATCTAAGGGTCGGTAGATACCGGTTGATATGCACACTGAAAAACGGTGACTTGAGGTTTCATGTTTCTCGAAACGTGAAACCTCATTTATTGTTGCAGGTCGGCAAGCCAATACGCCTTGTCAACAAAACTCCTCCAGCTTGCATATTTTGGATTGTGTAATTTTACGGTAAGAAGAGGGCTGTACCGAGGCTTGCGTGGCTTCCGAGTGAGCGCCATTCCTGCTTCCCGGGGCGTTCTGCCGCCTTTTCGGACGTTACAGGCTACACAAGCACAAACAATGTTGTCCCACGAAGTCGGCCCGCCTTTACTTTTCGGAATCACATGATCCAGAGAAAGTTCGCTTGTTGGTTGATTCCGGTTGCAGTACTGGCAGCGATTTGCATCTCTGGCGAACACATTCTTCCGATTGAATCGCATGTTTTCACGTGGTAGCTGATTGCAGCTGGGGAGTCGAATGACTCGCGGAGCTTGCAAATCATAACCAACACCCCTGATCCAATCCTGATCAGGAGTTCGATCGAGTGTTTCGAGGGCAGACAGTTCTCTCCAAGAATCAATGGAGTGTGCCGAGAAATGGCCCTGCTCAATATGCACTACTTCGGCAACATCCCGAAAAAGGAGAGCCAAGGCCCTTCGGACATTGGTGACATGCACAGCAACGAATGAGCGGTTGAGCACGAGTACGCTCATGCCTAGAGGCGTATGTCTTTGGGATGGAAGAATTGCCGTAGTGCTCATCCTCGTGTCCTCGTTGGTACTACGATCACCCTATGTACTGTACAGAACATCCGTATATCAGTGTACTAGCTAACTGAAACCGCTGCCAAATCAGTATTTTTCAGCATCACTGAACAGGGTTTAGGATTCATTGGTTTTGGTGGACAAAATGATGAATGGATTAAGACTTGCCTTTCCTGTTGGATACCGTCACACTTCACAAAGAGAATGTGGCGACGTGAAAATGGGAATTCCAGTATTTATGGAATGTCCGTGAAGAGCTTGCGATTCATTATATTATTTATTTCGACAGACTCCGGAGGCAAATGTGCTTCATTATTCTTGTGATCTCTGTCAGAGGCCAATTGATCCGGCGGTTTGTATTCGCCACGTTGTAAAAATCAATGTTTTTCCTGCCGTGGACTCGCAGAATGATGAGGACAGTCTCGCTGGTAGCGAGACCCTTGGTGATGATCATCTCGACGACATGCACGATCTTCTAGAGCGGCTTGAAGAGCAGGATCTTGCAGCATTTCTTGACGATGGAACACGGTCACTTCGATTTGATCTCTGTGATGCATGCCGACAAAGGTTTCTTCGGAATCCTTTGGGGATTCAGTCAAATAAGTCATTTACTTTTAGTGACAACTAATTTGTTTTGAGCGGATTCCCGCGTCAAAGTAAGTAACGTGCAGATTGATCAAAAGCAGGGGCGGCTTTGCTGTTAAGGCAAGCTTTCACGTTTTCCCCGGGATCGTTGTCAGGCTGTGAATCATGGTTGTCCGGATTCATTTTTTGCAGGAAATTTACTCTACGCTTGCGGAACTCTGGCTGGTCAGTAGGTTTTGATTAATTCAATGCCTCGCAGGAGAAGTTTCATGACAGCTACCAATCTTTCTATTGCAACCATTGCCGGAGATGGAACCGGGCCAGAAGTCACATCAGAAGCCATTAAGGTTCTCGACGCAGTTGCACGCCTTGAAGGATTTGAGTTTACCGTCGAATCGCTTGATTGGGGTGGTGATCGATATCTACGGACTGGAGAAATCATTCCTGAGGGCGGACTCGATTTACTACGATCAAAAGACGCAGTTTTCCTCGGAGCAATTGGTCACCCAGATGTTGCACCCGGTGTTCTCGAAAAAGGCTTGTTGCTCGAATTGCGATTCAAATTGGATCAATATATCAATCTGCGTCCTGTGAAACTTCTGCCCGGAGTTGAAACGCCGCTTGCGGGGCGTGGTCCTGACGACATCGATTTTGTGGTTGTTCGAGAGAATACGGAAGACCTTTATTGCGGTGTTGGTGGGTATTTAAAAAAAGGCACGGCAGACGAGGTTGCGGTGCAGCAAGCCGTGTACACGCGGAAGGGGTGCGAGCGGTGTATTCGCTGGGCTTTTGAGTACACACGTCGAAGAGACAGCCCTCAGAAGACGCTTACGCTCGTTGCCAAAACAAATGTCCTGACGTTTGGCCATGATCTTTGGTGGCGAACATTTCAAGAGGTTGCCAAGGAGTATCCGGACGTCAAAACGGACTACAATCATGTCGATGCATGTTGCATGTGGATGGTGAAAAACCCCGAGGCCTACGACGTGATTGTGACAACGAATATGTTCGGTGACATCATTACAGACCTCGGAGGGATTCTTCAGGGCGGTATGGGTGTTGCAGCAGGTGGTAATCTAAATCCAGACGCTGATGGGGTCAGCATGTTTGAGCCGATGGGAGGGAGCGCGCCGAAATATACCGGCCTCAACAAAATCAATCCGATAGCAGCCATCAATGCCATGGCAATGCTTTTAGAACATTCGGGGCAGCCACAAGCTGGCGATCGTATCGATCAAGCTGTTGCATCTGTGACTGGCACAAAGATGCAGAGTCAGGCCGCAGGGCGTATGGGCTTTGGGACAAGTGAGGTCGGTGATCTCGTGGTTGCCGCCCTCAAGTAGAAAGAACACAATTAAAGGGTTTTAATTGATTCTTGTTACAACTCGCTGGCCTGTTTGCTGGCTTTTGGTTGCGGCGTCAACAATCTCTATGGCCCGCATGATGTCATGAAGGCTTCCCGTTCGCCGCACGAGACTCATCGTTGATCGATGAAATTGGAGCAGCATGGATTCATCGACTGGTCGTTCACTTTCTAATGATTCCTGATGTCTTCCAGCTTCATCAAACCAAACAAGGTTCGTTGGGGGGTCGATAAATGCAATGCCTCGCTCGCACGCAACCTGCAATGCAGCTGGGGGGCGAAAAGCAACTGCTTCCTGCCATGATGAAGGAATGTATCGGCCATAGCTAATCTGGGCGAAGGCTCGAGTTGCAGAATCTTTAGCTCCCGCGAAGGCGAGGTTCATCATTTGGTAGTCAGAATTGTCATCTTGGCAATCCCTGTGTCGTACAGAGACAACACTGGTTGGCTCGTTGTTTACAACATAACGGCACCAATCGACCATTTCGAGAAGATCCCAGTTGTCATTACCTGCCGTGCGCACAGATCGTCTTGCGTGTTCAGATGGTTGCGGCTGACGATGGTGACAAAAGAGCATTTTGGGGCGACCAAGTTGGGTTGCAATGAGTTCTTTTAGCCGAACCGTTGCGGGGGCATGCCTCCGCGATAGCTCAGCCATAAATGCGATGCCAGAGGATTCAACCCGACTAAAAAGATGGCTTAATTGGTCTCGGCATGCTGGAAGAGAAGCTGCTGAATACACAGCCTTTCCTGCGTCACATGCGGCGAGTATCGGCGCGGTTCCATACCATTGATCTGCAAGACAAAGAACGGCATCGATGTCCATTCGGCCTGACATAACCCTAAAGCCATCAACGGCTTCGGCGTGAAGTTCAGAAGCTGCACGGGAAGCTCGGTGAGAAACTTGCTCGCAGATTGCCCGAACCTCGAATCGATCTGTAAGAGATCGAATCGCCGGGAGATGTTGTGACTCCCAGCGATCGCCAAGGCCAACAATTGCAACACCTAGTCTCATGCTGTGCCTTCAGGAGGTGATGAGCTCGATTCAGCCGATTCTGCGGCAACTTGTTCGTGTTCGTGCCGTAAGCCTTTGTCGGCGATGTCTTTTCGGCACCAGGCACCTCGCCAGCGAATTTCTTTGACACCTTCATACGCTTTCAGTTTGGCACGTGCTAGAGATTCTGCATGAGCAGTCACTCCTAGCACACGGCCACCGGCTGAAAGAATTGCTCTTGGATCGTCGGGGTTTGTCGACGTTGCAGCATGGAAGACAACAACATTTTCGAGTTGACGAGCCTGTTCAAGTCCCCGAATAGCATGCCCCTTTTCTACGGTTCCTGGATATCCCTCCGAAGCCATAACGACAGTGACACTTGCACCAGATTTCCAGTTCGGCGGAGGTATTTCATTGAGCCGCCGATCAACAGCAGCGTCAAGAAGTTCGAGCAGGCTTGATTCCAGCCGGATACAGAGAGCTTGGCACTCAGGGTCACCAAAACGGACGTTAAATTCGAGAACCTTTGGGCCTTGTGACGTGAGCATGAGGCCAGCATAAAGAATCCCATGAAACGGTGTTCGGCGCCGACGCATGCCGTGAACAGTTGGGACGAGTATCTGCTCCTCGATTTCAGTCATGAGTGATTGCGTGACAAAGGGAGCAGGGCAGAAAGCACCCATGCCACCAGTGTTTGGTCCCCGGTCACCGTCGAGTGCAGCTTTGTGGTCTTGGAGTGGTGGTAGCGTCACGATGGTTCGACCATCTGTGATGGCAATAACGCTCACCTCGATGCCATCAAGTCGTTCTTCAATAAGAACTCCAGATGCGGCATCACGAAATTGTGGATCTCGCTGTAATTGGCTGATTGCATCAAGAGCTTCTTCACGGTTACTGCAAACAAAAACACCCTTTCCTGCCGCAAGTCCGTCGGCCTTCACAACAACCGGCTCATCTTCACGGGACTCAAGGAAATCACGAGCTTTATCGAGGGAATTGAATTGTCGGTACGTTGCGGTCGGTATGTCGTTGGTATGAAGCAGTTCTTTACAGAAAATTTTACTGCCTTCAAGTTGGGCTGCTTGGCCGCTTGGACCAAAGGCTCGGATGCCTGCTTCAGTGAGTGTGTCGACAAGTCCGTTGACGAGCGGCGCTTCGGGCCCAACGACAACAAGGTCGATATCGTGTTGCTTGACGGCCTGTAAGACGGCATCGCTATCCGTTGGGCTAATTGGCAGATTTGTTGCTTCGAGTGCAGTACCTGCATTTCCAGGCGCGGCAAAAACACGGGCGCCGTCGCGTGCTAGTTTCCAAGCAAGGGCATGCTCTCGTCCCCCGTTACCGACAATAAGTACATTTTTTGATCTTTGCATGAAAAGTTGTCTGTCTGTGGTTAGAAATTCGACGGCTCGTAGTATTGTGAGTCTGTGGTGGTATTCGTCAATTCTGAACTAATTTTGGCAAAAGTATCCAAGGTTTTCGTGAGATTTTCAAAATGCCTTGAAAACAGTTCAAAAGGAGGGGGGCGGGGAAGGTAATCCTCCTCCATTCGACGTTGACACCTACGCTGTGATAGATAAAGTTAGATAGAGTTCGTGAAAAAAATCACGAAGTGGCCCAATGCCCGTAAAAATGGATTTTTGTGCGGAATAACTGGGTCTGGCAGAACCTAGCTGTAGGAGAGTTTTGTTGGAAACGTTCATTGAGTTCTCAAATACTCTGTGTTGTGCCGCTGGTTCAGGGATGTCGCATTGCAGTTGGGCGAAGGTGCTTAATGGCTGAAAAGAAAAAGATGTCAGTGGCGGACATATTGGCTGCAGCGAGAGCTGATAAGCAGTCTGCCACGGAACCTGAAAAACCGGTAATAGAGTCTGAAGCCGTAGCTTCTGATGTTTCCGATAATAGTGCAGACGAATCAATGGCTTCTGAAGTCCCTGAGCCTGTAGCAAAACCTTCGGTATCGAAGCCGGGCTCATCTGGGCGGCCGAGCGTTCAGGAAATGCTTGCCATGGCGAGGGCTAACAAAGCGAAGCCTTCCGAGGGGCCGAAGGCTACACCGAAGCCAGCAGCCAAGCAGCCTGCTGCGAAAAAAACGGCGACTGCGAAGCCGTCTCCGGTAGATGGTGCGAAGAAGAACGTGCAGCGAGATACGGCGAGCATTTTGGCAGCAGCGAGGGGCGGTGCCAAACCTGGCCCTGTGAGCAAGGCCGAGGCCCCAGCCTTTTCAAAGCCAACTGCAAAACCCATCGCAAGGAAGGTTGCCAAAACTCCGTCTCGGCCAGTTCCGCCTCGGCCTGTTCGCCCAAAACAAGAGAAAGCCAGTAAAACCGCTGCTGCTGATGATAGGCGTGGGTTTCTGTCTTACACAGTCGGTTCATTTATGGCGGTCGGGTTTACTGCACTGTCAGCTACGACAGGACTGTTCAGCCTTGGGTTAGCACGATTCTTCTTCCCAAATGTGCTCGCAGAACCCCCAAGTCGATTTAAGGTTGGTAGCAAAGAAGGTTTTCCGTCCGGAGTCGTTGAAACAAAGTTCGTCGCTCAATATGGCGTGTGGGTTGTGAATGCTGACTTCGAGGGCATTCAGCAGATTTATGCCCTTAAAACGGTTTGTACCCACTTAGGCTGCACGCCCAATTGGCTTGAGGCTGAGCAAAAATTTAAGTGCCCGTGTCACGGTAGTGGTTTTTATAAAGACGGAATAAATTTCGAGGGACCTGCCCCTCGACCACTTGAGCGATACGCGATAAGCATCGCCGGTGACGGGCAACTCGAAGTCGACAAGAGTAAATCATTTCAAGAAGAACTCGGGCAGTGGAATGATCCAGCTTCATACGTTACTGCCTGAGGCACAATACAGACGCGCGATCGGTGTAATTTTTTTTAACTGGGCTTAAAGCAATGGCTATTGGCGAAACAATCCGGAACTCACAGATTTGGAAGAGTATCTTTCGGCATCCGATGCCATTAGATCGTCGAAATCGTATTGTTGTCATGCTGACGAATTTCTTCCTTCATCTTCACCCTGTTTCGATCAAGAAACAGGGTATCGCGCTCTCGTTTACATGGTGTATGGGCGGAGTTACTTTTTTCCTGTTTCTTGTTGAAACGGTGACGGGTGTGCTTTTGATGTTCTATTACCGCCCAACGCTTGAGTGGGCGTACAACGATATTCTTGCATTACGTGATGTCACGAGTCTTGGCATTCTTCGGGAGTTGCACCGGTGGGGTGCCCACGCAATGGTCATTACGACATGGCTTCACATGTACCGAGTGTTCCTCACGGGTAGTTACAAGCCTCCCCGAGAATTTAATTGGGTGATCGGAGTCATCTTGCTTTTGCTTACCCTGCTGCTTTCCTTTACCGGGTACCTGCTTCCGTGGGATCAACTTGCTATCTGGGCGATCACAGTTGGTTCGAATATGGCACGCGCAACGCCAATCCTTGGCTATGAGGGCCCAGGCTCACAGTTGTTAACAATTGGCGGCATCGACATGATCACGGATGGATCTGATGCTCGCTTTGGTTTGCTCGGAGCGAGGTTTGTTGGCGAAGAAACACTGAATAGATTCTACGTGCTGCACTGTATTGCCATTCCTCTTGCTACAGCGCTTTTGTTGGCTATTCACTTTTGGCGGGTTCGCAAAGACGGTGGTATTAGTGGGCCGCTGTGATTGAGTGATGAGTTGTATTTGTTATGGCGTGCTTGGGTTTTGTAGTTAGTAGTCACGATTGAAAGTAATCGTTCACAATGCATTCAAACGGTTTTTTTCTTAACGACGTAGCCGGATTTCTGGGTGGATATTACGCCTTTATCGCAATCATGAACGGCATCGCCGCTCTTGTTTTATGGCGAAAGAAAGACGCGACTACATGGGCATTTGTGTGGTCTGTATTTGCAGGCATCATGATGATTTTTGCCAGTCTTGCATTGTCTGGTTCGAAATCAATGGTTCCCATCCTGCCTGAGGCGATTCGCGGGCTTGTAAATAATCTTTCAGGCCCGGTTCTATACACACTTGGGACAACGGCAATTCTTGTAGTGCTGTACGTTTTCAGAAAGTTTTTTGTCCAGCCGATGGTTGCCTGGACTGTGCTGAATGTTTCCTTGCTGTTGCTCGGTCTCTCGATGGCCGATGAGAATTTTGCAGCTATTGTCATGAAACCGGATAATGTTCCGATCGTTGGACTCGTGTATCTTTTGGCGTTTTTCACTTGGGTTGCGACAAAGCAGGCAGTAGTGAATGACGAGCGAATTAAGCAGGGTTTGCCGGTTATTGAGAAAGTGAATGATGAGAAAGTGCTTGTGTGGCCAGATCTTGTGTACACAGAACTGATCTGCATGATTGCAGTTTCCGCGCTACTGCTGGTTTGGGCAATTTTTCTTCCTGCTCCCCTTGAAGAGCCGGCGTCCAGCGTAAAGACTCCAAATCCTTCTAAAGCGCCGTGGTATTTTCTTGGCCTTCAAGAGATGTTGGTGTATTTCGATCCATGGTACGCAGGTGTCGTTTTGCCGAGTTTGGTTGTGTTTGGCCTGATGGCGATGCCGTATCTGGACTTCAATAAAAAAGGGAATGGATACTATTCGATCGAAGAACGAAAGTTCAGCTATCTGGTGTGGCAGTTTGGATTTTTTGAATTGTGGATCACGCTGATTATCCTCGGAACGTTTCTTAGAGGACCGAACTGGAATTTCTTTGGTCCATTCGAATATTGGACACCATACAAGGTTGAAGTGCTCAACAATGTCGACCTTCCACAAATGTTTTGGGTTCAATGGCTGAATCAACCGCTTCCGCGGGCGCCCCAAGATGCTGGGCTGCTTTCTCAGATTGGGTACATTTTGATGCGTGAATCACCGGGGTTACTGGTGATGGGTGTCTACCTGGTTGCGTTGCCGCCTCTTATGGCGGTCACAATTTTCCGTGGTTTTTACGCAAAAATGGGCTTTATTCGTTACATGGTAATGTCGAATTTGATGCTCTTGATGCTGACTCTGCCTTTAAAAATGGCCCTTCGTTGGACGTTGAACCTAAAATACATTATCAGCATTCCCGAGTTTTCACTGAATTTTTGAGTTTCTTGTTTCCATATGAGTTGTTTTTGTAAACCCGACCCGTAAGAGTTAGTCGATGCCTGCAACTGAACAAACTTGGCGAGACATGAAGGTGCTACACATTGTATTTAGTGTAGTTGCTGTTGTTCTCTTGATCGCGACCGTTGTAATGCTGTCGGTGGATCACAATCGTCCTTGGAAAAAGTATCAACGAACATTTCGTGCCCTGGAGACGTGGTCGGCGTCGGCGAACGTGTCCGCGGAAAACTCTCGGGCCTTTGCTGCTCAGACGGGCGAACTCGAGGCATCACTGGCAGAGGTGCGACGAGCCGACTTGGACCCATCGCTCGTTATGAAGTTTCTTGATCAAGCTGAAACAGTGAAGGAAGACGCAGAAGCCTCGGTGTTTGCGAAAGAGGATATTGCTCGGCTGCAGAGCGTTACGGATCCAGATAAGCGGTTTCAATTGCGAGGTGACTTGTTGCAGCGGTTCCAAGATATTGTTGATAGGTCAAGGTTTCGCGAGGATAACAGTGCTGGCAGGTTGAAATTGCGGAAGGCTAATCTCGATAAACGGCGTGCAGATTATGAATTGGCGGTGTCCGGTGAAGCCGACGCCGCAAAACAAAAAGAACTCTTGGTATTAGCCGGCCAGCAAAGGAAGAAGGTTACGGATGCGACGCTCGCTTTTCAGGAGGCAAATACGCATCGAAAGCAACTTGCTGACACGCTTCGGCAGATTACCGCAACGGAAGACGCTGCTGCAAAAAAACTTGCGACTCACCGACAGTCATTAATCTTATTGAAAAAGGCGCTCACTGATCGGGCGCCTAATCTCGGCAAGACAGTTCTTGAACTTCCGGTACTAGATGCATTTAATGGTCCGCTGCGGGTCGATCAGATTTGGCTTCCGAAGTTGACGCTCAATAATAATTTTCGTGACGTCGCTCGTTTCGACAGATGCACAACGTGTCATCAGGGCATGGATAAATCTTCGGCGGGATCGCCATCGAAACCGGCGTATCCGGAAGTTGCAAACGTGGAGGTTCTTATACCAACACCTGATAAACCGCCAGTATTCAAAGAGGGTGAAAGCGAATTGCAACAAATGGAAGACGTTTTTGGCTTCCAGCTTGCATCGAAAGGTCTCTTTCGTGAGGACTCGCCGACCATCAGTGTGGTTTTGCCCGAATCTCCGGCAGCAATTGCAGGTCTTCAGAGCGGTGATGTTATTACGGCAGTCGGTGGTGGGCGAACTTCGGTGCGTGCGTTAGCAGTCACTGCATTACTGGAGAACGTGTCATGGGGCTCGCCGTTAAGGTTAAGCCTCCAGCGTGGTGTTCCGCAGCCCTATGCAACACACCCAAGGCTTGATCTTTTCGTGAGCGACTCAAGTCCACACTCAATGAAAACTTTCGGTTGTACTATCTGCCACCAAGGGCAGGGCAGTGCCACGAGCTTTAAGTGGTCCTCTCACTCGCCAAACACTCCAAAGCAGTCTCATGTCTGGCATGATGAGTATGGGTGGTTTAATAATCACCACTGGATTTACCCAATGCTGCCAGAGCGATTTGAGGAATCGAGTTGTTTGAAATGCCATCACCAAGTCGTAGATCTTGAGCCAAGCGATAGATTTCCAGAGCCTCCGGCGCCAAAAGTTGTTGCCGGCTACCATTTAATTAGGCAGTATGGATGTTATGGCTGCCATGAAATCAAAGGCTGGTCAGGTCCTGAGCAGAGAGTTGGCCCCGATCTTCGTCTTGAGCCGAATTACCACGAAGTTGCCCAAGCTGTTTCTGTTGACCCCGGCGCCCAAGAGATGGGCAGAACCTTCAATAATTGGGTCCAAGACGTCGTCTCAAGCCCAGACGGAAATGACGCCAGACAGCGACTTCGCGAAGCAATAGATGCAGATGCGTCGCTCGGCGATGATGCAAAACTTTCTGGTCGAACCCATGTTCTTTCAACGCTTCTGAAAACACCTGAGACTCCAGGAATGTTTCCAAAGGTAGGGCCAAGTCTTCGACACGTGGCATCGAAGGTTGGTTTTGATTGGTTGTATGCATGGCTTCGTAATCCTCAAGATTTTCGTCCGTCGACCAAGATGCCACGGTTCTTTGGGCTCTGGGAGCACCTTGAAGGAGCAGGGCTTGAGGAATCTGAGCGGTATGAGCCTCTTGAAATACGCTCGATGATTGCTTATCTCACTTCAAGCAGCCAGCCATTTACGTACATAGCTCCATACGATGGTATTACTGCAACTGCTGACCCTGTCCGAGGGAAGAAGGTTGTTGAAGTAAGAGGATGTCTTGCATGCCACCAGCATGAAGATTTTCCTGCAGCAAAAAGCAACCATGGCCCAGAGCTATCCCGAATCGGAGCGAAGGTAGCGAGTCAACCTAATGGTGTTCGTTGGCTTTACAGTTGGCTTCGTAATCCAGCTGCTTATCACCCTCGAACAATCATGCCAAACGTGTTGCTCGAGCCGGTCACACATGATGATGGGTCGATAAGTGATCCGGCAGCGGATGCTGTTGCGTATCTACTGCAGTCCACTGAGGGTTGGAGTCCAAAGGATATCCCCTCGGCATCGATGTCCAGCGATGAGAGGACGGCGCTTGAAGAGCTTGCGACGCTGTATTTAGAAAGTCGTTTTCCATCACAGAAGGCAGCAACGGTTCTTCGTAATGGGCTGCCTGAAGACACTGTTATTCGAGGTGATGAGGACGTGTTTGTCGGGCTGGCAACTGCCGATCGAGATGAAGTGTTGCTCAACTATGTTGGCAAAAAAACCATTGGGAAGCTTGCTTGCTACTCGTGTCACGACATCCCAGGTTTTGAGGATGCGAAGCCTGCTGGTGCGGCCCTCGCGGATTGGGGCAGAAAAGACCCTTCGAGAATCGCTTTTGAGCAGGTTGTTCAGTTTGTCATGAAAGATCTTTCGCATGGTGGTCACCACGATGATCCGCATAAGGGGATGATGTCTTCTCATGGCAATCTGGCTGGCCATGGGAATGATCATGGTGATACTGACCATGGTGAAAAAGAGCACGCGAGTAGTGATGTTGCCTTCGAAGAAGACGATACGTTTGCAACTGATCTCGCCTATGGCGTGGAGGAAGAACACGATCATGTCTCGCCGGAGAGTGTTGATTCGGATACAGGATACTTTCTTGAGAAGCTGCTCGCGCACGAGCGGGAAGGGTTTCTCTGGCAGAAACTGAAACGTCCGCGAAGTTACGATTACAAAAAGGTCGAAAATAAATCGTACAATGAACGGTATCGAATGCCGCAGTTCCCGTTTCATGCGAAAGAGCGGGAAGAGGTGATGACGTTTGTTCTTGGGCTTGTTGCAGAGCCGCCGGCAACCGAATTTGTGTACCATGCAACGCCTCGAGAAAAGGCACGGCTTGATGGTCTCGTTGTTGCAGAGCGATTTAATTGCTCTGGTTGCCATGCGTTGCAGATGGATCGTTGGGACCTTGCTTATGAGCCAGAGACAATGGGCGAACCACCCGTTTTTCGTGACTATCCATTCTTGAAGGGTCACTTTACGCCGGATCAGGTACAGGATTCTCTCGATATCGACACCGTTGGCAGAAGGCACACGTCGCTGGTTGGTATGCCCATTCTTGATCCTGAAACAGGCAATCCACAGCTTGTTGATGAAGATGGGATACCAGTTGAGCCAGATGAAGAAGACGTTATTTTCCATCGGCCTGTAATGCTTTGGAAAGATGCGCTGATCGACGGCGAAGCGAGGCTTGTAGGTGGGCCAAATGTCTTCGTGCCTGAAGATGCGATCCGGGCAGGGAAACACTATCCAGCGAAGGGTGGGGATCTCGCGAGGCTTCTTTTCCCGGTTGTTATTGAAGATGAAAAAGAAGTTAATCCGAATGTGAAGCCCAGTGATGCGTGGGGGTGGCTCCCACCACCACTTGTTGGTGAAGGCAGGAAAGTGCAGTCTCCATGGCTCCATAAGTTCTTCCTCAACCCTCATCCGATTCGACCTTCTGCTGTATTGAGAATGCCAAAATTTAATCTTCAATCGAGTCAAGCAGCAGCGCTCGTCGATTATTTCTCTGCGGTAGATGGAGCTGAGTATCCGTACGTCTACGATTCTCGCCTTGATGAATCGTCGGTTGATATTGCCGAGCAGCGGCATCCTGGGCATCTTGACGGAGCAATGAAAATAGTAACCAATAATAATTATTGCGTGAAATGTCATCTTGTTGGTGACTACTCGCCGCCGGGCAGTCTCAAAGCCCTTGCCCCTCAACTTGAGCGTGTCCACGAGCGGCTACGTCCGGATTATGTGCATGACTGGATAGCTAATCCGAAAAGGCTTCTTCCGTACACAGGAATGCCTGTAAATATTCCTCATGATAAGCCAGTTAGCCAAGATCTATATGTCGGTGATAGCGAGCAGCAGGTAGGTGCTCTCACAGATCTACTTATGCACTACGATGAATTCACGAAACGTCAATTCTCACTTGAGCCATATCTTCCTCAGGCGGCATCTCAGCCAATTGACGGTCAGGCGATTGAGGAGGCAACCCCTCCGAAAGCAGATGGCTCGGAGGCCTCTGGCGAGCAAGTGAAAGTAGATAAACCGGCGTCGAACGACGTCACAAAACTAGGTCGCGATGTATCACTTGGTACAGATGCGGTGTACGTAAAACAAGCGAGCGTTGTGCTGGAGTCATCTCAAGGCTCACAGGCTGACGGTAGCGTTATTCAGATACAATCTCCTCTTTGAAAGGGTTTCAGCATGGCTCGTAGCAACATTCCCGTAGGCATAAATCGAAGTTTAAGTCGTACGATCACGATCATTTTTCTCGGCCTGCTCTTTGTAGTACTCGCAGGGCAGTCTCACGCCGCTGAATGGGCGAGTTTAAAAGGTAGGTTCGTGTTCGATGGCGATCCCCCTGCTCCTGCTGAAATCACTGCCGATAAGGATGTTGAAGTGTGCGGAAAACATAAACTCGTGAATGAGGAACTTGTCGTTTCCGAAGACAACGGGATAGCTAATGTGGTGTTATTTGTTCGATCAAAAGGTGTTACTGTACATCCAGATCTCGAGGATGGCTCGAAATCAGCTCCTCTTGTTCTTGATAATAAGGATTGTCGCTTTCAGCCGCATGTAGGGTTTGTTCAAACAGGGCAGACGCTGACTATTAAAAATTCTGACCCCGTCGGCCATAACAGCAATATTGCGACAATGAAGAATTCTCCTAGCAATAGTCTCGTTCCGAGCAACGGCTCTTCGGACGTTACGTTTAGTCGTGATGAAGCGATCCCTGCATCGGTAACATGTAATATTCATCCTTGGATGAAGGCGTATTTAGTGATTCGTCCGAATCCCTATGGCGTTGTTACTAGTGCAGACGGAAGTTTTGAAATCGAAAACCTACCGGTTGGGGAAGAACTTGAATTTCAACTGTGGCACGAAAAAGGCGGCTACCTCGACGAGTTCACCCTCGGCGGTAAAAAGACTTCTGCAAAAAGAGGCCGCATAGATTTTACTGTCGAAGAGGGCGGTACTGATCTTGGTGATATCGTTGTTGATGGCAAGGTGTTTAACTAATTTATAATCAATCCTGATTGATTAGGCTGTTTTTGAAGAGGATGAAAATCGACTGAGATGCTGAATTGCCGTTTTGAAATGTTGTTCTTGCTGGGGTCGGTAACTCTGTGCCTTGGTTGTGGTAGGGAGCGAGTTGCAGGTCCTGAGCCGGACATGGCGGCTGTCCGTGAGCTACGAGAGGCTCTCGGTAAAGAGTCGAGTTCCAGCGAAAAAGTTGAGCAAAAGGCAGTCGGAACTGGGTGGGCATCTCTGAAAGGGCAGTTTGTCTTCACCGGGGCTGTTGGTGCTCCGAAGGCACTTGTTGTCGATAAGGATTTGGCAGTGTGTTCGAAGGATGGCATGAAGCTTTTCGAGCAGAGCCTAGTTGTTGATGAGTCGAGCAAGGGTTTGGCAAATGTCGTAATTTTTCTGAGGAAGTCGAGCCGTGTGAAAAATAAAAAGGCAGCTGAAAAGCTAGTTTTCGATCAGAAAAATTGTGAATTTATGACACCCGTGTTTGCGGCCCGAGTTGGTCAGGATGTTGATGTAAAGAACAGCGATCCAATTGGCCACAACACGAATATCTCAGGAAGCAGTTTTAATCAACTTATTCCTTCGGGTGATTCGACTGTTTTTACACCCGGTCGGGAAACGGGTCTGCCTGTTTCAGTGACCTGTAATATTCATCCATGGATGAAGGCATATGCGGTTTTTCGTGAGGATGGATATGTAGCTGTTTCATCTAGCACTGGAACGTTTGAGATTCCAGATCTTCCTGCCGGAGAACCACTTGAGTTTCAAGTTTGGCATGAACGCTCTACCGGACGGAGCGGTGCCCTAAGTCTCGATCAGCCGAAGCTACAATGGAATTCAAAAGGACGGTTTAAGATCACGCTCAAAGAAAATGAAGATCGGGATCTTGGAACACTTGAAATACCGGCCGATTCAATTAGCGGGTAGACTGGCAGCCTAGGCCGACGGTCCCCTCGCCCGAAGGGTGGTGGGTTCCAGAGGTCTGGTGAAGGTCTATCCTTATATTAGAGTGGAAAAGAGATTTAAACTTAAATGGAGTCAGTCGTTGTGAACAACGTGATTGCATGGCGTAATGTGACATCCCCATTGGTTAAGGCAAGAACCAAGAACTTACTAGCTGTCGTATGCGGTATTTGCATCCCTCTCGTGGCTGTTGGTTGTGGCCAGACACCAGCCGCTTCGTTTCGTTTGAATCTTGTTGAGTCGTCCAAGCAACGGCTTACTTCTTCTCAAGAGCAGCAAGTCGCTACGATTCTTGCCGCCCTTTTTGGAACTCCAGATGAGCCGCTTGCTCCGCCCGAAATCGGCCTTGATAGTGCGAAGCTAAAACTTGCTGCTGGCCCTGTTCGAAGCGATATCGTTGGTAGGAAAAATGGTTTGTACAGAGAGCATTGTTCCCACTGCCATGGCATCACTGGTGATGGAATGGGGCCAACCGCAGCTTTCCTGAACCCATATCCTCGGGATTACCGTCCAGGTGTTTTTAAATTCAAGAGCACAGAGCGTGCTGATAAGCCAACTCACGATGATCTCGTCATGGTGCTTCGAAATGGCCTGGCAGGTAGTTCCATGCCATCTTTCGCATTGCTGAGTGATGCCAAGATCGAAGCGCTTGCAGAGTATGTGAAATATTTAAGCATTCGAGGCGAAGTTGAGTTGGCGTTAATGCGAGCTTATTTTGAGCTTGATGATGAAGATCAGGGTGTTCTGCCGCAGTCTCGGGAGTTTCTGTTTGAGGAGATCATTGACCCGGTCTCAGAAATGTGGGCGGTAGCAGATGATGCAATCATCGACGTGCCTGATATGCCATCTGGTCTTGATATGGTCGCGTCGATTGCGAAAGGCAAAGAGTTGTTCTACGGCAACAAAGCGAATTGCGTGAAATGTCACGGCGTAAGCGGCCTCGGTGATGGTCAAGCAAATGATTATGACGATTGGAATAAAGTTGTTTTTCAGGCTCACAAGACAGTAGAAGGTGCTGCTGAACAGGCAGGGAAAGCATCGACTTGGGAGATGTCTGCTGAAGAACGAGACGAGTACCGGATAGAACTTGCATGGCTTGATCGCTTTGAAACAGTTCTCGATGGAAACGCCTTACGTCCCCGAACAATCCGTCCAAGAAATCTACGGCAAGGT
>Ga0233432_10002007_pt1 | contig 19227 bp, 24 predicted proteins | sample SI_122_August201_6_FD_179870 | JGI IMG/M metagenome (GOLD analysis project Ga0233432, IMG submission 179870) | Seawater microbial communities from Saanich Inlet, British Columbia, Canada - SI_122_August2016_10_MG | ecosystem: Environmental > Aquatic > Marine > Inlet | place: Canada: British... | reverse complement strand
TTACGATTGTGGTATCATTTACAGTATCTATTATAATATTCATTCCACTTGCAGTACCCGAGCCATCATATGTACATACGATATGATGCCAATTGTTACCTCTATAAGTAGCATTTTCAGTACTTACAACTATTCTGTTAGAGCTCGCATTTGTATTTCGTAATGCAAGTGCTATTTTACCTACATGAGTATTTCCTCTATATGTTATTTCCACCCCTCTATAATTCCCGCTAGATTCATTTTTACCCATAATATATTTACTGGCATCTGCTGTCGACCTCATCCATATTTCGTAAGTGAATGAATCATCATGGTCGAAATTAGCAACAGATGCGTTTCCAAAAGTCACAAAATCATCATTACCATCTAAAGTTATAGTACCCCCAGCTTCAGTAGTATTAAATGAAGGGCCATTAGTTAATGTACCGACTTCATCACCTATTGTACTATTTAAATTAGTACCACTACCAATGTATGATTTATGATTGGCAGGGTCGGTTGCTAATACTAATCCATCTGTTACTATACTTTTTCCTCTACTAATACTCATAACTTATATACTTCTTACAATGGTTTTTATTTTCCATGAAGGTGTAGAAGTATTAACTTGTAATGCGGCTTCAGAGCCTGTTATTACAGCTGATATCTCTACTCCTGAGGTATCACCAATATCTGTTGTAGTTGTTTCGGTAAAATTAATGTTAGAAGTGCCGGCTTCCCAAATACTCATCACAGTACCCGCCCTCATATTAGAAGCGCTGATTAAGGTGTAATTAAACCAAGCACCATCATAAGATGATGTTGATAGTGTATAAACAGATTGGTTTGTAGTAGTTGCAGTAGATGAAATTTGTGAAGTTGTATGTAGTGATGTTGGAGTAGAACCTATTGTTACTATACCATCGGAAAATACTTCAAATTGAGGTATACCTGATATATCGTTTACTGAGAAAAGAGAACCTGATAGGGAATCATCAATTGAAAATACAGAACCTACTGAACCTATAATTTCAAATAAAGTAGAACCACTACCATAAACGGTCAATGATTCAGATACGGAAGAGGAAATTAATAATGAACCTGTTATTTGAGCATTACCTGTATATGGGAATGGGTCAATACCCGTTAAACCTGAACCATCTCCTACAAATGAACCTGAGAATAATGATGCTGATACGTGAGTATCTACTACTAATTTATTTAAACTTGCATCACTACCAGATGTGATGACTTTTTTCCAATTTGGCATATTTATCTTATTATGGTTGGTTACACAGATATGGCTGTGCCCACTTCCCTATTATTGTAGGGCCAATAATTTGCTATAAATATTACATTTATTTCTTAGATACAGTCTTAGTAGGAGGGGTTATGGGGGGTTCTTGTGCCTTTTGGATAGAATTATTAACCTTGCTTAAAAGTTGGGTTAAAAAAGGAGCATCTGACCCCTTAATAGTAATACTATTTAAAGCTTGAAAAATAGTATTTAATTCAGCTAAATCTAAATTTTCTAAAGAATGTTTCATAATTATTTATTATTTATCGTTTTCCGGGGGGAATGATAAATAACTATTTTGCATTTTCAAAACTAAATTATAAAGAACTTCTACTACCTCTCCTTTAAAATTACTATTTTTTAAAGTTCCTAAAATTACTTCTAATTCTTGTTTAGTTAAACTTACTTTAACTTCGTTAGAATTTTCTATAATTTTATTTCTATTTACTTGGTCTAATAACCCCATAACTTTTTTTTTTATTTCATTAAGTATAAATATAAACATCTCCCGTATCACTTGCAACAAATATATTGCCATATCCTTTACTTTCCCCACCATAATCGGGGTTTGTAGGGAGATTAGCAGCTTGACTTGATGTTGCAGACACTAAATAAGCATCGGGGGTTATTGCTGTTGCGGTTCCAGATAAACCATTTTGCAATGCCCATCTATCGGCGGATGCATCATACCCTACTGCTAATCCTGTCCCATCAACCGCACTTTGAACGATAATACCACCATCAGCGGCTGAGGTAGAACCTGAAGCAAATACCGCGAATTTATCAGATACTAATAGGTTTGATGAAGAAATGGTAGTTGTGGTACCATTTACATTTAAATTTCCTGCAATTGTAGTATTACCAGAAACTAACACATTATTAGTTACCGTTAAATCATTTCCAATAGTAACATCATTTGGTAAACCAACTGTGATGGTTTGAGCTGTGGCAGCTGTATCAATTTCATTAGCAGTACCTGCTATAGTTAATGTTTGGGATCCTAATGCAACTGTACTACCCGCTGTAGAACCTGAAATTGTTAATGTAGTAGCAAGTCCTGATAAACCACTTCCATCTCCTGTAAACGAACCTGAGAATGAACCTGTAGCTGTTATTCCGGTTACTGAAGCTGCTAGGGTTAAACTATCAGAACCTTCTACAGCTAGATTAGTACCTGCTAAGTCAGTTAATAAATTCCCATAAGTAATAAATTTACTAGCACCATCATTAACAAAAAACTTATTAGCAGTAGCCATATTTGTTAATTCGGTTGTAGGGAATGATGCAGCTACCCCCGATAGTCCTGCTCCGCTTCCAAAGAAAGATCCACTAAATGAGCCACTTAAAAAGGTATCATCTGATGAAGAGGAAATTTGTTGGGTTACCCCGGTATTTATCTGAGTTAAATCAGCTGCACTGCCCGATACTATTATTTTTTTCCAAGTTGCCATACTATTAAATTATTTTTTTGTTATAAATATTATATTCCGTAGAAAAATTCACTCCCACTAAACATTATTCCACCTTCTACGGGTGTGGCTGCCCCTGAGTAGGGTAAAAGTTGTAAAATTCCTTCTGATGTGAATTTTACCCCATTTCCATCTTCGTTTTTTATTAATATTAAATCAGTACTAACCCCATTAATTTCAAGTAATGCTTGAGGGGTTGAACCATTTGTTCCTATACCTAACTTACCACCTACAAAAATTATATCTGTGTTACCATTAATTACATTATTTTCTCCAGAAGTAGTAAGAACCCTTCCAACTACATCATTATTAGTAATAGTAACACCATCACCTCCTCCTCCTGACACCGTTTGTGGTGATGAAATACTAACTTGATCTAAAAATCTTATGCGTCCTCCTCTAGCCATTTGTTATCCTATAGTATTTGATCTATTTTGTGCTTCTTTATTTCTACCACTTGTAGAAGAATTAGTAACAACTGTTCTATTTCCTCTAGTTTCAACTTCACCTTTTTCAAACACACTAGCATCTGAGGTAGTTTCAACTGAAAATATAATTTTTGATTTATCTGTAAATTTGTTAATAGCTGTTAAGTTCTTTTGTATTGTATCTGGTATAATGTAGCCATTAAGAGTTAAATCAAATGTTGATTTTACAATTCTATCTTGACCTTGATTTAGTTCATTTATAGTATTAAAAGAATTAATCCTAGCATTAAATTTAAATCTTTCAGGATCACCCCAATAACTATCTGAGGCATAATTTACAGATTCTATTATTTTATTTAGTTGTTCTATATAATAAGTTTGTATAGTACAAGAATATTGCAATGTTACATAATCCGGTACAATAACGGGGTAGTATGTTTTTTCTTGAATCCTATTATTTAATACTTCAAAGGGCCCATATGCATTTCCACTAGTATATCGTTTTTGAAATACCCCAAAATTAACAGGGTTATTAGCATCTAATTTATTACCTAAATTTCTTACTTTTTGTAAACTATTTCTTTTAAATAGTATTATAGGAGACATTACTTTACCATTTTTATCTCTATAATATCCATCTTTTTGATATGATTTCCACCTTTCAGGGGCACCATAAATGATAGGAACATTAATTCTTTCTCCATTTTGTATTACAAAAGGTTTGATTACATTTTTAAAGTAAAACATAATAGATTCATCAATATCTTGAAGACCTAAAGTAAAAGGTTTTACTGTATCATTTCTAAAAGACTGTTCATTACCCCTATTCTTAGAACCAAAATTATTAGGATTACCTAAATTTTGATCATAGGGATCAACAAAACCATTACTTATTTCCTTTTGTGTTTTAGGAACAGGTTTTCGATTATATGATGCTTGATTATCTTCCATTAAAATCTTTCTTTTTTAGGTGAAATCCCTAACTTATCAGAAGGAATAATATGACTTTTAACAATTACTGAAAAACTACTGCCAAATTGGTCTAAATCATTTTCTAGGGGATTTTCAGCATTAGGGTAATCTGGGTTTTTACCTACTATATATTGGTTAGAAACAGTAGAATCTACCTCATAATATGATTCTTGATATAATACTATATCTCCTATTTCAACTAACACATTAGCATCTACCAAATCATCTCTTAAAAACCTAAATTCAACCCCCCAATTAAAATCAATACCTAAATCACTTTCAGGATAAGCTTGATCATCTCTAGAAATTAAACAATTTAATAATACAGGCTCATCAAAATATCTAGTTCCAGGGGTTTCACCATAGATGTTCACTTTAGTCTCTGCTAGTTGAGGTTTGTAAATAGCGGCTTGTTGGGAAATAATATCCCCCACAAGTTCTCTACTTAAACCTCTGAATAAACTAACATCTCTTGAACCTCCAAAAAGTGCACACATTCTTAATTATTTTTTATGAGATATAAATTGTAAATGGTACTTCATTTAATTCCTGTTTTCTAAATTCTGTTTCTTTGGTTCTAGATTCTAATAATTTTTCTCTAGAAGTCTCATCAAAATAAGTTCTTAATCTTTCAATTAAAGCTGTTTTTTCTGCTGTTGCCGCTGATAGTAAATCATTTTGATTTAAAGTTACGGTATCACCTGGGATTGGCACAGCCCCGTATTTACCTCTCACATACCCCAGCATTTCTTTTACTAGAGATAGTGTGTATTCAAACATCCAACTTCTACCTACTGAGTTTATTTTAGAATAAACTGGATTAGTATAAGGAACATTAGACACATCTGTAATCTTATTTGCACCATCTTGGAAAGCAGATGCTGCTCTTTCAGATTTTAAAATATATTGTATTTTTAAGGCTCCTCCGGTTAATTTAGGGATAGGAAATATTTTTAATTTATTATTTCTAATTTCAAATGAATAATTAGATTTTCTAATCTGGTCATTAAAATCAATTGCTTGAAGCTTCTGTAAATCATAGCTTATAGGCATCATTAAGAAATTAATACCCGGTGAATAACTACCAAATCCAAAAGTTGATAATAATCCTTGTAAATCTGTTCCGGTACCCGCATAAGGATCAAAATATCTTACAATCGCGGGGGGAGATTCATAAAATACTCTTTTAATTTCAATATCTCCACTATCATATCCTTGTTCAACTGCCCAAGCATTTAAATCATAATCTTGAACACTAGCAGACAAACCTACTAAACCATCATACCAATCAACATTCCCACCAACACCAGCTTCAACTCCATACTGTTGAGAAAAATCAATTATTCTATTTAATGTGGGGGTTAGTAAAGTATTTTTAACATCTACTGTATTAGAAGCTCCTTCTAATGATAAAAAATTTTCTCTTACTTGGTAAGCATATAGTTCATTACCATAAGTAGTTATTGCTTCTTCAAAAGCAGTATAAAAATTAAGATCTTGTAATTCTACATCTACAATGGGGTACCCTAGTCTCCTAGCACAAAAATTAGCTACTTTATCTGAATCTTGTTGAAACTCTAAATCACTATCATAGAAACCAAAAGGAGTACTCCCTGAGGAAAATGAACTAGATCCGGGCCATATTGGTATTACTGCCATGTTTTTTTAATTAAGCGTTTACAAGCACATATTCAACATCAATGCTACTGCTTATAGCATAAGCTTTAATATTTTCAATACTAGAAGACAAACCACTAACAAACCCACTTCCTGTTACACCCGCACTGGATAAGAAGTATGAAGAGGTAGGAGTTAATTCTTGACTCCAATATTCATCTTTTGAACTACTAAAAGTTAGCATTAGATTATAAGCATTATCTAAGTTAGTAATTCTTAAATATTGTAAGCTTGATGAAGGAAAAGTACCAGCTCCAGGATTTATACCATCAATATCTATTAAAGAAATGGAGGTAGTAGTGGGGCAAGTTACAATTCTTCTGTCAACATTAGTTACATTATTTATCTCAAAAGTAGTATCATTAACCGTTCGAGTATTTTTTACTATATGTTCTTCTTGAATATTAACTTTAAAAGTAGTAGGAGTTAAAATAGATGCCATTACATTTTTTATTTATAAATATTAGAAAAAAACGGAACAACTTTTATTTTTTACTACCTGATACTATTCCTATTTCAGCTGCCTCCTCATATAAATCAATTAACCCATCTACTATAGGATCTCTATGATTATGTTTTAAAGTAATCCCATTCATGTTTTTGATTTTACGCGATGCTGAGTATAAAAATCTAAATCCTGAATCGCGTTTTGATTTTAAGTCAACTTGATGATCATCTCCACAAATAACCATTTTAGAACGTAAACCAATTCTAGTTACAATCATTTCCATCTGTTCATGTGTAACATTTTGAGCTTCATCTACAATAATAAGACTATCAAGGAAAGTACGACCTCGCATAAAGGAAACAGGTACTATTTCTATCTGTCCACTTTCAATATATTTTTCAATTTTTACCTTATCGTACAGAGCATACATATTTTGATATATGGGTTGTACCCAAGGATCCATTTTTTCACGTAAGTCTCCAGGTAAAAAACCAATGTCTTCCTTTGATACGGTAGGACGTGTGATGATAATCTTATTGTATTGTTTACAAAAGAGACCATCTAGAGCTATTTGGCATGCTAGTAAGGTTTTACCAGAACCTGCTGAGCCTGCTAGTAAAGTAAGTGTATTGTTTAATATTTCTTCCTTTGCTATTTTTTGCTCCTCATTTAAAGTGAGTTTAAATTTTATAGGGTTTTTTGGTACTCTTTTTTTTCTAAATACCTCATCTGTGTGGTGATTTGATGCCATAGACAACTTAATTTATTTACCATAAATATTTAAAAAAATTCCCTATTTTAAAAACTTACTGATATTAAAGTTATAATTCTATGACATTAATATATCGTTTTCTATTTTTATGATTGACCTGATTGATATTCAATAGGTGTATTTAAAGTTTGACTTCCCAATACATAATTTACAGTTGATGATGGGATACCTGACCCTAGTAGTGGTTCTAACTTTTTCATTGCATCTGATATATCTCTAGCAATAATATTGGATACTTTAACAGTACCACTATCAATGTAAGAACATTCATAAATTAAGTAACCCTTCATCTTAGATGTTTCTATTACCTTTACTTCTAATACAGCAGTTGATCTACCCTCTTTAATAAGAGCTGTGATCAATTCACCATATTCTCTTTTGTATTTCTTTTTTAATCCCATTTCTATTAATCTACTACCCAAGTTCTATCAAAATTTTCTATACACTCACAGTATTGGTAAAGTTGTTGGTTAGGTGAATCGACTTCTATATACTCTATATTACCACCACCATCCCAAGATTTACAATTCCATGTTTTACATCGTCTGTCTTCATCACAACCCGACATTAAAGCCATAATAGATATAGATATTAATACTATACCCATTCCAATTTTCCACTTATTCATTTTCATACTTATTTATAATTATGTTCTAGAAAATGGTCCATCATATTCGTACATCAACCCCATTGTTGGGTGTGCTACGGTAGAACCTTTAATAATATCTTCAGCTAATTTAGCTTTCAATTTCGCCATTTTTAATCCTGTGATAAATAATTTACCACCAATTACTTTACTGTTGCTTGCGTTTACATTTATTCTCATAACCCTTATTTTAAAATTGTAACTTTTGAATATTTAATTTTACCTATTGATTTTTTACCTAACATATCAAACGTATATAGTGTAATACAGGTAGGACCCCATTTAGTAACATTCATACCATTAAACTCAGCATGAATAGCTCCAGCGTCTACGTTTACTTCAAATACTTTTGGATTCATTCCATACTCACCATCATTACCTTTACAATAACTAGTAATACCTTCAACTGTGAATTTAACACTACCTTTTTGTAATTGATCTTTTATTTCTTTATTTGACATAACCTTTATTTTTATCTCTTTATTATATGTAAATATACGAACAATACCTCGGGTAGCCAAGTTTTTTCGTGGAAATCTTTGGTTTTCTTTGATGTATTTCGTTTCTCATTTACCCCGTGAATATACGAACAATTATTGTGGTAACCAAATAAAATGGTTAGAAATTGTTTTTGAAAACATAAAAAAGGGACGCGAAACGCGTCCCTTTCTTTTTATAGTAAACCTAAATCAACGATTTAGATAGTGTTCAAACCAGAGACCTGAATTTTTCCGAAGAACTCAGGGCGAATCATCTTCTTAGCATAACGAGTTAAGAGACCTTTACGTGGTGTAAATGTATCTGGATCGTATACAAGAGGAGTCATGATCAATGGAATATATGGAGCAAATACAGCACCTGTTTCAAGGAATTGTGTTCCTCTGAAACCCATCAATATCTGATTCTCAGTCATATATGGATTCTTGTAAACTTGATATCTACCATTCAACTGACCAACTTTCTGTACACCAAAAGCATACTTAGCTTGAGCAGCATCACCATTAGAATCAGCAGCATATCCAGGAATTGATTCAAGAACTGTAGCTACAGTTGGAGAACATACCATGAAATTAGCACCACCTCTAAGAGTTAATTGGTGAATCTTGTTTGACAATTTCTGAACTTTAGTACCAAGTGTTTGGAACCATTGTCCTTGTGTATTGTAGAAACCAGAAGTTAAACTAGTAAAAGCAGTTGAACCAGCATTAATTGCTTGGTTGTTTTCAGCTGACCAGAATTCTGTGCTTCCAGCAGGAACAGAAGAAATCAACATATCAAGAATTTCGAGATCAATCTCTAATGAGATATACTCGCTCATGATAGATGTCAATTCAGCTTCAGCATCCAAAGATTGGTAAGCGTTAAGATCTTGAGCAAACTCAGGAGTCCAAACAGCTTTCAACTTACGTGTCTTAGCAACAATTGATTCTGATTTCAACTTAACATTTACCTCAGGAATTGAGATAGTTCCGTTTCCAGGGTTCAATGTAGTATTACCATCTTCAAAATCACCACGCTCGTTATCGAGAGGAGCTAATGAGAAAGTAACAGGGAAATTAGCATAAGCACCAGCTTCTGAACCACCTGTAGTAATGAAAGTTACTTCTGTTCCACTTACAGTAGTAAAAGCAGGGTTTACATTTGATAATGAACTTGAAGCTATTGCAAAAGCACGAACAGCTTTAAAATCTGCATTTGTGTTAGCCATATCAACAGTTACAGCTTTGTAATCACCATCAGCAGCTGATGCAGAGAAAGCTGAATCAAAATTCACCTGAGCAAATGAAGCGGTAACTACAGCTGCAGTAAATACAGAAGCAGTGTTGTTGATAGAATATCCGAATCTACCAGCACCATAAAGACCTTCTTCTGGGGAACCAGCACCTTCAGTTACACCATACATTGATCCTGAATCATAATGACCAGCACCAATACCATTAGCATTAAATGGACTCTTCACAGTTCCATATTGGAAATCTAAGAAGAATACAAGACCTGAAGGTAGATTCATAGGTTGAACTGATACGAACTCTTGAGCAGCAATCTGTCCGAATACTTTACGTACCATTGGAAGTGCTACACCAGCCCATTGTTCACCTGTTCCAGCAGTAAAAGTACCACCAGCTACTCCTCCACCTGAAAGTGAAGATTCAACTACTAATTGCTTAGCTTGATTTTCGAGGATCATAGACATATTGTTCTTTTCGGTCTCAGTGTTGATACCTTCTAACAATCCTGTCTTTTCCCACTTGCCTGCTAATCTAGCGGCATCGCTCTGAAGATTCTTCCAAGAACCTCCAGCGCTTTCTAAAAGAGAGTTTAATTGACTCATTTTAATTTAATTTTAATTTTAATTTATAATTTATTTAATTCCAGCTAACTTTTGCCATCTAGCAACTTGAGAATCAACTTCTACAATTAATTCCCTTTTTGGAGCAACTCCTACAGGTTTGGAAGCTAAAGAACGATTTTCTTTGATTGATTTCTTTGAATCTGAAAAATTCTCAGAAATAGTTTCAAAAATAAGTTTTGCTTCTTTTACGGTAGCAGCTTTATCAAAAGCAGGAATAATTTTTGCTTTTTGGTTTTCAGTTAGGTTTTTAGCTCTGAAGATTTTATTTAAGTAGAGTAATTTAGCATTCAGTAGATTAACTTCATTGATTTCATTTTTCAATGATTCAACTTCATTTGTCATTTCTTCTGCTTCGGCCATTTCACTTGTACCTAAAAGATTTTTCATGGTAGCAGCAACAGCTTTTTTTCCTTTTTTAGCGGCATCCATTAGTTCTTTTTTAGCGGCATCAAGAGCAACTCCTCCTACTAATGCAACTCCTCCTAACATTGATGCTAAAAATTCAGCGTCTGTTATTGCTAATTCCATTTCATTCATTTCTTCATCACCTTCCATGATTTCTTCAGTTTCATCTTCTACTTCAATTTCTTCTTCACCTTCAGCTTCTTCGCCTTCAGCTTCAAATTCATCACCAGCTTCTAATTCACCTGTTTCAACCATGTCTTTAATAACATCCTCGATAAAAGATTTAAGATCTTCTTCAGACATTTCTTCTAAATCAATTTCCTCATCTTCACCTTCTATTTCAGAATCCATTTCCATGTCCATATCCATGTCCATTTCCATTACTTCTTCTTGTTCAGTTACTTCGTTTTCACCTTCAGTAATCTCTTCTTCTTCAAGTTGAGCATAATCTGGTTTTTTCTTAAGAAAGGATTTTGGTTCAGCTCCTGGGTCAATATTAGTTTCCTCAAGTTCTTCTTCGAGTTCAGCAAGAAGTTCTTCCAAATCAAGTTCTTCTTCCATTTCATAAGAATCATCCATTTTACCGGACATTTCTTCTTCCATTTTTGTTTCCATTTCTTCTTCCATTTTCTTACTTTCCATTTCTTTTGCTTCGTCTTCTTCCATTTCTTCTTCAATTTCCATCTCTTCTAACCTTTTAGCTAGCATTGATTTTAGTTTAGGAGTAATAGTTTCTTCCAAAGCAAGTTTTGCGTTGGCTATAGCTGTTTCTTTAACAGTTCTAGCTTCAGCGATTGCTTCTTTGAGCATTTCTCTGTTGTTTTTCATTTTCCTCAAAATTTAGGTTTGGGATTTACGATTATTCATGAATCGTAATAAGTTGTTTTACATAAGTGGATACTATATGGGATAGTATATTGTCCACAGAATACAATTATACATATATGGGGATATTGTAAGATAACACTTTTTAGAAAAAAAAAAGCCCTCATTTGAGGGCTTGAATTTTATTTTAAAAAAGATTTAAGGTAAATCTAAAGGTAATGTACTACCTTTTAATGCTTTTTTTAATAATGATTTACCATTTGATTGGATGTGTGTATATCCACCTTCAATTGCGGGACCATGGTGACCTTTTGCTCTTGGACCATGTGTAAATATTAATTCATCTTTTGATTTATCATATTTTACTGTATCTATAGGACCATGATTTATCATCATACGTCTTAAGTATTCTGTACTTTCATCTCTTAAAGTAGATATATTAGTAACTAATGAAGATGGTACATTATATAATTTAGGTTTTCTATCAAATATCCCTTCAAATAGCTTACCTTCAGCTAAATATTTTTTTAAATCGAAATTTTCCATTTTATTGTATTTTTAAAAAATGGGACAATTCCCATTTGAACATAATATTTCTGTTACTATAGTATTGACTGTAGAATATTTATCTTGACTATTAACATCTAAACCTTCTTTCACTAGCTGCATATATGAGCCTGGGTTTGATGGTGTTGAAACAAAATCCCAACAAAGTAAGTCAAAATCATCTTGTACTTCTAACATTTCTCCTCTTTGTTGTAACGAGCCCATACCACGAGATGAAACACCACAGGTTATACCACTTTCAATTAGAGATTTTAAAATATTACCTGATGGAGTTGGAAGAATTTCTATTTTACCTATCACACTATTTCCATCCCACCACATATCTTTAATATTGTGTGAAACATTCTTAAGATTAATTACTGAAGATTCTGGGTGGTCTAATTCTCCCAATGCCCTGTTTTCTTTGACTGATATGTTATACTTATCAATTTCACGTTCCCATAATTCTTTAGAATAATATCGTCCATTCCCATTTTTAACTTCAGCCGTAGCTAAAATACCTTCAACCAGAGGATTACCTCTTTCAGATAATTTACCTTCTAAAAGTGTAGGTTTAAAAAATTGGGTTTCAATAAGTACTTGTTTCATCTTGTATCAGAGTTTTTATTATATACCAGACAATTCTTGGTCCATTTTAGCACGAAACCAACCTTCATACCATTCCTCATAGTCTCCAAAAGGATCATCTTCTATTTTTTCATATGGATTATCATCTTCAGAAGCTCCATTATCAAAATCTTCTTGACCTCTCATATATGCTACACCACCCGGTGTTCCTTCAGTAATTTCCTCAGTCTTTTCATCGGGGTTATCAAACATACGTTTTCTTTCTTCCTCACGTTCATCGGTGTCTTCAATAGATTGAATATATTCTTTTGCTTTTCTATCTTCACCAACTATTTCAGTTTTACTCTTATACTCTTCACCTGTAAGTTTCTTATATTCTTTAAGATACTTTGATTTAGATTTTTGAAGTTCTTTAACTTCTTTCCCCATTTCCTTAATTCTGGTAGGGTTAATAAATTCAGCTAGATCTTCGTTTTCAGTAGCCATTTTCATCTTCATCTCGCGATTTTCGATTTCTTCCTCAATAGCTCCCATTTTAGCTTCTAGAGCTGCAACATTGCCAGCATTTTCAATTTCTTTTACTTTATCTGCTACTAACGATTTTTTTGCTTTTTTCTTTGGCTCTTCTAATTTTTCTTTTATCTTTTTTTCTTCCGGCATATAGTACTCGCCTTCATTCATAATTAAAGAAGTTAAACTTAATGATTCTTTCAAATCACCATATCCCGATCCTTTATATTTTCCTTTTAGTTCTTTTGGTTCTCCTAAGCCTGGGTGGTCTGTAGTATATCCTAACTCTTTAACTCCAAATTGACCATCTTTAACATAGTGTAAAGCATCTTTAGATAAATTTTTAGCTACTATTTCTTTTAATTCATCTACAGTTTTTTCACTGTTTTTAGGATCTTTCATTTCAGCATAATATCCATTTAAAAATTCTTCACCATAGATATTATCATAATTTTTCTTATCTTTATAATCGTATCCTTTAGTTTCTAATTCCTCAACTTCTTTAGTTGTTTTCTTTTCTTCAGCCTTGGCTTTAGTTTCTTTTTCTTTCTTTTCAATTAAAAAATTAGAAAATTTATCACTCCAAGGATCTTTTTTAGTTTCAAATGAATTTATTGCTTGCAACCCTACAAAATTTTCATTAATTACTTCTTTTGATTTTAATATAGAAGTTGCTTCTTCGAATGAAGAACCATTTCTGATTAAATTAGGGAATTTGGATTTTGCTTCTTTTAAGAAGGTAGACTTTTGTCCTTTTCCTTCTTTAATTAGTTTATATTGTTCTTGTAGAGTTTTCATTTATTCCTCAGGTTTTAAAATTTTAAGTATATCATTTAAATAATCATGAATTAAATCTGTACCATATACTACAGAATAAGAGTCAGGATTTTTCTTATAATATTGTTCAGTTTCTTGTTTAGCATCATTAATTAGGGGTTGAATTTGCCCTAATAAATCTCCAATTTTATCAAATCCTAACATTCTTTCATTTTGAAATTGTTTAGGACCTAAATCTTTTTCTTCTTTTATTTTTAATTTATACTTATACATATTACTACTTACTTAAATCCACGTAATCAACGCCTTTACTTTGCTTGCGTAATTTTTCTCTGTTTACAGGCTTGTAACCTAATTTATAATAATATATATTTTTAGCACCTTTAGCTTTTTTATTAGGGTTAAATGCAAATGGAGTTGAATAATTACCACCGGCCGCTGAAGTGGAAATTTCTTGGAGTAAATTTTTTATTGTGCTATATTGGTCTGGGTAGTTTTTTCGGATGTGTGTTCTATACTTATTAAACACATCTTTAACTTGTTGAGATATATCTTGTATAATATTATCCATCCCCCCTTCAGGTGTTTTTGATAAAGATTTAATAGCAGATAATGCTTGAGATAGTTTTTTAAGGGAATCACCAAAACTAGCTAAATCAATAATATCATGAGTAACTTTTCCTGTATTTGAATTTATGTTTGTGGTCTTATAATATCTAGTTAAATCAGAATTAAAAAAATCATTTACCACATCAATATCCCCATACTTGTTTTCAAGTCTTTTTAATAGATTTGGGCTTACTTCATTAGGTTTTAGAATTTTATCTTCCATTTGATTTTTTTAATTCTTCAATTAAAGAATAATATTGTAATAAATTAACTAAATGATCATCATTAATTTTAGTTGATTTATCTGCTTCAAAAATTAAATTACTAATTTCATTAATTTTAATTTGAGTTGCTTTATCAGTAACCTTTTTATTTAAATTCAAAAGAACTTCTTTTATTTCTACAATTTTAGTATTATAAAAATCTTTTAATGTTGAAGTTGAATCAATAACATTAATAAATTCTTTTAAAGTTAATTTTTGATCTAGGTTTAACCCATCATACTTCTCATTAAATTTTTCTAGTAAAATTCTATAAGTTAAAATACGAACATCCTTATCATAAGATTCAAATTCATTAATAACATTTTTCTTAACTTTTTCTGAGATTTCTTTAGAAGTAAGATGCTCTAAGAGAGTAATTTTATGTTGAATTACTTCAGAATAACTATTATGAGAATCTTGGTTATAAACTTCATTTAGAATATAAAAAGAAGCTTTTATTTTATAATTAGGGATTTGATTTTTAAAAAAATCTTCTAAATTATAATGCTTTTTAATTTCATTAACTAAATTATATTTTTCTCTTTTAAGGGTACTTCTATTTAATTTTTTAAAAGATTCTAAAAGTGTATTAATTATAATTTCAGCTTTCCCTTCTGTTAACCCTGTTTTTTTAAACAAAGTTTCATATAGTTTAAATTCTTTAGATAATTCAGTCTTAACAAAGTATTTTTGAAGTATATCTTTAGCAGGAGAATTCTTTGCAGATAAAGTATCAGACGTAATTTGTCTTACCAAGAGTTCGAAAAGAATACCGGTGTTTTTATACTTGGAATGTCTTAATTTCATTCTTAGAATTTTATTATAAATATGTTAGGATTTTTGTTTCTTAATATTGTCTTCATCAAGCAGAGATTCTTGCTTTTTGTCTTGTTCAAAAACCAAACGTTTTTTATTAATTGGTATTTGTTTAAGCATTGATTCTAAAGCTAAAGGTGAACCTCCTTTATAATTAGGTTTAATTGAATCGGAAGAGTTATAATCTTCTTTTGATCCTCTTTTACCTAATCTATCTTTCCCGAAGGCATTATCTTGAGTATTAATGTTAGATGCTTTTTCTTTAGGGCGTCCTAAATCTTTTTTCTCATCATAACCATCAGGAACATTTCCAGGATCTGATTGGTATCTTCCTTGACCATATAATGAAGCTAAATCATGGGGTGTGCCATAAGATTTACCTGTTTCTAATGGGTCATTTCCTTCTGCTTCTATTTGATTTAATCTAAATTTGCGTTTAGCATCCTCACGAGTAAGTTCTCGGTATTCTTCATATTCATTTTCACTAAATCTAAAAACATTATCATAAACCCAATCAGTAGGTAATAATTTATTTTCCATAATTGAAGCTGCTAAATCTACTTTTTCTTTCATTAATGCAATTCTTTCTTGATCATAAATGATTGAAGGAGTTGTTAATGAAAGTTCAAAATTAGATAATTGTTCATCAGTATAACCTTGGGTGTAAAGATGGATAGTAGCAATTTTATAAAGCTCTGATATTACAGTTCTTTGGATTCTATCAATGGTTCGTGCAAATCTAATATCTTCTGCGGCTAATGTTGCCTTACCATCTATATCAGCATCATATCCTAAAAATGCTTTAGGCACCTTTAAAGCTGCAAATAATTTATCTCTTAAATATTCAACATCTTGAATGCCATCATAATCTAAGCCTTTTGTAGTATCAATTTTAGTAGCAGAATCATTACCTCTTACAGGGATGAAGAAATCCTCCATCATATTCTGCATGTTATATTTTAAGTTATAATCACCGGTTTGTTCATCAACATACGGGGTACGTTTCATTTTGGAAACTGTTTTTTCCATAAATGCATCTACTTCATTAGGAGGAATAGAACCTACATTAATATAATAAACACGTTTTTCTGGGGCTCTTACGATTCTATGGACTAACATAGCATCTTCCATTAAAGTATATTGTTTAAATAACTTACGTCCAGGTTCAATATAAGAACGACCATAAGGGAGATAATTAACGTCTGTTAATAATCTAAAATGAGCCATCTCATAATTATCAAATGTTATTGTTTTTCCTGAGGGATTCGCGCCAGATCCTCCAGCACCATAATAGCCACCATAACCTCCACCACCTCCGGTTAAACCGTCAGGATCAAATTGAAAGGTAACTTCATTAGGATTATCTTTATTTAATCCTTCTTGTCTTACAATATTATAAGCTGTATAAGGAATGACATTATAAACACCATACTTTTCGGCAATGTCTAACTTTAAAAAGAAATCACCATATTTACACATCTGGCGTATCCACATCCATAAATTAAATTCTATATTTAATACGTCATAAAATAAATTATATAGTACTTTTTGAATATCTTCATCACTACTTTTAATACTTAGCACCTCGCCCATATCATCTTTTAGGGTACATTCATCTGCTATAATATCAAGGGCAGAAGCAATAATAGCATCAGTATCCATAGCTTCATAATCACTATAAAGCTGGACTCTCATTGTTTGGTAATTAAGAGCAGGATTATAAATAGGGGCTGCCCCGGTTACATGCAGTCTAGAAAATCTATCAACTAAAGAATTAGTTTCAATCTCGCCTGCTTTTTGGATAGAATTAACATCCATTACTTTAAGTTGGTCTCCTCCTATATTGCGTATAATTACGTCAGTAGAAAATAATCTTTTTAATCGTGTAAATACATTAGTATCTGCCATTGTGTAGAATTGTTATAATTATAAATATATTTAAAATAACCAACGAATATCTTCTTCTCCCCCATAAGGGTTATCAATCTTATAAGGATTACTACTTTTATCGCCTGAATAAACCCCAGTATATTTTGTAGTTGTTTTAGTCATACTATTTAAAGAAGCTTTAGTTAAATCTAAACCTCGTTGTCTAAATTTAAATGCTGTTTCTCTCATCAACATACCAATAGCAAATGACATAACCAAGTCATCATTGTATCCTGTTTGAGCTTCTGGTCTTCCATTTTTCCAAATAAATACTTTCATTTCTTCAACTAAACGTTTTGAATGAATAGTAACTCCTTTATCCCCAACTCCCTCTTGAAACTTACCAATAGATATAGGTCTAGTTCTGGTTGACATAGTAAATCCAGGAACCATTCTACTATTATCTGAATATTGGTCAAAATAAGAATCTGAAGTTATATCTCCATTTTTAGGAGAGTAATATAAATTAGGATAGTTACGATCTATTAACACTTGAACTACATGCCACCCTACATTTGCATTTTCTACTACTAATAAGGCATTATTATATTCTGTAGCTATACCAAATAATAAATGACCAAATTCTTTTGTACTAATTTGACCTTTATATTCTCCCACTTGAGTATTACTTTCAACATCCATTATATGAAATGCCGAAAAGTCTTTTGCATCCCCTCTCGCAACATCAGCTACAACCATATAATCTCTTGAATAATCTGCGGGTTGCCATATCCATAGGTTTTGGTCTGCTCCTCTTCTTTCAAGTGGGTCTTTTAAATAGGTTTGTTCGTAAAATTCTATATACTCACTATAAAAAACAGTATCACCTGAAGTGCTAAAATCACAATCACATTCTTGGGCTGCTAATCTAGGGTCACCTAATAATTCATCCTGGCGCTTTCTCCATTCTTCATCTCTTTCAGGATGTACATCCCAAGGTAAACGAACAGGTAAAAAATCATTTTCCTGAGCTTCTGCTTTAACCCACATTTGGTGGAACCAATTTCCGGTTCCATTAGGGGTTGATAAAATAATAGCACCACCCCCCGTAGCTAAAGTTTGTTGGGCTGCGGCCCAAGTTTCAGCAATATTATCAATAAAAGCTGCTTCATCAATTAACAATAAAGATACAGCTTCGGATCTTGCGGCATCTGTACTTGAGGATTTTGCTTGAATTTTAGAACCATTTTTTAACTTTAAAGATAATTTATTATTTTCTACATCTTCTATTTTTAACCATGAAGGTAAATTTTCGTACATAAATTGTACTTTAGAAACTAAATTTCGGGCGGTTGCTTGGGTAGTAGCTAAAGTTAATACGTTTCTATCTTCATGGAAAAGCATTAACCATAAAGCATAACCAGCAGATAAAGTTGAAAGACCTAATTGGCGAGATTTAAGTGTAATGGTATAAGGGTTATCTTCAAATAATTTTAATACTTTTTCTTGGAATGGGAATAAATTAAATTGGATTCTACCTCTTTGAGGGTGTTGAATAAAACAGTATTTTTTCATAAAGTGTACCGGATCTTGGCAACACTTAATATATTCTTGGCGAATTATTTGTTTTATATCTTGGGGCATTATCTTCCAATTTTCCAAAACAAACGACCTGTTAAAACAGGTTGTAAATTTTGGTTAATTCCAACTCCTAATCCTATTACTTTTTTCCTTTTACTTCTCCAAAGTAATTCACCTCCAATATAACTAAATTGTATTTTATTGCCGGCTAATCCAAATCCATAATAAAATTCATTTTTAGAAATTAATGAATCACGTTCTATGGTTGTAGTTGGAATATAAATGTTTGGATTAATTTCTCTGAATATTATTTGATTTTTTGATATAGTGTCATTAATTACTATATTACCCAATGAATCTAAATCTAATGTGTCTGTGTAAAAATACTTTGAGTAAT
>Ga0233432_10002006_pt1 | contig 19233 bp, 23 predicted proteins | sample SI_122_August201_6_FD_179870 | JGI IMG/M metagenome (GOLD analysis project Ga0233432, IMG submission 179870) | Seawater microbial communities from Saanich Inlet, British Columbia, Canada - SI_122_August2016_10_MG | ecosystem: Environmental > Aquatic > Marine > Inlet | place: Canada: British... | reverse complement strand
AATAATCCTATAGAAATAAGAAAAAATGATTTATATTGTTAGTGATTGGCCCAGCGTTCCTTATGAAGGAGGTAATTATTTTAATGTTCCCAAGAATAAATTAGGAGTTTATCGTGGTGGGCGATGGTCTTATTACGATCCCTTCATGGCTAAACTACCCATCGATAGTTACGATCTTGACCTTGATGGTATACCTGATGAATTTGATCCTGAAACTGTAGCCGACTATCCTGGTAGTGGCCCTTATACAAACCCAGATGGATACATCATTCCGATGAATGATTATTTAAATCCAGTCGGGAAAAGTCTTGTTAACAATAGTACGGTTACATCTATAAAAACCTCTGATTGCGAAGGTTTATTGATTTTAGCTGATGGCAGCTTGCATTTCTTTCAGCCAGGAGATGTCTTTAATTTCCCACCCAAAGCTACAATGTTTTGCGGTACTTATGTTGACTCTGATGGAGATGGCATAGTAGATCTTTTTGATACTAATGTTAATTATGCGGGCTCAGGACCTCTTGATGGAGGAATCATAGACCCTTCCCTACTACTTTCACCCTTAAACGGAGATGGTTCTAGAAATGACACAAGTACTTCTGTAAAAATCACGGTTAAAGACGGAGGCTTTGCAATCAAACAAGATGGTTCTATTGGTTACTTTGCTGCGGGAGATGTGATAGATTACACACCCTCTACAGTTGTATTCTTTGGTACCTTCAGCGATGCTGATGGGGACGGCATACCCGATGGAGTGGATTTGGATGCAGGTTACTCTGGGTCTGGAGACTTTTCGACATGTACTGGGGTAAACCCATCTTTATTTTTAAATAATGTGGATGGTGGATCCACAAATTCTAGCTCAACAAAATTCTCACTCTCGGCAAAGAGAGACGGTATTATTATTACTGCTAATTGCGAGGTGTTTATATTCACCACAGGTGAATCCATAGAGCTCGAACCAAATGATACAGTATTTTTTGGTGATAGTTTAATTGATAGTGATGCGGATTCCCTACCTAACCCTGTCGATGTCCCAACTGGATATGCGGCAGGCGATTTTACTTTCGATGTTGATGGTGACGGAACAGATGATATTGTTACTGCGATTAATATAAAAAGTTTATTTGTAACACATGATAATGGCTCATACAATGCGTTAGGAAGAAAATACCGTATATCTGCAAAAAATTCTGGTGTTATTATTTCAACCACAGGGGCGTTAAAAGTTTTCCAGAAAGATAATATTATAGCCGTTGATCCGACCGATACTGTTTTCTTTGGTGAAATTTTAGATACAGATGGAGATGGAATACCTGATACATTGGGAACTAAAGTTCCATTTACGCAAGATCCTTTAGTTACTGACAGCGGAACCTCTGTTGCTATAGGTGGGTTCATGACACCTCCATATGTTTTGGTCAAGAACACAAGCAACCCCCCAATTCCACTCACAATGGGCCCTTTCCCATTCCCTGTAGTACTCATAGGTCCAAACGGAGAGGTTCAGACTATACCTCATGATACTGTTTTTACATTACCCCCTGGCTGGATACTATGCAAGCCAGAGATAACGTCAACTCAGAGTGGTAATACATTTTTTACTACAAGCAATGATTCAGCTTCCCTCCAATCCTTTGTTGGCTCAACGAACGGGTTTAAATCGAAATTTTTCTCACAATATGATGCTGAAACACTACAATTAAATGCTAACACTTTCACAGACACAGTAAACTTTGAAGATGCATTAGAGGTTGAAGATTCAGAAAATATTACTTTTAAGAATCCCTAAGAGTTTTTAAGTGTATTATATAATGTAATAAATTATGAGTATTCAAAACATAACTCCCAATGGTAGTAATAGTAGTTTAGGTTTACCAGATCGGGCATGGGCTTCTGGAATGTTTAACCATGGTGATTTCGAAAATTCTTTCAGAATTATGGATTCATTTGATACTAACTATGGTAAATTTTATTCTACATCCTCTTCTACCTTAAGTTATTCTCTGGAGGCTGATCCAGCTACCCCTATCATACAAGGCGACCTTGCTTTTGCATCAAACATTCCTACGGACATAAGCCAACTCCAAAATACCGCTGAGTATGTAGCTTCTGATAATATTACAAATGTTTTAAGGATTACGCAAACAGACTACGATGCTCTTCCAACTAAGGATTCAAATACACTTTACATAGTAGTTAATTAAATAAAAATTTGTCATGCCAATTAAAAACATAATTCCAGTCGCTGACGGTGAAGGATCTTTAGGCCTCCCAGGTAATAATTGGGGGTCTGGATTTTTTAAAGATGCCGTCTTTAATAATAAAATAACAATATCTAATCAAGATATAACAGTTGGAGGAGGCTCTAATCCGCAATTTGCAGGTCAAGACTTAGCTTTCGTAAGTCAAGTACCCACTTCCAATGATCAATTATTAAATAGTTCGAATTATGTTGCATCTGCTGGCGGCCAAGTCACTGGTATATACAGGATTAGCCAAACTGATTACGATAACCTTGTAAATAAAGATCCGTTAACACTTTATATTATTATTTAAAATGACCTGGGCACTAGGAGACAATCAAGCACGAGCTTTTGTTGGCAATATTAAAGCTGAAAAAATTGCTCAAGGAGCCCAAGTTATTTGGACTCGTGTTGCAGCGAAAAATCCTTCAGGAGTAGCTAATAGCAACACTGAAGCTCAGTTATCTTGGACCGATGACTCTGGCATCGAGCTTCAATTTATTATTGAAAGAGCCCTAGATGCAGCTTTTGCCGTTGACCTTACTACATTAACTGTCGGACAAAATCAACAGAGCCTGATAGATAATACTTTATCACATGACACCACTTATTACTATAGAGTTAAAGGTGATTATCCTGCTGGGCAAGTTAGTGATTTTTCTGATGTAATTACAATTACAACCCTTAATTTAGTTGCACCTCCAACTCCAGTGTCAGCAACAGGCACATCCAACAGCAGTATATCTCTTGCATGGATAGACAATTCTAACAACGAAGATGGATTCAAAATTGAACGATCAACTTCTTCTACAGGACCTTTTACTGAAATAGCTGATCTACCTAGTGATGCTACCAGCTACAATGATGTAGGGTTAACATATAATACGACATATCATTACAGAATTATTGGGTATAATGCTGATGACACAAGCGCCCCAGCTGTACTTAGTGCTACTACAACTAATGATTTACTTAGTCCAAGCGGTTTAACTGTTACACCTATTAGCAACTCTGTTATTGAGTTAAATTGGCAAGATAATACCGTTAACGAAGATGGTTTTAAAATTGCAAGAAGTACAGATGGGATAAATTATACCGACATAGATACTGTAGGTCCAGATGTTGTAACTTATACTGACGCTGGTTTAATATTTAATACTACTTATTATTATCAAGTTCGTGGCTACAACACTTCTGGCGACTCAAATACAGTCGATGGTAGTGCCACAACAACAAACTCACTTTCTGCACCAACAAACCTGGTTACTACAAGTATTACAAATACTAGTATAGGGTTGCAGTGGACTGATAACTCTATCAATGAAGATGGGTTTACTATCAACGGCTTTGATTTAGATAACGGCATGCAGTCTATTGGGTCCGTAAATTTGGCAGCAGGAACGACTAGTTATACCTGGGGATCCTTAGTGACAGATAATAGTTATTCTTTTCAGGTTATAGCTACAAATCCATCAGGCAATTCTTCAGCTCTCAGTGGCTCCTTTACTACCACGGACACTTTGTCAGACATTACTGGTTTCAGTGCTACTGCGGCATCAAACACAACAATTTCACTGTCTTGGACTGATACATCGAACAATGAAGACGGTTTTAAAATTGCGAGAAGTACGGACGGAATAAATTATACTGACATAGACACCTTAAGTTCAGGTACCACAACTTATTCTGACACTGGGTTAACATTTAATACAACCTACCACTATCAAGTTCGTAGCTTCAACACTTCTGGTGATTCAAATACAGCTACGGATAGTGCCACAACAACAAACTTACTTTCTGCACCCAGTAATTTAACTGCAGTGCCAACATCAAACACGACAGTTTCACTCTCTTGGACTGATACATCGAACAATGAAGATGGATTCACGCTACAGAGAGCGACAGGAAATGGGGCATATGCTGCTCTCGCTGATCTTGCTGCAAATACAACTAGTTTCTCAGATAGTAATTTAACTCCAAATTATGCCTATCATTATCAGATTAGAGGCTATAATTCGGATGCAACATCTAGTTTTACCACTGTAACTGTTACGACTCTAGACGATCTTACCGCTCCTACGATAACATCGGCGACCGTAGTTTCTCATGAACAGGTAGATATTAGTTTTACAGACACTAATACAAATGAAGATAGTTTTGAATTAGAATTTAGCTCTGACGGAGGTAATACTTACGCATCAGCTACAAACTCACTTACTTCGCCTCAAACTTCTGCTACATATCCACACATCGGTTTAACTCAAGCAACCACATACCAATGGAGAATAAGGGCTAAAAATACCAGCGGTGTAAGTAGTTGGTCTACCGCTGTTTCTGCTACTACTCAATCTGGTATGAATGCTCCTCAAATTATCTCTGCAAGCCAAGTAAACAGATCGATACAAATTTCATTCCAAGATAATACTCTTATTGAAGATAGTTTTACGGTTGAAAGAAGTTCTAGCTCTAGTACCGTAGGGTTTGCCCATTTAGCTCATCTTGCAGCAAACAGTACATCTTATACTAATAATTATAACGATGCAGCCGCAAATTTAACTGCGGGAACCACTTATTATTATAGAGTAAAAGCTGACAGCTCTCAGTACGGAGACAGTCCATATTCTAATGTAACTGCTGTTTCATTTAATCCGATTGCAGCAACCACTACAACTACATCTAATTTTGTTGGTCAAAATGATTTGGGTTTTGATTTTGCTGAAACTACTGGGCAAACCATGCCTGCTGCAGGATTTTCGACTTTTCACTATGAGCTGGCGACAGATTCAAACTTTTCAAGTATAACTAAAACAATTTCATCCCCAACACTTCTAGCTTCTGTAGCATTTTCCGACCTTAGTCCAGATACTACATATTATGCTAGGTTAAGAATTACAGGCTTGCTTGATACATCGGCAGGTTCAGCTGGTAGTTCAGGGGCTATTATTACGGACCCTTGTTCTTCGGCATCTATCTCTATAGCAGACGACGGAGACTCAACTCAAACAGTTACAGTAACTAGTGCAAGGCCAAATTCTTTAATAACTATTTCTGAATATTCTACTTCTAGTGGAATCAGAGGATCTTTTTCTACTTTAGCTGACGACGAACAGGGAGATCCCTTCTTAGGCATAATTAGATCTGCCGCACCAAATGGGGGAAAAATTACAGTTGATGGTGGCATGTTAAAATATGTAGCTTACCTTCCTCCAGCTATTGTTCCAACTTATGGTGATGGCACTAGTTGGTCATCACATGCTGCAGGAATTGATATAGGTGGCGATCCCCAATGGACCACCACAGAAGAATCATTTCTAGCAGGAGGTGGCAGTATTTATGATTCCTCAAACATACCAACTCAATGGTCTTTTTTATATAATAATATAAATTATTTATCAAGAAGCACAAATAAAACCAATAAAATTTTATATATCAACGACTATAAAAATGGTATATCAGGACCTTTACCTTTTCCATATTATGGTGCTCATAAATTTTATCATGGATTTAAGTATATATCTGAACATGCTGGCTATACTTTTGAGCAACTCCCCGTTAATACAGGAGCAGGAAATACATGGCTGCATCACGATGCTATTGAGAATTTACACAGCACCGCTCAACAGTGGACAGATTATTTCAACAATTATGATTTAATTATTTATGTAGGTGTTAATGGTGAGACTAATGGATATAGTTCCTCTATAGCATATCTACCACAAGCATTTATTGATGGATTCTTAAACTTCATAGATGGTGGAGGTGGGTCATATATGACTACCGACCATGAGCCTATTTTTCCTGTAGCTATCAACCAAATTTTATCTTACTATGGAATATTTGCGACAGGAAACTTTACTAGAACTGCTTCTGATCCTGCTTATAAAATAAGCAGTATGCTAGCTGATCAAACATACGTTCCCCAAGGTTGGCATCCATTATTTTCTGGACTTGATGTAAATAGCTCTATACTTGCTGGAAGTACAGAAGCTATCATAGAGTACAATACTGGTCAAGATACAACTAATTACCCAATATTGTCAACAACTTCTAACCATACCGCTGATGCTAGTGGCAATGCTACCATAACCAGCCATTCAGCTGGAGTAAGTATTGGTTATGGTGAAGTATTTGTATTGACCGCTGATGGATGTGGATCTACATTTGCTGCCGATGATTGCAGCGAGGTAGTTTTCAACATATCCATTAATCAATCAACATTAATTTCAACAGTATCGATCTCTAATGCTGTACCTGGTGAATCTGTTACTATTGAAGAAACTAATAGTGGTGTAGTTACAACTTCGGTTCTTTCCATTAGTAGCGCAGGATCTTTAGTCACAAACATGCATGAAAATGGTAATAATATAGGGACTGGATCACTTGTTATTACTACTGCAACTGGTTGCTCCTTTACTAGTGCTGATGCATCAACTGACTCTGACTTTGATGGAGTCCCTGATGCCTTTGATAGTGATCCAAACAATCCTTTGGTTTTTGGTACAGACGCGGATGGTGATGGCGTTGATTCTTCTTTGGACCCAGATGATCAAGATGCATCAGTCTATATTGTTACCCCTACGTCAGAGGGAGCTGATACTAAGGTTTACCCAATGAATTATGCGGTTCGTAGACAGGTTTCTGACTATTCCGCGCTTTTATCTAGTTATGGCACAAATGCTGCAGGAACTCCCAGTGGTTCTGGTAGTTCATATCTCAGTGGAGGTACATATTGCACAAGGTATGGTACACCTGGACCTCGCACAATCCCCTTGCTCGCTCAAGGAGAAAAATATTGTGTCAATCTATTGACCGATGGAACGGGTGAAAATAATGCGATGGGAGCCTTTGAATGGTTTGATTTTGGCGAAACTTCTTGTGCTGCAAATAGCATAGCTTCTCCTGTTTTTGCCAATGTGGTTTGCAACTCTGGGGTTTGGAGGACTCCATCTTATTCTTATGCTATTGTAACTATTCCTTTTTGGAAAAACGATGGCACATTATTTGCGGCTCCCTTTGAATATGGAGGCAATTATCCTTTGTTTGCAACTCAGAGTGAAGCTCTAGCATTTTCCAAAAACAACGTAGGTCCAATTAGTTTTACATTTGATAACTATAAATTTGGAGTAAATGAGTCTCCCGACCCATTCCAAGGTACTGGTCGCACGGATTCAGATTTCCCTGCTAATGCTAGCTATCAAGCAAACATGCAAAAACAAGTAACTTTCTGGATGCCTGGTGGGCTTGAAAGAGCCAAAGGAACAACTCCGCCCCGTTCTTTTGCTACTCATTATTGGGTACCAAATGATGGAGGAGCTAAACATCCTCATGCACCTGTTTGGTCACAAACAATCGGTGACGTCGTTAACGGTACAAGGCGCTATCCTTATTATACTGCTGCCCCAAATCAATCTGCCCATGCTCAAGTTTGGCCATTCTTTACTGATATGTTTAAATTTGATTATCCTGCTGATGCGATTAGCGGATCTGGAGCAGGTGATTTAGACAGTGATGGAATTATTGATATCGTTGACCCAGACAAAGACAATGATGGATATTTAGATTCTGTTGATGCTGATCCTTTAAACCCATATGTTTTTACAGGTGATGCGGACGGAGACGGAACAGATACTTTGTTAGATCCAGACGATACAGATTCATCTGTTGGGCTCTATACCTCTTCAGCAGATTTTACCTTGCAGTATGACTATTATTATATTAGGACGAACATGGCCTCAGCCTATCAAAACGCAATAATTGATGTTGAAGCCAATGGGGATACTAAAGACAACTTCATAACAGGCGGACTCTCATACAGTAAACGGCGAACAAGTGGGGCTTATAGTTATTTTGCAGGAATATCTTTGCCCGCCCAAACTCAAGGAGCTAAAGTTATACTTAACACAAATTCCACCAACTATACTTATCTATTACAAGCAGGAATGGAGTTTATTAATCCTCAAAATATTCCAAACGCAGGTAACAATGTTTACCCCGATGTCAATTTCTCTCTTGATGTTTTAGGCTTTCAACGCTACGCTGTTGCGGCAGGTATAATGAGTAGTTCTAAAAGTTTTTACACTGCCTTACATGTACCCTATCTAGATAATTCAGGAGCAATAATAGCTAACCCGATGAGTCATAAAGGCTACTATCCATTATTTAGAAGTCAAGCGGAAGCTGACTCCTGGGGATTAAATAGTGCATCATCTACAAGTGTTGTTCTTATAGTGGCTGGTGGTCATAACCAATTAGGTGGCCAAATATTTTATAATACTGACGGTACCACTAGGACATCTTACAATTATCAAGATGCCAACACTAATTCCGTACATGATATAAATATAACAGAGACATTTTGGATGCCTGGAGGGCATACCACTGCTACGGCTATCACTCCTTTAGACGCCTGGAGGACACATATCTGGACGCCTAGCACTCAAGCTCACCCTGGCTTCCCTGTTTATGCAGCTTGTTACGTTAGCACGGAAAGAGATGCAGCTCATGGCATACCTACCTCAGAGCGAGGCTTAGCTCGATGGACTCTTGATGGAAAAGATCGTGCAACACGCCAACCTGATGGCTCTTTATTAGTACCTCGGATTGGCTTAGTTGATTGGGCTACCAATACCCAAGAATAATATTACTTGACAGATTGATTGTATCATGCTACTATATGTGGCATGAATTTATTATATAAAACCAAAACTTATTTGGTTGGCCACATGCAGTACTTGAGTGGCCGAGACTGGAGGCAAGAAGTAACAGAAAAGTTATCTAAGCTTTCTATTACTTGTTTTAATCCTTACGAAAAACCCTTCATGAAAGATGTCGAAGAGGATGAAGGCTCTCGTATTCTTATGGAAAAATGGATGCAAGATGAAAACTATGAATTAGTCGCCGAGAAAATGAAAACGGTTAGGGCATATGATTTGAATCTTGTAGATAGAAGTGATTTTATTATAGCTCACCTTGTTCCAGATGTTGCGAGCTGGGGCAGTGCAGAAGAAATTGTTACAGCTGTAAGAGAAAAAAAACCTGTATTCATTAGTATGGAAGGCGGTAAATCAAAGGCTCCTTTATGGATGCTAGGAATGTTACCTCATAAATATATTTATAATTCGCTTGACGAAATAGTAAAAATGTTGTATAGTATAGATAATGGAACACAAAGTATTGATTCAGATAGATGGAGGCTCTTAAAGAAAGAGTATAGGTAAAATGGCGGATACAATTTTGTTAAATTTTTTAGTTGGGCTAGTTATAGCCTTTGTTTTAATTCGTAAATATTAATATATTATGTCAGATAAAGAAAAAAATGAATGGGACGACAGAGAAGTCGGCGCCCTTTGGGTAAATCAAAAGCAAGATGGTACTAAGTACTTAACAGGTACCATGAATGGAGAAAAAGTTATTGTCTTCAAAAATAAATATAAAGAAGAGAATGCTAAAGCTCCAGACTTTAGGATTTATAAACAAAAACCTCAAGGAGAATCTTCCACTGCAGCTCCTGAGCCTAAAGTAGTAGAAGAACCAGACTTAATTTAAGTGTAAGTATTCTTATGAATACTAAATATGGATTAATCTGCGTCTCAAAGCATCTTCAAGAAGAAGATGCATCCTTAAACACCTTTAAAGCGATGACTCGTAAGCAGTTCGCTGCCTTATCTTCAGAGAAGGGCGAGTCAGAAGCTTTAGAGGTTTTATCTAACCAAGTTTTATCTAATCTAGAACTAACTGTTAGAATATTAGATTTCTGCAGGGCAAACGATATAGATCATTACAGACTAAACACTTCTGTGTTTGGATTATTGGCTGATTCTTCTTTTGATATTGATTTCTCAAACTTACCGAATCAGTCTTTATTGTCTGAAGGTATAAAAAATATCGGAAGAACATCGATCACAAAAGGCGTTTCTATCTCGATTCAGCCAGACAAGTTCTGTAAGTTGATAGACTCGGATGATTCTATTGTCGAAAAATCCATAAAAGAACTTAATTTTTACTCATGGTTCTTGGATGAAATAGGAGCTCAAGAAAATGTTTCTTCCCCAATTTCCTTGCATTTAAGTTCTCAGCCTGATGCGGAAAACCACGAAGCGTATTGTGATTTTGTCGATAGGTTTTATGAAAATTTTAAATTACTAGATAACAATACTCAGAAAAGATTAGTGCTTAAAAATGCAGACTCTGGATCTTGGAGTGCATTTGGGTTATTTAAATACTTCCATGTGTATTGTTACGAAGAACACGACTTCGGTTTCCCTCTGGCTTACAATAATTTATTCGACGAACTTAACCCCTCTAAAGTCGCTGGGGCTACAGTTGATCAACAAGTTAATGTGGGAGCTTTTCACGAAACTTGGAATGGAGTAGTGCCTGTGTTTACTTGGTCTGAATCTAAAGAGCCAGGTTCTCGTGCCCATGCCAAAGAATTATCTCAACCTATACCAGATTTCGGTTACCAGATTAAATGGGAAGTAGATGTTACAGATAAAGATATCGCCATTATTAAATTAATGGGTCCAGATGCTCCATCTAGAATGTCTGAAGATGCATTGCTTGAGATTGCTCGCAGGAAGTACAGGAAAGTTTCTGATAACTACAATGCATTGTATGAGTCAGCTAGAAGAAGTGATATAGTTTCTCAAGGCGGAGATGTCCAATTTACTAGCTCTCAATAATTTTTTTTGTTCTTTTACATTTTATGGGCGTGTTCTGGATTTGATTTAAATCGGATTGGTTCATGGCAAGCAGGAGTGCGTCTGGCTCCTAAACAAGGCGCAAATTCATACATGCAGAATCTTCTCAGCGTGTTGTAGACCTTGACTCTATTGAGCTTGGTCTCGAAATGGCAGCTTAACACCTGCCAACTCACATAATCTGACGCAGATAAGAATATGTGGGTCATTTATCTGTAAAAACTGATAAATTTTTACTAGTTTTAAAAACTGCACCACTGATTATTCGGGGGCCTCAAGTTTGAGTGAATAATTAAAACGAGTAGTTGGATGTCTATATCATAACTTTAAAAAAAATAGACTAAGCTTGTAGAAGTGAACACTTGAAGCTTTAAAGACGCGGGTTCAACTCCCGCCACGTCCACCATTTCTTTAAAAAAAAGTCTTGACTTTTAATAAAATTTGCCCTATAATGCTTTCTATTATGATTAATGTTCGCACTAAGAATTTAGAAAAAGGATCAAATCCTTATTTTGTTGTAACACGCGGAGGTCGCAGGGTAGAAGAGAAAAATTATACCACGCAACCTGAGGCAGAATTAAGGGCTGCCAAACTTGTATCTATGGTGAGCAAGTATAGCCCCCACGAGAAAAATAATATCTCTATCGTTCGTACGTCGGAGCCTTATAGGATTAGGTAATGGAAGTAAAATATAAAAAATTACATCAGTTAGCCCAACCCCCAGCTAGAGCTAATGACTCTGACGCAGGGTTTGACTTAACCGCAATCTCTTTAGAGTACCCCTCTGATGGAGACTCAAGTCTTTATGTTCAAGCTAGGACTGGTATTTCCTTTGAGATACCAAAGGGTTATGTAGGGTTAGTTTTTCCTAGATCTAGCATATCTAAAACCAGGCATTCATTAAGGAATGCTGTTGGCGTTATAGATAGTGGCTATAGAGGGGAAGTCATGTTAAGGTTCTCTCATGATCAAACCACTACAGGATACCAGCAAGGAGATAAAATTGGCCAAATAGTTTTTATTAAATTGCCAAAAATAGAAATGTTAGAGTCGGAAAATTTGTCTAATTCAGACAGAGGTCAAGGCGGCTTTGGCAGCACAGGAAGATAAACATGAATAATACATACTTTATAAATTATGCTTTAAATAAGTTTTGCCCATACGCTATAATAGCAATTCTTTTATTTTATAATTCAGGCTTGGATATATATAGAGCTGCTGGAATTATTTTAGCTTGCTTTTTTGTTGATAAGTTCTCTTTTAAAACTGGATACAGTGTCGCCTATTGTGAAACAAACAATATAAACTTAAATGATTAAATCAATTGTTAATAAATACTACGATCTTAGATCGAAATTATTCACTAATAAGTATTACATTGTTTACAAAAACAATAACAACAAAATAAAAACATACCTTATTGGTAGTATAAATCTATACAATTCTTTCGGAAATAAGAATGAGCATAGAGATAACGCAGGCTTTAAGGCTTACTGTTTCGCAAGAAAATCAGTTAGATCTTTTAGGCATGACAGGATTTTGTCTATTACTAAAAAGTAAAATTTGAATTTTTTATTTGAAATTCTGCTCGTTACTTGTATTATATACTTAAGTTATACAATATATTTTTTAAAGAAAAAACAATCCAACGCCGATCTCTTAGAAAAACAAAACAATTTTTTAAGAAATCAATTTCAAGAATCTCAAGAATACCTCAGTAAACAGCAAAAATCGATAGAAGATTACAGGCAAGAATTACAGTATAAAGAATCACATTTAATTCAAACCAATAAAGACCTAGAAGAAGAACTTGCTGAAAAAACTGAGAAACTTAAAAAAATAACACACCAAAAAAAGAGTAGCGAAGTTCGGCTTGGTCATATAGCTGAAACATTAGCTCCTTTTTTAGATCAGTTTGATTTTGAACCCGAACAGTGTAGCTTCCTTGGCAAACCAATCGATTATATTTCTTTTGGCGACGAAGAGGTAACTTTTATCGAAGTTAAAAGCGGAAAAAGCCAACTCAATACCAAACAGAGACACATTAGGGATCAAATTAAAGCTAAACTCGTAAACTGGAAAGAAATAAGAATATCATGAATCTCAGAAGTAGAAAATTAATCTTTGCTGCAATTGTTTTTGCACTTGCTACAGCAGCACTTTTTTTAGGTAAAGCCGACTTTGCAGGTTGGAGTGAATTAGCCATGTGGATTTTTGGCATTTACTCTTTCGGTAATGTGGGTGAACACTTAACTAAAACTATACAATCTAAATAAATTATTATGAAGACTAAATTATTGTCATTATTCTCAGCCTTCGGGCTTATTACTAACGCCGCTCTTGCAAGCTCTGCTAGCATTGGGTACACATCCGACTTCTTCTACCGTGGAGAACAGAAAGCACTTGAGTCGTTTCAATCAAAAATTGATTTCGATACAAATATTCTTGGGCTTGACACATTGCTCCATGCATGCACTAACCAATCTGTAGACCAAGGTGCTGATAGCTATCGCTTTTCCGCTGCAGCTGGAAAGTCTTTTTCTGATGGATTGATCGCTTTTTATGGTGGGTTCAGTCATTACGAAGATGTTCCTGGAGAAGCTTTGTCTGAAGTTTTCGTAAAAGCTACTTCTAACATCATCTTGAATCCTTCGGTAACTATTTACAGGAATGTAGATGACGAACTCTTTACCTATGAGGGCGGACTCTCTCATAGTTTTGATCTTAAGAGTGTTTCTCTTGATGTGGATGCCTCGATTGGTAACACTGAGGTTACTGAGTCAGATGAACGCACTTATTATTCTGTTGGTGCAGGGCTTAATCGCCAAATCGGAGCAGGCGTAGACCTTGGTTTGTCTGTTGATCTCATTGATTCTGACGAAATCGAGCGTGAATTCGTTTTCGGCAGTGCCTTAACTTTTCAATTCTAACTTAACCCCCTAATATAAATAAATATGAAGGATACATTACAAAAAATCAGTTGTGCAATCAAAGGTATTGCCGCTACCCTACTTAGCGTCCTTGGTCTCCTCGTTGTAGTCCAAGCAGTGTTTGGAGCTTCTGCTCCTGTGAATGTCATCGGTAATCTACAAGGCCTACTTGAAGGTTTTGTAGGAACTGGAGCTAATTTCACTTCTTTTATCACTTTGCTACTTGTGGTTGCTTTAATCGGCAAGCTCAGTTGTGACGGAGGCCAATGTTCTAAGGATAAATAATCGTTTTTATCCTTGACTTTTAAGAGAGGGGCGGCTATAATGGTCGTCCCTCTTTTTTTTATATATATATGAAAGTTTTATCTTTATTCGCAAATGTAGGTTTTGGTGAGTTCTTCTTGAAAGAAAATGGTTTTGATGTTGTGGTCATGAATGAACTACTTCAGGATCGAGTAGATTTTTATAATGATTTTTATGAAGATTCCACAAGCACTATTTGTGGGGATATTTGCAAAGAAGACATCAGAAATAATATTATAAACTCATCTAAAAAATTTGGGCCAATAGATTTAATCATGGCAACCCCTCCTTGCCAAGGAATGAGTATTGCTAATGCCCAAAGAGCAACGGACGATGTTAGGAATAAATTAATCATTTACGCTATGGATATATTTAATCAACTCAAACCTAAATACATGTTGATAGAAAATGTTCCAGCAATGCCAAACACATATATAAATCATGAAGATAACCCTATTAAAATTGTAGATTTTATAAATAAAATAATACCTTCAAATTACAATTGCGAAGTAAAGGTTCTGAATGGCAAACATTTTGGTACAGCTCAATCTAGAAGTAGAAGCATTTGCTTGATATCAGAAAACGGCTCATGGGAACACCCTAAATCTGATTCTGGTATTTTAAAAGTAAAAGATGTCATAGGTGACATTAACCAATTCCCTTCTCTGGAGAGTGGGGAGCAATCAAAATACCCTTGGCACTTTGCGTCTAAACATAACTCTAATCATATAACATGGATGAGCCATACCCCAGAGGGCCAAACAGCTTTCGACAATGAAGTTCATTACCCACACATTATAGAGGGCGGAAAGAAGAGGATGATTAAAGGTTTCAAGACAACATACAAAAGAATTTCATGGAATGATCCGTCCCCTACAGTTACGATGACTAATGGGTCTATATCAAGCCAGAACAATGTGCATCCAGGCTTACCCTTGCATGACGGGACTCAATCTGATGCTAGAGTCTTATCTGTACGTGAATTACTTGTTCTGTGCGGGCTACCAAGCAATTGTTTAGATAAATTTGCCATAAAGCAGGACGATGGAACATTTAAATATAAATACAGTCAAAATTTCATAAGGAAAGTGTTAGGCGAACTTTTTTTACCTAAGATGTGTTTGTCTTTACTGCAGTCTATACCTAAAAAACGCAAAGCCTAAAAATTTTCCAAACGCCAACTTGAAAAATAGTGGACTATATATTATAATATTTTATGAGCGATGATGATTTTTATATAAGCGGCCCTAAAGACTACGATGAAGAAACAGATTCTTTCCGTATGGATCTAGACAATTTAGTATATAGGTATATAGATGAGTATAATTTAAATACAATAACAATGATTGGGGCTCTGCAAGAGAAAATTGAAGAGCTTTGTGGTGAGGGTAATGTTGAGTTTGAAAGCGATATAGATTTAGATGAAGAATAAATTAATTGGAATATCAGGCTTTGCCCGTTCTGGCAAAGATACTTTTTATCAATGTTGCAAAGAAGTTATTACTGACTCTAGCGATTCAGTAGTGCGTTATTCTTTTGCTGATGCTTTAAAAGAAGAGCTGGATGATCTTTTGCTTAAGCATACAGGCATATCTGCGTTCGCTACAAAGGATTCAGAGAAAAAAATAATAAGACCACTTCTTGTAACTTATGGTACAGAAATAAGAAGAAAACTAAACCCTAATTGCTGGATAGATAAAATCAACTTTGGGGTAGATTATAATTTACAGAATGATAAATACGTTTTCATTACTGATGTCAGGTTCTTGAACGAGGCTCAATGGGTTAAATCTAAAGGTGGGGTATTAATTAATATGCACAGAGAAGGAATCGGGCCAGCAAACAAGGATGAGTCAGAACAGTATGAATTATTTAAAAGCTTAATTGATTATAAAATATCTTGGCCAACATTCGATAAAGACTTCCCCTCTAAGTGTGCGGGGCATATTTTGCAATCTGGTTTCTTTGAGCAATCAGATATCGAAAAAAAATTCCAAACTGAACCAGCCAAATAGTGGACTATACATGAAATCAAACCCTCAAACAAAATACTCAAAAACCCAAAAAGGGAAACAAGCCCAACAGAAAGCTCAAAAAAAATACGATGAAGATAATCTTGAGAAAAGAAGGTCTCAAAAACGAGATTACATGCGTAGAAAAAGAACCGAAGACCCATCTTATTGTAAGTGGAAATGAGTAAGAAAAAAACAAACACCAAATCATCAAAGCCTAAAAATGGAAAAGGGGACTCTCCTAGAAATATATTCTCTAAAGATTATAAAAAAAATTACGATAAAATAAATTGGAAAAAGAAAAAGTCTTGACAATACTGTATCACATATGATATACTTCGCTCATGCCTAAAAAAGAACCTATTAAATACTCTTACGATCAATACTGGAATATTCAGTATACAGAAGTATACGCTAACAATACCGAAAGAGATTACAAAGTCATCATAAAGGCTATGTCCTCTGTTTTAGCTAAAAAAATCTTAATTAAAAAGGTTAAAGAAGATAATGCTCGACATAAGGTTAAAGCATATACCTTTAATTTATTAAAAGTTAATTCCACTATAAATAATCTAAAAGTAACAGTATTGGATTGGGAGCATATTCACAATTGTGCTTTCCCAAATAGTGTTAATATTTTGTTTAAATTTTTAAAAGACAGACCTAAAGGGTATACAAATCGTTTTGGGTCTCAAACAAGTCCTAAGAATTTTTACTTCAGAGATAACCACTCTAAGTTTGAAATTTATTCTCCATCAGAAGAAAAAAAGCCTTACATGATTTACGATGGCAAGTGGAAGCCTTGGCCTAAAAAAGAGCGTGACGCTTTAAGGGATAAAATAAAATTAGCTCTATCCTTTTGCAATAATAACAGGACAGAGGCCGCTTCCCATGTTGGGGTTAGTCCAAGGTATCTAAGGAAATTAATGAAGACTAAATTCATAGAGGTGAATTGGCTCAAAGATTTCCCACCTCCTGTTAGTAAATTTCACAACTATGCTGGTTCAGAGATCAAACGCAAAGCTTCTCTTTCCAAATATTACAAAAAAATTAAAGAAGAAAAAGACAAACTTCTTAGGCCTAAAGTTTTAGAACTAAAAAATAAAGGCTACAGCAATAATAAAATAGCTACAGAGTTATGTACCTCCAAAAGAATAGTCAAGAGATGTTTAAATTATGAATCAAATTGAATTAAATAAAGAATTCGACAAATGGCTTGTTGACTACCAAGATGATCTAGCAAGAATTATTGGAAAGCATAGGTTCTCCAACCATTTATTAAGCCACTCAGAAGTTTTATCTGAAGTTAATAGAGCTTTAGTTAAAGATAGGCAGAAACTGATAGAAAAAAAAGGGGTGATCGATTTTGATAACTTTAAAAAAATAGCATATTCTTATGCTAGAAATTATATCAAATGGACTGCTGATGGATGCACCCCAAGAGACAAAAAATATTCCAACTTAAAGGTAGACACTCATGCTGGTGTCGGATCTGAAGAGACAACATGTTTTGAATTAATATGCTCTACCCAAGCAGAAGAAGATCCAGAGTTCAAAAAACTAGATGCTAGCCAAAGATATGAAAATTTAAAAAAATGGATTTTTGATTACAGCAACTTTTTATCTGAGAGGCAAAAAGTGGTTCTTGAATTTGTTATGAAAGGCAACACACTTGATGAAGTAGGTGACGCTATAGGTATTAGTCACCAAGCTATATCCGCTTGCGTTCAAGAAATAAATGAGAGAATATCCTGTCACATTAAAAAGGGGTCAATATCTAAATCTGAAGACACTGTAATCAAAGAAGGTATGGCTTCTATTAATTATTTATTCGGCCCAAAACGTGCAAAGTACAGGTCGAAGTTTAATACTTCATTGAAATCAACTGCATAGTCCTTATGGCAACTGATTTAACTTGCTCCCAAAGCTGTAAAATAATCTCAGAAGACGTCGAGAACTTACCTTTTAGCTTGGCGTATTTGCATGAAATCATAATAAATAATTCACGAACCTTTAATATGGGTGCAATTATGACAGAGTGGAGACATTTCTGTCCAGAGTTCAAGCATATTGCAAGTTTAGCTTTAAAAACAATCAACTCTTTTAGCGATAAAATAAGTGAAACATCTTTAAATAAATTCGGAGATGACATTAAATATAATAATTTAATACAGCATTGCAATAATAGTGAATTCGCTCTTGAGGTAAATTCTCTTTGGGCGCAATATTACCCCGTTGGTGCATTTCAGTCCTCGCATAGTCATTTGCCTTGTCATTGGTCTTTTGTTTTTTTTGTTAACTGCCCAGAAGGTTCCTCGCCTTTAGTTTTTGGGGAAGAAGACTTATCTATAGAACCTGTTCCTGGAAAAATGTTGGTTTTTCCATCTTGGGTGCGCCACCATGTTCCTCACAATGATGGGGAAAACAGAAGCATTGTTGCTGGGAATTTTATGTATCTCCCTAAATATTTAGTTGAAAAACGTCCACTTTCTCGTATAATATATTTATCATGACAGATCAAGAAATCGAAAAGATTACAGTTACTATTGCTAATGAGTTCTTAAACTCATTTAATTTAAACGGGCTCGTAGCAGCCGCAAAGCATTACAGCATTCATTTAGCTAAAGAAAGAGTAGATACTTTAGGTGAAGAAGAGCTTAAAAAAATTATGTCTGAAATTCTTGAACGTGAAAAAGAAGCAGCTGAAAAGGGCGAAACTAGTGAACCGCGTGTAACTACTAGTGTAAACCCTGAAGCTCAATGAGAAACTTTTTCACAACAAATAAGCCACTAGAACCTAAAAAAATCCCACATAGCGGACCTTCCGAGCCTCAACCAGACGAAGAGTCGGCTGAAGAGTCAGCAGAATCACAAGAATCTAACTCTTAGTATTTGTCATGTCGTTTACTAAGATTAGCGATTTAGTTCAGGCTGCGCCTGCACCTACAGATTTTGTACCCTATTCAACTTCTGCGACACCTCATGTTACTAAGAAATGTCTAGTATCTGATTTAGTTTCAGCTGCGTTTGGGGGCGGAGGCGG
>Ga0233432_10002002_pt1 | contig 19243 bp, 21 predicted proteins | sample SI_122_August201_6_FD_179870 | JGI IMG/M metagenome (GOLD analysis project Ga0233432, IMG submission 179870) | Seawater microbial communities from Saanich Inlet, British Columbia, Canada - SI_122_August2016_10_MG | ecosystem: Environmental > Aquatic > Marine > Inlet | place: Canada: British... | reverse complement strand
TCTGACATAATATTTATTTTAATTAAACGAGATAAAAGAATGTAAATACAAATACCCAAACTAAATCGACAAAGTGCCAATAAAGCCCAATTTTCTCAACCATTTCGTAATGCCCTCTCCGCTCATATGTCCCCATAATTGTGTTAATCAGTAAAATAATTAAAAGAACAACACCACTAAATACGTGAAAACCGTGAAAGCCAGTAATAAAGAAAAAATAATCTGCAAATAACACATGACCATATTCGTTACTTGTTAAGTTAGCCCCTAATAAAACTTTAGATGCGTTTTGATCTAAATATTCAATTGATGTAGAATGGTCTAAAAATGTTTTATCATACAGTCGTAAACCAAGTTCAGAATCAGAAGCAAAATTTTCTTTTACATCGGCTAGTTCAAATGCATGATGACTACCATCATATGAATCAGCACCCATCAAATCATAAATAGAATAAATTTCTTTGTCTTTAACAACATGAATGACATCAGCGTTGTTTAATTCAATTGCACCAGAGTCACCATGAATAAAATGACCCCATTCCCATGCCTGAGATGATAAGAATAATACACCGCCTAAAATTGTAAACGACAACCACATTATTACTTTATTCTTTTGCATCTTATGACCATAGTTTACTGCTAAAACCATGGTAACAGAACTCATGATTAAAATAAAGGTCATAAGGGCTACAAATAATAATGGGTGATCTCCATGTAAAAAAGGAAAGTGAGTAAAAACATCTTCCGGAACAGGCCAAACATCTTTAAATTTAAAACGACTAAATCCATAACCGGTTAAAAAAGCTGAAAAAGTAAGGGTATCTGTAATAAGGAAAAACCACATCATCATTTTACCATAGCTAGCTTTGTAAGGAACATCCCCCCCCTTCCATGCCGGGGCGTTCATATCATTTTGAATAAGTGAATCTGCCATTTTAATTTTTTGTTTTTATTTAATAAAAATTTAATAGCGCATAAAGAAATAACCACAGAAGAGCAAGAAAGTGCCAGTACACTGAGGTTAAATCAATAGCTAATGAATCTTTAGTTGTAAATATGTTCTTTTTTGCCTGTATCGTCACATATATTAGGGCAACTAATCCACCTAGTAGATGAACTAGATGGGCCAGTGTTAATACATATAGAAACGAACCTGAAGCGTTACTTCCCTCTCCAGTTAAATATATTCCTTGACTTATTAATTGTTGCCAACCTTTAAATTGAAAAAATGTAAATAACAAGCCCAACAGCAATACACTTAAAACTAGCTGAAAAGCAGAATTATTTTTACGCAATTGACCTTTAACAAAGAATAAAACAATACTGCTAAATACAATTATAATTGTACTAATAGTAAAATATTCTGGCAATACAAATTCCAGCCAATTTCCTTCAGGCTTACGTACAATATAAGCAGAAGTTAATCCCCCAAAGAACATGATAATTGAACCCATTCCAATCCAGAGCAATTGCTTTTTCGCGTTATTTTCAACTATAGTGGCCATATTAATGTTCTTCTTCTCCTTCTTTTAATGGAACGTTTTGGGGAATATAATCTTCCTCAGCACCTGGCTTTGAATAATCATAAGCCCATCTTGTTACTACAGGTAATTCACCCGGCCAATTACCATGAATTCTTTCAACTGGAGTAGTCCATTCAAGCGTATTTGCCTTCCATGGGTTTTTCGAGGCTTTAGTTCCTTTAAAAATACTGTAAACAAAATTGAAGATAAAAATTGCTTGCGCCACCGCCCCTGCTAAAGCAAAGAATGTTATTATCTCATTAATATCACTTAACCCATCAAACATAGGAAAAGAACTATTAGTATAGTATCTTCTTGGAAGACCAGCTAATCCTAAAAAGTGCATTGGAAAAAATACTCCGTATGCACATATAAATGTTGTCCAAAAATGCATATATCCTAAAGTTTTATTCATCATCTTCCCATACATTTTAGGAAACCAATGATATACTCCAGCATACATTCCATAAATAGCAGAAAGTCCCATTACAATGTGAAAATGACCAACAACGAAATATGTATCGTGAACGTTTATATCTAAGGCACTATCCCCAAGAATAAGCCCTGTCAATCCCCCTGTTATGAATGCCGAAACGGTTCCAATTGCAAATAACATTGCAGGGGTAAATCTAATATTAGCGCGCCAAAGAGTAGCTAACCAATTAAATACCTTAACCGCTGATGGAATCGCAATTAAAAGTGTTGTGAAAGTAAATACAGATCCTAAAAATGGATTCATTCCAGTCATGAACATGTGGTGCCCCCACACAATAAAAGATAGGAAAGCAATAAGTAAAATCGCACCAACCATTGCTTTATACCCAAAAATTGGTTTTCTAGAGTTAACTGCAATCACTTCAGAAACTATTCCTAAAGCTGGTAATAAAATAATATAAACCTCTGGATGACCTAAGAACCAGAATAAGTGCTCAAATAATATAGGGCTTCCTCCTGCGTAGTGTAATGCCTCCCCATTAATTATAATATCTGAAAGATAAAAACTCGTTCCAAATGACCTGTCAAAAAGAAGTAATAACCCACAAGAAAGTAAAACTGGGAATGAAAGAACTCCAAGAATAGCGGTAACAAATAACGCCCAACATGTTAGTGGCATTCTTTGCATTGACATACCCTTTGTTCTTAGGTTTAAGATTGTAACAATATAATTTAACCCACCCAACAAAGAGCCAACAACAAATAATGTAATACTTAAAAGCCACAGTGTCATTCCAGTTCCAGAACCAGGAATAGCCTCGGGTAATGCGCTAAGTGGTGGATAAATAGTCCATCCACTAGATGCGGGACCACCTTCAACATAAATTGATGACATTAAAATAACAGTAGCTATGAAAAAGAACCAATATGAAAGCATATTGATAAATCCTGAAGCCATATCTCGAGCTCCAATTTGAAGAGGAATTAAAAAGTTAGCAAATGTACCCGAAAGACCAGCAGTTAAAACCCAGAAAACAAGTATTGTCCCGTGCATGGTTACAAGGGCTAAATATTTATCAGGATTTAAAGCCCCATCTTCACTTATCCAACCTCCAGGTAATAAATTATACAAAACAGAATACTCCCCAGGATTTGCAAGCTGAACTCTAAAAACTGCAGACATAAGCATTCCTACTAAAGCCATAAACATACCAGTTATTAGAAACTGTTTAGCAATCATCTTGTGATCCGTAGAAAATATATATTTTGTTATAAAAGTTTCTTTATGATGATGATCTGACATTATATATTATTTTAATGTTAATGTATTTTGAACTGTTTTTTGTGAATTTATCCACTTGTTGTAATCCTCTTCACTTTCAACAACAAATTTCATCTGCATATTAAAATGTGCAGAACCGCATATTTTGTTACAAAGCAATACATATTCAAAGTCCTCGCCTTCATTTTCTTTCATTTCAGCAGTTGTCTTTGTTGGAGTAAAGGCAAATTGGGTAGATAGTCCTGGCACACAATTCATTTGAACTCTAAAGTGTGGTAGAAAAGCCGAGTGAATAACATCGCGCGACCTAAATTTTAGCAAAACTGGCTTGTTAACTGGCAGATGCACCTCTCTTACAACTATATCATCAGCAGCTTTTTCATCATTAATATCAACACCCAAGGTATTTCGTCCCTCTACTAATCTAAAGTTTGCATCACCTAAAATATTATCAGCTCCTGAATATCTTGCCGTCCAATCAAATTGCTTAGAATACACTTCAATTACAGTAGCATCAGAGACATCGGGATTCATTGCTCTATCCCAGGTTCTTAGTCCGTATATAATTAATGCAGTAAGCACAATAGTTGGTATGACAGTCCAAGCAACTTCTAATCTATTGTTATGAGCAAAAAAGTATGCAGTGTTTTCTTTTTTTCCTCTGTACTTGTAAGCAAAGTAAAAAAGCATTGGAGTTAACGCAAAGAAAACAACTAAAATTAGAGTCATTGAAACTTGCATTAAACCGTCAATCTCTGCTCCATGAACAGAACTTGCTGGAGGCAATAGTAAATGATCCCATGTGATCATCTGCCAAATAACAAATGCTAGAAAGCCAAATCCAATTATTATAAACAGGATTCCATTTTGGTTGTTATCTTCATCTGTAACTTCGTTTGTATCCTTATTTGTGATTTCAGAAAGTAATTCGTTAACTCTAACCAGCTGAACCATAGCGGCAATTGTTAAGAAAACTACTAGTGCAATTAATAAGTTTGTCATGTGTGTGTTTTTACGAGTGCAAAATTAAGGATTTACTAATTTAATTCTGTAGAAAATCTGCTGTTTTTTTTATAAATTATTCATTATCGTCCAAACACCACTCAGCAAAGGAATTAGCAGTTTCTGACAAGACAACTTTGTAAAGCTCTATATTATCTGGTAATTGATTTTTTATTATTGAAACAAAATCATTTACTAAGTTTTCAGAAGTAGGTTGGTAAGGTAATAGATATACTTTTTCAAAAGCAGAGAGATCAATGTTGGCATGAGGACTATTTGCATTTAAAACAAGGGAGTGGTCATATTTATCAATGATATTAGGCTTTACGAGCCGCTTAAGTAATCCGAAATCAAGCACCATACCGTCTTTTTTATGGCCATGATCTTCCAAAATAGGGCCTCTTAGAGTAACCCAAAGTCGATATGAGTGACCATGGATATTTTTACATAACCCATCATAGCCATGCAAAGCATGTGCCATTTCCATTTTGAATTGTTTTGTAATTCTAATTATTTTCAATTTTTTATTCTTTTAAATTTAACTTTACCTTTTTATGACTATAATAAATTTTCTTGTTCTCAACCCCTTTCCTTAACGATTTGCGCTCACTATCCGAAAGTTTTGAAACCTTAACACAATCGATAGAACAGCAGTTTTCATACTTATCTTTACACTTGTCACATTGTAAAAACAATAAATTACAGTTAACATTTTTACAATTTGTGTGTATGTCACATGAAGCCCCGCACTGATGACACGAACTTATTATATCATCAGAAATTCGTTCACCTTTTCTTTCGTCAAAAACAAAATTCTTACCCACAAACTTATTTTCAATTTCAGGATTTTCTTTTAACTGACGAACATAATCTATAATTCCCCCATGTAATTGATTTACATCTTTAAAACCGTGATGTTTTAAATAGGCCGATGCTTTCTCACAACGAATTCCTCCTGTACAATACAATAGTATGGGTTTTTCTTTTTTATCGTCTAAAATTTTCTTTACTGCAGGGAGCTCCTCTTTAAAAGTTTCCACATCAGGACAGATTGCTCCTTTAAATCTACCAATCTCGCTTTCGTAATGATTACGCATATCTACAACTGTTGCCCCGCCATCAATTGCATTATTCCATTCTTGTGCATTTAAATGTGTACCTACATTTGTAACATCATAGTCATCAATTGACAAACCATCAGCCACAATTTTATCTCTAACCTTGATAGTTAATTTAAAAAAGGACTTTCCATTGTCCTCTACAGCTACTTTGAAAGGTATATTTTCTAATACATCATATTTATTCAAATCCTCAACAAACTCTTTCCAGTTATGTTCAGGAACACTAATTTGAGCATTAATACCTTCTTGAGCAACATATGTTCTGCCATAAATAGAGAAACTAGCCCATTTAGCAAATAAATCATCTCTAAATTGATATGGGTCAGTAATTATAATATACTTATAAAATGAGATGGTAATTCTTTTAAAATCTTCATTGTTAAGACGCGCTATAGCTTCTTCTTTACCTAATTTATTAAATAATTTTTTCTTCCCTCCGTTAGGATCCATTTTGTAAAAAAATTTAAAAACAAAAATACAAAACCATTAAGCTTAATGAAATGAAAAATTAATATTATGGGTTAATACTATAGTATTATATTTGTAAAAAAAACGATGCAAGACAAAGTATTGGTTATTGGATCCTCTGGACAGATTGGTTCTGAGCTTGTAGCAGAACTTAGGTCTAATTATGGGGGTTCCAATGTAATAGCATCCGATATTGTGGCTTCAAATAAAACTATAATGGATTCAGGTCCATTTGAGATTTTAGATGTAACTGATTCTAAAAAATTATATGAAATAGTAAAAAAATATGAAGTGACTCATGTTTATCTATTGGCTGCAATTTTATCTGCCAATGCTGAAAAAAAACCAAAGCTCTCATGGGACCTTAACATGCAATCACTTTTTAATGTCTTAGATTTAGCAAAAGACAAAATAATTAAAAAAGTGTTTTGGCCATCATCTATTGCTGTTTTTGGCCCAAATACCGAAAAAATTAAAACACAACAATACACAATAACTGAACCAAATACTGTTTATGGAATTAGTAAGCTTGCTGGAGAAAGATGGTGTGAGTATTATTTTAATAAATATAATGTTGATGTTGTCTCTTTAAGATATCCGGGGCTTATTGGTTGGAAATCTAATCCAGGAGGAGGAACTACCGATTATGCAGTTCATATATTTCATGAAGCTATTAAAAACAAAAAGTATACTTCATTTTTAACAAGAGACACTACTCTACCTATGATGTATATGACTGATGCAATTAAGGCTACATTAAAAATAATGCAAGCAGATTCAGATAAAATTAAAATAAGGTCTTCATATAATATTGCCGGTTGCAGTTTTAGTCCTGAAGAACTAGCATGTGAAATACAGTCGTATATTCCAGATTTTAAAATATCATACCATAAAGACTATAGACAGGAAATTGCTGATTCATGGCCTGATAGTCTAGAAGATTCTCTTGCTAAAGATCATTGGGGGTGGCAAGCAGAGTATAATATGCAAAAATTAGTAAAAGAAATGTTCGAAAATTTGAATAAAAAATACGATTATTAAAATGAAAGAAAATATAATCATATACAATAGTCTTAGTAGAAAAAAGGAGATGTTAAAGCCTATAGTTGAAAATTACATAGGCATGTACGTATGTGGTCCTACAGTATATGGGAATCCTCATTTAGGTCATGCAAGACCGGCAATTACATTTGATATTGTTTTTAGATATTTAAAATGGTGTGGGTTTAAAGTTAGATATGTTAGAAATATTACTGATGCTGGGCACTTAGAAAATGATGCAGATGAAGGAGAAGATAAAATTGCAAAAAAAGCTAGAATTGAAGAGTTAGAGCCAATGGAAGTTGCTCAATACTATACTCAAAGCTATCATAACGCTATGAATCTTTTAAATTGTCTTCCCCCGTCAATAGAGCCAAGAGCTACTGGACATATTATTGAGCAAATTGAAATGGTACAAAAAATTATGAGCAATGGATTTGCTTATGAAAAAAATGGATCTGTTTATTTAGACGTTAATAAATATAATAAGCAGTTTCCATACGGGACTCTTTCTGGAAGAAATCTTGAAGATACACTATCAGGAACAAGAGAACTTGATTCTCAATCAGAAAAGAAAAGCCCTGTAGATTTTGCAATTTGGAAAAAAGCATCAAAAGAACACATCATGCAGTGGCCATCACCTTGGGGAAATGGATTTCCAGGCTGGCATATGGAATGTTCGGCGATGTCTGAAAAATATCTAGGCAAAAATTTTGACATTCATGGTGGAGGGATGGACCTTGTTTTTCCACACCATGAAGCTGAAATTACTCAAAGTAATGCGTGCAATAATTGCAATCCTGTTAATTATTGGATGCATAATAATATGGTGACTATTGATGGAAAAAAAATGGGTAAATCGTTAGGAAACTTTATAAACCTTGAGGAATTTTTCACTGGAAAACATGAAAAACTTGACAAAGCATACTCTCCAATGACAATACGTTTTTTCATGTTACAAGCTCATTATAGAAGCACACTAGATTTTGGTAATGAGGCGCTGCAAGCAGCTGAAAAAGGCTTAAATAAATTATTAGAAGCTAAAAATACTCTGAAACAATTATCCCCTACTAAAACATCTACATTTAATGTCAATGATTTAGAGAAAAAATGTTTTGAAGCGATTAATGATGATTTTAATACTCCAATTTTAGTAGCAAATCTTTTTGAAGGTGTAAAGATAATCAACTCAATGAAAGACCAAAAAGTTGAATTAAACGCTGAAGATTTAAACAAGTTAAAAAATCTCTTTGATGTATTTATTGATGAAATATTGGGTCTAAAAGAACAAGAAGTTGTGCAATCAAATGATATTTCAAATGACATTATGGAAGTAATCTTTAGTATTAGAAAAAATGCAAAAAAGAACAAAGATTTCAAAACCGCAGACTTTATTCGTGATGAGCTTGAAAAAAGGGGAATACAAATAAAAGACTCAAGAGATGGCAGTAGTTGGTCTCTAGAAAAATAATTTATTAAATGAGATTAATTAGATTTTTGATGTTATTCACAACGATCATCGCTTGCAACGATAGTCAAGATAAGGTCGTTGAAAAAAAATCAAAAGTTAAAATAGATGTTCCAAAGTTTAATAGTGATAGTGCATATTTTTTTGTAGAACAGCAGGTGAATTTTGGCCCAAGAGTTATCAGCTCAAAAGCATGGGATAATTGTTCTAAATATTTGACAAATAAATTAGAATCATATAATGCCAAAGTTATTGTTCAGCAAGCACCAATAACCACATATGACCAAAAGAATCATACATTAAGAAACATTATTGGCAGCTACTCTCCAGAAAAAAATAATCGGATTGCTCTTTTTGCTCATTGGGATTCTAGACATGTCGCTGATTATGACACTATTAATACCTCTAAGCCAATTCTTGGTGCAAATGATGGTGGTAGTGGGGTTGGTGTTTTATTAGAGATTGCTAGAAACTTAAATTTAAAGAATCCAAAAATTGGAGTAGACATAATCTTTTTTGATGCTGAAGATTATGGGCAACCTGAAAACTCAAAATTCCCTATTATGAATGACTCATGGTGTCTGGGCTCTCAGCACTGGTCAAAAAACCCTCATAAACAGAATTATTTTGCCAAATACGGTATTTTATTGGATATGGTTGGAGGTAAAAATGCAGAGTTTTGGCAAGAAAGCATCTCATCTTATTATGCTTCTAACATAATTAAAAAGGTGTGGGATATTGCGCATAATATTGGATATTCGAATTTTTTCATTTACAAAAACAGCCCGCAGATCATGGATGATCATTATTACGTAAATACAATTGCAGGAATACCTACTATAGATATAATAGAGTACGACCCTTTTTCAAAAACAAATTTCAATAAATATTGGCATACCCATGCTGATAATATGGATAATGTAGATCGAAAAACACTTAAGGCAGTTGGACAAACAGTAATGAAAGTTATTTATTCAGAATAATTATTGCTCATCACAACCCTGAATATAAGTGATGTCAAAATCATGAACCAATAAGCTATCATTTTTATTCTCAAATTCGATATCCACTTCCAGTGGAAAATATTCCATTTCGGTAACAGACATATATAATTCAATTAAATTTAAAGAGTCTTCATTTAAAAAATGAATAATATTCTCCTCTAACGAAATCTCATCTTTATAGAGGTGCAGGCCTTGTCCATAAATCCACCAACCTGAAGAAGTATTCATTACAGTATCATTATCGTTTTTTTGACTATCATAATTACATGAATGTATAATAATAAATAGTAGAATTAAAAGAAAGTGAGTAAATTTCATTTTTATTTATAAAAGTTCATTTCGTCAATATATTCCCAAGCTTGTCGAGGAATTAAACTTGAAACATCCTTACCCATCTTAATTGCATCTCGTATAAAACTTGCAGATATTTCCATTTTTGGTACATCTTTAAAAACTGTAATGTTCTTATGTGATTGAAATGTTTCGTAATTATTTCTTGGATAGACATATATTTCATAGTTATCAAGAATCTGATTATAATTTTTCCACTTATGCAAATTCTTTAAATTATCGGAGCCCATTATTAGAACAAAAATGTCATTTGGATTTTTTTCTTGAAGATGAGTTAATGTATCAATTGTATAAGATGGGTTGGGCAGGGAGAATTCTATATTTGAAACTAAAAGATTTTTCTCCTTTTCAAGCTCCCTAACCATTATTTGATAGCGATGATTCTGATCTAATAAAGATGATTTTTCCTTTAAGGGGTTTTGAGGAGATAAAACGAACCAAAGCTGATTTAAATCGGTAAACTGGGTGAGGTAAGAGCCAATTACTTTATGACCTATATGAAAGGGATTAAATGAACCAAAAAACAAACCAATTTTCATGACTTATTTAAAAAAGTAGTTATTAAATTTAATACTTCATCACAGGCTAGCTCTAAATTATCATTTACAATTACAAAGTCAAATTGATCTTTATAGTTTATCTCTTCTTCAAATTTTTGTGTTCTATACTTTAAACTATTATCTTCTTCGGTACCTCTTATTAATAATCTATTTTTTAACTCCTCAACAGATGGTGGCATAATAAAAATTGAAATACAATTGTCAAGAAATTTATTTTTAATATTAAGCCCACCCTTAACGTCAATATCAAAGATTATGTGTTTTCCTTTTTCCCAAACTGTTGAAACTGAAGAAATAAGAGTACCGTAATATTGATCTTGATACACCTCTTCCCACTCTAAGAAAAGGCCTTTATTTATTTTTTCTTGAAAATCAGAAGTGCTTAAAAAATGATAATTTTTACCGTCTACCTCCCCTGGTCTTTGCTTCCTGTTACATGCAGAAACTGAAAATTCAATATTATGAATTTTATCTAAAACAAAGTTAACGATAGTAGTTTTTCCCGCTCCAGAGGGTGCTGATATTACAATAGATTTTCCTTCCACTATAAAACGTTTAACAATTGTTCTTTAATTTTTTCAAGCTCATCTTTCATCTGAACAACAATCTTCTGCATTTCAACGTCAGATGATTTTGATCCGATTGTATTAATTTCTCTACCAATTTCCTGAGAAATAAATCCAAGTTTTTTTCCATTTGGCGCATCTGAATTTATTGTTTGAACAAAATACTCCAAATGAGCTTTAAGACGGACCTGCTCTTCTGTAATATCCTGCTTTTCCAAATAATATATCAACTCTTGTTCAAATCTATTTTCATCAACATTATTAATTCTTAGTTCGCTAATTTTATTTAATAAATTCCCCCTCACTTTTTTAATTCTAGCTGTTGCATGAGGAGTTATTTCTTCTAAATAACCAATAATTAAATTAATTCTAAGGACAATATCTATTTCTAATTTATTTCCTTCGGTCAGTCTAAATTGTGTTAATTCATCGATTGCAGTATTTATTCCCTTGAAAATTTCTAACCATTCATCATTGTCTAATTTTTCTTCTCCTTTTTGTAAAATATTCGGCATCTTAAGTAAGGATGAAAACACCTCCTCCTCAAATCCTAAATCTTTTTTTAGTTGTGAAATTTGTTGATGATAGTCCTTAATTAAAGGAATATTTAATTTGTGAGTGTTTTGAATTTCAGACCCTTCTCTCCAAACAGAGAGTTCTATTTTACCTCTTTTAAGTTTAGTAGAAAGTAGATTTTTTAGCTCAATCTCTTTTTCTCTATAAACAGAGGAGATTTTAATATTAGTATCCAGCTGTTTAGAGTTTAAAGATTTAACTTCAATATTGAAGTTTGCATGTTGCAAATTTAATTGACACCTGCCAAATCCTGTCATTGAATAAATCATAGCAATCTTTTTTTAAGCAAATCTATAAAAGTTAATTCGTAATAACTTTTTTTGATGGTATACTTACCAAAAATACAGCTGAAAAAATAAAAATTGCTGAAAGAATCTTAACCAAGCTTAAACTATCACTGTTTAAAGATATCGCAATTAATGATGCAAGCAAAGGTTGCAAGTAAATATATACGCTAACTACAGATGGATTGAGAGACTTTAAAGCAAATGCATTAAACATATATGCAATAAAAGTAGTGCAAATCACAACAAAGAAAATTTTTAAATAAATCTCTTGAGTAAAAGTCACTAATTCTATTTTTTGAATTTCATCAATACCAAAAGGGAGAACAAATATTAGACCAAAAATAAAGACATAAAACATAACGGTAATTGGATTATATCGCTTCATTAGAGTCTTTACTAGAACTAAATAAACAGCATAACTTGTTGCGTTAATTAAAACTAAAATATTACCGAGAAAAAAGTTGTTTTCAAAACTTATATCTCCAGAATTTAATATTAACACACAAGCCCCTATAATTCCTAAAAATATCCCAATTATTTTTCTTATTGTAATTTTTTCCTTTATTATAATCGCAGAAATTATAATAACTAAAACTGGACTTATTGTCATTATTATGGCGGCATTAATTGGAGTGGTTAGATTTAATCCTTCAAAGAAAAACAACTGATTTATTGCAACTCCAAACAAACCACAAAGCATTAATCTAAAAACATCTTTCCTTTCAACTCTCTCCTTTACAAAAAAAAGATATGTAAAGAAAAATAAAAGACTTCCTCCTATAACTCTTAATAAAATAAATCCTGAGGGCTCAATATAATCAGGCATTACATCTTTTGCAATTGAATAATTTAGAGCATAAATTAAATTAACAATAAAAAGAGCTGTATGAGATAAAAAAATTCTATTCAAAGCGATATTTAATTGTTTATAAAAACAGTTTTCACAATGTCTTTTTAATACTTTTGTAAAAGTAAATAATCTAAAATCTAAGTAATGAAATTTGGCACAAAAACTATTCATGCAGGGCAAAAAGCTGATCCTACCACCGGAGCTATTATGACACCTATCTATCAAACATCAACATATATTCAAAGCAAGCCTGGGAATCATAAGGGGTATGAATATTCAAGAACTGCCAACCCTACAAGAACTGCATTAGAAAATAATCTTGCGGCATTAGAAAACGGAAAATTTGGATTATGTTTTGGAAGTGGATTAGCTGCAGTTGATTCTATTATTAAACTATTGAATCCTGGAGATGAGGTGATATCAACTAATGACTTATATGGTGGAACCTATAGAATTTTTACAAAAGTATTTGAAGGGCTTGGAATTAAATTTCATTTCACTGGCATGGATGATATTGAAAAAATCTCTTCACTGGTAAATGAAAATACAAAGATGATTTGGGCAGAAACACCAACAAACCCAATGTTAAATATTATTGATATTCAAGCACTATCAAATATCTCTAAAGAAAATAATTTAATACTTGTAGTTGATAATACATTTGCCACTCCATATCTACAAACTCCTCTTAACTTAGGCGCTGATATTGTAATGCATTCTTTGACAAAATACATGGGTGGTCACTCAGATGTTGTAATGGGTGCTGCAATTTGTAATGATGAAAAATTAGCAGAAAAATTATATTTTCTTCAAAATAGTTGTGGTGCTGTTCCTGGACCACAAGATTCATTTCTAGTTCTTCGAGGAATAAAAACTCTTCACGTAAGAATGCAAAGACATTGTGAAAATGGAAAAATGATTGCTGAATTTTTACAAAAAAATCCAAAAGTTAATAATGTTTACTGGCCAGGTTTTGAAAGCCATACAAATCATGAAATTGCAAAAAAACAAATGAATGATTATGGTGGAATGATATCTTTTGATATTATTGGTAACAAGCTTGAAGATGCTGTAACTATAGTGTCAAATACACACTTCTTTACTCTTGCTGAGAGTCTTGGTGGGGTGGAATCACTAATTGGACATCCAGCTAGTATGACTCATGCAGCTATTCCTAAAGAAGAAAGGGAAAAAACTGGTGTGGTTGATTCTCTAATTAGGCTGAGCGTTGGAATTGAAGATATTGATGATCTTATTAGAGATTTAGAGCAGGCAATTGATAAGGTATAATGAAAAAGACTGCGTTAATTACTGGTAGTAGTAAGGGAATAGGTAGGGAACTAAGCTTATTACTCTTGCAAAAGGGATATACGGTATTTGGATATTCTAGAACAAATAGCATTAAGCATAAAAACTTTAATTTTAATCAAATAGACCTTACTCAGGTAAATAGTTTAGAAAGTATTCGTTTTCCTCAAGTTAAGAACGACGAACATATATGTCTAATTAACAATGCGGGAGAAATTGGTGAGATTGAGAAATTTGGAAATAAGAAAACAAATGATATAATTAATGAGTTTAATATTAACACAGTCGCTCCTTCTATTTTATGTAATACGTTTATAAAGAACTATCAAAATCAATCAAATCACACTGCAATAATGAATATCAGTTCAGGAGCAGCGCTTAGACCAATTGAATCCTGGGGAACATACTGTCAAAGCAAAGCAGCTATTGATATGTTGACTAAAATAATTAATCAAGAACATCCTAATATAAAAGCATATTCTATATATCCCGGTGTAGTTGACACTGCAATGCAAAAAAAAATAAGAGACACTGATGTAGAAAAATTTGCTCTAAAGGATGTTTTTGTTGAGTATTTTAATAATAAAGAGTTAGTTGACCCAAAAATAATTTCCCAGAAAATATACCATATTCTATCAAATCTGGACTTATTTAAGGACAATATGGTCGCTTTACGAGACTTGTCAATAAAATAGAGTCAAATCTATTGAAAACCCACCTAAACAAAGACTAAATTACTGGTAATCAAAGGGTTAATGGGTTTTGCAATTTTTAACAATAAAATGTGTAAAAACCCAATTAAAATTATAAATTTTAACATCATTAATTTAACACAAAGCATTACAAATCAACACTTTAAGTGTAATTTAAAACAAATTTTTAAGCTTAATTTTATAAATTGGGTTTAAAAATATTTTTAATTATAAATTCTAATACTAAGGTCTTTTCTTTTCTATGTTTGCTGACAGTATTAACCAAAATTTTAAATTATGGACAATGTATTTAAGTATTTCAATGGCTTTTTCAAAGGCTTAACTGGATTAATAATGACTGTATTAGGTCTAGGTGTAGCTGTAGAGATCCTTTTCGGAGGAGGCTCAATGTTTGGGCTAACAGTTATTGATAATGTAATGGCAGTAATCAACGGATTAGGTGGAGCAGGATTTGCTGGCTTAGTTGGATTATGTGTTTTATTCTCACTTTTAACTGCTAAGTAAGAATACTAATTATGTTTTAATATAAATAGCCCTACTTAAAGGTAGGGCTATTTTATTTTAAAATTTTATTACCTTTAACTCATATTTAAATAATACATCATGGAAAAATTATATAATTTCATTCTTGAAACATTAAACAAAGCAATTAAACTATCGCTTACTTTTTTATGTTTAGGTGTGATTATACAATTACTAATTAATGATGAATTATTAAATTGGGATCCAGTTGGAAATATCCAAGATGCAGGAGCTTCTTTTATTGGAGTGATTGCTCTTGTTGTGCTATACCTCCTTTTTAATAAAAAATAAAAGCTAGTGAGCTTCTAGCCAATTTGCTCCAACCCCAACATCTACAATAAGAGGCACTTCAAGTTGACAAGCTTCACTCATTGACGTCATCACAACTTTTTTAAGCATTTCCAATTCATCAGTAACAACGTCGAAAATTAATTCATCATGAATTTGAAGAAGCATTTTAGAATTCATATCTCTTGCTTTTAACTTTTTATCAATATCTATCATTGCAATTTTAATAATATCAGCTGCAGTACCCTGTATTGGAGCATTAATAGCATTTCTTTCTGCTGCAGCTCTCATCACGGCGTTTCTTGAATTAATATCCTTTAAATAACGTCTTCTCCCAAAAATAGTTTCAACGTATTCTTGTTCTCGGGCCTTTTGTATAGAAAGATCCATATAATTCTTTACTCCAGGAAATTCTTCAAAATATTGGTCAATGATTTGCTTAGCCTCTTTTCTACTTACACCAATATTTTGAGATAATCCAAATGCTGATATTCCATAAATAATACCAAAATTAACTGACTTGGCAGCTCCTCTCATAGATCTAGTAACATCATCTAGGTTCACATTATAAACTTTTGCGGCTGTAGCCGAATGAATATCTATGTTTTGGTTAAATGCCTCAAGCATACTTTTATCTTTACTTAGTGAAGCCATTATTCGAAGTTCTATTTGAGAATAATCTGCAGCAAGTAAAACACAATTATCCTTAGCTATAAAAGCCTCTCTTATTTTCATTCCTCTTGCTGTTCTAATTGGAATGTTTTGCAAGTTTGGTCTTACAGAGCTTAATCTACCTGTAGCAGCAACAGATTGATTAAATGTAGTGTGAATTCGATTGGTTTTAGGATTGGTAATTATTGGTAAGGCATTTACGTAAGTAGACAATAGTTTTTTTATTTCACGATAATCTAGAATGTGCTCTATTACCTTGTGTTCTCCACGAATTTTTTGTAAAGTTTCTTCTGAGGTGGAGTATTGTCCTGATTTTGTTTTCTTAGGATTTTTGACAAGTTCCATCTGCTCAAAAAGAACTTCTCCTAGCTGTTTCGGAGATGAAATATTAAACTCTGAGCCTGATAAATTAAAAATTTCTTTAGAAGTTACTTTTAATGTTTTCTCGAGATCATCTGAGTATTGATTAAGTAACTTCACATCAAGTTTAATCCCCTCCTTTTCCATTTTACTTAAAACTTTTAACAATGGCATTTCAATTTCATTAAAAAGATCATATGACTTATCAAGCTTTAATTCTTTTTTGAAAATAACATACAGTTGACAAATAACATCTAATTGTATATTATTTCTACTAGCATTTTTGCTCAGACTTAAGCTAGATAAATCATACTTGTTTTTTCCTCTTGTATGATTATCATAATCAATTGACAAAGAAAGATACGATTCTGATAGAATATCTAGATTATGTCTTTTGTCCGGGTGTAAAATATAATGAGCAACAGCAATATCAAAAAGCTCTCCCTCTAAAAAAATATCATCATTCAAAAATATTTTAATTTGATTTTTAATATTATACCCAACCTTTAAAATATGCTCATTTTGTATTAGCTCTTTAATTAATTCTAAATAATTATCCTTTAAGGAGTCTATTAGCGGAACGTATAAAATATTCTCAGAACTCGTTTTTAAAGAAAATCCTATTATTTTTTCTTGATTAGAGGAATTACTAATTACAGACTGAAAAAATAAAATTTTGTTTTCAACGACTTGGTCAGTAAATATCTTTAGCTGATCAACTGAAGAACATGTCAATTGATTTTTATTATCAGAAGAAGTTTTAATATTTTTTAACTTTTTTTCCTGAGGCAAAAACATATCAATTTGTGCAGTAGGGCTTATATCATTGTCAATCTCTTCTTGTTTTTCAGGTTCCTCTACAACAATATCCTCTCTAAAAAGCCTAGAAGCTATATTTCTAAATTCTAATTCTTCAAAAAAAGAATTAACACCCTCTTTGTTAGAAATATCCAACTTCATATTTTCTTCATCGAAATGAATTGGAACATCGGTAATGATTGTTACTAGTTTTTTTGACATCATTCCAATTTCCTTTGAAGCCTTGACTTTTTCTTGTATTTTACCTTTTAAAGAATCTACATTTGCAAATAAACCTTCAATCGAATCATATTCTGCAATAAATTTTTGGGCAGTTTTTTTACCTACTCCACTGATTCCAGGGATGTTATCTGCCGCATCCCCCATCATAGCTAAAAAATCAATTACCTGATTAACTCTTTTAATATTAAATTTTTCCAGAACCTCCTTAATACCCCAAGTTTGAGTTGGCTGCCATTTATTTCCAGGTCGGTACATGAAAATATTTTCAGAAACAAGTTGTGCAAAATCTTTATCTGAAGTCATCATATAAACTTTATAACCTTTTTTTTCACCCTGCTTGGCTAGAGTTCCGATTACATCATCTGCTTCAAAACCTTCCTTATATATCTTGGGGATATTTAAAACCTCAAGTAACTTATCAATATATGGGAGTGCTTCAGAGATACCTTCAGGCATTGCTTCTCTATGCGCCTTATAGCTAGGGAATTCAACATGTCTTTGCGTCGGTTTAGGAGTGTCAAAAACAACAGCAAGATGTGATGGCTTTTGCTTCTTTATTACTTCGATTAATGAGTTTGCAAATCCAAATACCGCTGATGTGTCAAGCCCCTTTGAATTTATTCTTGGATTTTTTGCAAAAGCAAAGTAAGCTCTATATATTAAAGCAAATGCATCTAGTAGAAAAAGTTTTTTTTCACTGCCCATATCAAGGTAAAAATACAATTAATCACACACTTTAGTTTTAAAAAGTTTAATTTTATATTATAATGTTTTAACTAAATGAATAAGCAAAAAATAGAATTATACAATATTTTAAAATTTCCATTATTATTTACATTTATAATGTGGGGGGTTAAATTAGTTGAGGTTTATTCTGATGTCTCTTTTGTTGATTATGGGGTTTTGCCCAGAGATTTTTCAGGTATTAAAGGCGTGCTTTTATCACCTTTTATTCATAAAGATTTCAAACATTTAATTAATAATACATTTCCCATTATAGTATTGGGAAGTTTACTCTGTTATTTTTACAAAAAAAATTATAGGACAATTTTTCCGATGTTGTACATGGTTTCTGGAATTCTTTTATGGGGAATTGGAAGAACAAGTTTTCATATTGGAGCAAGTGGTATTATTTACGCTTTAGCTAGCTTTATTTTTTTTAGTGGTCTTATAAGTAAAAACAAAAATTTAGCCGCACTTTCATTGGTAGTAATATTTATATATGGAAGTTTGTTCTGGGGCTTATTTCCAATCCAGTTAGAAATGTCTTGGGAAGGACACCTTTCGGGTTTCTTATCTGGTATTATCTTTGCATGGTTCTACAAAGATGAACTACCTAAAAGAAAAAAATATCAATGGGAAATTGATGAAGAAATAGAAAAGCAAGAACAAGAAAATTCAATCAAAATTAATTATGAGTATAAAAAAAAATGATTTAGTTACTTTTTATAACTCCAAAATTAGATGCAAACCACACTCTTTCATGAACATAATAGAAGATCAACTTCGCAAAACGATCTAAAATTACCAGCCAGCCAACAGAGCTTTTATCAAGTGGTGCAAAACCAAAATAAGGAGGTAAGTAGCTTAAAACTACATATGTTGTAGTCATTGCTAGTAAATTCCAGCTCAAAGCTTTTAATATATGACGCTTTTTATTTATTGAAACTTTTCCCATGAGATAATTTTTAATAAATCAAAATTACAAAAATATAATATGAAGTATTTTTTAAATAATGTATTTTCGCCATCAATGAAAAACATAAGAAACTTCTGTATTATAGCTCATATTGATCATGGAAAAA
>Ga0233432_10002001_pt1 | contig 19246 bp, 15 predicted proteins | sample SI_122_August201_6_FD_179870 | JGI IMG/M metagenome (GOLD analysis project Ga0233432, IMG submission 179870) | Seawater microbial communities from Saanich Inlet, British Columbia, Canada - SI_122_August2016_10_MG | ecosystem: Environmental > Aquatic > Marine > Inlet | place: Canada: British... | reverse complement strand
AGGAAAGTAGACATAGTCTCTTAAGAAGTGGGATAAGGTGATATGCCAGCGCCTCCAAAACTCGACTAGGCTAGTACTTTTGTAGGGGGAATCAAAGTTGATGGGGAGCCGGAGGCCAAAAAGAAGTGCTAAGCCCATGGCCATATCGCAGTATCCTGAAAAGTCAAAATAAATTTGAAGTGTATAGGCAAGGGTGTTGGTCCAGACTTCGATGCTGTGGAACATCAGACCATTTTCAATTCCTTGATAAAATTGAGTGGCCATCAATCCAAAATTATCTGCTAAAACAACTTTCTTAAAAAAACCAATGCTGAAATAAAGAAAGGCTGGTTCAAGTTGACTCCATCTTAAGCCTATTTTGGGGAACTGGGGGATGAGTTCTTGATGATGGACAATTGGCCCTGCGATCAATTGAGGGAAAAAGAAGATGAAAAGTAAAAAATCGTTGAGGGAAGTGTGACTTTTCCTATCTCGATAAACATCCACCAGATAGGCTGCTTGTTGAAAAGAAAAAAAGCTGATGCCAAGGGGTAAGGCGAGAGACCAAGGGTTACTCAACTCAAGAAGAGAGAGTGTGAAGCTTGAGTATTTGAAGAAAAAAAGAGGAGCTAGGCAGATGGATAATGCCATGGCAAGAAATGCTTTTCCTCGTCTGGCAACTTGAAAAGATAAGCCATAGACGACCACCGTGTTGAAGATCAAGATGAGTAGGTAAGAGAGACTGTTGCTTCCGTAAAAAATTAAAGAAGCTAAAAGCAGAAGGGGTTTTAGGTGTTTGGGTAGAGCAAGCGCTCCAGCCAATAAAGCGGGAAGGAATAGGAATAAAAAAGGGTAACTGTTGAAAAGCAAATGAAGATGAGGATATAAATATTCAGTTGAGGATAGGTTCTAAGGAGTGAAGGTCTTTCCACTCCCTAAGTAAAAAATAAAAGCTTCAGTTTAAGGGAAAGTGATGCCGAAATCTTAAGAATGATAAGATTAGCGAAAATAACAACAAAATAAAGGCATCTTTTATCTTGTCAGAACTTTTGACTCAAGCTACCCTTGATCGCTACAACGTTTCCGGACCACGGTATACCTCTTATCCCACAGCTCCTGAGTGGAAGGATGGAGTGGAGGGAGGCACTTATCTGGAGCATTTAAAGAGGGTTGGTGAAAAAGAGGAGCCGCTATCTCTTTACGTTCACATTCCTTTTTGCTCTAGCCTTTGTACTTATTGCGGTTGTCACGTTGCGATTCGTAAGCCAGGTCAGGAGATTGGACATGATTACATTGACCTACTGGAGAAGGAATTGGAGTTGGTGGCTTCTGCCATTGGGAGGAGAAAAACACTCCAACAATTACACTGGGGAGGGGGAACACCCACATTTTTATTACCAGAGCAATTAGAGCGCCTGAAGGGGCTTGTAGATCGCCATTTTGATTTGGCTGATGACGCAGAGGTGGCCATCGAGATTGAGCCGAGGAGGGTGAACTTGGAGATGTTGAAGTTGCTCCGAAAATTAGGCTTTAATCGAGTGTCGATGGGAGTGCAGGACCTCGACCCTAAGGTCCAAGAGGCGATTAGAAGGATTCATCCACCTGAACGCATTCGTGAGGTGGTCGAAGGGTGTCGCGATGCGGGCTTTGAAAGTGTTAATCTCGACCTTATTTATGGGCTTCCTCATCAAGATAGAGAGAGCTTTGCTAAAACTGTGCAGGAAATCATCTCTCTTAGGCCAGATCGAATTGCACTTTACAGTTTTGCTCATGTCCCTTGGCTAAAAAAGCATCAGAAAGCCATCGATCCAGCGTCACTTCCAAGTCCAGATGAGAAGGTTGGTATTTTTTTGGATTCAACCAAAGGCTTCCTCGATGGTGGGTACGAGGCGATTGGTATGGACCATTTTGCCTTAAAAGAAGATGATATGGCCGTTGCTTACCGAGAGGGAAGACTTCACCGTAATTTCATGGGGTACACTGTGCTGAAGGGAAATGACTTCATTGGACTGGGGGTCTCCTCAATAGGGTATGTTCAGGGAGGATATTTCCAGAATGAAAAAGACATGAAAACGTATAGAGGAAAGCTTGAGAATGGTGAATTTCCCCTAGAAAGAGGTTTGGTTTTGAGTGATGATGATCTTATGCGGAGAAAAATTATCGAGGATTTGATGTGCCGTTTTGCCATTGACCGAAAGCTTTGGGAACAAGATCTAGGTAAGCCTTTCGATGAAGTTTTTACAGAAGAAAAGCCTCATATTTCAGACTGCCTAGAGGATGGTTTGCTCGAAGAAGAAGGAGATTTACTGAAAGTAACAGAGTTGGGTAAACTCTTTGTTAGAAACATTGCTATGGGTTTTGATGCGCATCTCAGGAAAGAGGGAGCTCATCGTCGCTTCTCGAGAGTCATCTAAGCATTTCTAAGGTTTGTAAGGCCTTTATCTCCTAAATATTGAGGCATAAGGACAATCTAGCTATGGAGACGATAACAACATCTATTCCGGTCTTGGAAACTCAAACCAAGCGGAAATTTGGCCCTCGTTGGAGAGTGGTGGGGCTCAATGATGATGTCACTCCAATGGATTATGTGGTGATGGTCCTCATAGACCTCTTCCACAAGGAGATTGAGAATGCCTATCAGCTCATGATGGAAGTACATGAAACCGGCTCAGCAACATTTTATCTAGGAACACGCGAAGCCTGTGAGTTGAAGCTGGAGCAGGTTCAACAATGCAATCAACGGCATGGGGAGTCCTTAGGCGTCTCCATGGAGTCCATAGAGGAAGGTTGAGGCTCTAAGGAGATAGGTTTCCTATCAAGTGGGCGATGATTTTTTCCGAATCAATATGTTTCGCTTCGGCTGAGAAGCTTGGTAGGATTCGGTGCCTTAAAACGGGGTAAGCCATTTTTTTAATGTCTTCAAGTTCGGGAGTTGGACGACCTTGAAGGGCTGCTCTAGCTTTTGCTGATCTCAAGATGAATTGGGTCGCTCTGGGTCCTGCTCCCCAGCGAACGTTCTCTCGAATCATTTCATCAGCTAAATCGTCGTCGGGTCTTGAGCCTCTAACAATTTTAACGGCAGCATCAATGACCGTTTGGGTGATGGGCATTTCTTCCAGTTCAGCTTCCCAAGCTTTCCAATCGGGTTGGGATTCTAGAGCTTTGACTTTTTCGCCTTGGAAATTAGAAGGTAGAATTGCAATTCGGGCTTCTTCTTCAGCAGTAGGGTAGGAGAGTGTAATTTTGAAGGTGAAGCGATCGAGTTGAGCTTCTGGCAAAGGATACGTCCCTTCATTTTCAATTGGGTTTTGTGTGGCGAAAACGAAGAAGGGCTCAGGTAGAGCATGGTCTTGGCCAGAAATAGAGACTCGCTTTTCTTGCATAGCCTGCAAAAGAGCTGCTTGAGTTTTGGGTGGGGTTCGATTGATCTCGTCGGCGTGGAGAATTTGGGTAAAAACAGGTCCTTTCTCAAATTGAAGGGAGGAACCATTTTTTTGATCACCTAGAACTTCGATGCCTAGGAGGTCCGTTGGCATGAGGTCGGGCGTGAATTGGACACGGTTAAAGTCCAAGCCTAGACTGATAGAGATGGCGTGAATGAGGGTTGTTTTGGCTAGTCCAGGTAGGCCTTCGACTAGTACGTGGCCACCTGTGAGAAGAGCAATGCAAAGCTGTTCGACGGCATCTTCTTGCCCAACGATGACCTCGGAGATGCCATGCTGAATCTGGCTATGAAGAGCGGTGATTTTGGATTCAGAGGTCATGGCAGAGGGTGTTAAAATAGAAGTTTAAAGAAGCAGGAGTCCGGGCAACTTTCGACGTCTGGGACTCCGATAAAGAGAGCCATAATACCCTGGTCAGAGGAAACCATCATGCTCGATCTTGAAGCCATCATTCAGCGTATCATCCAAGTCACGGGAAAAGAACCGGATTTGAAGACCATACCCATTAATTCGACCTTCATTAAAATGGGGGAAAGAACCAAGGTTTATTTGATTAATGCAGGTCGCTGCCGGGTTTTTTTAGAAGACTCCCATGGAGGAGAAATTCTATTGGACCAGTGCGGAGCGGGGACTGTACTGGGAGACATGTCGAGTATCAACGGTTCGGATGCCAGTGCGTGTGTCAGAGCAGAAACGGAAATGCAAGTTTACGAAATGGAGGAAGAGGCTTTCTCTGCAGTTTGGGATCTCTCGCCAGAAATGTCGAGGGAGCTTTATAAGAGCATGTGCTCTCGGCTGACACGAACCAATCATCATTTATCTGAAAAGGTGGATGAACTTTTGGATTTACGTCAAAAATTGACCCGCCAGCTCGAAGACCAAGTTTCTGACTTGAAAATGAAAAATGATGAATTGGAGCAGAAGCACCGAGAGCTAGTAACTTTTGCAAAAACCCAAGATCAGTTCATGAACATGGCCGTTCACGACCTTCGTTCTCCATTGAATATTCTGAAGGGATATTGTGAGCTTTTGGATTCAGGTCTAATCGAAGGAGAGGAAAAAGGTTTGGCGATGGAGGTCATGGATAAAAACATCTCTTCCATGTTGGGCTTGGTTAATGATTTGTTGGGGGTCGCGAAAATTAATAGTAGGAGTTTAAAACTGAATGTGTCTCCTTTAAATCTAAATAGAGTGATTGATCTGATCATCGCAGGACAGGGAATTCTTGCTAAGAAGAAAGAGATCGTGATTGAGAATTTTCTGAGCAAAGATTTACCTGAGGTTCTTGCTGATGAGCATCGAGTCCATGAAATTCTTCAAAACCTAATCTCGAATGCTATCAAATTTTCACCTAGAGGAAAAAAGATCGAGGTTTCTCATAAGCTTTTTGGAGCAAAGGTTGAGATCTCAGTAAGAGATGAAGGGCTTGGAATTCCTCGCGCTGAGCAAGGCCTTTTATTTAGAAGTTTTGAGAAGATCAGCACCAAAGCAACTGAAGGAGAGCCAAGTACAGGTTTAGGGCTTTCGATTGTGAAGAGACTGGTAGAGCTACATGGGGGTGATGTCGGCGTTGAGAGTGAAGAAGGAAAGGGAAGTCGGTTCTTCTTTACGCTCCCCATTGTGAACTGAGATTTTAGAGCTGATGAACACACCTTCTGATGGCAAGCTAAGAGCTTGGTTACAGTTTTTCCGAATTGGAGGAGTTGGCTCTGCTTTAAGTGGAAGTTCATGGGGGTACCTTGTGAGCGGAGCCTCTGAATTCTCTTGGTGGGGCATTTGCCCAGTGCTACTGGTTAGCTTTTGTCTTTACCTTTTTGGGATGAGCCTGAATGATTTAGTCGATCTTGAGAAAGATAGAGGGCTGAGGTCTGGTAGGCCCTTGCCCTCAGGGCGCTTAGGGGAAGGAGAGGCTAAAACTGCCTGTGCACTCACCCTTTTGATAGGTTTGTTTTCAATATTCATGTTTCTAGAGAGGTCTCAGGTTTACTGTTTTATGATGGCTTTTGCTCTCGTGGCGAGTTACAATCTCTGGGCAAAGCACTCAAAGGTCGTTGGCCCGCTGACAGTGGCCTTCGCTAGGTCTTTGAATGTCTTGGGAGGGATGGTTCTCTTGGATGTGAATAACGAGATTTTAACTTTGGGGCTCATACATTTTTTTCACACAGTGTCGATTTTTAGAGTGGCCGAGGGAGAAGACCGTGAGAGGGCATTGGGATGGAACGAAGCTTTTTTTATGGGGCTAGCTCCTGTGCTAATGTTCTTCTTTGAACCCCTTGGGGCAGTTCTTTGGGGAGCTTGTCTTCTTTGGATGAGCCATCCTTATCGAGGGATTCAGGCCCGTTCTAGCATGGCTCGTTTAGTTGGAGGCATGGTTGGAGCCTTCACCTTAATGGAGGCCTGCTACCTATTAGGGGCAGGTTTTATATTGCCCAGTATGGTCTTTTTATTATTGTTTCTCTTAGGAAAGAAGCTACAGAGAGCTTTTCCTGCTGGTTAGTTTTATTTAGAGAACCAAGAACCTAAGGTAGATTGGGAAGGCCCGACCAAGGTTTTTGACAATTTTGTTTTTGCCATGATCTGGTGCCGTGGACCTCTAGACTCTGGGGCGAATTCAAGATCAACAATTCGTTTCCATAGTTCCCGAGCTTTTTCAACTTGGCCTAGTTTGTCATTTACGTCAGCGAGGAGCCAAAGACCATCTGAATCTTTTGGGTATAGATGGAGGAGTCGTTTGAGGAGACTCTGGGCTTCTGGAAATTGTAAGTGCTCAGTGTAAAGGCGAGCGACGTTAAATAGTAATTGAGGTTGTGAGGGAGCGTATTTTAAGCCTCCTTCAAACTGATCGAAAGCTTCGCGATTGAGCCCCATCTTGAGAAGGGTGATGCCGGAGTCGTTAAAAGCTTTGACGTGGTATGGGTTTAGTTGAAGACAGAGACGAAAATATTTAACAGCCTTAGCGAACTGTCGGTTTTTTCGACAGATGGTGGCGGTTTCGTAAAAGCCATCGGCCCTGTCTCGAACGTCTTTTGAGAGCATTTCTTCAAGAACGTTTCGGTTGAAGAAGGGGAGTTCGCTCTTGCTTCGACCTGTGTTGCCAGATTTATCCTTTGCACGAGCTTGGATGAAGAGGCGCCCATTTTTGGATCCTGGAATTTTCCAATCCATGGATCCACTTGAGGGTAATTCTTCTGCAATGAGTTGCCAATTTCCAAGCTGGCCCAAAGAGTAATACAAGGCAACTGAAGCTAGTCTCTCCATGGCTTCGTCACGACTTTCCCAAGATATGGACCGCGTACTTCCTTCTTCCCAAAGATCGTAGGGTTGAGGAGAGATGATGTTGACTTCAGGTGCGATGGTGTCGATGCGAACGAGAATATCTGGGGTGATGCCTGGCGTGGGAGCCGTTTCTTTTTGACCTGCAATGTCACTTGAGATCACTTTAAATCCGAAGAGGCCGTCTCGGTCAATGGAGAAGGGGATAGGGCTTTTTCCATCTCCGTCGGGTCCGTAAAGGCTCCATGTGATGCCACTTGTCGTGGTGTAGTATAGCCATGATTCAAAATTCCCCTGGGTCATGTCCTGAACTTCGTAGGAAATGCTCAGGGAGCGTTTGTTGGAATAAAGAATATTAGTATTGTTTCTTTCTAGAGCTTTTAGAAGGATGCTGGCGTGAATTGGTGCACCTGTACTGGGTTGATAGTCATCTTTGTCATTTTGCCTTGGGTGAATATGAAAGGCGTGGATTCCTTTCTCTTTGGCTTGATAGATATATGACTTTTCGTCTTTGAAGGTTTTGCCGACCAAAACCCAAGTGCTAGATGAGTTTTTTGAAAGCCAGATATCACATCCTTGCTTTGATGGAAAAGAGCTGAGATCCAGTTTGAGTTGGTCACTGTAACTCACCCTCATCTCGGCTACAAGTGAGCCAAAAAGACACCCCATAAGGAGCAGCAGACAGAAGGGAAATTTCATGTTAATTCCAGTGTTGTTTGCGAAGTTGGGCGATGTCGTCAACTTTGAAGTTCAAATGTTGGGGAAGGTCTCTCACGCGCACAGTTCGAACGCCCAATTGTTGGCAACGCTTGATGTCATCTCCATCGGGTTGGTCACCGATGATCACAAAGCTGATCTCTTTGAAGATTTCATCACGGATCACACCACCTGCTCTTGTGATCATGAAAGAGACCAAGTCCCTAGAATAGCTTTTGTAGAATCTCCCACTGAGGACATAGGTCGGGGAAATTTTACGGTCAAAGGGTTTGTCTTCAGGTCCATTTGCAATTCTGTCACCTGCGATCACTGGGTCGAGTTTCTTGCTGCTGATGACTCGACAGATCGCAACATTTGGCTCAAGGGCGACAACTTCAATTCGTCCTTTCTTATCGTGTAAGGTTTCGCCTTTAACTTTGAACACATCAAACTTTTGACCTAAGCGCAAAGCATTCATTCGGCCAACATCGATGACCACGATATTCGTTTCTAGGTCAGAAGAAAGAATGGTTCCATCGATCAGATCTAGAGGTGGAATGTAATCTTGGCCAACGACTTTAGTGGAGAGAATTTTTCTTTTGTATTTTAGTTCGGTCTCTTTATCAAAAACGACCAAATCATTAGCTCGTTTTCTTTCGACAAGATGTTTGGTTTCACCGAGAAAGCTGGACCAAGCTTTGTTTTGTTGGGCTAGGTATTTGGCCCGTTTCTCATCCATTTCTTGATTAATTTTAAGATACTCATCTCTCAATTTTGGGAGTTCGGCGATGCGCTCTTTGTATTTTGTCGTGGTACGATCAATGCTAGTGCCTTCTTGGGTGATGAGGTCTTCGACCTGTACCCACAGGTTGCTATTGTTACCTTTGTAAATATTTAGTTTGGCGCGAGCTCCTTCGGGGATCTGGAAGTCAGGGTGGAGTCCCATGTTCTTGATTTCAACGGGGATACGCTTTTCATTTTCGAGGGTATTTTGCAACTCAACAAGTTGATCAGAACCATCGACCAAACCTATATATAGTGCGATGAGTGATTTTTCTCGAGAGATCTTTCGGTTAACACCCTCGAAGACTTGACTGTTCAGCCACGCTTGGATCTCCACGTCATCTTTATTTGATGAGACCATATCAAAAACTTTACTGGCATGACGGTTTTCAAGGCGGGCATTGTTTTGAAACGCTTTAATCAATACATCCCGAGCATCAAGTTTGCCTTTGGCCTGACGATATTTCTCAACGGCTTGCATGGCGGATTCAACACTGCCTCCATTGATTTTGTGTTCGAGAGTTCTTTGGTCGTCTTCTAGCCGTTCTTGAATAGCTAATTCTTCAGAACTAGTTGAGATGCCATACATCATCGTTAGAAGGCCCGAACAGCTGAGGACCAAACAGATGACCAGCCATATAAGGATGTCTGGGAAGGCAGATCTGCCAAGATAATAATAGTTCGCCATTATTCCCCCAAATACGGCGTAATGAGACCCTCTGGGATGATGGACACCCCAAGGGAAGTAGCCATAGGAACTTCATTGTCCGCCAAGGCGCCCATGACGAAGAAGTCGACGTTGGCATCTAAATCATCGACGATGCGATTGCCAGCATACTTAATGAGCTCTTCCATTTGAGACCTTCTAAATTTAGCTCGGAAGTCTCCGGCAAGGTAGTAAGTGAGCTCTCCTTTGCGATAGGCGACACTGCCGATGGAATCTCCCGAGACAGGATTGAGGGAGTCTCGAGTCTCAAGAAGCATGGTGCCAGTTGATACGAGCTCGTCGACATCTTTGATGACAACCATTCCTTTGTAGATCCTTCCTAGACCAGAGCGGTCTGAGAAAATCATGAATTTGAAGTTTTGACGGATACCATCAGTTGAGCCTAAGTTGATAACGACTTTGTTGAGTGGGGAGTAGAAATCTAAGACTTTCCCAACAACCCATGGTTCTTTGACGACGGTGGGAGTCAGGGTGTTGATCCTTTGCAGCTCAAAGTTGGCTTGGTCAATGGCATTTTCAACTTCAACGAGAGCTTTGGCGTGTTTTTGTTGCTCATCTTTGGACACCTCTTTGAGAAGCTCCTCTCTGGTTTTTAAGCGCTCCTGTTCAAGATCGAAGATGGTGATCATGTTTTCGGTTTGTCTTTCGATGGTGGTGGTGTCTTCTGCGAGTTGATCTTGCATCTCACTGACGCCTTCTTGATTGACCATGAACATCATTTTTTGTCGGGTCACACTGGCCTCGAGCTGCTCTTGGAGATCCTTGTACTCCTTTTGAACAGTTTGTTGCTCGAGGATAGCTCGGGCGAATTCACGAACGGTTGTTTGTTTCTCTCGGCGTTCAAATTCAAGATCGACTAATTCGACTTCTTTCTTCTCCAGTTCTTCTTTTCGAATCTCGATATTTTGGGAGATCGTTTCTGATTTACGTTTAATTTTTTCGGCTTTTTTGAAATGGTCGTAGCCAATGAAGCCTGAGAAGCCTCCTACTAATAAGGAGATTAAAATTAAGTATAAATAGATATTGTTTTTCATATCAATTGTTGCTTTTGGCCACCCGAAGGACTTCCTCGACGGTGGTCATTCCCCCAAATACTTTTCTGACGCCATCCATCAGCAGTGTGTGCATTCCTCCCCGCAGTGCAATCTCTCGCAGTTCATGGGTTGGTAAGTTATTGAAGATGGCTTTTCTAAGTTCCCCATTTAATTTCATTAATTCATAGATCCCTAAGCGCCCCTTGTAGCCGGTTTGATGGCAAGTTGCGCAACCACGGCCTCGGAAGAAGGTTTTTCCTTCAGCCATTTCTTCTGTAATACCCGCTGCAATGAGGTGTTCTTCACTGGGTTCGTACTCGATGGCACACCCTTTGCAATTGACGCGAATGAGTCGCTGTGCTAGAATGGCGATGACCGAAGCACTAACGAGATAAGGTTTGATGCCCATATCGATCAGGCGGGTGATGGAAGCAGGTGCATCGTTGGTGTGTAAGGTTGAGAAAACCAAGTGGCCGGTGAGAGAAGCTTCGATGGCAATTTCGGCGGTCTCATGGTCTCGAATCTCACCAACGAGGATGACATTGGGGGCTTGGCGCAACATCGCTCGAAGAATTCTTGAGAAGTTGAGGCCGATCTGGTGATTCACCTGGACCTGGTTGATTCCAGAAACATTGTACTCAACAGGGTCTTCGGCTGTGATAATTTTGACGTTCGGTTTGTTTTTAGCGTTGAGGGCAGCGTAAAGAGTGGTTGTTTTACCACTTCCTGTAGGCCCTGTCACTAGAACAATGCCATTGGGGCGGTCGAGGAGTTCGTCGAATTGTTCTTGGTCACTGGGGTGAAAGCCTAATTGGTCGACACCTTTCATGACGGCCTCTTTGTCGAGAATACGCATAACGATACTTTCGCCGAAAGCAGACGGGAGCGAGCTCACACGCAGGTCGATCTGGCGACCATCAACTTTGAGTTTGATAGGACCGTCTTGAGGTTTTCTTTTTTCGGCAATGTCCATTCTTGCCATGAGTTTGATTCTGCCGAAGAGGGCGCCTTGGAGTCTTTTATTGGGTCTCTCAACAACAGAACATTTGCCGTCGACACGAAAGCGAACTCTGATGTTTTTTTCCATTGATTCAATGTGAATATCACTGGCGCCTTGGCGAACGGCCTTGGCGATGACCATGTTGACCAAGGCAATGACTGGTGCGTCATCACCATCGGAATCTTCTTCCTCGGTACTGTTGATCGCTACATCATCAGGGTCAAGAAGTTGGCCAATATCATCTTCGCTACCACTGTAACTATTACTGACGCCTTTTTGAATAGCGGAGGGGGAGCTGACGAAACACTCAACGGTCATTCCACTCATGAAGCTGAGATCGTCAACGAGGGCTAAATCCGTGGGGTCAGAAATCGCGACGTGGAGACATCCTTCTTCAATGCGAAGAGCGAGAACACACCTTGTTCGTGCAAATTCCATCGAAACGAGTTCGGTGGCTTCGGGAGAGCCAATCAGAAAATCTTCACCAACAAAAGAAAGCCCATTTTGGATTGCGAGGGCTTCAGCTCGGTGTTCTTCGGTTATCTGTTTTTTATCGACGAGATATAAGGTGACATCTTCAAAAGAAGACGCGCTGAAGTCGCTTTGGGCTTTTTCTAAAACCTGAGAGTCGAGCCATCCTTTTTCTGTGATGATGTCGACAAGAGGATCTCCGATTCCCGCCATAATTTAGAGGGTAACACTGGTGATGGAGATCGTGTCGTTTTCGAGGTCTTCCCGAAGCCTGACTGGGCCTTTAACATCCATCTTGATGAGCTTTTTACAGTTTCCGATGATGATGTGAGCTCCACTGTGGATGGTTTTTCGAACAATGATTTCCTTAACGCTGATGCTGGAAGCCTGCTTTTCGAGTTCTTCAGACTCCATCCGAGCTCTGGCTTGCTCCTCTCGGAAATGCTTGAGTTGTTCTAGTAGTTCTTTAACTTTGCGCTTTTTTTCTACGGGCAGAGCCATTAGTTTGTTTTTATCAGCTAGAATAGGGCCGATGACTCGATCGATTTTCTCAATTTCTTTTCCTGTTTCGAGGAGTTGAGACTCGAAGGCTTTAATTTTATCTTGTAATTCGTAGTCTCGACCAGCAATAACGGTTGTTTTGACTCCAAGGTCTGATCCAATCGTAGCGATATCAATTCCCATCAGTGCTGAGGCTTCTCCTCCAACAAGGTTGCTATGGGGACAGTCCACTTTACCTTTGGTTTTGACGATACATTGGATGATGCTTTTTTGAATTCTGACATCTCCGTGTGAGACCAAAGTTGCTTCGTTGGCATACTTTGCTTCAATGGCTCCGATGCTTCGAAGGAAACCTTTGCCCTTTCCATTGATGCCCCCATTGATGATGATGTCTTTGTCTCCTTCTACAGTAGCTGCGCCTACCATCTGATTGACTTCGATGTTGCCTTTGGCAATGACGGAGAAATCATCTAAAATGTCTTTTTGAATTTGGACTGTACCAACAAAGTTGATGTTCCCCACACGATAGCCAACATCGTCTCTAACGATGTAAACAGGGTTCACGCTCAAGGAATCACCTTCTTGAATAAAGCGACCAGCCACGCTGGAGTATATTCGATCTCCATCTTGGACGACATTCGAGCCTAATTTTACTTTGATGAGGTCGCCAATCTTAGCATCGATATTCTGGCCAAAGACATCGACTCCATTTTCTGGATCGGTGGGTTGAACAATTGTTGCCAGGTGTTGTTCTTCAATGACGTTCTGGATGAGATTGGTATTTTTATAATCAATCTCTTCGTCGGAATCGACATCGAAGAAAACGTCTTCTGGGCTAGGGCTGATGAGAAAGTCGACTCGACCGTCTTCGCCATTTTGGACAGGCTTTCCTGAAGCTACGAGAAATTCTTCCTTGCCTTCTTGAAGTTCTCCGGATGCATTTTTTTCTACGATATTTTTGAGAGCATTGGTATTAACACCGTAAACAACTCCTGCGTCGTCGAGGATCTCGCGCAGAGAAGAGACCGTGAGTTCAGTGTCGGGCTCTAGGCGATTGAAGACTAAATACACTTCGGTCTTGTGGTCGATGGGGAGCATGACGCCAACATCCATCGTCTCTTGTTGGAGCTCTTTATGAATTCTTAATTCAGGCACAGCTCTTCCTCAAGAAAGAACAGGGGGGACTCGAAAGTGCCCCTCATGTGATTGGGGTGCATTGCCCAGGGCTTTAGAAGAACCCAAGGAGTCGTCGCTTTTATCAGGTCGAAGGTCATCTTTGCAATGGGGCTTGAGTAGATCCTTGGCTGAGGGCACATCGACAGACTGAACCACTTCGAAGGCGTGGATCAAGGTGTCGAATCTTGATTGAAGTTCGGTTTCACCTCCCTCACCGATCGCTATGCGACTAAAATGGGCGATACGGGAAGCGTCTGGTGTTTGTTCTTGGTCCAAGGCGTCTCCTGAAACTAGGGGGTATCCTAGCTCTGGACTTTGGCTTACCAATGCTTTCTGAGCCTCGAAAGGCTCATTCGCTGGGGTTTAAGGTGGTGAATCCCAACTTGCGATATTGAAACTCTTCTAAAAGCCCCAGAACGACGGCAACGTTTCCGTAGGGACTTCGGCGATCGGCCTTGATTCGGACTTGGATTTGGTCTTTTTGCCCCTTATTTTTACGTAGATGGTTTTCAAGAGAGAGCTCGCTAACCGCAGCGTCGTTGAGGCGGTATTGCCCTTTTTGGTCAATAACGATGACCCACGGTTTTGCTTTTTTAAGAGGTTTTTCAGAACCTTTTGTTACTGGGAGTTCAACACCAAGATTTTTTTCACCTTTTTCGAAAGTTGAGCTGACGAGAAAGAAAATGATTAGGAGAAATATGATGTCGACAAGCGGGGTGAGGGAGACCTCGACGTTATTTTGACTTTGCTCCTGAAGGAATTTCATTTAGGCTTACTAGATGAAGGGCAGAGCTCCATGGCGAGCTCGTGGAGCATGTTGTACATTTTTAGAGTGATTCTGTTACTTCTTTCCAGGAGGAAGTGATGGAACAGTGAGCAGGGGATAGCAACTCCGAGTCCGAAGCCTGTTGTTAGGAGGGCCACGGCCATACCGCTAGCGAGTAGCTCTGGTTTGCCTAGGCCTTGTTCGGCAACAACATTGAAGGCTTCGATCATCCCTAAGACCGTTCCAAAAAGGCCTAGGAGAGGGCTGATCTGAACGACGAAAGCCAGGGGCTTTAAGTTGCGCTGCAGGGTCCATTGGGTGACTTCAATATACTCTTGTAGGACTTGCTCTAGGTCTCGAATGTTGGAAAACTCTCGCTTCATGAAGCGCTTAAAGAGTCTAGCGCCTTCGGTATTGCCTTCGGGCTGAAGAGTTTTGAAAGCTTTTTCTGGAGTTAGAGAGCCGTCCTTGAGCCCAGCTAGGGTTGTGCGGTAGTCGTTGAGCAGGGCTGGAGGTAGAATTTGAGCGTGTCTGAGATTGAGGAGTCGTTCAAGTCCGTAGGCCAGCCCGATGAGTGAGCACAACAGGATCGGCCACATAACTGGGCCACCGGCTGCAAAGGTGTCGAAGAGAGTTTCTTGGGTGATTTTTCCGTTCGCCACAGAAGGGGCCACCTCGACTTTTGCTTCAGCCAAGACAGTCCAAGAGGAGAGGCCAAAGCTAAGAAGGATGGGGACGGGGTTTCTCATGATTCTTCGATACTTTTAAGGAGTTGGATGGCTTCGCTAGCCTGTTGGCTTCCGGGAAAGCCATCCATCACTTTTTTGAGATAGGTTTTAGCTTTCTCTTTTCTATCCATGGCTTGTTGGCAGCGGGCGATCTGGATCCAGCTTTTTGCTTGCCACGATCCAGCATCTTTATATTTCTGAATTTGAAAATAGGACCTAACGGCATCGCGATATCGCTCTTCTTTAAAGTAGGAGTCGCCCATCAGGTATTGACTTTCGATGGCAAGGAAATGTGTGGGGTCGCTGAGAATTGTTTTTAGATATTCTCTGGCGCTGGCGTAGTCACCCTTTTCAAGGAAAAGGTTGCTGAGAGAAAATGAGGCCTCTTTGGCTTTGTTGTCATTTTTGTAAATCTTCACAAAATCTTCATAAGAACCAATGGCTAGGTCTCGACTCCCCAATTTTTCCTGAACTTTGGCGAGATCATAGAGGGCATCCTTGTAGAGAGGGTCGTTTTTGCCGACGTCCATAAATCGAGGTAGAGCTTTAGCCGCCTCTTTAAATTTTTCAGCTTTCAGCCACGACTGCCCTTCGCGATATCGAGCTTCAAGGGCTAGGTTTGACTCTGGGGTTTGCTGTGTTAATTGTGAGAAAGCCAAGGCTGCTTTCTCGAACTCTTCTAGGCGGAAGTAACTAAATCCAATTTTGTAGAGAGCCTTGTCCATGTATCTTTGAGACCCTGCGCATAGTTGGTATGAATTGATGGCTTCGGAGTAAAGTTCTTTTTCATATGCTAGTTGACCAAGGGCAAAGTTAACATCCTCAATGGACTCTCCTTTGGGCCAATTTTGTTGGTAAGCGCGAAACATGAGAAGGGCTTCATTGCTCTTCTTGATCTCCATGTAGAGCCATCCTTTTTCAAAAGTGACCCGACTTCTGAGTTTGGAATTGGGAAATCTAGCAAGTAATAGGTTGTAATACTCAAGTGCTTTCTCTTTGTTGCCGAGTTCTGATTCAACATTGGCTAGTTTCATCAAGAGAGCCTCCTCTCCTTCTGCACCGGTACCTTCAAGGCCTTCGCTCAGAACGGCTTTGGCCATATCGAGTCGGTTGGTTTGCATGAAGATTTGACCTTTCAATTGCAAAGCAGAAGATTTGAATTTAGATTTAGGAAAGCTTTTAAGTAAGGCCTCAAGGTCTTTCAGAGACTCGTTGAAGCGTTTCATTTCAAAGTAGAGCCATGCTCGACCATAAAAAGCATTCTCAGTTATTCCTGAAGTGGGTCCCATGAGAACGTTGCTATATTGCTTTAGAGCTGACTCTCTCTCTTTAAGCCCATAAAGAATCTCTGCTAAAAGAAATTGGGCTCTGGTCAGAAGAGCTGACTTAGGGAAGTCGTTTTGAAACCCTTTGAGGGTAACCTTTGCTTCCGGGAGTTTCCCCGAGTCGTGGAAAAGTTGAGCAAGAGAGAGGGCAGCATGATCAGCATGTTCTCCTTTGATTGATATCGCTGACCTAAAGGATTGGACGGCTTCTTTTTCTTTGCCACCTTTTTGAAGAAGTTCTCCGAGAAGATATCTAGACTCTTGACGGTATTCATCGCTCTTTTTTTCAAGTTGTTGAAAACGGAGAATGGCTTCTTGGTTTTGATTTAGATGTTTGTAGCTCCACGCGAGTCGATAGAGAGCATCATCCTCGAGTTTTTGGTCACCACCTTCGAGCACTTTTAGGTAGTGGGAAATGGCGCCTCGGTAGTCTTTTTTTGCATATTTAAATTCTGCCGTTGAAAACTCTGACAGGGCCTGTAGTCCCTTGGCTTGCCCCGAGCCTTTGAGGTTTTCTTTGACGAGATTGAGGGCTTCGTCAGTTCGTCCTAGAGTGTGAAGAACTCTTGAACTTTCGTATCGAATTTGAGCTTTGATCTCTTCGTCTAAGTCTCCTTGAAGGGCTTGGCGATATGCTTGAAGTGCATCCTCAGGTTTGTTGAGTTCTTGGAGAAGGTTGCCTAAGGCAAGAAGAACTGTTCCAAGGCTCACTCGGTGTAGTTTTTCTTTGGAAGATTTCTGAAGAAAAGCGACAGCTTTTGTTGGGTTAGATAGTTTTTGTTGGAAAGTTCCAATCCAATACAGAGCATCGCCTTTTGGTCGATCGCCACTGTTTTCTTTGAGCATTTCAAGGGCGGTGTTGAGTCCGATTTGATATTTTTCTCCATCGAAATAAGATCGAAGACTTTGGTAAAAATACTCCTGTTGGTCGTCTGGTTGCTCACTTTCGCGAGCTAGTTTTCCAAAGAAGTTACCTGCCTTCTCGTACTGTTCGAGCTTGTAGTAGGACCAAGCAATGCCAATGTGGCACTCTTTTTTGAAGGCGCCTTGACCGTCTGCCAGAACTTGATTGTAGAGGGTTAGGCTTCTGTCGAAACTTTCAGAACTATAGAATGAGTCGGCGGCCCGGAGGAGAGATTCAATGGCTTTTGGAGAAGAAGGAGATGATTTCGCGAAAGCGAGAAAAGCTTCTCCTGCCTTGTTGAAGTCTTTATTCTTAAAATGAGTCCATGCTAGAAAATATCGGGATTCCGTTGCCTTTGGGTGGCCTGGAAATCTACTGTTGAGTTCTTTGAGCATGACTTGGGCATCTTTGCCTTGGCCTAGTTCCATTAAGGCTCCTGCGCCAGAAAAAAGAGCTTTTGGCACGAGGTCGTGATTGGGTTGCTCCTTGATGAAGCGGCGGTAAGCACCGGCAGCCTTCTGGTATTGCTGGGATAAGTACAGAGCCTCTGCGAATCGGTATTGGGCAGAGGGTCGGAGGTTGTGTTTTGGGAAACCTTTCAGGAAGTTCTTGAAAACATCAAGGGCTTTAGGGTAAGTTTTGAGTCGAAAGTGACTCTCGGCTAAGTAAAAGAATGCTTTGCCTCCGAGTTCTCCGGAGGTTCCTGAGTCAACGATTGACTGGTATTCGTCGATAGCTAGGTCATATTCCTGACTGTTGAACATCAGGGTCGCACTATCGTAGATTTCCTGATGTTCGCTCTCAGTGAAACCTGTAGAGCACAGCAAAAAAAGAAAGGCCAAGCTTAGTTTTGGCCTCAAAAGATGTCTTTTTTTCAAGCTTTCTGAGCCAAGGTCAGGAGGAGCCCAGAAGTATAGAAATAGGGGGTCCTCGTCAAACGAGAGAACTGACTAAGTCACTTGAAACAATGGGTTTAGTCAGCAGGAACTGAAGGTACACTAGGGAGGAGATCGTTTGAATCTGGAGGGTTGATATTGTTGAGCCTAGCTTCTAGGTCCTCGAGGTAAGCGATCATGTTTTCGTCCATATTGCGAAAGCGAGCGTTACTTTTTGCTCCGGACGCAGCGTCCTTTGCATCTTTGGCAACTTGGTCGCCGGCTGAGAGGAGGTCTTGCCCCGGTTCCATATCGATCAAGAAAACATCACCATTGGGCATATGAAAACTTCCTTGACCCTCGGTGACTTTGGTGAACTCATGATCATGTCCGCTTTCTCCACCAGCTTTGTCATTTCTGATTGCATTATTCAATTGTGCCTCAACGCCTGGTCCGGCGGGGGCAGTCCAAACCTCAGAGGTGTCAGTCCTTCCATCGGTGTGAGGAACAGCTTGGGAGCCAGTGATGCCAGATCCTAGATCAAAAGAAACTCCACCTTCGGTTCCACGTACTCCAGCCACAGCAGAAGGAGTTCTAATAGAAAAGCTTTGCTCTTGTCCAAGTTTCTTCACTTCAAAGCCAACTTTACCTCCATAAAGAGCGAGTTTGGTTTCGCCTTTTTTGCCTTTGGAGTTTTTGGGGATTTTTAAGTAGCCATTTGCGCCAGAGACAGAAAGCTTAGTTCCATTGAGCATTTCAATTTGAACGGCACCATCAGCTTCGGTTTTAACCTTGTCTTTTTCGTGGATTTCCATTCCAATGACAGCAGCCTTTTTAGGCTTGAGAAGTTTTGCGACAAAAGCGGTGCCTTTGACGGAGATGATTTTACCAACGGGCTCGGCTCCGTATGCGCTACTTGCGACAAAGAGAACTAGGAGGCTGGTTAGAATGAGGCTTTTCATGGCAATGCCGTGTATCCAAAGGCTCGCTTAGGTTAACGGAATTTCGATTCGTGTCAAGAAATCATAATCTTGTGTATGATTATTCACAGTTCTTTAGCTCAGCTAAAAAAGCACCATGCCGACCTTGATTGTCCGGTAACCATTTCTTTTCTGAGATGACTTTGAGTCCGTATCGGTTAGCTAGGTGGTGCACCCTTTGTTCGTTTTCAACGGGATCAACACTACAAGTGCTGTAAAAGAGTTGCCCAGCAGGTTTGAGATGGTTTAAAGCAGAAACAAAAACTTCTTCTTGAACTTCTTCGAAGGAGGTGGCGGGAGTCCAGTAGTGCCGAACGGCTTCGGGGCATTTACTTAGAACTCCAGAGTTACTGCAGGGCAGGTCGATCAGGATTCCGTCAAATAAGAGCTCTTCGTTGGGGGATAAAGTTGAGAGTTTCGTACTGAACTCCTGTGCTATGGAAGATGATTGCATGGCTTCTAGCCGCTTTTTGGAATGATCGTGAAAAGTGACCTGAGAAAGGCCAAGGCGCAGAAGTTGCCAAGTTTTTCCACCAGGAGCAGCGCAAAAATCCAAGAAATCAGAGCCAGAAAATTGCTCTTTAA
>Ga0233432_10001997_pt1 | contig 19273 bp, 9 predicted proteins | sample SI_122_August201_6_FD_179870 | JGI IMG/M metagenome (GOLD analysis project Ga0233432, IMG submission 179870) | Seawater microbial communities from Saanich Inlet, British Columbia, Canada - SI_122_August2016_10_MG | ecosystem: Environmental > Aquatic > Marine > Inlet | place: Canada: British... | reverse complement strand
ACAGATGGTCATAATCAAGAGTAAAATGACGTTTCCTTCAAGTTGAGACTTTCCTTTCAACTTCTCAGGAGTGAAGAGAACCCTACGGTTGAGCGCAAGGAAACAGCCAAGAAGAGCGCTTGTATATCCAAGCTCAACCATTCCATTCCAGATTCCATTCAAGAAATCAGGTAGGATATGCTCACTGAATCGATTTGCCGTTGCAAGATCGAGCATATCTGACGAGAGCATCAAAAAGCCCCAGAACATCAGTACGTGCATTGTTCCTGCAACCTTATCTTCCAAGACTTTCTTTTGACCAAGCCATACTGTGAGCGTTTCCTTCAGACGCTTGCCCCAGGAGTCAAAACGCTTGTCAGGAGCGCCAAGAAGAACGAGACGTGTTGCTTTTTGGACCTGATAGGTAAAGAAAGCAATAGAGACTCCGCCAAGCACCAAAAGGAAATAATACCCTTTGATTCCGACATAGTCAACGTCAAGTGGATGAACCATCATATTCCAACCCAAGTGCATTCAATCCTTCAACCCAACGATTGAAACAACACCAATCCTAATGATTGTGAAACGACTGGGGCAACCATGGTGAAAGCAAGCGCTCCTGGAAAGTGTATTCTTTTCGGAGAGCACGCTGTTGTTTATGGGCAACCTGCAGTCGCTTGCAGCATCAACCAACGAATGGTTGTCGAACTTGAAGAGGAGCATAAATTCGAATCATGGCGCCTTGACGGAGGTATTTTGAACTTCTCAAAGCATCCTCATATTCAGTTTTTGAAAGACAAATTATGGCCTGATTCAGAAAAATCCCCATTGAAGATTCGAATCCGAGGCACCGTACCCACAGCATCTGGACTTGGTTCATCAGCAGCATTGTCTGTTGCACTCGTCGCTGCCTTACAACAACTTAGAAAAGAGGAGGTAAACGTAGAAACAGCAGGCCTGTTATCTCATCAAGCCGAAGCCTTTGCCCAAGGTGGAAAGGCAAGTCCAATCGACACAGCGACGAGTGCTCTTGGCGGATTTGTGGTCTTATCAGATGCAATTGAAGAGACTCTTGACCACATTGGAGAGCGAACATTGGAACATCACGGTGTTGCGACTACATGGCAATTGCATTCATTTCAAGCAACGATTCCTGACGATACGTTTCTTGTCATTGGTAACACAGGAGTTCATGGTTCCACCTCAAAACAAGTGGCAAAGGTGGCTACCTTGCTCGCAGAGCAACCAGAACGGCACGTAGAGATCGAAGCGATTGGTTCCATTGCAAGAAAGGGTATTGAAGCCCTACGAGTAGGAAACATGGAACTGGTTGGCAAGGCGATGACTGAAAACCATATTGTGCTGCGGTCACTTGGTGTTTCATCACCCGATTTAGAGAAACTCATCAAAGCAGCAGCTCCATCGAGTCTGGGCGTGAAATTAACTGGCTCTGGCGGTGGTGGTTGTATGATTGCCTTGACGAAAAATCCTGAACAAACAGTTGGAGCAATCGAGATGGAGGGTGGAAGAGCATTTATTTCTCCTTTTAAGTCCCCAGGCGTTCGTATTGAGACCCTCTCATCACAGGATACCAGTCTGCAGTGAATTGGTTTTCCTAATGCAAGGACTCATTGAGTCCGAGCCGCCAGTTTATATACTCCGGGCAGAAGGATTGTGACATGACCACCGATGAAGAGCGTTTGACAGTAGTCAACGTCGTTGCTAGTACCCGTGTTGCCGAAGAACTTGATCTCCCTGATATCGCAATCCAACTTAACTGCGAATATGAGCCTGAGCAATTCCCTGGTGTTGTATACCGAGTCACAGAACCTAAACTAGCAATCCTCATGTTCCGCTCTGGACGTGCAGTTTGTACTGGTGGAAAGAACGAAGACAATATTCACACAGGTATTGACCGTATGATCAAGGACCTACGTGCTGCTGGAATTACCACATGGGACGTAGAAGACGTCGAAATTGAAGTTCAAAACATGGTTGCAACCTACGCACTTCATTACCCTGAAGACTATGACGGAAAGGACAAATTCACAGGAGCCGACCAAGCAGGCGAACCTCGTAAATTAAACCTCAACAACCTTACCTTCCACCTTCCATTCGACAAAGTCGAATACGAACCAGAGCAATTCCCTGGATTGATTTATCGTCTTGACTATCCGAAGGTCGTTTGCCTCATCTTCGGGAGCGGAAAGATGGTTATCACCGGTGCTCGACACAAGGATGAGATTCTGGAAGCTGTTGAAATTATCAAGGACGAACTTGCTGATTTACTCTGAAGAAGTCATCGCATCTTTCATTTGCTTGAACGCTCAAGGCCTTACATGGGCGAAGCACGTCTTCAAGCAGGCATCCCCCTGTTGCTGGTGCTCTTGCTCTTGGGCATGTCTCAAACTTCATTCGCAAAACCGTTTGTCCTCGAGGATGACGATACAGTCGTAAAATACACAGGCGGCGACCCTGGCGTAAGCGATGTCCCCACCTGGAGAATTGGGGACAAATGGGTGTATTCAGGCAAATTTGATCCATCCATTCTCATCACGGATACAGGCGTTTCTGCAAACGTTGGTGAAATTAACGGCGATTCAATCGCAGAAGTTACTGAAATCCTCGAACTCCAAGTGGATAATCGGTCTGAATGGGTCTACAAACTACGGATGACCGCAGATTTCGATAAGAGTGGCGTGGAACTTGAAGGATTTACAGGGAATGCAGAGATCCAATTCACTCAAACTGAATACCTTCGAGTAAGCGATTTTGCATCCGTTCGTAATGATTTAGATTTATACATCAAATTTGTACCGTATGGAATTGGATCGTTAACTCAACTCCTCGGAGATATCACGATTACCAATACATACAGCCCTGGTTCTGAAACCTATGATTTCCCAATTCGGGATGGCGAACGTTGGACCGTACTGACAACTGCATCTGCAACATGGTCTGGGCAGAGCGATTACATCACCCCGTTCCCTCCTCCAACCTCTGATACAAATACAACCACTTGGGAAGTCACAAAGGTCGGTCAACCACGTAATGCATTTGGTTCAGGAATCGCATACAGTGGATGCGATTCTTCATACGAACTTACCTCATGGAATTCTGCGGGTGGATCAACAGGATACCGGTGGTATTGTCCTGCTGTCAATAACTTCGCTTGGAGACATTCCGAAGAAGATGTTGGACTTACGATTGATTTCAGATTAAAACAATACATGCCTGTTGGAGCAACAGGAACCGATAGTAACAGCGATCCAGGCACAAGAGTAGAATGCATTGAAGTTGAGCCAGAACGAATCTTAACTGCCTTAGATACACCACTCGACGTTTGGGTTTCCCTCAACCCAAGTTGTTTTGGTTCGATTAGTGGGGTAAATGTAGAACTCGATTTCGCTGATACTGAAACAAGTCTTGTGACCGGTTCGAACGGCTCAGGCATGGCCACAATCAATGTCGGCAATGCACTGGATTATTCTTCGACAAATACGGATTGGGCAAGCCACGGTGTTGTTGCAAAAGCAGGAAATTATGTTGGCTCAACTACAATTACATTGGATGAATACCTTGTCGGCCTTGACCTCATTGCCGATGAGGAACGTGCAGTCATTACTCGCAACCGCAGTGGAGAGTTGAGTACTGTCAGTTCGCTTTCTGGATACAATGTTCTGCCTGGAGACGAACTTGTTGTTGAAGTTGCGGTTGTAAACAAGGGAATTACTGCATCGGCTCCGACACAAATGCGGATTTATCACCCCGATGGATCAACCTTTGACCTTGGACTCCCAAGTCTTGGAACATACGAGTCTCACAAAGTTGATTTTTCGTGGACGGTTCCACTTGACAAGAGTGTTGGCGATGTACCAATACGGTGGGAAGCAGACCCTATGCAAGTCAATTCTGCAGACGCAAATTCGGATAATGATTTAGCAGAAATTACGCTCTTTGTTGGACGATTGCCTACTGCTTTGGCTGAACCTATCGAGGAATTTACCAACGTCCAGACAGTCATCAATGCCAGTGGAAGTTTTGATGATGATGGAGGCGATGTGACATGTCTCTTCCACATCCCATATGATGACGGAACACGTTCGTTTTCGTACATGAAAGTAGAATCACCCAATTGTATGTTTAACTTTACTTGGACTGATGATGGAATCTATCCCGTCACAATAACCGTTACCGATGAAGAACAAGATCAAGCGATTACGACATTGAATGTCAGTATACTCAATAGGGCTCCAAACATCGAGGTTGTAAGCGCAAGAACTGAGGTAAAGGTCGAACATCCAGTCACGCTCTATGCTTATGCAAACGATACTGATTCAGAAGACGTATACCCTGGCGTAGTCGATGTGTATTGGCCGAATGCTGAGTGTGAAGAGGGGTATTACACCCGTGTTTGTACGACTACAGCACCTACTGAAGGATGGCATACGTTCCTTGCAGTTGGAGTTGATGATGACAGTTCGATGACATCTGCGAGTATCGATATTAGATTCACGAACATCAACCCTCATGGTTTGTCAGTCACTGTTAGTGAAGATGGAACTCCTATTGTAATGGATGTACAACAAACATGGCACGTTGAAGAAGACCAAATGGTACGGGTTCGTGGACAAGCTCTCGATTCGATTGATGATTTGGAAGGACTTACTCATCGATGGTGGCCAGATGATGCTCAACCGAATCTGATCAAGACCTTTGATGGACGGGTTTCAGAATATAACATGATGTGGGAAACGTCAGGATTACATCGCATGCGTTTGGAAGTCAGCGATTCAGAAGGAGCGAGCAGCGGAACATACGAACGTTGGGTAAGCGTCGCTAACGTGCCACCAATCGTTATGCCACTCGAAGAAGTTCTTCCAATTGCTGAAGGAGAAGAAATCCGATTAACAGGAAATGCAACCGATACATCCTCAGATTACGATTCATTAGTTCGATGCTGGGACATTGACCCGGGCATTGATTCCAATGACATCGGCGGTGCCGATGATGATTGCGACATTATTGGTGACGACCTTGTTTGGCACTGGAATACCAGTGGCATGCACACTGTAATCTATCACGTGACGGATGATGATGGAGTTCGTGTCAGTGAAATTATCACGGTCGAGGTGTTGAACATACCTCCTATTGTCCGGTACAAAACAATTGATTGCCTCGCATATCAGAAATGCATTCTGGATGCTACAAGCACCATAGATTCTCCAAATGATCTTGACCAGCTCACCATCATTTGGGATCTTGATACAACAATCGATTCTAATGGCGATGGAATCAAAGATAACGATGCTGATGCTGTCGGAAAGCGTGTCGAACATATGTTCAAACAAACGGGTTCAACAACGCTTCGTGTCATGGCTTGGGATGAGAATCCAGAACGGCCAGGCTCGAAAATTATCAACATCGAAATAGGCCCACCTGACCGTACGTTCACAGAAGATATTGGTGCATTGATGGTTGGAGAAGAAGCAAATCCTCTTGCTCAACTTTCCTTACTTCTTGTTCTGCTCCTAGGACTTGGATATATGACGAGACAGCGTCGGATGGGTGGACGTGAGCGAGCCATGGAACGTCTCGATGAGCGTCAAAATGCAATCTTTAGTGATGAAGAGGTTGGGCTTATGCCGCATGAAGTATCCGCACGGCGAAATAGACCGCCTGACCCTCCTGTGAACAACGCTTTTGATCAATCAGTTGAAAGCCTACCAGTTATGCAATCGGGTCTAGCATTGCCAGAATCTGGCCTCCCTGAAGGATGGACAATGGAACAATGGGAACACTATGGAGAACAATGGATGGCAACTCAGGCTGAGAGCCAAACTATGTGACCTACAATGAGTATATCCTAAGTACGATGAAGTGCACATCAGAGCATGGCGAACCGAGCAACCGCAGTCCTTGTCTTGTTCATGTTGGTAACAACCTCCATGATGGCCTTTTCAAAAGATGAATTTATCCTTGAAGAGGAAAAAATCATAGAATCTTCCTCTGCTTCAACTGCAACGGTTGAAATTGCAAGTTGGCGTATAGGGGACAAATGGACATATGAAACCCAATTTGATGTGGCACAACTCATTGCACAGGCAAATGTTTCTGCAACTCTTAACACCTTGACAGGAGATACTGTTTACGAAGTCGCAGATATCCTTTTCGTTACCACGAATGGGGTTCAAAATTTGGCGTATACATTGAACATTACTGGAGAATTTTCTAGTTCCACGAACAGTGACCAATGCGGAGCAAGTCTGGACGGAAATACCGGCCGACTTGACATAGACTACACTGGAGATGATTTGATGCGAGTACGAGATTTAGGTGTGATAAATTCAGAATTCACTCTTGATGTGAAATTTGTCCCATGCTTTTTTGGAATTCCGTTTACGGGTTTCACTCAGAACATTGGCGTCATTACCTTTGACACAAACTATTCGCCTGCGAAAGAAAAATATGATTTCCCCCTCCATCTCGGTGACCAATGGTATATGCCATTCTACTCCTCGACATCCGTAAGTGGAACGTCTGAATATTTTAATCCGGAAGAATTTGATAACAGCGGCCCTGAAAACAATTCTTGGCAGGTTACAGCAGACGGAATCCCAACCGAAGATGGAAAGACCATCAAATACGAAGGGTGCGATGATTCCTACAAAATAAACGAATGGAATGCAACTGGTGTTAGCGCAGGTTTCAATTGGTATTGTCCTGCTTCACGATTCAATTCATGGATGCGCATATCAAATTCTGCAGGATTTACCATTGATTGGTTGCTCAAGGACTACGAACCAATTGATTCCTTTGGCGTAAACAAAAGAACAACACCTGGCGATCGAAACGTAGACATCGAAGTAACAACCCAATTTGTAGCCACTTTGCCAGACACGATTTCTGACATCTATGCAACCTATGAAGTAGCTCCAAACAACACGCCCGAAGTGAATAAAAATCTCCAATTGCGGTATGAAATGGCAGGAACATTGCTCAATCCAACGACGGATAGTAACGGTAAAATCGTGGAAAGCCTCAACGTATCAAATGTTAAAGACGATACAACTGCAAGTGATGACTTCTCCAGTAACGGAGTCATTGTATGGGATCCTATTCAGAAAATTATTGGGGTTGCTACAATCGTGATCGATCTGAACGTTGTTGGAATAGACTTAGTCGCTCAAGAAGATTCAATCATTGTCACGAGAACTCGAGATGGTGAGGTTGCAACATTATCGAAGTCAATAGGATACAATGCTCTCCCAGGAGATTTGTTATCATTCTCATTACCCGCTCAAAATAGAGGGGTTCTGACTTCACCATCGACTGAAATGGAAGTAATCGTCCCAGGTGGAGAAACAATACGACAGGCTGTTCCAGCCATTGATGCTTACAGCGAACAACGAATCGATGTTAATTGGACTGTTCCTGAAGGAGCCACAATCGGAAATCAAAATTTGATATTTACTGTTGATCCAGATGAATTTATTGCAGGTGATGCGAATAGAAGTAACAATCAGGCGAGCATTGATATCTTCATTGGCAGAGCCCCGAATGCTTCCATAAGCATCGATTCTGGAAAATTCACCTTCGAGGATGTGATTATCGATGCACGTGCATCATTTGACCCCGATAGCGGAGACGTTGAATGTCGATTCGAAATAGAATCACGACCAGGTCTTATCGATATCATTACCACTCCAGATTGTATCATGACATGGAATTGGACTGACGCTGGTGTTTGGGAACTCACCACCATTGTCACTGATGATGAATTAGATTCTACAACACTCGTCAATAACGTTACTATCCTAAATCGGGCGCCATACATGAACCTCACTCATGCCGCTGAGATTCCTGTTGGAACTAAAATTACAATTGATGCCACAGATAGCGGAGACGTTGACACAACGTCTCCATCTGGGCAGCAAGTGTCTATTTCCTGGCCTGACCTTAATTGCCAAGAAGGTTTGACTCAACCTACATGTACAATTACTCCTATGGAAGAGGGACCCATCGAAATCAAAGCAATCGCAATAGACGATGACGGCGCTCAAACAGAAGTCATCTCGAACCTAAATGTACTAAATACCGCACCAGTGATTGGTGAAATCGAAGTTTGGATTGCCGGAGTGAATACACCATTTGACGCAAATGGAACCTGGATTTTGAAAGAAGACCAAACTGTCATCTTACGTGCAACGGGTTCAGATTCGCTCAATGATCGAGACCAATTGATTCTAAATTGGAATCTCAGTGACCTCATGCCAAACATGACGGCTTCAACCGATGGCTCTGCATCGGATGTAGCCACATCATGGCCAACAACTGGAGAACATGTCATCAGTGTACGAGCGGTTGATGATGATGGAGTCTCTTCTGAGTCGTCGCTGGCAATGGTAACAATCGAAAATGTTGCACCAACAATTACTCCCAAGACAAATTTCTTGGACGCAATTAATCGCATCGATGGGTTACCTGTCTTTGAGAATGATGTGATTGTATTCGACGTAATTGGAAGCGATACAGCATCAGATATGGATACACTTGAACTCTGTTGGGATATTGATGGAACCATAGATAGCGACCTCGACGGAACAATGAACAACGATTGTGATGTTGAAGGAGACCATCTGGAAACCATGTGGGACTCATCAGGATACAGAACAATCACTGCATGGGTCATGGACGATGATGGCGAAAAGGCTTCTCTATCAGCTGTTGTCAAAGTAGGTAACCGAATCCCTATTGCAAAGATTACCTATGAAAATGGTTCTCTCGACAACTTAGTTGAAGGTGATATGCTCAACATAACAGCATTTGAAACAATCGACACCGAAGCAGATCTTCTCGATATGCTTTACGTATGGGACTATGAATGGGAAGATACGAATCTAGACGGTGAAGGATTCGGCGATGTTGATTCAACAGGCATTTCAATTACCATAGAGGATTTACCTGCTGGCACATGGATGATAACATTAACAGTTACTGATGATGACTTGGCTACAAGTACGAAGATATTGACCATTTCAGTCGATGAGAAGCCAGCAGAAGGCATTCTCGAAGAATTCAGTGAAACCCTTGGTGTGAGCCAACCAATGTCGATTGTGATTATATTACTCGTTGCTCTTGTCCTTGTCCTTGCTTCATTCCTAGCAGTCACACGACGGTCAACGTCTGAGGATTTACTCGAGTCTACTGCTTCAAGTAAAATGTGGGATTCGGCCACATTGCCAACCTATGAATCAACGAGTGAAACACCTGCATTTGAACAGCCGTCACAACCGTCACAACCAGTTTCTCAACCATCGTTTGAACAGCCACCTCAAACAAATCAAGGTCCCCCTCTACCAGCAAGTGGACTCCCCCAAGGCTGGACTATGGAGCAATGGTCATACTATGGCGAGCAATACTTAGCGACAAATCAGCCACCTGCACCTGCTGCTCAACCGACACCTTCAATGACTCCAACAAATCAAGCAACAAACAGTCTGTCGAGTTTACTTGATGATTTGGATTTGTGACGTGCATGGGGAATCTGTGGCAATTTTTTGGCTTACCCGATCCTGAAGGAGGGGCATCAATAACACCTCCGCAGAGACAACTTGTCGAACAGCAACCTGTTCTAGAGCAACAAGAACAAATCCCAACCCTTGTAGAAGAAGTTCAAGAATCTGCTCAAATGAGGACGCCTCCTTCATTCTGGACAGGACCTGTGACCCCTGATGGTGAGCCGTTTCATGACCTTTCATCGATTGGAAGGACAGCAAATATCCGCCCAAACAGAGCGCTTCGTTATGTTAAGCCTGATTCCAAATATAGGATTTATACAAATCAGATATCTGAACGAGTCAATCAAGGAGATACAGTAATTGTAGATTTGCGGCCTCTGGTTCACATGGACTCTCATCAGCAGGCATGTCGCAGAGAATTACGAACGATGTGTGAACGAGTTGGTGTCGCTATTTTTGCATTGGATGCAGAGGAAAAACTACTGCTGATTCCGGGATCTGATGTCGTAGTTGAGCGAAATAAGCACGAACTCGGGATAACTCGGCTTCTACGGGTTGAATGAGGGATTTGAATGACTGAACACCAGAGAGAGAAATTCGCAGGCTCATACCTCGAATTGTTTGTAGCATCCGCTGCGATGTTCCTGCTTTTTGCAATCATGATTACTTGGTTGATTTTCAAATCACCATATGGATTGTTTGAAGATGATGAACGTTTGAAAACAATTAATTTCATCTTCATAGTTCATTTCTCACTCGGACCAATGATTGCTGTTTTGGCTGGAATAGCTTTTGACACGTTTCCCTTAGTGTACAACATACCCTCATTTGAGCGAACAACAATGCGCCACTTTTTGCAACTCAACATACTTGGGCAACTGTTCATTCTAGTCGGTGTGTTCTCAACAAACTGGGACTTGTTGATCGAGTTGTCTGGAATAGGAATCATTCTTCTTTCCTTATCCCTACTTTCACTGGCCAGTCCAGCAATAGACGTATTTCGAACCAAAAATGAAGTCGATGAGGTCGGAGTATTTTCCTACACGCCTGGAATCCTGCTCGTCATTTGTGGCCTCGTTGTCATCATATCGTGGTTCTTAAGAGGTATTGAGGGTATGATTGAACTTGGAGTTGCCTTTACAGTCGCTCTTTTCTCATGCATGCAAATTGCGACATGTTTGTTATCGCACTTCAACCGTCGATTAGGATGGGAGGTTACGAAGCCTAAATCTCTTCAATTCAAATTCGCTTTGTTCTTCATCATTGCCTTAGCACATATTGTAATCAGCACGCTAAGAGGAAGAGGGCTCATATCAGAAGATATGGTTGATATTTCTCTTACAGCGTTATTCATACTCATGTTCTTTATTATCGACCCGAAAAGAATCCTTCAACTATCCTTTGGCTCTCTAGCAAAGCCTCATTCAAGAATGGTCTTAGGAGGATATCTGCTACTTCCAATCTTAGCTGTTATTTCGATTGGCCCAATCTGGACAGGTCACGATGGGCAAGCCGGCATTCAACCCGCCCACTGGCTGCTTCTTGCGAGTTCTGGATTCCTTATCGTCTGGGGCTTTGCCTTGTTCTTACATGAAGACCACTTGCACATATCATTAGCAAATCGATCAACTCCTTGGATTACGTTCCTCTCATTGATGATTGGAGCAGTCCTGATTTGTTGGTCTCTCTATGACAAGAATGTGCTCACAACTGGAAAAAACTATGCTCCATTCATTGGTTGGGCTGTAGCCCAAATCGTTGGTATTTTATCCCTAACCTATCTCTTAGCAAGGCATATCTTCTTCCCGAATGAAAATTGGCACCGTATCCCGATGTTTTACAATCGATTTTTGTCAAAGTAATTGACGCAACTGGTCAAGATATTCAAGCGACTTTTCTGTGAATCCAAGCACAGTTGATTCTGAACCTTCAACCAATGAAGCGTACTCGCCCATCAGACCAGCTAGGTCATAGCCACCCGCTTTTCCTTTCCATGAGTTCGATTCTATGAGCTCAATCAATGCATTATCTGAGAAATCACTGAATTCAACGATTGCAGACTCAGTTGTCGTGTCCCATTGCTCCAACGCATATATCGATGTTGCAGACCACACTCTGTGCCTTCTGCCACGCAAACGAATGAGCATACTGGTCGCATGTGAAACATCCCTTGGCTGACCAAGAGCCGCGTTTTCATCATCGGGATCCTCCACCAAGGTATCTGAGACGACAACAACATCCTCGTCAACAGGGAATAAAACCGCTCTTGATTTCCTCAACGAAACCTCTCGAACTTGTTCTGAAACAGGGCCTCTTGGCACGTTTTCGTCAACATTTCCAAGTGGTCTTTGTACAACATCAGAATATCGCTCCTTTAGAATAAGACCCCGGCGAGTAGATGCTGATGCTAGCAGGATGCGCATAAACGCTCTAAGTGGATTCCCTTCATCAGATTTTGCAAACGTTCGAAGCGTGTGTTTCAAAGGGCAGATTGTCTTCCTCAAGGCGGGGCGCAACAATGGACACCATGAAACGAATACCAACCCACGTTGAAGGATTGGATGAAAAGATGCAAGGAGGAATTCCAAAAGGACACATCTGTATTGTAGCAGGTGCCTCTGGAGCAATGAAATCTAGTGTAACATTTTCCGTCCTCTACAACGCAGTTCTCTATGGTGAGACAAGTGGAATTTACGTGACCTTAGAGCAAGGCAAGGATTCACTACGAGCCCACATGTCAAACATGGGTATGAATGTTGATGACCCTCGTGTTCGAAACAGAATTGCAATTATCGATCTATCCGATCTTCGTGTTCAATTGGATGAGCAGGGAATGAGTAATCGGGTTGACTGGATGGGACAACTCATCAAACAATTAACAAATTACCGTAAGTCGATTGGATTTGAACTCCTAGTTTTCGATTCGCTCGGAGCATTCTTTACATTAACCAAAATGGAAAACCCACGCGATGAAATCTTCAGACTCTTTGAGGCTGTTCGACGACTTGAATTAACATCCTTCTTCATCTGTGAAATGACCGGCGAAGACCACAAACAATTTGGAGAATATGGTGTTGAAGATTATCTCTCAGATGGAGTAATTCACCTTGTCATGGATCGAAAAGGAGATGATGTCCAGCGTAAACTTGGAATCGTTAAGATGCGCCATACACGACACGCCTTAGGATACAAGCCATTCGATTGGAAAGAAAGTGAACAGCGATTTACTGTTCTTTAATCACTCAACGGTTACTGATTTCGCAAGATTGCGAGGTCGATCGACATCGTTTCCGAGTTTCAGTGCGGTATGATATGCGATAAGCTGTGTTGGTAGGACAGTAATCAGTGGAGAAAGCATTGGATGTGTCTTTGGAACCGAGATATTGATGTCTCCAATTTCAGAGATTGGATCACCCTCCTCATGAATTAAGATGATTCGAGCACCTCGTGCTTTACACTCATGTATCGCATTGAGCGTCCGGTCTTGAACACCATCATTTGGAGCGATGACAACCACTGGAGACCCTTCTTCTATCAAAGCAATTGGGCCATGTTTCATTTCGCCAGCAGGGTAAGCAAGACATGGAATATATGCAATCTCCATCAATTTTAGAGCCCCTTCTGAAGCAACAGGTGATGATACCCCCCGCCCCAAGAAGAGAACGTTTTTAGCTCCCATAATGGCATCGACTGCCTCAGCAATTGGTCCTTGGTTCTCAAGGTATGCTTCAATTTTCTTTGGCAATTCCTTCATTCCCTTTGTGATTTTCTTGCCTTCTGCTAGGTTAAGTGATCTTCCTCGACCAAGTTTCAGGGCGAAGAGTGAAAGAGCGCCAACCATGTTTGTAAACGCCTTCGTGGATGCAACTGATTGTTCTGGTCCTGAATGGATGTACACGCCTTTACCACATTGACGAGCAATTGTTGAACCAACGACGTTGATTACGCCATGAACATCTGCGCCCTTACGTTGAATTTCTTTTACGGCAGAAAGTGTGTCTGCAGTTTCCCCTGACTGAGAAATTGCAAAATGCATGGCCTTGGGATTAATGACAGGGTCGTTCATGTTGAATTCGCTTGCAACATGAGAAACCGCAGGTATACGCGCCCATTTCTCGATCAATAACTGGCCAATTTGAGCTGCATGTAATGCAGTTCCACAACCAATTAAGCGAACATGAGGGATTGATGTAAGATCTTTCCGTGTGAGGTCCAATCCACCAAGATTAGCCGAACCTGATGAATGGCGCAATCTTCCACTAATGCAATGTTGTAAGGATTGTGATTGCTCATGGATTTCTTTCAGCATGAAATGTGGATAATCTCCCAATTCACTAACTCCCCATTCTTCATCAATTTCAAGAGGATTTGACTCGACAGGTGTTCCTTCAGGAAGCATTATTTCGAAACCTTCACGATCAAGTCGGGCGATTTGTCCATCATCAAGAGCAAACATTTCGTTTGTGTGTTCACGGATGGCGTGAGGATCACTCGAAATAAACAATTCATCTGAGGAACGACCAATAATCAGTGGAGAACCATTACGTGCGCACAAAATCATATCATGATCTTTGAACAGTACGCATAGACCCCAAGTTCCACGAACAATACGAAGAACAGAGGCAAGTGCTTCCATAGGAGACTTTCCTTTATCCAATTCCATTGAGATGAAATGACAAAATACTTCCGAATCAGTTTCTGAAGAGAGGGAGATTCCTTTGCGCATTAATCGCTTGCGTAATTTATTCGAATTCTGCAGAATCCCATTATGAACGATTGCAACTTTCCCATCCTCGCTAATGTGGGGATGTGCATTCTCTTTCGTCACCCCGCCATGAGTGGCCCAACGAGTGTGGGAGATGCCAATAGTTCCTTTCATTTTTGGAAGGCTGGAAGTGAGGTCTGAGATCTTTCCAATCTCTTTGAACATCTGAAGTGACCCATTGCGCACGACAATACCGCTTGAATCATAACCTCTATACTCGAGCCTGAGTAAGCCTTGAACGAGCACCTGTGAAGCATTTTTATCTCCAATATAACCAAAAATTCCACACATAATAATCCCTAAAGGCTGAATTTCTCGGAACAGATTGGGCATTCAAACTGAGAACGCATCATATCAGTAACTACAAAGTTTGCTTGACACGAAGGGCAAGTCGCTTCCCTCCGTAATGGCGGAAGTTCTGGCAAAGGAGGGAGTAGTGGTAAGATCTGCTCACCATCAAGTGGAGTGTTTGGTAGAGGAAGTGGATTCAGTTGATCAGGAACTGGCATTGGCAGTGGAGGATTCTTTGAAACAATCTCAGCAATCTCTCGATCATGCTTCCTTTGTATTCTTCTGTTAAGACGTGCACTTCCATCGCCTGAAGCGTTCTTTGCTTCGAGGGTATCAAGAAGAGTCGGTTCTTCCATCTCAATCACAAATTCTGTAGATGAAGGGGATAATGTAGCGACCAATTCATCTTCAGAGTTTGTAGAGTCATTTTCAACAGTAACCATAATGGCTACATCTGCATCCTCTATTGCAGAGGTCTTTTCTTCTTCCTCTTTGTGAGAATATCGCAACGTCGCCATGACTGTGAGGAAAAGGAGGGAAATTCCTCCAAGTATTGCGAAAAAGATGAGTTTCTTTGTTGACTCGGAACCTGGCAGAGGCGCAAGTAGCTGCTCGAGGAAGGATTTAGGCTCTGATGATTCGGGTTCAGTGTTAAGTGCAAATTTCTGCATCGAAATGCGACCGGTTTCCGATTCTGTAAACACAATCCCATCTTGAACATTGGTAGAATATCCTATCAGGTCTTCATTATTTCCAATCACATTTCCAAGCGCAAATACTGGGTTCTTACCATCATCGGTCAACAAGCCATATCGTATTGTTCTGCTGTATACTGTGATCTCATCATAAATCACATCAATCGAATCGGTCTGTTGAGAAAATTCAATTCTTGTTGAACCTGGCGAGTTCACCCTGTGGATTTCTTCAACCCAATTGCCCTTAGTTGCAGTATGTGCAATTTGGGCAGTTCGACCTTCGCCCTCGATCCATGCTGCGAAAATCATATCTTCCTCATCAACATCGATAATGCCTAGTTGTGGGGAAGATGCATAATCACCTACTGACAACTGATAAGACCAGTCTTTGTCTGACAAGCCACCTCGAGCATACATGAGACCAACACGTTCCTCGCCAGAAATATCATCCCTTAATTCTTCATAAAGAACGTGTAATTCACCGTCCAGAAGGACAGTGCTGAGAGGATCGCCTTCGCCTGGGTGTATGTCAATGTTCACAAGATGATTTACTGGAGAAGACCAATTTTCCTTGAAATCTGGAGTCGATGATTGGATGCTAAAAATCGAAGTAGTATCACTCCAAGACCCGCTAGTTGAGATGTTGCGATAGTATCCGGACAGAGCGTATAATCCGTCTTCTTCTGAGAGATCCAACCCCCAATATTGACCTTCGGAGATTTTGATTGGCGTGAGATGGTGGTGCACCGGAAGCATCTGCCCGGTCTCTGAGAAGGAGGTCATTGCAACGTCGTTGAGTGAGGAGCCTTGCTGATTTACAACCCGACTTGTCCAAGCAGCATGAACAAGCCCATCACTTCGCTCAAACACAGTTAATTCCCCTGCCCAGTTGTTATCGACTAACGTATCGGTAAGTAGGTTTAAGTCACTGCTTAGAGAACGCACATGGAGTTCTCCATTTCTTTCAGTAAACACAAGCGTGGATTTACCGATGCCTGCAAATGCAACTGGGTATTCATCGTCTGATAGCGACAAAGTATTTTCACCGATGAACTGAATATCGCTCACTGCGACCGTAAACTCGATTGTGTCGTATTCCGCCTCTACGCCATTACCTAATAACGTAGCACGATAGAATACTGCGCCTTTATCACGATGTACGTCGATAAACTCTACATCAGAATAACCCGATGTTGTTGTCGCTCCAGGAACAAAATCAATCGATTCGGTATCAACGGGCAACCATCCATCACCTGGAATTTTACGTTCTAAATTTACGTCTAAAGAAATCGCATCTTCCGAGCCCAAGTTATCGACACGTATCTTGACTTGATAGGGTTCGTTTACAAGTGGTATATTTGGAATCGTGGTTGCTGAACCAGGTAAGAAACGCAATACTGGCTGAGATGGTCGCTCGAGAATTTCATAGGTAAATGAATAGACGTTGTCGTCCACGTCCATATCGCCTTGTACGTTATTCGGATCAATTTCAATCGATACGTCATGGATGCCAGCGACTGTAGCTAACCACCAAAGCGTTACTTCAACAGATTCACCTTTCTTGAGAAGGGGAATGGGCATTTGTGAAGGATAGACTTCAGAAATTTCTCCAGGCGCATTTAGCCGAACGAGAATGTCTTCAGCATTTTTATCCCCCCCATTGAATACATTAAACTTCAATTCAACCAGACTTCCAGAATAAACAGTTTCAGCCGGTAATTGTTGGTCAAAAAGTTCAATGTCGCCTTGGAATCTAAATCCTGGTGCAGGAGGAATGTTATCGATATTGTACGTCCGAGAGGTAATTGGAGAAATTAGACCCGATTTATTGACCATCCTTACAAACAGTTCCCTCGAACCATCCTCGGCCTCTGATGAATCCCATGTAAATTCCCAGTCGTCTAACCCATCGACACCGTCACCACTCCGATTGGTGAGAGTAGTCCCCAGCAACCATTCTTGCTCATCGATTCGGTATTCAATTCGATCGTGTTCAACACCTTCAACCTGTCCAGTAACTTGAACAGGCCCTTCAAGAATTTCTCGCAAGGCAGGGCTTTGGAGAGAAATGCCCATCCGAGACACTTGTATTTTCCGGATGGCTTTTGATGAGATATTTCCTTCTTCATCAATTCCTCGAGCGTGAATTTGGATGTTTTCGTCGTTGGTTTTCACCCAAGAATCTTCAACGAGAACATCAAGGAACCATTCATCAGGCGTACCCCTTGTCTCGGTCCAATTCATGAGCATGACAGGAGGTTTGTCATGCTTACCGTCACCGTCTATCCCGCCTGGGTTTCTTGGAAGTACATCGACGAAAGGATAGTGTTGTTCTATGAAGACTTCGATTTTTGTGAAGTCCCATGATGTGTTCGCATCTCCTGAAATTCGTGTAGTATCCCCGCTCAACAACCATGCCCCTTCCGAAGGGAAGGTTACATTCACCGGGCTGTATGGTGTATTACCACAGACACGACCCAAAACAAGATCGATTGCGCATGCGGCATCAATGATTCCAGCACCATAGGTTTCGTTCCATTTTGGGTCCACAGCATTATCCGCTACCTTACCCCGTTGTTCTGCAGAATCTCTTAGGTACGTTCTGATTACTTCAGGATTTAAAGTGATCTCTTGCTCCTCAGCAGCCTGCAACATCAAGGCTACGACCCCAGAGGCAATTGGAGTTGCCATGCTCGTACCAGTCTTTTCCTCATAATCGTCATCCGCTAAAGCCACAGAACCAGGAATGGCAAATCCGATTGATGCTTGAGCCGACATAATATTTGTTCCGTATGAAGTAATGTCTGGTTTCATCTCGTCAATGGAATCATCATCGCCATCATCCAGGCGTGGGCCGAAATTGGAGTATTCCGCCCATTCATCATCCTCGCGATCTACCGTATCTTTGTCGTTAACTGAACCGATTGTGATTGCTCCGTCGGCACTTGCTGGAGAAGGAATACGGTTGGTCCCATCATTTCCAGCAGCGACGACACAGACGATTCCTTGTTCCGTGGCAGCATTGATTAAACTGGTTTCAGCGCTTGTACCATTGTTACCTTGATCGCCTGGATTTAATGGTGTAGAAGCAGACCCAAATGACATCGAACCAATTTGAATCCCTCGGTAATCGCTGTTTATGCCCCAATCCGTATCTCGGTTGTCAATCATCCATTGAAGTCCAGCAAGACTTGCTTGAGAATTTGTTCCACCACTGTCAGTAAGCACTTTGATATCGACAAGCCCTGCACCTGGTGCAGTTCCGCTATGAACTCCAGAAGAACCACCTGTACCTAGGGCAGACCCCGCGACGTGTGTCCCGTGCCCGTTCCCATCATTGGGGTCTGATGAACCATTTGTAACCGGGTTGAAGCTTGTTGCGTCATAGCCTCCAAACCATTTCTGGTCATCGTAAGAATTAGCATCTTCATCGGGATCATCGTCTAAATCGTCAAAATCGTTAAGTGAACGATGCTCATTATCCACTCCAGTATCTAATACAGCTATGACGACGCCTTCTCCAGTGTATCCTTGATCCCAAACAGACCACGGATACTGATCAGATGCCTTGGATTTTGTCGCCCTTACTGCAACGTCGTTCGAGGGAACCATGACATTTTGCATCTCAACCACAACCACTCCTTCTAAGAAATAAATATCCATTAAAGCGGAAACTGGAACTTTGTCAACTACGAGAGAATCTATGCTTCTTAGTTCTGAAAACCATGCCCCGTTTTCTTGACCGATCCATCCATGTTGATTGAGTACACTCTGAAGTTGGGAAATTTCAGTATCGGTGGGATGCCAAGCGTAATTGACAATGATGGCAACTGTTTTCTTACCATCGGGCCCAATTATTGCTGTTGGAGAGACAGAATCCATCCCGTCCAGAACTCGTTGTAAGCGATCATCCATTCCGTTCCAATCTAAATCTGGTCCAAAAGAATTCCACCACCCGTATTCTTGGGCTGCCGGACGCCCGTCCCGGAGGTATTCTCGAAGAGGGCGTTCACAGATTTCAT
>Ga0233432_10001993_pt1 | contig 19286 bp, 18 predicted proteins | sample SI_122_August201_6_FD_179870 | JGI IMG/M metagenome (GOLD analysis project Ga0233432, IMG submission 179870) | Seawater microbial communities from Saanich Inlet, British Columbia, Canada - SI_122_August2016_10_MG | ecosystem: Environmental > Aquatic > Marine > Inlet | place: Canada: British... | reverse complement strand
ATGAAGCTATACGGCCCATCGTTGTTGTTAATGATGTTGTGTTCAACACCTACTGGACGAACGTAGCTTGCCCCCACGGTCAATTTGTTCTCAACAATCGAGCCATCTGGCATTTCTGCCGTCAAAGTGCCATCAGTCAAAGGCACGACTACATAATCCATCTCGTGCCTATGCCACCCTGTTTCCGCCCCTGGTGAAAAATCCCATCGGGTCACTTTCACTTTGCCGTCATCAATTTGAACGGTTGGTTTTGCTTTTTCACGCATCACGGCTTCGCCTCCTTAAGCTGCTAATGGCAGTAAATGACAAGCCTACCCAAAGAAACGTCTATGAGACCAGAAGTCTCCATAGCCTGGACAATGGGCTTGAATGTCTTGTAGCCGATAGGCCGGTCAGAAAAGGCAGCGGTGGACAGCGAGAGATAAGACCACCCCACCTCTCTTGTCTGAAGTCCAATAAGTAGGTCGCCAACGATCAATCCCACTGCTGACTTAAAGGCTGCTGCCGCACCAGGCTGCCTCACTCTCTTGCGCTGCTCTGCACTGAGGATGATGTCGATGATGCTGTCTACTAGCCTCTTAGCCTCAGGAGACGCAGGTGGACTAGTGAGGCTCATGTACCGGGCTTGCTTTAGTTCGTCGATGTTGACTTCAGTCATTGTCTTACGGTTTCTAGTATACCCGGGTCATCCCTGTCTGCTCTAGCGGGTCTTAGTTACTACCACTATTAGTAATAACTAATATGATTATACCCTAGTAACGAAGGATACGTTGGTAACTATGGTCTATCTTTAATGTTGTCGTAGAAGGATAGCCATCAATTCAAGGTAGTGCTAGTAAGTGATTACTAAATCACCTCAATGGAGACATAACGATGGCGAAAGCACCAGCAGCGAAGAAGAAGGCAGCAGCAAAGAAGACACTAACAAAGAAGGTGGCCGTCAAGAAAGCAGCTACAAAGAAGAGTGGTCGTCCAGCTAAAGCTGCACCAAAGGTTGCACAGGCAGTTGTGGCCGAAGCCACTCAGAAAAACGCCTTCGAGGAGAAGTTTGGCGAAGGCACAGCCTTTGACTTGGACTATGGCAAGCTGCTGATCATTGCATTATGTGTCTACATTGCAGTTCAGGTTAGCTAAAGCATGAACATATTCGAAACTATGACAGCATTATTCAGCGGTGAGCGTGTATCACACACAGACACATTCATACTTGCTGGAGTGGTGCTTGCCCTGTTTATTGGCATTAGAACACTTCGCAAGCGTATGCAGAGCAAGGACTAAACCAAGGCTCATCAATCAACGCTGGTGGGCTTTTTCACGACTGTCCAATGAGTAGTTTCCTGCACCATGGACAATGAGAAATAGAAATCCTCCAGTAATTGAGATGTTTTTCATAAAGTGAATCATTTGGTTTTGATCTGAGAAATCAGCATGAAATAAGACTGCAGACATGACACTAAAACCAGCAAAGAGAATGGCAGCAATTCGAGTTTGCCAGCCAATCATTATCGCTGCCCCACCAAGCACTTCTAATATGATAACGAGAGGTAATAGGTTTCCAGGAACACCCATAGCGTCCATCCATCCCGCGGTATTGCTGTAATTATTCATTTTGTTCAATCCAGACATGACAAACATGAAAGCGATTAAAACTCGTCCGGCAGGAGCAGCATAATTTGAGTTACTTATAATCAATTGATTGATGGTTTTCATTATTGGCACCTTTATTTGGAGTCACGGGCGATAGAACGTCGCTACCGCCCGGATTAAATTACTTGCTAGCTTTTTTTGCTTCATATTCAGTTTTTTTCTTTCGATATTCCTCTTCGGAGAGGGCGTGCCAACCAATACAATTTCCTGTTGGTGACCGTCCACATCCGCATTTAGGTGCTTCACTCATTGTTTTGGTTCCTTTGTTTCCGATCTGATTGATTTCAGTAATTACCGATATAAACTGTTTACAAAAATGAATTAATAGTTGAGTTGTAATAAAACTATTAACTTCAGGTTATCAATTTATGATTTATTCCAATGGATTTGAGATGTTTCGTGAAGTTGCAAAACATCAGAGTTTTACTAAGGCAGCTAATGCACTTGACGTTTCAAGCGCAGCTGTAAGCCGACAGGTAAAATCTTTAGAACAGCGTTTGGGTTTGTTGCTACTCCATCGGACCACCCGTTCCGTTGCCTTGACAGAAGCAGGAAGGAATTTAGTCGACGCTCTCAACCGAAGTGAGAGTGAGGTTTCAAGTTGCTTGACCCAATTAGGGAGGGGGAACGAAAAGCCATCAGGAAAACTAAAGATCAACGCGCCAATGGCCTTTGGGGAAAAGTTTCTTGTTTCTCCAATTGCTGAATACGCAAGACTTTATCCAGATGTCATTCTTGATATCGAGTTTGATGATAAACGAGTGCACTTGATCGAAGAGGGTTATGATCTTGTTATTCGCATTGGTGCTCTTGAAGACTCCGGGCTTGTCGCAAAGCGGCTCTGTGATTTTCCGTCCCGCATATGTGCAAGCAAAGATTTCATTAACCAATACGGGGAACCATCAAGCCCCGATGGCCTTCGACAGCTGCCGTTCGTTCAATACACAAATAGCCCACTTGGAAACACTTTGAACTATAGAGCGACTAGCGGACAGGAAGGTTCAGTTAGTCTTGCCCCCGCTATTTATACGAACAGTCTCGCAATGTTGGTAGAGAGCACATTACAAGGCATTGGTTTTGCGAGGCTTCCAGCTTTTGCAGTGGAAAAACATATAGAGAGCGGGGCGTTAAACCGATTGCTTTGTGAATATGAGTGTTTGCCAGAACGGGCTATTTACGCAATTTATCCTGATAAAAGGTTTCTGCCGCTGAAAGTCAGAAAATTCATTGATTTGCTCTACGACCGTTTGAACTAGGTTATCGCAGTTTTTCAAACCAAACAGAGAACAACAACCCGCCCCTTTAGTCCCCTTTTGTGAAATCGGTGTTTGTCTTCCCCTACTGGGGGTGTCTTTCCCTTGAACATGGGACCCACGCGATCGACTTTGGTCACACGCCGGTCACACCTCAGTCACACGCAGTTTGACAAAACACCCTGAATCAGTAGAATCATTGGAAATCACATTGAGGTGATGACCTTATCTATAGCGTTGATTTTACTAATGAAATCTCTAGGAAAAATGGTAGCGGAGGAGGGACTCGAACCCCCGACACGCGGATTATGATTCCGCTGCTCTAACCAGCTGAGCTACTCCGCCACATGGCGTTGGTCAAATATCTTTGGTTTCGACCTTGCGTGGGGAGTTTTAATGCGATAGGCGTAGCTAGGTCAAGTGCTGTTATGTCAAACTTGTCACTTAATTACCGCTTTCATGGCGCGGGCATATGTCTCATCATTCGGGCCATAAGGGAAACCATCATGCTAGAAAGTTTCATCACTGCCTTTATCGTCTATTTCGTGGTTATAGATCCGATTGGCAATGCGCCCATTTTTCTGGCGGTAACCCAGCATCTTGACCGTACCGCCAAAACACGAACCGCGCTGGAATGTTCGCTAGTGGCCTTTGGCATCATGCTGTTTTTCGCGCTATGTGGTAGCTGGATACTTGTTTATCTCAGCATTTCGATCACCGCCTTTAAAATTGCTGGTGGCATCATTCTGTTGCTGGTGTCGCTAGATATGCTGTCGGCCAAACGGCAAAAGCGCAAAAAACAAGGCAGTGACAAAGCCACCGCTTCTACTGAAAATGTGGCTGTCTTTCCACTGGCAATTCCGCTTCTTGCGGGTCCTGCGGCGATCACATCGGTAATGGTGGTGTCTGCCGATTTGTCGGGCGATGCGGCGCAAAGCCTGATTGGCTATGGCGCACTGGGCGCTGTCATGGGGACAACAGCGGTGATATTGGTGCTAACCGGCCTTGCACAGAATTTCATCGATCCGCGTATCGCCTCGGTGTTTTCGCGAGTCACTGCCATTATTCTGGCGGCACTTTCGGTGCAATATATAATTGACGGTCTGCTTGAACTTGGGCTTATGGGTACCGCCAGATAGATTAGCCGCAATCGGCGTTCAGCCCCCGCATCTAACCACTGGAGTCAGCCTATTAAAGCGGCTATGCTAGCCCTGTTTTATTGAGGTAGCTATGCAACAGGATATTCTGATTATTGGCGTGTTATTTCCCGCCATTCCCCTGATGATGATCAATTTTGGCAACCGCTATTCGGTGCTCGCCACGCTGATCCGTCATCTGCATGACAATGTAATCCGTGATAACACGACGCCAGATGACGCCTCGCGCTTTTTGCGCCAGATCGCCAGCCTGCGTAAACGCCTGCAACTGATCGGTATTGTCCAGACCTGTGCGGCGACAGCATTTGTGGCGGCGCTTTCGGCAATGATTGCCATGTATCTGGATTATGTTTCCTTTGGTAACTGGTTGTTCTTTACCGGCATCGTGCTACTGATGGTCGCCATGTCGCTTTTCATGTTGGAAATTCAGATCGCCAACCGCGCTTTAGATGTGCATCTATCCGATCTTGAAGACCGCCAGGAATGGGAAGCCTTTCTTCATCCCCCGCGCAAATCACGGCGTAACAAATCCACGGCGAAACGCGTCAAACAGTCAGCCACCACGAAACCCGACGATGACAGCATACTTTAATAGGATTTAGCACCCGTTTTGGATCATATAGCGGCTATTTCAGCACCCGCAAGCGGCGCGGCAGAAATCCAACCACCACCAAGCAGATTTTCCGGATCAGCCGCATCATAGATTGCCGCCGCCTGCCCCACGGCAATGCCGAATTGCGGCGCATCCAGACGCACAACCGCGCATCCGTCTGCACCTGCCTCCAGCAAGGCTGGCATCGCTGGTGCCGTATTGCGCAACCGTGCCAGCACGGGATAGCCTGATGCGGGTGCGCCGCCACCAGCAACCCAACTGGTTTCGTTCAAATGCACTTCAAAACAGGCAAGCGCACTTTGTGGGCCAACAATGACACGATGCGTTGCTGCATCAATGCCTACTACATAAAGGGGGCCCTCCGCCTCGTCAGCATCCTTGCGCCCGCCAATACCCAGCCCGCGGCGCTGACCAATCGTATAATCAATCACACCTTTATGCTGGCCTAGAACCGTACCATCAAGATGCACAATTTCACCCGCTTCGACCGCACCTGGCCGCAAGCGCCGCACAACATCACCATAGCGGCCATTCGGTACAAAGCATATATCTTGGCTATCGGGCTTTTCGGACACCGCCAAGCCATATTTACGCGCCAGATCGCGGGTTTCATCCTTGGTCAGACCACCAAGTGGAAAGCGCAGATAATCCATTTGCTCGGCAGTTGTCGCAAACAGAAAATAGGATTGATCTTTAGACCCATCAACACCGCGCCGTAATACCGGACCATCGGGTGTTTCAAGCCGCTGGACATAGTGACCCGTGGCCAGACAATCGGCACCAAGTTCGCGTGCGGTTGTCAGCAGATCGGTAAATTTGACTGTCTGGTTACAGCGCACACAGGGAATAGGCGTTTCACCGCGCAAATAGCTATCGGCAAAATCTTCCATCACCTGATCGCGGAACTTGGATTCATAATCCAGTACATAATGCGGAATACCCAGCCGCGCCGAAACCGTCCGCGCATCATGAATATCAATGCCGGCACAACAGGCACCCTTGGCCTGAACCGCAACCCCATGATCATACAGCTGCAAGGTAATGCCAATGACTTCATAACCCTCATCATGCAACATCGCGGCAGTCACCGATGAATCAACACCACCCGACATCGCCACGACAACACGCGTATCACCGGGCGCTTTGGTAAAGCCAAGCGAGTTTTTAGCTGTTGAATGATCTGCTGGCACATCATTAGTCTGCACTGACGCAGTTGCGTCAGCGGCAATCAAATTTTTGCTAGCTGTTTCAGCTACAGACATTGAAATAATCCCTACATATCATCCGGAATTGTCAGGCGTAATCCATCAAGCTCAGCCGACATTTTCAGCTGGCAACCCAAACGTGACGTTTCGGTCAAACCAAAGGCAAGATCGAGCATGTCTTCTTCATCCTCGCTTGGCCCACCGGTTTTGGCGAACCAATCCGCATCAACAATCACATGGCAGGTTGCACAGGATAAACAGCCCCCACATGTGCCTTCAATGCCAAGATTGGCATCGCGGCCTGCTTCCATTATACTCACACCATCATTAACGCTGACATTATGTTCGGTGCCATCTGACTTTACAAAAATGATGTTTGGCATCGCCGTCACAACTCCTATTTCAACTGGTTATGTCGCCGGACTGCTATCTAGTGCCGACCTAAATTCTACCGCTTGTACAACTCAAGAAAGACATCTGCAAGCCTTTCAAAGTCAGTTTGCTTTGTTTGCCAACCGCCAGAAATACGCACAGCCTGACCTGCCAGATCACCAGCCTTCATCGCAGCCAGCACATGACTTGATTTGACCTTGCCTGAAGAACAGGCAGACCCGGCGCTGATGGCCACACCGGCAATATCAAGCGCCATAACCATTGTTTCGGCAGACTTGCCTGCAATAGCAAGACAACTGGTGTTGCCTAGGCGCAAAGCCTGGTGGCCAAAAACATGTGCGCCAGACACGGTCTTTCGCATCACATTTTCAAATTGATTCCGCCATTTTGACATGGCATCATAATGGGCAACATCGCCAAAAGCGGCTGTTGCAGCGGCACCAAAACCAGCAATACCGATAAAATTTTCTGTTCCTGACCGCCGCCCCTGCTCCTGACCACCGCCCCGTAGCAAACTGGTCAGCGCATTTCCTGGCTTTACCAGCAAAGCCCCCACACCCGTTGGCCCACCAATTTTGTGCGCTGACAGGCTGGCATAATCAAGATCCAGCGCGGCAAAGTTAAAATGATCCTTGCCCAGTAACTGCACCATATCGCTATGCACGGCGATATTATTTTCATGCGCTAGCGCGGCAAGTTCGGCCAATGGCTGAATAACACCGGTTTCATTATTTGCCGCCATAACTGACAGAATGGTTTTTGGCCTTTGTTCATCAGGTAATCCAGCCAATACATCACGCGCGTGATCCAAATCAATTATGCCATCGGGCGTCACATTGATGATACTGGCATTCAAGGCACTAGCGCGCACCGAATCATGCTCAATCGCCGACATAACAACATGATCAAAGCCTGCCAGAGCCAGATTATTGGACTCGGTACCACCGCTGGTAAACACCACATCCGCGGCTCTTGAACCCGCTAGCAAGGCAACTGATTCACGCGCCGCCTCAACGGTCAGACGCGCGCTACGGCCAAACGAATGCACCGATGACGGGTTCGCAGGCGCACCCATCGCCTTATGCATCGCCGCCGATGCTTCGGCACGAAGCGGCGCTGTAGCGTTGTTGTCAAAATAAAGCGGCGACGTTCCCATCAAACTTGGTTCCGGCTAAATGTTAAAAAAAGACAATTAAGATTTTCGGGAACGGCCACTTGGGCGGCTAGTTTTACCAGCCTTGTCATGAAGCTGGGTTGCCGACATACGGTCTTCCATATCATTTAGACGAGCACGCAAACTTTGCACCTCATCAACCAGAGCTGTGATGATGCGCTCGCGCGGGTCGGCATTGGCCATATCATGTACTGCATAGGGCTGAAAACTATCATCGACGGTTTTGCTTGCCTTTTTGCTGGTCATCTGACGCGCAGGAACACCGACAACGGTTGCCCCTTCTGGCACATCTTTGGTGACCACCGAATTACCGCCAACACGTGCGCAACGATTGACCGTGATATTTCCCAGAATCTGGGCACCCGAACCAACAATCACATCATCACCCAATGTCGGATGACGCTTGACCGATCGTTGGGATTCGGCATCGACAGCTGGCAAAACACCGCCAAGCGTGACACCCTGATACAATGTTACATTATTGCCGATTACAGCCGTTTCGCCGATCACGACGCCAGACCCATGATCGACAAAGAACCCGCATCCGATTGTCGCGCCTGGGTGAATTTCGATGCCGGTCAGCCAACGGGCAATCTGCATGATCCAGCGCGCAATAAACTTTAGCCCCATTTTCCACAAAGTGTTCGATAAACGATAGGCAACCATCACATGAAAACTTGGATACAGAATTACCGCAGCAAAACGATTGCTGGCCGCGGGGTCACGCGCCATTATTGCCTTTAGATCACGGTTCAGTTTTGCAAACATAATTGCATTTTCTTTCATCTGGTTAACGATCTGCACAAAGCTGACTTGGCGACCGCGCCTTATTAAGATATAAGCCGTTCATTAAATAGCACAAGTGGAGCAGAAAAAATATGCCTGAGGTCATCATTAACGGCCCTGAAGGTCGCCTTGAATGTCGCTACATGCCAGCCGAAGCAAACGATGCCCCAACGGCGCTGATTTTGCATCCTGAGCCAGATAAAGGCGGCACCATGAACAATCGGGTGACCTATGCGCTTTACAAATTGTTTCAGGCGCGCGGTTTTTCTGTCATGCGTTTCAATTTCCGTGGCGTTGGCCGAAGTCAGGGCATATATGACAATGGTGAAGGCGAATTATCCGATGCCGCGACCGCCATGGATTGGTTGCAGGCACAAAACCCGTCGTCACGTCAATGCTGGATAGCTGGCTTTTCATTTGGATCATGGATTGGCATGCAACTAATGATGCGCCGCCCCGAAATTCAGGGCTTTATTTCGGTGACACCACCTGCTGTTACGCATGACTTCTCGTTTTTGGCACCTTGTCCAGCATCGGGATTAATCATGCATGGCGAACTTGATGAACAAGTACCACCCGAAAGTGTCGAAAAACTTGTTGAACGTCTTTCGATTCAAAAAGGCGTCAATATCACTGTCGATGTTCTGCCAGGTGCAAACCACTACTTTACCGAGCATCTTGACCCGATGATCGAACGCGTTGAAGCTTATCTGAACGACTCGATTAACGAAGATGATTTCGACCCGCTTGCCTGATTGCAGACAAGCACTTTGTAACGCCGCTTACGGCTATATTTAAGTTGAATAACATGACCAATAGATCAGATCTTATCCGGCAATATACCGAACGTGGCTATATTCATCAGGCCACGAATATTGAGGCACTGGACGATGCGGCCAGTAACAAGGTTATACCTGCCTATATCGGCTTTGACTGCACGGCGGATAGCTTGCATGTCGGATCGCTGGTACAGATCATGATGTTGCGCATCCTGCAAAAAACTGGCCATAAGCCGATTGTACTTATGGGGGGTGGCACGACCAAAGTAGGCGACCCATCAGGCAAAGATACAGCGCGCCCATTACTCTCAGATCAGGACATCGAGGCAAACAAGAACGGTATCAAGACGGTATTTGAAAAATACCTTAAATTTGGTGATGGCCCAACCGACGCGATCATGGTTGATAATGCTGACTGGCTCGATACGCTTGGCTATATCCGTTTTTTACGCGACTTTGGCCCACATTTTTCCATCAACCGTATGATGAGCATGGATTCGGTCAAAATCCGGCTTGATCGCGAACAGCCACTTTCGTTTCTGGAATTCAATTACGCGATACTTCAGGCCTATGATTTTCTGGAGCTACGCCGCCGTTATGGCTGTTTGTTACAGATGGGCGGATCGGATCAGTGGGGCAATATTGTCACTGGCATTGACCTTACCCGCCGCGTTGATGCGCAGGAAGTTTTTGGCCTTACATCACCGCTTATCACCACAGCTTCAGGTGCCAAGATGGGCAAATCTGCCGATGGTGCTGTCTGGTTGAATGAAGATAAATTATCAGCATTTGATTTCTGGCAGTTCTGGCGTAACACCGAAGACGCCGATGTTGGCCGTTTTCTGGCCCTGTTTACCGAACTACCAATGGATGAAGTGAACCAGTTAGCCGCGCTTGAAGGTGCCGACATTAATGACGCCAAAATCGTGCTGGCAAATGAAGCGACAGCTTTATGTCATGGTTCGGACGCCGCCGCACATGCCATGCAGACAGCCCAGCAAACATTTGCTGGATCTGGCGTTTCCGATGGCTTGCCGCAATTCAGCCTTGCTGCCGATCAGGCCGATGGGCTGGACATGATCGAAGCGCTGAACATTGTTGGTTTTGCCACGTCAAATGGCGAAGCGCGACGCTTGATCCGTGGCGGTGGAGCGCGGGTCAATGACATTGCCGTGAATGACGAAAATATGCGTCTGACAATGGCTGATTTTATCGATGGCAAGGCCAAGATTTCAGCGGGCAAAAAACGTCATGCCATGCTGGTGGCTGGCTAGTTCGCTTCAGCGCCAAAAAGACGCTCGCTCTCGCGCTTCAGCCACTCTGGACTGAACAGATCACGCAACACACCTGGTGCCAATGACGCCGCATTGATCGATGTTTTTGGATCGTCAATATCGCCGACCATACTGAACTGTGTTGTGAAAATGCCTGTCTTATCAATGCCGGTCAGTACATTACCAAGCAACGGGACAGCCCCGATTAATTTGCTAAGCTGGCTGGCGGGAACCACATTTCCAGCAATATCCATGTGACGCGTGTCCTTATTAAAACGCCCAACAACGGCAACACTCACCGCACCACCGCTTGCTTCCATCCGCGAGATAGAAATATCTGCGCCGCGCTTTTCAAACCTAGCGACGCCACTGCTGAACGCGGTGCCTTCTCCTTCAACCAGACCAATGATTCCTGCTGGCCCTAAAAGCGAAAATATGCGGATTGCTCGTGGGGCTTCAACCACATTAAAATCGGAAATTTTGATATTGGTGTTGAACGACGAAAAATCTTTGCTGATGAAATTATTCTCCAGCCGGATTGTTCCAGAACGGATTGCATCGGTAACCCCAAGCCCGGATAGCATCCGTCCCGCATTTTTAGATGTCAGCACAAGAACAGCCTGATCGTTATTATTTCCATTAAAGTTAATTTGCGTTTCTGCGCCACCAATCAGGCCAGCACCCCGAAGCTGATCTCCGCGTGGACCAAAATCAACCGTCATCTGACCTTCGCTGACCAGTGGTTTGCCTCTGGCCAGCAACGTGCCAGAAAATACCGCCTGACCATTACCAGCATCATCGCGAGACCCTTGAATATGTCCGGATAATGCGTTTTGCGCATCGATAAAAATCGTGTCTGCCGTTACATCAAAAGTAACCGGCACCCCCCCGCCAATACCCTTGTTGCGGCGCAATGGCACGAGATCAATCGTGCGGGCGGCGGCACTGACATTCCAGCCGCCATTCTCGCTTGTTTCGATAATCAAATCGCGGATATCATTACCTGGCATTGTAAGCTTGTTGAAAAAGGCCGCTTGCACACTGCCATCTAAACCTAATGCCAATTGTCCCTTGGCCGCCAAGGTTCCCAGTGACAGATCAATATCCTGTATGGCTGTAACCACCCCGTTCCGCAGAATAAAGCTGGCACTCACAGTGCCGTCTTCAGCCGGAAATTTAGCCCAGTTCAGAATCGGCACATTGATCGACGCATCGGTCAGATTGGTCGATAGATTGATCTGGGCATTATTCCATCCGGTGGACGAGTTAAAACCAATCTTTGCACTGGCATTACCAGCAATATCCAACCCGGACATTTTTGTAAAAATATCTGTCAAAATTGGCGACGATTCAAATTGTCCTACAAAATTCACTTCGCGCGTCGCCGCATTAGTTTTAAAGGTAAAGCTGGTTGGCATGTCAAAAACGCTGGCATCACCGGTAATATCAACCTTGTTCTTTTCAAATGAGGCGATCATTGATGTCGCCTGTAGGTCAATTCCAAAAGGCAGGCCAGTGATGGTGGCATTGCGCGTGGTGGCATTGACCGCGGTCTCGGCATTGGCAAATTTAGCACCCTTGCGCAATGGAAAGCGCGTTGTAAGTGACAATTCGGTGGTGCCATTTACGGTCATTTTTTCAAGGTCGATTGCACCCACTTTCGAGCGCCCCGTACGTTTAAAAATATCAAGCGCTGTTACCAGCCCACCCTCTGCTTTCAGGGATAGGTCAACCGTTCTTTCCCCGGTGGTCAGAACCGGACCAATTGTCACCCGCCCGCTATCAAGTGTAAAATCTTCAAGCTGGCCCGAAGACGTGGTTATATTCAAGGCCGTGTTATCCAGAACAAGATCCGCATCAACACCGGTGATAAGCGGCATGTTTGATGCCCATCTTACGGTCGCATCCTTATAGGAACCAGTGCCTGACAAATCACGCAATACCGGCTTTTGGGTCTCTGGCGAAAGGGCACCTGCTATCGAGATGCGCGCATTTTCAAGATGCCCTGTCAAAAGATTATCATGCATCCAACGTCGTGTTTTCGCCAACGCCCATTGCGGCCATAACGCCTGAAAAAAGCGCGCATCCAGATTTTCAGCTTCCAGACTCATGCTAAAATCATTCGGCGTCCAGTCGGATGCGATAAACATATTACCACTCAGCTTGATAGCACCCGCCTCAGCAAGATCAGCCGTAAATGAATCAACCTTGAGATCACCTTCATGAAAAGCCATGTCTAGCGTGGCTTTATTAATCGAAACGGATTTCGCAAAATCCTCCAGCAATAATGAACCATTTTTAAGGTCAAGTGCCACATTGGCACCCAGAATTTCTCCACCAACACCGATATTGATATCCATGGTGCCATCGACTGTGCCAACAATGCGTCGAATCTGACCTGCAGATAAATTGGCGCGCACACTGTCAAACTTTGTTGTCATATCAAGCTTTGATAGTTTTAAGATCGACGTATCGCGGTTGAATGCCCCAATAAATTCAGCGCCAAGATTACTGACGATTCCTCCAGAAAATTGGCTTTGTAATTGCGCCTTGATCATCGGCGCAAGGTCATCTGGCCAATCATCAAAAACCGATTGTAACCGCACGCTGTTTGCATCAATTTTACCTGACAAAATTGGCGTGGGCGCGCTGAGCTTTTCAACCTCACCGGAAAAGGCAAAAGACCGATCATCATCAAGCAGAATCTGCGCCTTTGATACCGTCGCAACATCAATGTGACTAAGATAGTTAAAAGCAATTTCGGCAGATTTGAACGCGCCGCGCTGTCTACTGGCTGTTTGTGAAAGATAGCCATCAGCAACAATGACATCACCAAATACCGATGTGACAGTCGCATGACTCATCTGCACTTTTAAAAAACCAGACAAGGTTCCAAAATGGCTTTGCCTAATCATTGAAATATCAAGATACTCTGCAATATCTGCCAAATTAAGTTCATCAGCAGTTATATCGGTAATAAAATCTTCACCATTCGGCAAACCAGCAAATGTGATCGTCAATGTCCCCGCATCAACACCATCAATCAGTCTTTGCCCCCGAATGCCACCAATAATTTGGCCGGACTCTTCAAGCTGGGAATCTATATAAATACCGGTAAGCTGAATCGGCGCCAACGCACCTGTATCATCTGACACCGTCACAAGATCGGTTTCAATGCTGATATGTTTAAGGCCTTTGAAATTAAAGGTAGGTGTATTTTCTGCCACGGTGGCAGTAGCAAGATTCGCATCGCCGTCAGACGAGGCCCCAACTAAGGCGCTAAACAATGCGGTAGATTCAGATCCCGACCAGCCAGTAGCTGATTTGACAAGATGAATTTCCATGCCGCGCAAATTGAGTGCCAGCGGCATACCTGTCCACAGACTTTTGAAACCGAATTTGACCTCACCTTCAGGTACGATGACTGCACCATCGTCAAAGCTGAATGTTATATTTTCTGCCTTTACCGATATTGGCGTTGGTGAAATGGAAAATGCAAAGCGCGCCGAACCAACCTCGGCTGAAACAACAGGTGACACTTTGGACAGTTCATATTCCAGAAATTGACGCAAACCCCCTGCCTGAACGATGATATAACCAACGATACCGGCAATCAGAACAATAATAAGCAGTAATGTCGTGAATACGAGTTTCACCTTGTCTGCGCCTGATGTGTGGCCCACTAGAGACACCCGTCTTACTCCTGTTATTTTATCGCACTAGATTAAGTGTATGCTATCGACAAGATAGCATTGTCTTGCAGACACCACCATCATTCCTATTTAATAGATTAGAGTGCTAACATTAATCCGACCCAAGAAAAACCGGAGATTTCAATATGCTTGAAACTGGAATGGCTGTTCCCCAATTCGTCGTACCTACCGATAAAGATGATTTCAATGTCGCAGATCATCATGGCAAAAAAATGGTGGTGTTTTTCTTTCCACGGGCAGACACATCCGGATGCACAAAGGAATCAATTGCCTTTTCAGAATTGATGGATGATTTTGCCGCCACCAACTGTGTGGTGATTGGTATTTCCAAAGACACACCTGCCAAACAAGCCAAGTTTCGTGAAAAATACGGCCTGACCTGTTTGCTAGGCGCTGATCATGAAAGTGACGTTTGCGAGCAATTCGGCGTCTGGGTAGAAAAATCAATGTATGGCAAAAAATATATGGGCATTCAACGCGCCAGCTTTCTGATTGATGCCAGTGGCAATGTGGCCGAAGTCTGGCCTAAAGTAAAAGTTGATGGCCATGCCACCGCAGTCCTTGAGGCAGCGCGTGCCCTATAAAAGCATATATGAGTAAAAAATTGATATGAGCCACGCTACGCTGACTGATGGCATTGTTGACTGTATTGCCACCCAAGATGCTTCGGAAAAAGCGCGTAAAACGCGGGCATTGGTCGCTGAATGGCGTGGTGGCAACATCACCACTATTGGTGATTGCCCGCCGCCAGATCGTCCAGGACGCCCGCTCACGCCCGAATTACGCCGCCCGGGTGATGTGCCAAAGCGTCGCATCACTGGCGGCGTTGCTGGGCGTGTTGCGCTGATCCATGCGATCGCCCATATCGAACTGAATGCAATTGATTTGGCGCTTGATATGGCTTGTCGTTTTCTTGACCAGCGATTGCCACTCGATTTTTATCATGACTGGCTATCGGTTGCCGATGATGAAGCACGCCATTTTCTGATGCTGAATGACCGGCTGGCTTTACTTGATGCGCAATATGGTGATCTGCCTGCCCATGACGGATTATGGCAAGCGGCACAGAAAACCGCACATGATTTGCTGGGGCGTCTGGCGATTGCCCCATTGGTGCTGGAAGCGCGCGGACTTGATGTAACACCAACCATGATCAATAAACTTAATGACGTTGGCGATCATGAAAGTGCCACCGCACTGGGCATCATCATGTATGATGAAGTCGGGCATGTTCTGATTGGCAAACGCTGGTTTGACTATGTATGCGGCATGCACCGCCGCGATCCGGTCAGTAGCTGGCATATGCTGGTGAAACGCTATTTCAAAGGCCCGCTCAAGCCACCATTCAATATCGAAGCACGTGCGGCGGCACATTTTTCAGCGGCCTTTTACGGTCCACTTTCCTATCGCGATGATCTTGTATCATCATCACCGAAACGTTAGCGGCTAACCGTCGCTAGTTCGAAATACATTTGTGATTATCTATTGGCTCTGGCTAGTCGCGTTGCATGCCAACCCGTGCGGCAAGACTAGCCTCGATGAAACCATCAAGATCGCCATCAAGCACGCCCTGAGCATTGCCCTTTTCAACATTTGTGCGCAGATCCTTGACCATTTGATAAGGATGCAGAACATAAGACCGAATTTGATTACCCCATCCAATATCTGTTTTGCTGGCCGCCGCATCTGATGCAGCTTCTTCACGCTTTTGTAATTCCAGCTCATAAAGGCGCGCTTTCAACATATTAAAAGCTGTAGCGCGGTTGCGATGCTGTGACCGGTCATTCTGGCACTGCACAACAATATTGGTTGGCAAATGCGTGATACGGATTGCCGAGTCCGTTTTGTTCACATGCTGGCCACCAGCACCCGAGGCACGATAGGTATCAATTCGTAAATCCTTATCTTCGATCTCAATTTCAATATTTTCATCAACCACTGGATAAATCCATGCGCTGGCAAAACTAGTATGTCGTCGCGCTGAGCTATCAAAAGGCGAAATGCGAACAAGACGATGCACCCCGGACTCAGTTTTCAGCCATCCATAGGCATTTTCACCATCAATCCGCATAGTAACCGACTTGATACCAGCTTCCTCACCCGCGCTTTCTTCGATCATCTGCACCTTATAGCCACGCTGTTCACACCAGCGTCCATACATGCGCACCAACATCTGCGCCCAGTCCTGCGCTTCAGTACCACCAGCACCAGCATGTATTTCCAGAAAACAGTCATTCGCATCAGCTTCGCCAGATAACAGGCTTTCAAGCTGGCGTTTATCTGCTTCGACAACAAGCTTTGTCAGCGCCGCTTCGGCTTCGCCTACAACATCATCATCGCCTTCAGCAAGCCCCAGTTCGATCAAGCCAACACAATCGTCCATTTCGGACTGCATGTCTTTGATCAGATTAATCTGGCGCTCAAGTCGGTTCTTTTCACGCATGACATTCTGCGCCACGGTCTGGTCATTCCAGAAATCGGGCAAGGTTGTCTGCGCTTCAAGATCATTCAGGCGCACCACCGCTTCATCAAAATTGACGTGTTTGCGCAACAATTCCAGCGTTGATGAAATAACATCGATTTTGGCTTGGGTCTCGGCCTGCATCGTCTCTCTCTTCTGTAAACCTTGCACGTACCTAACGCGACAACGCCACGCTGACAAGTTTATATGATCTAGAATAGGTCCTGTGTCGCTAAGCCATTGTCCGGCCCGTTAGCCTTTGCACCACTTGGCGCATCAATTAACTGGCCACCTGGTCGCTGATCTGGTTTGAACACTTCCAGAATTGCCTTTTCATGTGTTGCCAGCACCCGCTCGCCTGTTTCGGCATGAACGGGAATAATCGATATTCCATTTGGACGCCGGAACGGAATCACTGGTTTGTCGGCAAGTGCCTTGACCATGAAATTACCAAATATAGGCACAGCCACTGTCGAACCTGTTTCGCGCTTGCCAAGTGGGCGTGGCGTGTCATAGCCAACAAACACGCCCACCACCATATCTGGCGCAAAGCCAATAAACCAGCCATTCGTATTGTCATTGGTTGTACCTGTCTTGCCTGCAAGCACTAGATCAATTCCTGACAACAAACGGCCTGTACCGCGCTGGATAACACCTTCAAGCATTGATACCATCTGGAATGCTGATGCTGGCGAGGTCAGTTGTTCGCGCGTGTCAGGCAAATCGGGGATAGCTTGATTATCCCATATTGCGCTTTCGCAGCCATCACATTGCCGTTCATCATGCCGATAAATGGTTTTGCCATGTCGATCCTGAATCCTGTCGATCAGACTTGGCGTGACCTGTTTGCCGCCATTGACCAGCATGCCATAGGCCGAAGTCAGCCGTATCAGATTGGTTTCTCCCGCACCAAGCGACATTGACAGTAGCGGGGGTAAATTATCATTAATGCCGAAACGGCGCGCATAATCCTGAATTTCAGGCATGCCCAGCTTCATCGCCAGACGCGCTGTCATTAGGTTGCGTGACTTTTCAATGCCAACACGCATGATCGATGGGCCATAAAACCGCTTTGTATAGTTTGCGGGTTTCCATTTCGGCTTGCCTTTCCCCTGATCAACAACCAGGGGCGCATCAAGAATGCGCGTTGTTGGCGCATAGCCATTATCCAATGCTGCCAGATAGACAAAAGGTTTAAAGGCAGACCCCGGCTGGCGCATCGCCTGTATAGCGCGATTAAACTCGGAGTCGGCATAATGATAGCCGCCACTCATCGCCAATAGACGTCCTGTATGCGGGTCCATCGCAATAATTGCGCCTTCAACCGCCGGACGCTGGCCAAGCGCATAGTGATACGGTTCTGGCTTAAAACCATTGCGGATCAGATCAGGCGTTTCGCTTGGCGGCTGGACAATGACAATATCGCCAGCCGAAAGCGCTTTACGCAGGTCTTTGAGCGGTTGCGGGCGCACCCCATCGGCATCGCGTGGCGGATAGGCCCAAAATGCCAATTTGAACGGAATTGTTGCCGCTTTGCCATTCACGTAAATCTGGGCTTCGCGGCGCGCTACATCGGTGACAAGGGCGGCATAATGATTTGGGCGCAGTTGCTTCTGATAGCGGGCTAGCGTTGTTGCGACATCTTCTCCAGCTTCAAGACGGCCAAGCGGACCACGCCAGCCTTGGCGACGATCAAGTGCTTCAAGGCCACGTTCCAAAGCTGTATCAGCAACTGCCTGCAAATGCGGATCGAGTGTCGTGCGGATCGATAACCCCCCGCCATATAGCGCATCTTCGCCATAATTTTTCATAATCTGGCGGCGCACTGACTCGGTGAAATAAGGGGCATCAGCACCATCAGCACCAGTGTCCGGCACAATCACCAGCGGTTTGCTTTTAGCTTGTTCAGCCTGTTCAACCGAAATATAGCCATTTTCCTGCATCTGGTTCAGTACCCAGTTACGGCGATTAACCGCCGCTTTGGTTTTGCGGATCGGATGATAATTGCTGGGGGCTTTTGGCAAAGCCGCAAGATAGGCCATTTCCTCAAGGTCAAGCTGGTTCAATGCCTTGTCAAAATAGTTTAGCGCCGCCGCCGCCACGCCATAGCTACCCATGCCAAGATAGATTTCATTGAGATAGAGCGCCAGAATCTGATCTTTGCTAAAGGCGCGCTCCATACGTAAGGACAGGATCGCTTCCTTGATTTTGCGATCGATCGACACTTCGTTAGTCAACAGAAAATTCTTCGTAACCTGCTGGGTAATTGTCGAGGCACCAATCAGGCGTTTTCCCCGCCCGTAATTGACAACATTCGTCGCCACTGCCCGCGTCAGCGCTTTCACATCAAGGCCAAAATGGCTGTAAAAAGCCTTATCTTCGGCAGAAATAAACGCATGAATTAATTGTGGTGGAATCGCATCAATCGGCACAAAAAGCCGCTTTTCATTGGCATATTCGGCCAAAAGCGCACCATTGCCTGCGTGAATACGGGTTAACACTGGCGGTTCATATTTTGCCAGCTGGCGATAGTCAGGCAGGCCTTTTCCATAGGTCCAGAAAACCCATAGCACAGCTGAAACGCAAATCACCATAGCGATGATAACCAGCGATATAAGAATTGAAAATGCCTTTACCATAGCGCCTAAGATAGGCCATGAATTTGGCGATGATATGGCATGTTTTACCGGCGCAGACGCATAATCACCCCCTGCATCATATGCAGAAGCATCATCATTATCATTTTGCGAATCAACAGACACGGAACGGGCCACAATTTTCTTGAGATTTAAACACTGAATTTGCCACAACTGCCCCGATCATGAGAGATG
>Ga0233432_10001989_pt1 | contig 19302 bp, 21 predicted proteins | sample SI_122_August201_6_FD_179870 | JGI IMG/M metagenome (GOLD analysis project Ga0233432, IMG submission 179870) | Seawater microbial communities from Saanich Inlet, British Columbia, Canada - SI_122_August2016_10_MG | ecosystem: Environmental > Aquatic > Marine > Inlet | place: Canada: British... | reverse complement strand
GAGCTATTGCGAGTATGCGCCGAACAACACGACAATCTCTGGTTCGTTTGGCGATAAAACGCAACTCTCGCGCAGAAATATCCGTTCGCGTAATGGCTATAGCTCGTCACATCTATTCCTCCATGATAAGTGCACACACAGATTCAGATTTCTGCGGAATTGGAAACCATAAAGTGAGTCAGCTTTTCGGGCTAGTGGTATGAGATCAGTCTTAGCGGCTCTTAAATAATTTTCCCAAGAAAATACAATAGGCACATTTGTGATAAAAACTCGCGCGAAAAAAGGAAGAATGGCTGGTGGAGCAGTGTCTTTTAAAATTGAAACTCTGATCCAACTCGTAGAGGGATGTAACACCAGATTTGTCAGTCCAATAGCAGTCTCTAACTTTGCCAAAAAAGGAACTCGAAGGATATCCTGAGAAGTTGTCTGTCTACTTAAAAAATGCATTTCTTTCTGGGGCTCATGCTTTGGCTAAGGGCTGACTGTTCTATAACGTCCTTCCGTATATTGAGTGCAGACTATTAATAAAGATTGGTTGCACCCTAAAGCAAAATTACAGACGCTCGTTGCCCCTCTTGATTTTGACTCTCAAAACAGACGGTTAATTTTAATCAGCTTGAAGCGTCCTCAGCAATTATGACGAAGGAATGTGCGTGGATTTACTCTACTTTATTCTCAGAAACATATTCTTCTGTGTCAAATTTTTACAGCAACCTTCTTTAGGCGATTTCTGCATTTTCGATTACCTATACTTTTCATTTCTTTAAAATTCCAATCCTAATCAGACGCTGTATTGTCTTCATCAGGCACAGCATAGCATAACGTCGTTTATACGGTGTGCTACTCAGTGCGCTATGCGTGAAGCCGTCAAGCCTATTTTGATAAATTACTTCGCCAACACGAAGAGCAATAGCCCTTCACTTCTTACCGAACGGTAATCTGGCCCACAAAGCCACTGTGCTCCAACGCCGGAATTGAAAATTTGAATTTACCCGTCTTAATTGGCACAAAAAACAGATCAATCGATCCTTTGTCATCAAACTCCAGTCCGTAGATGCCCGTTGGCTTAATCTCGAGATCATTGATCACAATTTGATCGAACCAGATACTATTAAAAAAATTAGGCGCTGAAAAAAAATACTCGTCTTTTCCATCACTTGTAATTCGAAGCCGATAAAACGTGCCTGTTTCAAGATCTATCTCTGATACAGAAAACCCCTCAGCACCATCAATCCTGATTTCTTCAAGACGCTCAGCCCGTTTCGTTATTTGCCCTGCCGCATTGACGTTATTAAACTTGCCAAGTCCAAAAAAACCATACAAGCTTATGATTATGAGCAACGATCTTAGCACCCAGCAGCCCCCCAAAATACCCGCTCTTTCAATAGAGAAGCTTAGTTACCGATACGGATCAAAGTCAATACTGAAGAACGTCGACTTAGAGATCCCCATGGGTCAGTTTACTGTCGTGCTTGGCGTCAACGGTGCAGGCAAAACCACACTTTTTTCACTTGTGTCCACGTTGTTGAAAATGCAGGAAGGTGAGATCAGAATATGTGGCCATTCAATCTCGTCGGCACGCACGTCAGCGCTTGGTCATATCGGATTGGTGTTTCAACACACAACGCTTGATATGGACCTGACAGTTGGTCAAAACTTGATATATTTCGCAGGCTTGCAGGGACTGGGCGCTCAAGATACTGAGGCTCGTATCAATGAGGTCGTGCAACTTTTAGAGCTGCAAAACAAGTTGTCAGAAAAGGTTAAACGGCTGAGTGGTGGCCAGCGTCGCCGCATTGAAATTGCCCGTGCATTGATTGGTCAACCGCAGCTTTTGATTATGGATGAGGCAACATCAAATCTTGACGTAAATGCAAAGAGAATTTTATCTGGCACGATGCGAAAGCTGACGCTCACGGCTCAGACTGCAATATTGTGGTCAACACATCAAGTCGAAGAAATCGAGGAAGAGGATCGCGTTATCATTCTGTATGAAGGCGAAGTGTATGATGATGATACAGCCGTGCGGTTGTGCGAAAAATATGGCAAGTCGCTTGAATTAGTGCTGCTAGATTTATCGCGCGCACGATCAAGGGAGCTTTTTGAGTGATCCATCACATGTTCGATAAGTCAGACCAATGATCGGGGTCCGCCATTCAGCAATTGTCTTCAAAGCAATCTGCCTCAGAGAGTTTCTGAAATTTTCGCAGCAGCACGCGCGTCTGCTGTCTGCCTTGGTGCGCCCGCTTGTCTGGCTGGTTATCTTTGCCGCTGGTTTTCGTTCAATTCTTGGCGTGTCCATCGTACCACCCTACCAGACATATATCAGCTATGATGTATACGTTGTTCCAGGCCTCTGTGCGATGGTATTGATGTTTTTCGGGATGCAGACGTCGCTGTCGATGGTCTATGATCGCGAAATGGGAACAATGCGCCTCTTGATGACAGCGCCTTTCCCACGGTCTTTGTTGTTACTATTCCACCTCATCAGCACTGGCCTAATCGGTGTTTTGCAGGTGTATGCATTTTTGCTGATTGCAAGGCTCATGGGGATTGAATTTGCCCCCTTAAACTTGCTTTTCGTGGCGCCAGTGCTCTTTTTGTCGGCCCTTATGTTTGGCGCGCTTGGATTTCTGTTATCCCTGAAAATCCGCCAGCTCGAAAATTTTGCCGGAGTGATGAATTTTATTATTTTTCCAAGCTTCTTCATGTCGTCTGCGTTGTACCCGCTGTGGAGAATAAGAGAGAGCAGCCCACTTCTAGCCGACATCAGCTTTTGGAACCCGTTCAACCACGCAGTTGAGGCCATTCGTTACCAACTGTACGGCGAGTTTAACGCCCAGTCGTTTGCTTATCTACTGGCCGTGACCTGCGCCAGCCTACTTTCGGTGATGTTTTCTTATACAAGCCACGATGTGATGAAAACGCACTAATTGAACTGACACCCCGTTTGATGCACATCGATCCCCAGCGTATCTTCATAGAAATGCTGGTGTAAAAATTTAACACCGGGCAGCTTTTCAATAACAGCGTCGTGGGTCGCAATCAGCATCGGCTGTCGCAACTGATGGTTCCATTGGCGAAGACTACCACGGCTGCCTTTATATAGATCTACGGCAAGCTCTTGATCCAACAGCGCTTGCAACAGATTTACCTCACTGCCAACAGAAGCGGCGGGCACACTTGTTGCGATCAACTTGATCGCCGCCCATGCAGCCCAGTCAACATCGTTCATCTGGCGTGTTTTATGGTCACTGATGCCTGCTTTTTTCGCACGTCGGTCAAACCTCTGGTTCAGCTGTGGCGCACCAAATCTTTCCCACGACCAATGCCAAGCCCGCGCAACCAGCCCCGATCCCCCAATAACAGGGCGCGGCAGAAAAGTGTTATAAGGCACATAACGGCTGTATTCCCCCACATCATCAGCAATGACAACCACATCATATTCGATACCCCCTGTCAGCAATTTCAGATTATTCATGTCGCGGTCACGCGGATTGTTTGATAGCGAAAATGTGCGCCTATCCACAACTTCAACCTGAAATTTTTGAAAAGAGGCCTCAAGTGCGGCCGCATCGGCAATATCATTATTGTGGCGTCCCACTAAAAGAAGCGCCCGCCGCCAGTTACGCAACGCTAAAAACTGCGCTACCGTGTCGGCATACATGCGACGGGATGGAAGGATGTGAAACGTGTTCCCCTGACAGGCAGTCTCGCGCAGGTTCATCGCTTTACTACGGATATTAAACAGCGCAATGTCTTGGCCTGCAAGACCCACAATCACACGATGCATATCCGCCTCTGGCAAATCAAGCAAAACCGCAGCACCAGCAGGCACAGCAGCCATAACTTTGGCAATGCCATCTGCTGCATCCATTGCAGTGATCTCAGAAAACGCAAAAATGGCTTCTTTAGCACGTAATTTTATCTTATTTTCCTGCAAACCAATGGTGATGCCACGCAACGCAGGATAGCGTTGCTTAAGCGCCAAACCGGTATAGGCCCGTTGCTCTTGCCACTCAGGATCTATATTGAGATGCAGCCAGAAAACTGGGATTTCCAGCTTTTGCTCTGCCGCAGCCAAGACCGGATCAGCCGACCGCAAAAACAGCCCTATCAGCCCCAAAACACACAGCTTAAGAAGCAGTACATACCGCATTTCACTCAAAAACCAAAATGCCATAGGGCACCGACCCGACCTTTACAGATTTGACAGCTCTGCGGCGTTCTAGATCAATGATCGAAATGTCATCTGACAGGCCGTTAGCCACATAAAGCCGAGTTTCATCACTGTTAAGCGCTAAACCCCAAGCCCTTTTGCCGACGAGAATATAATCCAGCACCTCCCGGGTTGCGGTATCAAACAGGCCAACATGGTTCGCCCTTCCAAGCGCCACAAACCCCAATGTCCCAGATTTGTTTAACAAAATATCAACCGGTGTTACATGTTCTTTACGAAACCCAGGCGGCAGAAAAGTTAAGGATTCTGTAACTTTCATCCGGCTCAGGTCGATGATATTCACCACGCTGGCAAGTTCGGCAGACACATATAAAAACCGCTGATCCGGAGACAGAGCGAAGCGCCGCGGCCGCGCATCGACCGGAATATCAAGCATGACTTCGTCATTTTCCAGATCGATGACGTGAACAAGATCTGCCACTTCTGAGGCAACAAACGCATAGCGCCCATCTTTGGTGATCTGCACCCCCTCGGGCTCTTCGCCAGTTTCGTATTCAGACAAGAACTCTCCTGTGGTCCAGTTCCAAACCGTCGCGGTTGCATCCTCTTCGTTCGAAACAATCAGGCGGTCCCCATCCGGATGTAGATCAAAGGTTTCGGGCGCAAAGACATTGGTTATCCTACCAGATACCGCAAGCGTCTCACTGTCATAGATCAATACAAGATTGTCATCGGCGCAGCCTACAAAAAAGTTACTCTTATCTTGGCTGAAATGCATGCCACGCGGTCTGCCACATGTGCTTATCTCTTGGATGAAATCACCATCAAGTGACAGGACGGTCAGCGTATTGCCCCGCTCATTGGACACAACAAGTTTTCCATTTGCCAAGGCCGGGCTGGCCAAGTTTAAAAAACTGGCCAAAGTCAAAAAAATAGCTGCCGCCGCGACTTCTTTAATCATCATAGCGTCCTTTGGGTATTTTAACGTCGTGCTTTAAAGCTGCCTCAGTCTGATGCAAGTCGATGTCTTATAAAACGATGCTTAGGATCCGCTTACCCCGAACAATATGGCGATCTGTAACGTTGTCTAGCCCTTTATAAGGTCAATCCGGCAAAATCCGTATACCAAGAAAGTGGCAGGTGCTGGGATGGCTTTGTGAATTACTCTCGCCCTCTAGGCCGAGAGCCAACATTATTCACGTACACGCCCTAATGCTCATACCTGATTTGGTTCAAACCACATTTTGGATACCGTCAATCTTAGCCCATGACCGCTGCGGTTAATTTGCGTAATCAGCAGCCACTTTACCTGAGGCATCCCGAACATCAGGATTAGCGCCCAACGATAGCAAAGCGGCGGCAGCGTCCATATTGTCCAGCTGATAGGCATACATCAAAGCCGTCATGCCACGGTCATCCTGTGTGTTTAAATTAGCCTTATTTTCGCCTAAGATCATAATTGTTTTCACCCCTTCCACTGCGGGCGTATCAGCCGTATGGCCAGCCGCCCACATAACGGCCGTTAATCCAGATTTATATTTCTCATTGGGATCCACTCCCTCAGATAGTAACGTTTTTACGACCCCAGAAAAGCCTTTCGCAGCGGCATAAATGATCGGCGACTTTCCAGTGCCATCCAGCGTTTTTGGATCAGCACCTGCGTCTAAAAGATACTTGATTAATCTGGTGTTACCATCAAAGCAGGCCGCTGAAAGCGGTGTAATGTTATCCAAAGATAAAATGTTCGGGTCGGCACCCTGCTGCAAAAGGTATTTTACCACTTTCGTACGATTGCTGCGCACGGCCAAAAGCAATGCCGTATTACCACGAAGGCTTCGATGATTGATATTTCCTCCAACGCTTTCCAGATATTTCACAATATCGACGTGACCGGCCTCAGCAGCTTTCATTAAGGGCGTCGAGGCACTGCGGTCACGGGCATCAACCGCAGCGTTCATGGTCACCAATTCCTTGACCAACGCACCGCAACTTTTTTGGCTGGCTTCAAAAAGCAATAGATTAATCTCACGACCCAGAGGGGTTGGGCCAAAGCCAGTAAGCTTACCGCGCACACTTCGACACACAAGCGGGTTCTTATCTTGCAAGATCAAGTTTTCAGAAAAAACAGAATTAGGCGTCGTCATCCACGCCAAAAACCCAGCATACATTGCTACGATCAATGCTTTTTGATTATCTGACACGCTCACTCCATCAAAGTTGATTTAAATCATCTCCAAGCATACCGTATCGGCGCACGTTTTCGGTTTCAACTCAATACAACAAAAGATTCGAAAGATGTTTCTACACATGACTTTGTGCATGTCAGCAACTTGGCGACACTGAGCCCAGGATAAGGTCACTCGATATAAGCAGCGTTGTCGCGGCGAGCAGGATAGCTTGCAGGAAACACTAATTAGAACAAGCACGTTAAGGGTGTGGTGAAAAGTATCCAACTAGCAGGGCGTATTAAATCCAGAAGGGGCGCCTGCAAGGACACCACTCTATATCAATTATGCACCTAATCCAGTTTCAGACATTTATACGCCAGCTCTTCAACTTGCCCATTTAAAACAAAACGACACGCGACGTTCAGATCGTGGAAGGAAAACCATCAACTAAAGCTGGTGGGATCAACCAAAGAAGGTGGACTGTCTTAATCTTTGTTCCCTTGGGAACAGTACTTCTTACTACAGACACTGATGAACGATCAGTGATGTTTTTGCGCAGCACCCCCAAGGATAGAGCTAATGTATCTTTTGTTGCGGGGTGCTATTTTAGTTTGGTATCCAAGGGTTTCTTTTGCCTAGACATGGATGATGTCTTGCGCCACAAATGTACAGATCTTCAAGATCTGTTCATTGGGCCAAGCGAGTAAACACGCTGGGTTGCCGTGGGCCCTTCGTGCTGATGCAAAATAGAACCCAAGGTGCAAGAACCGTGTGACATGAGTTTTTCCAGAATATTTGCCCGCCTTGTTGCCAGTGTGGGGGCCGCGATGATTTTGATGCGCCGATGGGGGGCGACACCCCATCAGCCGGCAGTGGGAACAGAGCCCTCTGTACCAGACGCTGTGCCCCAAGGCATTCCTACGTTGAAAATGCCAACAGCCAAAGGCTGGGCACTTGGCCAGACGCCTATTGCTGCTGCGGGACTTAAAGTGAATGCCTTTGCCGCAGGGCTCAGTCATCCACGCTGGATCCATGTATTGCCAAATGGCGATGTGCTGGCCGCCGAGGCGCTCTCGACCCCCGGTGGTATTCGCACAGCGTTTGATTATGCTATATATTCAACGATGAAGCGCGCAGCAGCGGTAGGTGACAGTCCGAACAGGATTACCCTTTTGCGCGATTTGGATGGCGACGGAGTGGCTGAAGTGCGCCATGTCTTTAAAGAGGGCTTGAACCAGCCCTTTGGCATGGCGATGCAAGACAACACATTTTATATTGGCAACACAGATGGGCTTTACCAATTGCCCTATATTGACAAGGCTGACGCGGTGTCTGGTGCGCCAGAGAAACTTGCGCCATTCAAGCCGGGCGGGCATTGGACCCGCTCCATCCTAGCGTCGCCTGATGGCAAAAAGCTCTACATTGGCGTTGGATCGGATACGAATATTGCCGATAACGGAATGGAGGCCGAGGAGGGTCGTGCGGCAATTTGGGAATATGATCTTGCCAGTGGCAAAGCGCGTATTTTCGCCAGCGGTCTTCGCAACCCGGTTGGTCTGGCATGGGAGCCAACGACTGGCAGCCTTTGGACTGTTGTCAATGAACGCGATGGTCTGGGTGATGAAACCCCGCCTGATTATCTGACTGAAGTCGTTGAAGATGGATTTTATGGCTGGCCGTTCTGTTACTGGGGACAAACGGTCGATGATCGCGTTCCGCAAGACTCCGAGATGGTCGCCAAAGCCCGCCGCCCTGATTATGCGCTGGGTGGGCATACAGCTTCGCTTGGGCTGTGCTGGATGCCTGATCGCACCCTTCCAGGCTATGGCGACGGGATGGTGATCGGACAGCATGGATCGTGGAACCGCAGCAATCTTTCAGGGTACCGGATGATTCATGTACCCTTTAAAGACGGCAAACCCTGTGGACCACCAAAAGATATCCTGAGCGGGTTTTTATCCACCGATGAAAAGGTATCTTATGGTCGGCCTGTGGGTGTGGCAATTGGGCCTGATGGGTCACTTTTGATGGCGGATGATGTTGGTGACGTCATTTGGCGCGTCACTGCCGCTTAATCTGCTTGTATTATGGGATGGGAACGGCCGCAGGCCGTTTATTGATCTTTATGTGCAGAATTTGGGTGGCATAAAGCCCACTTTTCGGTAACGTAACCATACGCAGTACTTATCACGTTAGTATGTATTGCAGAATTACTGATTTTCTTGGGGGATAAATGGGTAAAGTCTTTGTAGCAACCTGCCTTATTTTTGGACTGAGTACACAATTTGTGTATTCCTTAGATACTGCTAAATTAGAGAGATTTAAACAATCAAGAAGCTGTGAGTATTGTGACCTAACGGGCGCGGTATTTGACCGTATGAACCTGCAAGGAGCGAACTTGCAAAACGCTAAACTTGAGGGCGCTTCGTTTGAAAACGTTGATATGACACCTCGGCAAATGGAAAAAACAATCCATTTTACCAATTTAGAGAATGGCAACTTTCGCTCAGTGAATTTTACAGGGGCACAGTTGGCAAGCGCGACGTTGATCGGGGGCTATTTTAGGGATGCCAATTTTACAGCAGCAAACCTTGAAAATGCTGATATGAGTGACGGAAATTTTAAAAAGGCGGTTTTCATTGGATCTAACCTGTTTGGGGCACGCCTTGAGGGCGCCAAATTGGATGGGGCGTTATTTTGCAATACTATTATGATTGATGGAACAATCAATGACGCCAATTGTTAGAACGAAGTGTATTCACTTAATGAAATTTAGTCAGGGGCTCGATAATGTTTAAAAAGATTTTCGACAATTTCAAATGCCTGTTGGTGGGATACGTGATCTTTGTGGGGGCGGTTTCAGCATCTTACGCCGCTGATTTGCCCAAACTCAAGATTGCTGTGCTTGGCTTTGGAACAGTGCTGTGGGAGTTGGACACGATCAAGCATTACGGTTTGGATACCGCAAACGGATTTGACCTGCAGATCACTAAAATGGCGAGTAGTACTGCAGGTCGTGTTGCATTTCAGGCCAACGAGGCTGACGCGATTGTCGCGGATTGGCTTTGGGTTGGAATTCAGAGAAATAAAGGTAAAGACTATGTTTTTGCGCCATATTCATTAGCTGTGGGGGAACTGCTTGTCGCAAGTGACAGCGACATCAAGTCCTTGCAGGATCTGAAAGGCAAGAGCATTGGCATTGCCGGCGGTCCGTTGGACAAAAGTTGGCTTATTTTTCAGTCATATGCGGCTGCCAAACTGGGGTTTAATTTGAAATCCGAGACAGAACAAGTATTTGGCGCACCCCCCTTGATGTTCAAAAAAGCCCTGAGTGGCGAATTGGATGCTGTCATAAACTATTGGCATTTTACAGCAAAAATGAAATCTCGTGGTATGCGCACTGTTCTCAGTGTGGCAGATACCAGCTCAGCGCTTGGACTCGACAGCACAACACCCCTGCTTGGGTATGTGTTCAATCGCGCCCTACCCAATAGTGCCTCTCTGATGCCGAATATGGTTAAGGCGTCACAAGAAGCCAAGAAAATATTATTGCAACAACAAAACGCTTGGGACCGGCTTCGGCCCCTGATGAAGGCCAAAACTGATAGTGATTTCGAATTTTTGGTTAACGGGTTTCGCGCTGGTGTGCCAACAAAGCCAGTCAATCTTGCCTCAGTGCAGGAGATGCTTAATATCATGAGCAAATCTGGCGGTGACCAGCTTGTTGGTGATTTGACGACCCTGCCGGATGATTTATTTTATGCCGCTGACGTCAACTAACCGTAGGCTTCTTAGCCTGATATCTCTTCTAATGCTTGTTTTGGCTTGGTGGGGGGCATCATTTCTGGTCGCTGACTACGAGCTTTTACCACCACCTTCATTATTGGGGCATAATCTGTATCACGAAATGCTGTCTGGAGAGCTTTGGCGTCATTTGTCTATGACCCTTTATAGGGTGGCATGGGCTTTTGGTTTGGCCATGATTTTCGGGGTTGTTCTGGGTTTTATGATGGGGCGCTGGGTGGCTGTCGACGCCGTGCTTAACGTCTGGATGGTGGTGCTGTTAAATCTGCCTGCGCTGCTTTTGATTGTTCTGTGCTATATCTGGATTGGTTTGAACGAAACAGCGGCCATAATAGCGGTCATTCTCAATAAGGTGCCGTTGGTTGCCAATATGGTTCGGCAGGGTGCGCGTGAATTAAGTCCGAAACTGGCAGATTTAAGTAGCGCCTATAACCTGTCTGTTTGCCAAAGAGCACGGTATATTATCGCACCACAAATGTTTCCTTATGTTATCTCTGCGGCGCGTTCCGGGTTGGCCATTATTTGGAAAATTGTTCTTGTGGTTGAGTTTCTGGGCCGCTCCAACGGAATTGGTTTTCAAATACATCTATATTTCCAACTCTTTGATGTCGCGATGGTGATGAGCTATGCCATGTCCTTTATTGTGGTGATGATTGCGATTGAATACGGCGTTATGCGGCGTCTCGAGGTCCGGGCGGACCGATGGAAAACCCCATGATTTCACTTCAGATCAATGAAAAAAGCTTTGCTGATCAGATTATCTTTAAAGCGTTTGCATTTAGTTTGAAGCGTGGTCAGCGTATTGGCTTAATGGGGCCTTCGGGTGTGGGGAAAACCACCTTGATGCGGATAATAGCCGGGTTGGATAAAAATTTTGATGGCACCAGACATATTGATGGCCGGCTCGCCATGATGTTTCAAGAACCAACACTTATTCCTTGGCTGAGCGTCAGGGACAATCTGTCAATCACGGCAAGGGCAAATGAAGCTGCTATTCAAGCGGCACTTTGTACTGTCGGCTTGGCCGATAAGATCGAAGCTTTTCCCGACACTCTTTCACTTGGGCAGCAACGGCGCATTGCTCTGGTGCGGGCCTGGCTTTATCCACATGATTGCTTGCTTCTTGACGAGCCATTTGCGTCATTAGATCACGATAACCAAGCGGTTGTTAGGGAACATTTACAGCTGATCTTGCAAGATCCATCCGTTGCGGCAGTTATCGTCAGCCATAATCAATACGAATTAGAAGGTCTCGTCGATGAGATCGTTGATCTTGAATATGTGTAATAAAGCGCGGATTCAACTCGCCAGTGCAACTTTACCCACGGTATGATGCGTGAGGCAGCGATGCCCAAGTGCTTCTCACCGTCAAAAGTAAAGGAACACGAATGCGAGCCTATCACCGCCTCACTGAGGGTTAGCGCAACCAAGTTTATGCCTTGAAGAAGGCCGGTTTGACTCAACACGCGTTGGCGGACCAAATCGGTGTCCACAAATCGACGATTTGCCGGGAGCTTAAGCGCAACAAAGGTTTGCGCGGATATCGACCAAAGCAAGCGCATCGCCTGGCTTGTGCACGGCAGTCACAAATTCCCCGCATCCGTATTCTGGATACGATTTGGACTGGGATTGAAAAGGCGATCCGCGAGGACTGGAGCCCAGAGCAGATCAGTGGTCACCTGAAAGATAATGATCAGCCAAGCGTCAACCTCGAGTGGATTTACCACTATATTTTGCTGATAAGCGCAACGGTGGCGACCTTCACACCCAACTGAGATGTCAAAAGCAACGGCGCAAGCGCTATGGCAGCATCCAGCGGCGTGGCCAGATCAAGAATAGAGTATCCATTGATAAACGCCCTGAAGTAGTCGACCTGCGCAATCGTGTTGGGGATTGGGAATCAGATACTGTAATCGGCAAACAAGGGCACTCAGTCCTTGTGACACTTGTTGAGCGGAAGACACGATTTACCGTTGCCATCAAGGCTGCCAATAAAACAGTAAATGCTGTCATGGATTCAATTTGTGAGAACCTGAAACCCTATCACGATCGCGTTCTCACCTTGACCTACGACAACGTCCTAAACGCGGAATGATTGGCTGATCTGGCGTCAGGTTATTGTCGCATCGAGGTGCCTCCACACCTTTGAAGTATGTCTCAGTTTGGCGTTTTGGCCAACGAACAGTCTCTTCCATAACAAACACAGAGTACGCTTTTGCGGCTCTCACCGTCCTTACGAGGAGATCTTCGGTCGTTGAGCAGAAGGCCTAAACATTATCTATCAGGTCAGATGTCTGCTTCCACGGCACTTACAGAGAACGGTCCTACTGCTGCTGATCACCCCTCAAAGAAGGGGCGATATGGCTCACCGTTTTTTGTGATCCGGTGAACGGTACGAGCCGTTTTTGCGGCGATTGCTGTATACGCCTTGCGGCGCAAATGGGTGTTGTGAAGGTTCTTGGCTATATAGCGCTCGAACTTGTCGCGGAAGCTGTTCGTCTTTTGGAGAATGGCGACTTGTCCGGCCATCCAAAGGGTTCGCCGCAAGCGCGCGTTGCCATATTTTGAGAGCTTGGTCCGACCACGGAATGTACCTGACTGGATGGTCGCAAGGTCCATGCCGCAAAACTTCAAAAACTGGCGGTGATGATTGAAACGGCGCAAGTCCCCGGCTTCGGCAAGAATGCTCAAGGCATTGATTGGGCCGATCCCTGGGACAAATGTCAGCAGCTGGTAGTCCGGTAGATCTTTGAGAAGTTCCACGGCACGGCGTTCAATTTGATTACGCTGTGCGATTAGCCCACGGCCTTCGCCAAGAACCAAACGGAACATACCAACGGCGTCTGAATCTGGGCTGACAGGCAAGCCCACAGGTGTTTTAGCAGTCTCGTCGATATCTATAAGTAAACGTTCTTTTGCGACTTTGCGGCCTACGACGTCCCAAGCTTCAGCGATGAATGCATCCCTATCTATTGCCGAGATCAAGCGGGGCGACGGATAGTGTTCCAAAAAGGCAAAGAACCAATCTCCGCGTAAATTGCGGTGAAAGCGATCCGCCTCAGGAAAATACAACGGCAGATAATGCGTCAACACCCGGTGCCATAGCTCGGTCTTCGACTTGGACACGATGTCATGGGTTTTGGACAGCTCTTGGATATCATTAGTCCCGCACTGCAGTGGGTCGTGATAGAATTGGGTGTTCCCGATCTGCATTATGTGCAGGATAACTTGGACATCTTAGGGATCGATCTTATCCCAACTGTTATGAAGAGCTTCCCGAGTACGCGCCAATGCCACTGACGACACCAGCTTCACCTCAAAGCCTGCGGTTGCCAGATGATAAGCCAAGGTACGGTGGAAATTATCAGTAGCTTCGAACGCCACTCGGACGGGAAGGTCGTAACTGGTCAATGATGCGACCAAGCGCTCGAAGTCATTCAACTGGTTGAGAATAGTCAATCTGCGCCGTCGCTTCTTGCCCGGAACAGAAATCAACACTTCGTGCCGCGCTTTGGCGATGTCGACAGCCACCAAAACAGGTGTAGTCTGTGCAATTGTAATCACGGTGATAGTCGGTCTCCTTTGCGGTGTGGTCTGTGCAAAACCACTGTAGGGACCTGAGGCACGGCTATGACCACCTGCTTCGTTAAACGAAGACTGCGCAGGTGCTCAAAGCCTTTAATCCAGCATCATTCCGAAGGTATTATGGCAGATAATTCGCGTACCATGAACAGATCACCCGCTAACTGACTGCGGAGGGGTTCTTTGCTCACCCCTATCACTCTTGGGAGCGAGGCCTCAACGAAAACACTAGCGGTCTGATCCGGCAATACGTCCAAAAGGGAAAAGACATTGATGATCTGAGTGATGAAGACGTGGCCGAGATCATCGATAAGATTAACATGCGGCCCAGAAAATGCCTTGGCTTCAAGCCCCCAAATCAGCTATTCCTTGGTCTTCTCGAGCCTGTTGCGCTGGCAAGCTGAATCCGCAAGGTTTAATGAGAAATATCTTGACATAATTTGATTCGCGCTTAGCGTATCAAAGAAACCGCTTGTTATTATTCTGTGTTAGTCAGCATTAAAAGTGGGTGCATTTACAAAGTATCGATTTTTAAATCCACTTAAGTATACATGATAGTCCGGTTGAATAGCTGGCTAGCAAAAAAACCGGACGGTTTGGGAGGAAACTATGAAAAGATTCTTTGGGCTTCCTATTGCCTTGACGGCGGCGCTGGCATTCTTACCAGCTTTTGCAGACACAAAGTACGGAGATATGCTGATGGTGTCGCAAGACATGCTCAGTCGTGCAGGTACTGATGGAAATAACTTTCTTCATACCAATGGAAACTATGAACAAACGCGGTTTTATCCGAATAAACAGATAAATACCCAGAATGTAAAAAATCTAGTGCCAGCATGGATTTTCCAGACTGAGGTTGTGGATTCTCTGGAAACCACCCCAATTGTGGTTAATGGTGTAATGTATGTCACCACTTCTTACAATCACGTCTATGCGCTAGATGCTGAGACCGGTGAACAAATTTGGCATTACAGACAGAAACTTGGCCCAATCACAGTATATTGCTGTGGCCCGAATAACCGCGGTGTCGCGGTGTCTGGAGATAAAGTTTTCATGGGTACGTTAGATGCTAAGTTGGTTGCCCTAGATGCGAAAACTGGTCGCCTGATCTGGGAAACAGAATTGGCTGATCCCGAACTTGGCTATTCTGAAACAATGGCGCCAACGGTCGTTGGTAATAAAATCCTGATCGGAACCAACGGCGGCGAATATGGTATTCGTGGCTTTGTAAAAGCCCTCGACACAGAAACTGGAGAGGTCCTTTGGACGTTTAATACAATTCCCGAAAACTCAGTTGGGGAATGGACGACACATGACGCCACAGGTCGCGATATGTTGCGCGACATCCCCGCAGAGAAGGCTGCACTGGCCTCTATGGGGGATCCTTATGAAACCCTCGGGGGTGGCGTCTGGCAAAACCCTGCTGTGGATGAAGACACTGACCGGATTTACTTTGTCGTTGGCAACCCCTCACCTGACCTCGACGGTTCCCTGCGGCCGGGCGATAACTTATATACAGATTCTTTGGTCTCAGTGGATTTGAACACTGGCGAATACGTCTGCCATTTCCAATATATTGCGCATGACGTTTGGGATTTGGATGCGGTATCCCCGCCTGTTATTACCGACGTGAAAAATGCTGCCGGTGACACCGTCAAAGGTATTTTGCACGGTGGGAAGAGTGGTCATATCTATGTGCATGACGCGGATGACTGTTCGTTAATCCGGTTTTCGGAAGCAATGGTTCCCCAAGAGGATATGTGGGTGCTGCCAACTAAGGACGGTGCAAGGATGCTGCCGGGCGCAAATGGTGGCGTTGAATGGTCGCCAATTGCCGTAAATCCGGGTCTTGGCTTGACCTATGCGATCAATTTACATCAGCCTATGACATACCATGTGGAAAGCTCGCCATACCCAGAAGGTAAATTATGGCTTGGTGGTGCGTTCAAGGTGATCGCAGACGAAGAGCAATGGGGCAATATATCTGCCGTTGATTACAACACGGGCGAACTGCGTTGGAAGGTCAAAACCGAACAGCCAATGATTGGTGGCATCCTAGCAACAGCAGGGGGACTAGTGTTTACTGGGGAGGGCAATGGCCTTTTTAAAGCGCTTGATGCTGAAACTGGCTCTGTCTTATGGAAATTCCAGGCTGGCGCAGGGGTTAATGCACCACCGGCATCTTACACCGTTGATGGAGATCAATATATTGTCGTTGCGGCTGGGGGTAACGCACAGCTTGGTTTCAAATACGGAAACAATATTATCGCGTTCAAACTAGCGGAATAAAGTCAAAAAAGTCTTTAGAGAGTGGGGCTGTACTTAGGGTGCAGCCCTTTTATAGAATGAAGGCTTAGTCGATGCGATTTTAAGATTATTCGAGGTTCAGTAAATGTATTTTCCTTCTGGCTTAAGAGCCGCCTGCCTGATCGCGTTGTTGGTGATTAGCACACAGAGTTTTGCTGATGAATTTGATGAAACCCTAGAGGTGTGTCAGTCATGTCACGGCGCTGAAATGCTGAATGAAGATCCCTTGGTCCCCATTATTGCAGGACAGCATTTTTATTATATTTACTCGCAATTGAAAGATTATAGGGCAGGCCGCCGCACCCATGATATTATGAGTAGTATGACTGAAGATCTTGATAAGAAAATGATGAAAGCACTGGCGACGTATTATTCAGAACAAGATTGGAAATGTGACGCTGCACCTATTGGTGATTATGATAAAAAACTTGCAGAACGCACCATTGCTTCTGGACAATGTACCCAGTGCCACGGCACCAACTTCATCGCAACCAGTGGCAATCCAAGAGTGGCATGCCAGAAACAAAGTTATCTTTTAGAGACGATGCTTGCATTTAAAGCCAAAACCAGAAAAAATGCTCCTGCTAAAATGTCATTGTTTCAAGATATTTCAGATGAAGCAATTCAAGCTGTTTCAAAGTATCTTGCCGAAAAGTAGGCGAATGAAAGAGGCGTGGTGTTTTAGGGTACACTCCATTTAATCTGTAACATACCCAATAGCCCTGAAGAAGTTTTGGCTTTTTTTTAGAGGGAAGAATTCGCATGTTTCTGCGACAGATGCGAATAGCGAGTCGAAGGTGCGGGCCTTCCTGCGCCGCAGATGAGCTTTGAGTTTGAGAAATGCTATTTCGAAGGGTGTCAGGTCTGGGCGGTAAGACGGCAGGAACAGAAGTCAGTTTTCTTGCGCTTTCAGGAGCGGCTGTACGACTGTAGATTTATGTGATGGCAGGTTATCGGCGATCACTACCCTCGATCATGTTTTTTTTGAGGATCCGAAGCTCCAGAGTTTGCTCGGCAACGACCTCCTTCAGATCACAGGCTTCGCGGCGGAGATCTTTAACATCATCACTGGTCGCAGAACGCAGCGTGTCGCCAGCAAGCCGCTTCTTGCCAGCTTCCATAAAGTCTTGTGACCATTAGCAGTAAACGCCTTGGGGAAATACCCTCTCGACGGCATACCTCGACAATGCTGTCTTCGCCCCGCAATCCATCAAGCACGATCTGGATCTTCTCCTCAAAAGAATATTGGTTGCAGGTGGCCCGTTTGATGTCTTTGACTATCTTCACGCCAGGGCTTTTGCGTGTTCCAGTTGTCTGTCTCATCTACCACTCCTCAGTGGTGACGATGGGCCAGAAACACTCTCTGTTCAAATAATGCTACTTGGACACATAAGCCCTGACGTCAGACAGTGAATTGTAAGTTTAAGACAGTGAGACTTGAACAAAAAACAAATAGCAATAGCTTTCTAAAAGCAGGATAATCTTGGTTAGCGGATAATTTCGTACGAACAGGTTCAGACACTAATAAGAATTGAACGGCCCTAAACCCTAGGACCGACTTTATAAAGATCTTCAGCAGCGCGGTATAAGCTAACGCCAAAAATGACACGATAAAATGGGATAAATTGTCACTTACAGGAAATGGAAAATGTAACAAACCTTGGAGGTAATGATTATGTTGCAACTCAAATTAAAGTTCAAAATGACGGAAAAATGGTTGCGATCGTTCCTTAAATTAGGTTTGGTCGCAGTGCTTCTGGTTCATGCGCCAAAGAGCGCATTAGCAACTACGAGTTTGATACCGCTTCCGTCGCCTTTGTCTAAAGACGCTGATATCCTGACTTTCTATTGGGACTGGCTGGTAGAGGAATTAAACGCGCCACCCAATTTTCCCTATCCCGAGATAAAAGTTGGTGATCTTCCTGCAAATAAAGTAATGGGCCTGATGTTTCCAACATTCCAAGACCCACAGATGCCTTTGCATATAATTATCTCTAAGCGTGAGATGAAAAGAGCTGAAGACGGCTCTGACCTTGAGGTTCTGGGCAATGTTGCTCATGAGATCGTTCATTATTTCATCCTGCTTTCAGATCATAATTGGGATCACACACAACCAGAGTTTCTGCGGCGCAATAATGCAAAAGAGCATTGCGACCCGGAATTCATGCGACTGGTTCGACACTTTGGAAATTTCATTTGGAACGCTTACCATTCTGACAACATCGTTCGTGCAATTAAGAAATCTGTCAACAGATCGTGCTGGGAGGAAGGCCAGATCCTAAACTAACCGGTGCTATAACAAATCCTTTATTCTCTGCGGCAATCACAGGTTTTATAAAAGCCGTGATTAGCTAGATACTTTGCACCCTACCATCTCACGCTCAGGTCGTTTCCGTAACAACAGACGGCTGGCTTTCAGATGCCACAAAAAGGAAGTGAACGCGGCCAACCACGCCCCAATGCCCCTGAAATGAGGGATGATACAGCGTTCATGGACCGTATCCACAGCTTTCTTCACAGCTGGGATCTGAGTTGCCACCCAATTCACACAGATCTGTTGAGTCTCGATTGAATACCAACTGTAATATTCAGACGACATCCATAGATGGCTTTGTTGCACAAATCGTGTGAAGGACGTTCCTCCCCTTTCCCCATACGCACCTAGCCTACAGGTTCTGTGACAGGTATACCAAGAGCAGTGTAGCGATTGAGGACGGCGATGCGGATTTGGATTTCTGCGACCTGCCGCTCAAAGTCCCGCGCCATCAACGATTGGCCGAGTAGTTTGATACAGTGCATTTTGGTTTCGACGCGGCTTCGACGGTGGTATCCGCTCCAGCGTCGCCACAGGGTGCGGCCCAGATATCGTTGCGCATTGACCGCATCGTTACGAGCAATTGCTCCGGTGCTCGTTGGTTTCCAGGGCTTTGCATTCTTGCGTGGCGGGACCACTGCATGGGCGTCTCTGGCGGCAATCGCCTCGTGGCATTTACGGGTGTCATACGCCCCATCCGCAGTAACGCTACCGATGTCCTGATCGGATGGAATTTGGTTCAGAAGTTCGGGTAGCATGGGTGCGTCACCAATGTTGCTACCGGTGACTTCGACCGCCCGCACTTCGAGCGTTTCCTCATCGATGCCAATGTGTATCTTACGCCAAACACGGCGCTTGGAGCCTGCGTGCTTGCGTGCGTTCCACTCGCCTTCACCTTCAGCCTTGATGCCTGTGCTGTCGATTAGGAGGTTCAGTGGCCCTGTAGA
>Ga0233432_10001988_pt1 | contig 19302 bp, 21 predicted proteins | sample SI_122_August201_6_FD_179870 | JGI IMG/M metagenome (GOLD analysis project Ga0233432, IMG submission 179870) | Seawater microbial communities from Saanich Inlet, British Columbia, Canada - SI_122_August2016_10_MG | ecosystem: Environmental > Aquatic > Marine > Inlet | place: Canada: British... | reverse complement strand
TGTCCAAGTGGTTAACCTATTGGGAGAAGAGATTTACACTGAAGAGTTGGTAGACTTTGAAGGATACCACCAGACGCTTGTAGACATGAATGGCAAACCAAAAGGGGTGTATTTCTTAGAAATTACCACACTAAAGGGAAGCGTCAACAAAAAGATAGTACTTCAATAAATTATATCATTTCTTTATTTAATTTTACGAAATGATAATTTCCTTTCTGTTAGTTTGCTTATCAACTTACCTCATTTGGAAAGTAAGCGCATCATTCGATGTAGCCTCTTCCTATTTGACCAGAAATCTTAACGAAGGTATTAAAGGCCCAACTGTTAACGCTATTGCCAGCTCATTACCTGAATTACTAATATCGTTTTTCTTCCTGTTTTATATCGGTGATGTACAAGGGTTTTCTGCAGGCTATGCTACAATTATTGGCAGCTCTATTTTCAATATTGCAATCATTCCAACGGTATCTTTTCTTATTATTTATTACCAAAAAGGAATAGACCTTTTCCCAACTGATAAAAAGATTATTGAGCAGGATGGCTTCTTTCTTATTTTAACTGAAGTGGTATTACTTGTTGGGCTTTATTTAGGTGGCATATCAATTATGCTTTCTATTATTTTAATTCTCCTTTACTGCCTATACATTGTTTTAGTTTTTAAAAAGAGAAACAAAAAAAATGAGGAAGAAATTGAAACAGAAGAAATTGAAATCGCTAAGAATACATCTACCTTTTTTAAGAAAATACTAGACGTAGACATAGCTAGTTTAATTTTGAGAAATAGGAAAATGACCTCCTTCAAAGCAGTCGTCATTTTACTTGTCTCTTTAGCTATCATTTCATCAGCATGTAAGCTGCTCGTGAGTAGTAGTGAACACTTATCCGTACAACTAAATCTCAATTTATTCTTCATAACCTTCTTTATTGCGGCAGTAGCATCGAGTATTCCTGATACTATTTTATCAATACAAGATGCTAAAAACAAAAAATATAAAGACGCTTTTTCAAATGCTTATGGCAGTAATATTTTTGATATCTGTATTGGAATTGGATTGCCTGTATTAGTTTACTTATTGATTAATGGTATTGATGAAATTTCTACTCAATCAACCACTTCTTCATCGAATGACATCATTTTGTCTTCCTCTATACTTTTAGTTTTATTTTCAATTCCAATTACACTAATCTATTGGTTAAAACCAGTGAACAAGTCAAGGTCTATCCTTATAATTTCTCTATACCTCATCTTTTTAGGTATAATTTTCTTCATGTCTTAGATGATAAAAAAAGGAACAAAATTATTTAGCATTCTGAAGTTTAAGTGTCCGACTTGTCATGAAGGCGATTTTTTTCTTTCCCATCCTTATAACTTGAAAAAAATTGGAGACCTTCATACCCAATGCTCAAAATGTGGCTTGAAATTTAGCAAAGAGCCTGGCTTTTATTTTGGGGCTATGTATGTTTCTTATGGTCTTGGAATAGCCATTTTCGTAGCCGTATTTGTAGCCAATTCAATTCTAAATCTTGGTCTTTCGTTGTTTAATATGTTTATGACTGTTGGAGTAATTTTATTCGCCAGCACTCCTTATTTATTTCATCTTTCAAAAATTATTTGGGCAAATATTTTCTTTCACTACAAAGGGAATTAATTGACTTTTGACATTCATCAATACTGACAGTGTGTAAAAATTACATTTATTAGAGGGATTTATATCGATATTTTAATATTTTTGAATAGGAGTTAACTCAAAATACTATGTCTAAAATTAATGTTTCAGTCGATTGTGTGATTTTTGGATTCGATGATATCGAAAAAAAATTAAAGGTTTTAACCATCGAGAAAAAGGTTGACCCTTTTTCAAAAAAGAACAAAAAAAGAACTCAGTTTGCTATACCTGGTGACCTTATAGAACTTGAAGAAGATATTGATGCCGCAGCTTCTCGAGTGCTGTTTAGTCTGACAAAGCTTAATAAATTATACCTTAAACAGTTTAAGACATTTGGACATCCAAGACGAGTTCAACAAGAAAAAGACAAAGAGTGGCTAGAGAACTTCCGTTCAAATCCAGATGAAAGAGTAATTACAATTGCTTATGTTTCTATTGTAAGGATGGAAGACTATAATCCTGAGGCGTCTTATTTTGCTCAAGATGTGAAATGGACAAATATTGAAGAGATTCCTGAATTAGCTTTTGACCACAACCAAATTGTAAATGAAGCGGTAGACTTTTTAAGAAAAGAAATTAATCATGAAGTAACTTCTGAACTTCTTCCTAGAAAGTTTACTTTATCGCAACTTCAAGAGTTATACGAGATAATTCTAAACGAAAAGCTAGATAAACGAAACTTCAGAAAACAAATAATGAGCAAAGGTGTTGTAGAAAAGACTAATGAAAAACAAAAGGGTGTTTCTCACAAACCAGCGGAACTATACAAGTTTAATCAACAGTAATTGTTTTAGCTTACTAAGCTTTCTGACTTAGAAAAGGCTAAAGACGCAGGCCCTAATACGTTCATTTTATCTTCAAGTAATTCCGATACACCGTAATACACTTGACCTCTAAAATCACTTAATAATTGCTCTTCGCAAGATGTTTTGATAACATCCATATAAGCATCTAAGGATTTTGAAATATTACCGCAAAAGATAATGGCTTGAGGATTAAGCACATGAATAAAATCAGCCATTTTCTGACCAAGTTTTTGGAAGGTAAAGTTCAAGATAGCTTTACATCTTTCATCGCCCGCTTTAGCTTTGTCAAAAATCATTTTAATTGATGGAATGTGCGTTGGCTCACTACTCTTAATTTCTTTCATATTCACAGCATACGATTTTTTGATGCCGTTGGCAGAAACAATGGTTTCTAAACAACCTGTACCGCCACAATTACACTGTCTATCAAGACCTTCTATTTTGGTATGCCCGAACTCTCCAGAGTATCCAAAAGCTCCTTCAAATAATTGATTATTTATAATTATACCACCACCAAGCCCAGTACCAATAGTAATGAGAGCAAAGTCAGTATATTTTTTACCAGCACCATAACGGTTTTCTGCTAAAGCTGATGCATTAGCATCGTTAACCATAAAAGTAGGAATATTCAACTCCGCTTCTATGTGTTGTTTTAGGTTGAAAGGTTCCAAATCATCCCACGGGAAATTTACAGGACAAAAGGTTTCAGTTTTAGAGTTGTAGTTTGGGGCACCGATACCTATACATTGGATGTTATGCTCTAAACTTAGCAAACGAATATTCTCCGTAAGTAAATCAATATAAGCCTTAAAGGATTCGTTTCCTTTAGTTTTAAACTTACTTAGTTTTACGATACCATCTCTAGAATCAACAATGCCGAGTTCAGTATTCGTTCCACCTATATCTACCCCAATTACTTTCATTATATTTCATTTAAAATGAGTTAAAACTAACCCTCATTATTTATTTTCAATTTTAGACTGAATACTTTGCGAGGCTTCCATTCGAATTTTACCAATAATTAAAAGCTCTGCGGCGGCTTGATTAGTTCCTGTAGGAATATTATTCAAATCGCAGATATCCAATAAAGAGGTAATATCTTCATGATATGGCTGAAGAATTGTAGCATCTCTAAAGAAGAATACTATCTCAACTTCTCCACGCTTAATCATTTCGATTATTTGAAGGTATCCACCTTCTGCCCCTTTTCTAACGTGTGTTAGAGGTAAGTTTAACTCACCTTCTTCTAAGAATACAGCAGTTCTGCCTGTAGCCACAATTTCTCTACCAAAAAACCACGACTTTTTCTCTTTGAGAAATTGTAGTAAATCGGCTTTAAAATTATCGTGGGCAATGACTGCTATTTTACTCATTAGACTAAATCTTTATTTAAACTTAATACTCTTGAGCATAGGTCAATCAGACGTGCTGAGTATCCTGACTCATTGTCGTACCATGACACTAGCTTAACTAAGTTTCCATCAACTTTAGTCAGTTCAGTATCAACAATTGACGACTCTTTTCTTCCAACAATATCAATCGATACTAGTGGATCTGAACTCAATGCCAAAATACCTTTCATAGGTCCGTCAGCAGCATCTTGTAATACTTTGTTTACCTCATCTCTTGTTGTTTCTTTATCAACAACACATACGAAATCAGTGATTGAACCACAAGCAACAGGAACTCTCAAAGCTATACCATCTAGTTTACCATTTAACTGTGGCAATACTTTTCCTACCGCAGATGCAGCACCTGTTTTAGTAGGTATAATTGAATTCATTGCTGAACGTGCTCTTCTTAAATCTTTATGAGGCATATCTTGCAAACTCTGGTCAGCAGTAAATGCATGAGTTGTAGTGATATAACCAGACTTAATACCAAAATTATCATTTAAAACTTTAGCTAATGGCGCTAAGCAGTTAGTGGTACATGATGCGTTAGAAAACACAAAGTCATCCTCAGTGATAATATCGTCATTAACACCTAAAACAACTGTTTTAGCGTCAGGAGATGGTGCCGATACAATTACCTTTTTAGCTCCAGCGATAACGTGTTGTAGTGCCTGCTCATTTTTAAGGAAACGACCTGTACATTCTAATACCACGTCAACACCAACTTCTTTCCAAGGTAATTCTTGTGGATTAGGACAAGAATATACTGGAATTTCAGTAGTGTCTACTAGTATAGAATCGCCGGAGCAACTGATGTAATTAGGTAATACACCGTGTGTAGAATCGTATTTTAATAAATGTGCTAATGTTTTAACATCCGTTAAGTCATTAATTGCTACTATCTCTATGTCATTTGATTGAAGAGACTGTCTAAAAAAGCTTCTTCCTATTCTACCAAATCCGTTTATTGCAACTTTAATTTTTGTCATTTTATCTAGATATAATTTCGTTTAATTTGTATAAATCTTCGTTAATAATATTGTTGTTTTCCACCACTTTTTGCATTGGTGTTAGTACTATTTCATCTTTAATTAGTCCTACCATATGGTTTGACTTTGACTCTATAAGTGTTTTCACAGCAGCTAACCCTAGTCTACTAGCAATGATTCTGTCTTCAGCAGTTGGAGAACCTCCTCTTTGCAGGTGACCAAGAATACTCACTTTAGTTTCGTAGTCAGAATAAACTTTTATAAGGTCATTGGCAATCTTGTAGGACGGCCCATAGGTATTACCTTCTGCAACGATGACAATACTGGATGTCTTTTTTAATTCCTTACCTTCTTTAAGCCTATCTGCTAGGTCTGATATTTGGAATTCTTTCTCCGGAATAATAACGTGGCATGCTCCAGTCGCTAAACTTGAATGAAGAGCCAAATTACCGTTGTCACGACCCATTACTTCAACGAAAAACAATCGGTTGTGGGAACGAGCGGTATCTCTTATTTTATCAATTGTCTCAACAATAGTTTGAAGAGCAGTGTGAAATCCTATGGAGTTGTCTGTACCGTAAATATCATTATCAATAGATGCAGGAATACCTACACATGGAAAGTCGAATTGCTGAGAAAACACATTAGCTCCAGTAAGTGAGCCATTTCCTCCAATGACTACCAAAGCGTCAATCTCTAAATCTTTTAAATTTTGATAGGCTTTCTCACGAATCTTTGGGTTGTGAAAATCCATTGAGCGTGCAGTTTTCAACTTTGTACCACCAAGACCTAAAATCTTGCTGACTGAACGCATCTCAAGTTTTTTATATTCGTTTTCAATTATCCCCTGAAAGCCTCTGAAAAAACCAAAACACTCAACATTATAATAGATAGATGAACGAACAACACTACGTATCGCAGCATTCATTCCAGGTGAATCTCCACCAGATGTTATTATAGCTAATCGTTTGATAATCGTTGTATTTTTGACAAATATAAGATAAAAAGTGTAAAATTAACACTAACTAAGCTTTAAAAAAAATTAAATAAGTGAAAATGACCCTTTCTATCGGAAAACTATGACTTGTTGTAGAATGCAATAACAATCAAAAGCATTAACAAACAATACATACTGTCTTCGATTGGGATATTTAACAGGCGTATTCCTATTATTTCAGATGGGTTATAACTTACGACTGGAAATTCGGTAAAGCTTCCAGTCAAAAAGCCATTGATTAGAATAAAGGGGATAAAAGACACCATAAAGGCTCTAAAGAATAATCCTATCCATTTAGGCTTGTGAATGCCAAGTATAAATAAAGCGAGAGAGGTTAAAGTAAAGCATACTAAAGTGTATAACCTTTCTGAATAGATTACGCTTAACACTAACAGAAAACCAGCTAAGGCAAAAGAGATTATCTGATAGGGTTTTGAGTCTAAATCTTTTCTAAAGAAATAGTTTAAGACTTCATATATAAAAACACATGAAAAAGGTACCAGCAGAAAAAACAACCATTCTTCAATAGGCAATGAAAATATCTTGAAGCCTAATGTATACTCCTTGCTGAATGCCCAAACGTTTTCTTGTGTAAACCAAATATCCCAAGGGATAAAAAGAAGCATCATTACCAATGAGGATAGTATAATTTTACGCCACTTTGTATGAAATTGTAGTCGCCTCTCAAAACTTTGAGCTAGAGGGTACGAAATGGTAAAGGCTAGTAAAATAAAATAGAAAAATTTATGCTCTAGAAAGTCCATTTTATAAGCTCAATGATAATAAGGTGAAAAATAAAATTTGGGACAATAATAATCCAAAAGATATTCTGTAATCGATTTTAAGTCTATTGAAACTCATAATTGCATTCATTATAAATGAAACAAAAAACCACATGACATAATTTTGCAATGGTATATCGCCCAAAGCCCAAGTCCAAAAATCTAATGAAATGGCTATTGGCTCAATCAAAACATCCATCAACACCATCAATAAAGAAGAAAGTAAAATAATTGGAAGTTGTTTTTTAAGAAAGAAACTACTTATTCCAAAAGAAGCTAGAGATAATAGTATCCAGTTAACGCCAATCATTAAAGGTGTTTCAAAAAGCTTAAAGCCAAGAGTTGCCCCATATGTATACTCTCCAAATAGTACTCCAGTACTTACACCTATTACTTCAACTAAAAACCCCAAAGCGAAGAGAATAGCCACAACTTTATAAAACTGGACGGAAAAATCATTATTTGCCCAAATAAATAAGCCAAGTGAAAGTAAAAGGTTCAAAGGAGTAAGGCGTAAAAATAAATCTTGATAATCAGAAGATAGACCTACGACACCGACTACATGGAAGATGAAAAGGATAACTATACTAATATTGACTTTAGAATAATTCATTTGGTTAAGTGCTAAAAAAGTCGTCTACTATTTTTGCGGATGAAAGTGCTAAAGGAATTCCGCCTCCAGGATGAACACTGCCTCCGCAGAAATACAATCCTCTAATATCGTTAGAAAAATTGGGGTGGCGAAAAAATGCAGCCATTTTTTTGTTAGAGGCTGTCCCATATAAAGAGCCTTTATAAGAGCCTGTTTTTGATTCTATTTTTCTAGGGTCTAATATTTCCTCACTTAAAATCAAAGGCTCTAAATCTGTACTTAACTGACGGTTTAGCTTTTTGATAATTGATGCTTTGGCTTTAATAATTAATTCATCCCAATTTTGATTTTCATTGGACGGCACATTAATCATTACAAACCAATTTTCGCAATTTTCAGGAGCATCTAAACTATTTTTCTTTGAAGTAATATTGACATAAACAGTAGGGTCGTTATAAATGGTTTTAGCCGCATTCAGCACTTCAAATTCTTTTTTGTAATCGGCTGAGAAAAATATATTGTGCAAGTCTAAAGTCGGAAAAGTGTTGTTTACGCCCCAATAAAATATAAGTGCTGAAGTAGACCTTTCTTGTCTAGCAATCATTTTAGAGGCAAACTGATTTTTCAAAAGATTTTTATAGGTAAAATAGATATCCAAATTGCTAATTACATAATCGGATAAAATGGCTTCTTTATTAACTACAACTCCTTTTACCTTTTTACGCTCAAGCAAAATTTCATCAACCTTAGAATTTAGATTAAACTGAACTCCTAAACTAACGGCTAAATCGTGTAGGGCTAAGGATATAGAATACATTCCTTTATTTGGAAAAAAAGCACCTTTATTGAACTCCAAATGGGGAATAATGTTAAGTATGGCTGGTGCTATGTATGGGTTAGAACCGTTATAGGTGGCATATCGATCAAATAGCTGAACCATTTTATCGTTTGAGAGTGCATTGTGATTTGCTGAATGCATGCTTCCAAAAACACCTAAAAACGGCAGCTTTAAAAAGGACTTGAGCACCTTTAATGAGAGGTAAGTTTTGATGCTATGCAGAGATTTTTGTAAAAACAAAAAAGCTGTTGAGTCGTAAATAAACTGACTTTTTTTCAAATGCTTAAGTACAGCCGATGCGTCAACTCCTGTTTTCTCAGCAGATTCTTCAGCAAACTTTTGAGGGTCTGTATAGCCAATTATATGAGTGCCGTCTTCGTAAAAATAACGGCAACTTTCATCAAGCTTTTGATAATTAAAAAATTCTCTGGGGTCTTTATTGGCAAGTTGAAAAAGTTCGTCGACAAGCTCAGGCATGGTAAACAATGAAGGGCCAGCATCAAAACGAAAATCACCCGATTCTATTTGCGATAATTTTCCGCCTACATATGAGTTTGATTCAAAAACAGAAACCTTATAGCCTTTTACCGCTAGGCGAATAGCAATCGCCATTCCGCCTACTCCTGCTCCAATGACACTTACTTTTTTAGAACTTACTGACATGCCTTGTATCGTGCAATGGATTCAAGTCTAGAAGACTTCACATCTGCGATTTTTTTAACTGGATAATATCCGTCATCCCTCAACTCCACTATCCATTTTTTGCAATACTTAAGATCTGGGTCGAACTTCTGCAACTGTGTATCTGGATTAAACACACGAAAATAAGGTGACGCATCACATCCTGTACCTGCCACCCACTGCCAATTGCCATTATTTGAAGCCAAATCGAAGTCCATGAGTTTTGAGGCAAAATAAGCTTCTCCTAATCGCCAGTCTATCCCTAAATTCTTTACCAAAAATGAGGCCGCTATCATACGTACTCTATTGTGCATATATCCTGTATCAAACAATTGTCGCATTCCTGCATCAACAATAGGGAAACCGGTCAAACCATATTTCCATTGCTTAAACAAAGTGGTATCGTTCCACTTCAAACGGTTATACTTTTCTTTATAGCAAGAGGTAACAACTTGAGGATTGTGCCACAATACTTGAGTGAAAAAAGAACGCCATATGAGCTCGTTTAATAAAGGCTCTGAATACTGAAAGGCTATACTGGCGATTTCTCGGACACTTACAAATCCAAATCGTAAATGAACAGAGGTATTACTCGTTCCATCCAAATCTGGAATATCTCTATTAATATCATAATCTATAAGCGTACGGTAGTCCAAATTAGGTTTGTGTAATTTGTACGAACTATATATAAAGCCAAGTTGTTCTATGGATTCAACGCATTTTAAATCATCTATTACTGTACACTTTTCTAATAATTCTTGCGAAGGATAAGGCTGAGTCATAGATATCTTAAATTTCGATTTCCACTTTTTCATATAAGGTGTATAGACTCCATATGGCTTACCCATATCAGTTAGAATTTCATCCTTTTCAAAAATCACTTGGTCTTTAAAAGAATGAAAAGCGACTACCTTTGACTTTAAAGAATCGTGAATTAAGCCATCACGCTCTGTGGCGTAAGGTTCATAATCTGTGTTAGTGAAGCATGCGTCAAAAGGTGTGTTAGAATATAAGCCGTCTATGACTTCTGAGGGCTTTCCGTATAATACATGAATTTTCTTGCCATGCTCAGTAAGCTCTTCATTGAGCTCCTTTAATCTGTCAAAAAGAAGACTTACTCGCAAATCTTCTTCATCTAGCTCTGATAATATTGAGGTGTCAAAAATGAAAATTGGTACAACAGATTTTGATTCTTTCAAGGCATTATAAAAGCCATGATTGTCATGCAGTCTTAAATCTCTTCTGAACCAAAATATGCTTAGGTTATATTTCATTTTCCTTTAAATTCTTTCTCTATTACACTGTCCAAAGTTGGATAAGTAAACGAAAATTTTGAAGCAACTAATTTTTCAGATGACAAGCCACAACCGCCAATCAGAATAATACTCCTTTTGCCAAAAATAATGGACAAGAACCATTGGGGTAGTTTTACTAATATTGAATATTTCGCAATTTTACTTCTCAAATACTTCATAAACTCATATTGCGAAAACTTTTGAGGAGATGCCATATTATATGGTCCACTGACATGCTTATTTTCAACAGCAAATTCTACAAATCTTGCTGCATCGTCAATATGAATCCATTCAAAAGGTTGTGTGCCTTTTCCAAAGACTACTCCAACACCTAATTGCATCGACAGAGCTGTTGGCTGCAAGAAGCCTGCATCTTTTGATAATAATAATGATATTCGCAATTGAACTACTCTGCTGCCTAGTTTTTTAAATTCTTCAGCAGCATTTTCCCAATCAACACACATATCAGAAAGCCATCCACTTGAGGGTGCGTCAGTCTCTTTACACAAATGATTGACGGAATGTCCATAATAGCCCATTGCTGACGCACTAATGAACGTTTTGGGTTTCACGCCATACTCAACACATTTTTCATGTAATAGTTGAGCTGCAGTAATGCGGCTGTCATACATCAATTGCTTGTTAGTTTCCGTCCAAGGCTTTATAATCCCAAATCCAGAAAGGTGGATGATATGCTGACAATTTTCAAGAGCTTCTTGTTGAACATCACCTGAAGAGACATTCCAATAAAATATGGATTTATTATCCGCACTTTTCTTAGTCGATGTAAGTGTAACGACATCGTAGCCTTTTGAAATCAGGTTATTTTTAACCCTCTTTGCAAGGCTACCATTTGCTCCTGTTATAAGTACTTTCTCTTTCATTTAGAACTCAATTAATAAGCCAATACTTGGCAATACTGTTCCGGATTCATTCACGATTTCATATAAGGAGTATTGCTGACTATTTTGTGAAGTATAAATTTCTTCTCCTATTTCAGTATCAATACCTACTTCCGATGGCAATTGTATTTTAAAGTTATAAAGATTTTCTATATCTAAATAGGCGTTAAGGCTCCATTTTTTGAAATACCATTTTTTGTCCAAACGTAAATCAACTCCATGTACATTTTTCAATCGTTGGCTATTTAAGGCGTCATAATTTAAAACTCCTCTTTGGTTAATATTCCAAATATCCATATTACTTGAGGTTGCTAAATCAATTGGCGTATAAGGAGCTCCTCCAGTATATCGGAACTTAAGACCTAATTCGATGTCTCGTTTGAATTTTTTACCCGCCGTCATATTAAATATAAAACGGTTATCCCAAGCCGATGGAATGAGCTCTTCATCTTTATCCTCAAACTCACTTCTATAGTATGTAACCGACATAATTCCATATACTGAAGAGCTTAATTTTTGCTGAGCTAAAAACTCTACCCCATAACTTCTACCTTGTGAAATAGAGGAAATATCCTCGTTGCCAATGACTCCAAAGTCGCCGCCTAAATTTGCCAATGATATACTGTCGATTAAAGAAAATGGATAGTTGTCATACTGTTTATAAAAGGTTTCTAAAGTAATTTTACTGTAGTTTGATGGGTTGTATTCCAATCCTAAAACAGCATGGTCACAACTAATGTATTCGGCATCTTGGTTGAGGAAGTTATTATTAAGTCCAAAGCCTAAAATAGTATAGGCTGGTAATTGATAGTATCTTCCTAAGTTAGCGTTCAAACTTGACTTTCCAGAAAGGTTATACGACAATGAAAGTCGTGGTGAAAAATTTGGAGTTGTAGTGTTTTCCGTAAAACTATTTCCATCCATTCTGAAACCAATGGAAGTCACAAGTCGGTCAACTAAATAGGTTTTACTTAATTGAGCAAACGCTCCGTATTTGATAAAGTGTAAATCGGTCTCTACAAGCTTGTTATAGATTGAGTCGCCTGAAGTCAATACTCGATTAGTTGAATTCAAATAAGTGGCATCTTCTACGCTTATTCCCACATTGAATTTAATATTATTCTCTCTAAAGTTATATTCTACTCTTGATTTATTTTCAATTTCTTGCGATTCATAATCGATTAATTTTTGAGAAGTCAGGTCGGCATAATCGGCATATTTTACAGCTGTATTGTTAAGATGACTTCGACTCAATACCACAAATAAATTGGAATTGTCAAAAAAGCGTTTCCATGTACCTCCAAGGGTATAATTCCACTGCTCATTGACAGGTAAATTATTTAAAGTGTATTCATTTTGGGCTAATCTTTGAGGGTCATCAATACCATCATTAGCTTCTGGATTTAATGTAAATTCATCGATTGCTGCTAGACCAATTATGTTAAACTGGTTTTTCTTATCAGGTTTGTGGGTAAGTTTGAACTGAATATCGTTATATGTTGGCAAAAAGGGCAGTTGCAAGGCTTGAAATAAAAACTGCAAATAGGATCGTCTTGCTGATATTAGCATAGTTGATTTCTCAGACAAAGGCGTATTTATAGTTAAACCCGCATCACTAGACCCCAACATAAACGACCCACTAAACTCTTCATCACTCCCTTCTATTTGCTTAAGTTCCATAACCGAACTCAAGGCATTACCTCTATTGGCAGGAAATGCACCTGAGTAAAAATCCACTTCACGGATAAAATTGACGTTAATAATTCCTACCGGTCCTCCTGAAGATCCTTGTGTAGCAAAATGGTTTATGTTAGGAATTTCAACTCCGTCCAAGAAGAAACGGTTTTCGTTTGGCGCTCCTCCTCTGATAACGATATCGTTTCTAAAAGAAGGCGTACTGGAAACACCTGGCAAATTCGCTATCACTTTTGAGATGTCCCGATTCCCTCCCGGACTTCTGTAAATTTCAGATGCGTTAATTGTTCGCAAACTGGTTGGGCTTTCTTCGGTCTTATTAAAGGTATTAGCAGTAACTTGTACTTCCTCAATAATTTGAGCGTTTTCAGTCATCGCAAAATTGAGCCTCAAATTCTTGTTCGGAGTAAGTTGAATTTCAGTCTTTATTGAAGTATTGAATCCTATATAGCTACACTTAAAGTTGTATAATCCTGGAGCAATACCTTCCATTTCAAAGTTTCCGTCAAAATCTGTTGTTGCTCCAATCGTTGTGCCATCTATGACAATATTAGCAAATGGTATAGGCTCGTTATTTAAGGAGTTGGTAACGCTCCCATAAACACGAATATCTTGTGCGTTTACAAGCGCAGCTAAAGATGTTAAAAGGATTAATAAAAAGACTCTCATAATTAGTTAGTTAAGTGGATTGAATATCTAAAACCGTAATCTCTGGCAAAATCCCTACTCTACCGGGATAGCCTAAATGACCAATCCCTCTATTTACATAAAGGTATTGGTTGTCATGTTGATAAAGCCCTGCCCAAAATTTATACTTCCATTTTGAAGGACTCCATTTTATGCCTGCAAACTCTATGCCAAATTGCATACCATGGGTATGTCCAGCTAATTGTAAGTCAACCTGCTTAGAAAAAGGCAATACCTTATTTTCCCAATGGGTTGGGTCATGAGATAATAGTAAAGTAGGAATACCATCTTTAGCGGTCTCCATAGCTTTTTCTAAATCGCCATACTTGGAAAATCGACCATCTCCCCAATTTTCGACTCCCACAATATTTATCTCTACGCCATTAACCTCAATAAGTCTGTTTTCGTTCAGCATTAAATCAAAATCAGCCTCATTGAAATACCCCTTTATTTCATCTAAATTACTTCGCCATTGCTCAAGACCATCTGAAGTAGAAATATCCAAGCCTATATAGTCGGCATAATCGTGATTACCAAGAACAGCATATTTCCCATGTTTAGATTTTAATTCTTTGAGAATTTCAACAAAAGGCTCAGCTTCCGATGCGTAGTTATTTACTAAATCTCCAGTGAAAAAAATTAAATCTACCTCTTCTTCGTTTATGAGTGCAACAGCCTCTTTTAATTTATCTTTCCGCTGAAAACTACCAAGATGCAAATCTGAAATTTGAACAATTTTCAAAGGCTTTGCTCCTTTAGGGTAGTTGTTAAGTTTTAAGCTTACAAAATGCTTTTTAAAATCGAAGCGACCAATGATGATGCCATAAGTAAAAACCGAAAATGAAATTGCACCAAGTCCTAGAGACGTATTCTTTAAAAAGTCTAACCTACTTATCGCATTGCCGCCTAACGACAAGCTTTTGTTGACAAATATTGCCCTATAAATGTATTTGAAAAATCTGATAATATCATCAATCAACAATGGAAATACCATAAAGAGCTTCGCTACTATTATTGAAAACATGAATCCGAAAATAACCACCATATAGCCAGGATACAGGGTCATATTAGTATTAATAGCAGGGTAGTAAATAAGAGCAATTGTCAGTAAGCTTACTCCTCCAAAAATATATTTAAGATATGGGCGAGCCTGAAAACTTTGTTTGAAAGCTGACCATATATACGCATCTAGCGAAAGCAAAAATAAAATGAGTATTGTTGAAAAAATGATTCTAATCATTAAGTAGTTGTTTAGGTTTAAATACGATCAACAAAAGTATTGCTTATATCTCTTTAACTGTTAAAAAAATCAGGTAATTCATTAACTCTAGCATAGGGGAATTTATCAATGCTTGTTAAGTTATAATATCTATTTAATCCTCCTATTCCAACGCTCTTCAAACGTTGTAAATCTATTTGTCCATTTTCATCAACCGCATTATCATCAACTATTAAATGTTGAATAGAGCCAACTATCATTATGCAATTATTGATTTCTATCGGAATTGATTCTTCAAATTTCATCCCTATTTTAAGCCTACTTTCTTTAACAAATGGTGCTGTAAAACCATCCAAATATTCTTCAGTCAAATGACATTTCTCAAATTCAGATTCTTCTTTGTCAAATTTAGCAGAGGTATAGTGTGCATTGGCCACAAATTCAGGATGAACCTGATTTATCGTAAAAGACTTTGATGACATAATATTTTCAAAAGTATCTCGTCTAACCTCATGGCGTGGCCGCATGATAAAGCCTAACAATGCAGGATTACTCCCCAAGTGTACTAAGGAACTAAAAATGGCCAAGTTAGGACTTCCACTTTCAGAAATAGTGCCGATAAGATTAGCAGGCTTTACTCCCGTTACCGAATTAATAAGGTTTAGCCGCTTTACTCTAGCAGTATTCTGAATGTCTTCTTTGGTATAATGCATATTACAGTATTATTCTGTTTTTGACTAAATCTTGAAATGATAATACATTATTATCAGTAAAAGTTTTAAAGCCAGTAACATTGAAAAAGAAAATAGCATGATCACCATGGTGGCGAATTTCTGAATCTTTTTCTAATTCTAAAATTGCCGAAATGCCTTTCAACACCTTATAACCCTTCCAATTATCTAATAAATTATACGAATTGAGATAACGTTCTTTATCAAAAAGTCGACCACTTACTTTGCCAAGTTTTCTTATTACTTTTAAGTTTTCGGAACTTAGTAATTGTAAAACAACTTTAGAGGACTTTTCAAGGTTTTTATATGTTTTAGATGTGTAGTCAATTGCAATTGAATACATCTTTGGCTTCATACTTACAGCCGAGACATAAGTACAAATGTTCATATTTAACTTGCCATTTGCATCAAATGTGAGTAAGCTATAAACCGGAGGGCTTACAATATTCCAAGGGCGCTTCATAGTCTAATTATTAAATTTTTTATCCATCACTTTAAATCGATAATCAAAAATGGATTCAAGCTGTCTTTTTATAAGTATAGAATTGGCTATAACTCCTAAAATTCCAAATGGAGGAATATAGCTCACTATATCCGTCATCATTACGCCACCATCTTGCTCTTCAAAAAAATGTTGATGATGCCACATAGAGTATGGACCCATTCGCTGTTCATCAACAAAAAAGTGTTTGTCCTTAACCTGAGTAATTTCAGTTACCCAGTTCATTTTTATATTCAAAAATGGCGACACCTTGTATGTGATAATCATTCCAGGATACATCTTTTCAGGCAAATCCTTGGACGTAATATCGAACAACATATAGTCAGGAGTTATTTCTTTAAGGTTCTTTGGTGAAGAAGCGAAATCCCAAATGGTTTCTAAGTCTGTTTTTAAAAATTGTTTTTTTATGAGTTGAAAATGAGCCATATTAATTGGACTAATTAAGCAATAATACTTAGCTTTGTATAATTATAAATTTATATTGTTATACAAATATACAACTATGCTATTTAAAACTAGTCAAAATCAAAGAAAAATTGCTGAAGAATTGACAGAAATTAGCGGAAATTCTTACACCATATTTGAGATGATTAAAAAGGACATTTATGGCTCTCCTAAATACAAGATTATAGCAATGTCAAAAAACAAATTTGATTTGAATTTTGAACAGGACGAGGAGTTAATTTACTGTACAATAGAGTTAAGAAAAAGAGGACTTGGTCTTTATTTCAGACACAGAAATGAAGAATATATATTGGCCTCAAGATTTAACCAGTTTAGCTTTTTAACTAATGACGGTATATTTGAAATACAAATGGATTCTATTCAGCTAAAGCTAAAAATAACTGACGCTAAGAGACACAAAAAGCTCCTACAAAGGTTGATGAAATGCAGATCAGAAATTAGCTAATTATATCAACAAAATCATCTAAATTATCTATCAAATTGATATCGTGATCTTTTGTAAGAAAATCAATATCAAGACCATTCACAACTAAATAATGTTTTGATTTAGGGAATGTTTTATTTAAATAATTTATAGTAAAATCTAAATTGCTTTTTGATGTATTGGATACTGAAAAGAATAACACATTATCAATATTTTTCTTCTCGGAAATATGAGCTAATGAACCAAATGGAACATTTGTTCCTAAATAGATGACATCAAAGCCATTATTGATAAGTAAAAACTTAGCAAAAACTAATCCAATCTCGTGAAATTCATTTTCAGGAAGAAATAACAACCAGTTTTCCTTATCCGTCACATTTAATGAGGCTAGGTCTGCAGCAGCACATATTTTTTGCTTTACTAACTCCGAAAGGAAATGCTCCTGAGAAGGGGCAATTCTATTAGTCAACCAAAAGATTCCAATTTTAGAAAAGGCTACTAATAATACATTCTTATAAAACTCAAGAACGCCAAGCTCCCTAGCACCACTTTCATAGGTTAAGTGAAAGAGTTTAGAATCAAAGTCAAGGGCTGATTGAATCAGCTTGGCTATATAATAGGATGCTTTGGAGTTGTCGTTAGATTGGTTTTTTATCTCATCAACTTTCTCACAAATGTCGAAGTGAGACATTTTTGAAATAGCAGAAATTTTGTAACCATTTTCAAGCAAATAGTTGCTATTAAGAGCACGCACCAACAAGTCATCAGTATAGTACCTAATTTTAGTGTCGGTTCTCTCGGCTTTTAAGAAGCCGTATCTATTTTCCCAAGTTCTTAGTACAAATTTAGTAATACCTGTTATCTGAGAAAACTGGTCTATACTATATTTGGTCATTGATTATGTATTTGCCGTTAGGAAATTTCTCGAACCAAAAATCAAGACTACTCATTGTCTTTAGGTTTATACGCATTTTGTCGGTATAAAACACAATTTTAGGTGTTCTATTTTTAATTTCTTCAATTGAAATTTTCTTTTTTTTCTTTCTTGGCATCTTACCAAATTTTTAAAATTTTTGTAACACTATAGTTACTAATTCTTATGCAAATATACACTTTTGTATAAGAGTTTTGTTTTTTTTTTATACAAATTTTAAAAATTGACTGATTTTGTGCATATATTTGTACCGAATTTAATTACACAAAACATCAAACATGAATAAATTATTACTCACGCTCATTGTAACAATTTTTACATTTACGAGCTTAAAATCTGAAAATCATACTGTTAATACAGGTGCATATTATTACAGTCCGGAGATACTTACTATAAATGTGGGTGACCAGGTAACTTGGATTAATGATGGTGGATTTCATGATGTTAACGCTGATGAGAATACGCAGACAGGTGAAAGTTTTAACAATCCTGAAAGCTTCCAATCAAATACTACTAATATAGCAGGTGCAACAATTTATACTCACACATTTACGATTCCTGGCACATATAATTATGACTGCTCAGTTGGAAGCCACGCAGCCCAAGGAATGGTTGGTCAAATCATTGTACAAGGACTTCCTTCAATAATGGATATAGTAACTGAATCTGTTAATCACTCTACTTTAGAAGCAGCAATAAATGCAGCGGAATTAAATGAGACATTAGACAATGAAGGAACATTCACATTATTCGCTCCAACTGACGAAGCATTTGAGGCGCTGCCTGAGGGTACTGTGGCAGGACTGTTAGAAGACATACCTGCGTTAACAGAAATTTTACTAAATCATGTAGTTGGAAATGTAGCAATGGCTGCAGATTTAACTAATGATCAATTGATAAATACATTAAATGAAACAGAACTCACTGTTTCAACTGATGGAATGACATACATGATAGACATGGCTACTGTTACTACTGCCGATATTTCAGCTAGTAATGGTGTAGTACACGTCATTGACATAGTTCTTATTCCAGCTAATCCAACAGGTATTAACGAGCAAAATAATACAGAAATATACATGTACTCTCTTAACTTATTAGGTGAGAAAGTAGATGTTAATACTTCAGGCGAATTAATTTTTGACATTTACACTAACGGAAAAATTGTCAAAAAAATTAAGATAACTAATTAAACAACTAACTAAACTAAAATTAACAATGAAAAATATTTTTTTAACACTTTTGACATTTTTTTCAATTTGCACAATTGTAAAATCTGAAAACCATACTATTAATGCTGGTGCATATTATTACAGCCCAGAGATACTTACTATAAATGTGGGTGACCAGGTAACTTGGGTTAATGATGGTGGATTGCATGATGTTAACGCTGATGAGAATACGCAGACAGGTGAAAGTTTTAATAATCCTGAAAGCTTCCAATCAAATACTACTAATGTAATAGGAGCAACAATTTACACTCATACATTTACGATTCCTGGCACATATAATTATGACTGCTCAGTTTATGGTCACGCAGCTCAAGGAATGGTTGGTCAAATTATAGTCCAAGGACCACCTTCAATAATGGATATCGTAGCTGAATCAGAAGCGCACACTATTCTTGAAGCAGCAATAAATGCAGCGGGACTAAATGAATTATTAGATGGTGAAGATCCATTCACATTATTCGCACCGACTG
>Ga0233432_10001986_pt1 | contig 19319 bp, 19 predicted proteins | sample SI_122_August201_6_FD_179870 | JGI IMG/M metagenome (GOLD analysis project Ga0233432, IMG submission 179870) | Seawater microbial communities from Saanich Inlet, British Columbia, Canada - SI_122_August2016_10_MG | ecosystem: Environmental > Aquatic > Marine > Inlet | place: Canada: British... | reverse complement strand
AGCGCTGGCGGCGACTCATAGTGCGATGTGGCAGAAGGAAACCGAGGCCTAGTGCATCTCCTCGCCGCCACTGACATTAATCGCCTCTCCAGTGATGAAGCTGGCATCGTCTGACACAAGGAAGGCACACATCGCTGCGGTATCCTCGGCACGTCCGATGCGTTGAAGCGGTATTCGCGCTGCCATTTCCTCTAAATAGGCCTCCTCGGTCATGCCCTTGAATGCGGAGAAATAGGCGTTTTGCGCACTCCCTAAACCGGTGGTGACATGGTTTGGGCAGATAGCATTGACCGTGATGCCGGCAGCGCCATAGTCGATGGCGGCGGTTCGTGTCAGGCCAATGACCCCATGCTTTGCCGCGCAATACGGGGCCATATGCGGAAATCCCGATTTCGCCGCTTGACTGGCAATGTTGATAATCCGACCACCCCGTCCGGCAGCCTCCATGTGTTGGGCGGCCGCTTGTGTGCAGAGAAAGACCCCGCTCAAGGTCACGTCGATCACTAACTGCCACTCCTGCAGTGCCACATCGCGAGTGTGCTTCATCACAAAGCCAATACCTGCGTTGTTCACCAGTGCGTCCACGCGTCCAAAGGTTTGAATGATCGTATCGAACAGCTGGGTTACGGATTCAGCGGAGCGCACATCACAGGGCACACACAACACCTCGGCACCTTGGTCCCGGAGAGCTTCGGCCACCGAATCCATTTCGGCTGTATTGGCGAGGTGGTGATCGCCTGAACCGTCGATATCGGTGACCACGAGGCGGTATCCCTCTTGGCCCAGCCGGCTGAGAATGGCTTCTCCCAATCCACCGTGTCTGCCTGAACCTGTACAAATTGCGACTTTCTGCTCTGCCATAATGACGTCCTTTTGTGAGTGCCCGATCCCTCCCTCAGGGTGATCGATATGAGTGACGGTGACCCCTGCCAGCTTATAGGGCGGGTGACGGCGTATTGTGGTGTGCTGCCCACCAACATGCGACAAAACCACACCCTGCTCCACCAAAACACAGCATGATTAAGGCTGGATCAGTTTCATAGGCGGCGGCCCCCAGCCAAGAGAAAAGCCCAGCCATGGTCATGCCCACGGAGCTCGACAGCCCGGCTGCGCTGCCGCTCCAGAGTGGAACGGCATTCACGGCGCCATACATCGTGGTCGGTGTCAGGATGCCAGAGAGCAACATCGAACTGAACAGTGACACCACCACTAACCCGAATGACAGCCCCTGCCACAAAATGAGGGCAGCCGTGCAAAGCGAGACCAGCAGCATCCCGATTGCTGCGGTGTGTTGCCACCGCGGACTCCCCAATGCTGAGAGCCGGCTCAACAGAAACGATCCCAGCACGTAGACCAGTGCAGAGCCACCCCACACCAGGCTAAAACGTGTGATGGACAGGCCAAACTGCTCCTCAAATAACACGCTGCCCGAGGCCATCAGTGTAAATACCATCCCCTGCAGAAACCCAAAAGCACCTGTATGGCCCCAGAAGGCTCTAGAGCGGAGCACAGACAAGTAGCCTTTGATCGACGCGCTGTGGCGGGCTCCTGAGTCTGGTGCTGTGTCTTTAGGGATCGAGTGAAAACAGAGCAGTAAAAGGCCCGCGCCTACTATAGCGAGCAACAAGAAGACCGATTTCAGCCCCAGCAGCGGCGCTAGAAACCCACCGACGACGGGCGCGATCACGGGGGTAAACCCCATTGCGGCAGTGAGGAGCGCAAATGCCTTCAGGGCTTCGTCCGGGGGCAAGTGGTCGCGGATAATGCCGCGAGCCACCACGGTGCCGACGCCGACCCCCACAGCCTGCAGAAAGCGGAGTAGGATCATCATGGCTAGCGTGTCGGCGAACATGAGCAAGATGCTCGATAAGACAAATACCCCGAACCCAGACAATAAAACCGTGCGTCTGCCGATTCGGTCAGTGATGAGACCAAAGATAGGCTGACTGACGGCAAGCCCGATAACATAGATCGAAAACAGATACTGAAGTTCGCTGACACTGTGCGCCATGGACAGGCTCAGCATGGGCACCAGTGGCACCATGATTGATATCCCGAAGGGTGACAGGCTGCTGATAGCAGCCAGCAGCCAGCGCGAGACGGTCAGGGAAGAGGCGGCCACGGCGTTGGCCTTAAAAAGTGATGACCCGCAGTCCCAGTGCAGCGTTTATGAAGAGCCCCAACCAGATGATCCAGACATAGCGGCGCACCACTCCCATATGAGTGACCATGGCAGCATTGCCTGCCTCGCTGGCACCCTCATTGATCATCTGTACGTAGGCGAGTGCAAAGGGTTTAAGCCCAAAGCGCACCGCAATACCACAAGCAACCAGCACGGCAAAGATCAGGATTTTGAGGAGTACCCAGCCGGGTAACCCCAATGAGAGCCCATAGGTGCCAGCCGCGAGAAGCGCGAACACCACTGCAAAGCGCAGCCGCAGATCCCACTGTGCTAAGGATGGCATCCGATGACCTATCGAGCTGTGGATGGCGGCGACCAAACCCACCCAGATCGCCACTACCAGCCAACCGATCAGCGCGGTTTCCCCGGGAAGCAATGTGGGCCAGCGCAGGGCGGCGAGGTGACAGCCAGAGCCGAGAATGATGGGCATGGCCAACCGTGGCCCCATGTCGCACTCCATCAGAATTTTGAAGGCGGTTTGTCGCGACTCGACGCCGAGGTCACTGCGCAACACATGTCGGCTCGAGAGATAGGTGCCAAGGTCACCACCGAGCCAATAGACCAGTGCCAGAACATGGATATAAAGCAAAGCGGAATACATGGATGCCTCTCAATCAGTTGGGATAGCGAAATGGTGGTGTCATGCGGCGACCGCTGCTGGGAGCAAGGGCAGGCGTAATGTGATCGTCTCGATTATAGATATCTGCCACTCAGAAACATCAGGGCGTTTCCTCTATAGATATTTCGGTCAGTTCATAATGCGTTTGCATATAACCCTCGGCGCTGGCTTTTAGTAGCAGATAATCATCGTCTGCCGTGCACCACACGTCATAGGGCGGGTGCTCTTCTGGAAGGTTGCCCGCGGTGCCTGCTACCTGAAAGTGGCGGGCTTTGAAGCTGCCAGCCGCGACTTCGATTTCCTCCTCTCCAAGATAGACAAGATCAAAGGCCGTCACGAAGAAGAAAGGCCCGGTTGCGCCGCGATGATCGGGCGATGTAAGGAAGATGTTTTTCAGCGCGTGAACTCCGGGGCCCTGAGCCAGTGGGTACAACCGCATGAGGAGGGCATCCCCGACAATCGGATGGCTCTGCAGCCACCCGACTTGAGCGTCTGTTTCCAGTTCCTGGCTGATTCGACCGTCTCGTGCATTGAAGGTCTCGCATTCTGCGTAACCATTGCCAAAGCGCATCCAGCCCGAACCTTCGAAACGGCCTCCAACGGAGAGCCGCACCGAACAATCGATAGGGCTGGAGTCCGCGTGCCGGAGTGCCAGGCAGACATCTCGTGTGACTTTGGGCGCATCGTCAATTTCGCAGTGGGCGAGCAGGACATCGGTGCCATCTGGCTGGCAGCTCAGGGTAAATACCTCTCGCCCGCGGACCTCACCCGTGCGTTCGGATTTACGGCTGGTGTACTCGATCACACCTCGGATAAGCTTATGTCCCATAGAGCCCTCTGTGGATTGTCTTAGTTTGATCTGGGGCGCCAGATCTCGCTATGTATTAATGATATGTTTTTATATCATGACGGTTCGCGCTTCGGAAAAACAGGAATAACAATGGAAACTAGCGACCTCACTGCGCGGCAGATCTACCAGCAAATTAAGGATAACCCCAGCCGCGCCCGCTTTGGCTTCGGTAAGAAGGCGATCCTTGTCAATATCGATTTGCAAAAGGCGTATACCCGAACCGACCTCTTTAAAACCGCTTACGAGACCGATCCTGACCAGCTTAGTTACGTGAATCAGCTGGCTGGAGCATTTCGTGCGCTCGATTGGCCCGTAGTGTGGACCCATGTTGCTTTTATGGACTCAGGAGAGGACTGCGGTGTGTGGGGAACACGCACCGACACACCGGACTCGCTCCAGAATATTAAGTTTGGCTCGACGCGCGCCGAGTTCGATGAGCGGCTCGACATTGATGAGCGGCGCGATGTCATCTACTGCAAAAAGATGCCGTCGGCTTTTTTCGAGACTGCGCTGCAGTCGCTCTGTGTCTGGCATCAGGTCGATACCGTGATCATGACCGGGGGCTCTACCAGTGGCTGTATTCGCGCCACGGCCGTGGATTCACTATCGCGGGGTTATCGTACGATTGTCCCTGAAGAATGTGTGGCGGATAAGCATGAGAGCTACCATTTTGCGAATCTGACAGATTTGTCGATCAAATATGCCGACGTACTCGGTGTGGGTGAGGTGCTCGACTGGCTCTCACAGCAGGGCTGAGGATGAGTGGTACAACCCAACACGCTGAGCTCGCTCTCTACGACTACAGTCCCTATGAGCGGCGCCCCAAAATCGAGTGGCCCAATGGCGCGCGCATGGCGTTTTGGGTGGCGCCCAATATTGAATTTTACGAGTTGGACCCGCCCTTCAATCCGCATCGTACGCCCTGGCCGCACCCTTATCCCGCAGTGCCCGGCTACAGTATTCGCGATTATGGGAACCGGGTGGGCCATCACCGCCAGATGGCTGTGCTCGATAAATATGGTGTGCGCGGTTCGATCAGTCTGTCGGCGGCGTTATGTGAGCACCACCCCGAGATCATCGCGCTGTGCGCTGAGCGTAACTGGGAGTTCTTCAGCCACGGTATCTACAACACGCGCTATACCTATGGTCTGAGCGAGGATCAGGAACGCGAGATGATCGAGGATGCCATGGCGACGATCGAGCGCGCGGTGGGTCAGCGGCCAGCAGGCTACCTTGCGCCGGCGCTGTCGCACTCAAACCACACCATTGATCTATTTGCCGAGGCCGGCGGGCTCTACACCTGCGATTTGTTCCACGATGATCAGCCGACCTGGGTCAAAACCCGCAGTGGTAAGCCGTTTGTGTCGATTCCTTACTCTCTGGAACTTAATGACACCATTGCCTATGTGGTGCAGAAGATGGAGCCGCGTCGCTACGGAGAGATCATTCGCCGTGCCTTCGATCAGCTCTATGAGGAGGGCGCTGAGAGCGGCACGGTAATGTGCATTCCGACTCACAACTATCAGGTGAGTTGTCCGCATCGGTTGCGCGCTTTTGAAGAGGCCCTTGAATACATCACCGGTCACTCTGACGTGTGGGTTACGACGGGGCGAGAGATCGCCGAGTACTCGCTGACCCACCTCCGGGATCAGATCGGTAGTCACTCGGAGGTGTCAGCATGAGTGATGAGTTGCTGGTCTACCCACGGCGCGATTACGGCATGGATCACGACCGCTACGCATGGTCGATGCTGCAGGACCGCCCGCCCGTCGCGTGGCCCGATGGCAAACCTCTTGCCTTGTGGATTAACCTATCGATCCAACATTTCCCGCTCTCGGGTGACAAGCCTCCTGTGGCACCACCGGGAGCGCTCACCATGCCCTACCCCGATCTCAGGCATTACACGTTGCGGGACTATGGCAATCGGGTGGGTATTTATCGGCTGCTCAAGTTGATGGAGCACTATCAGGCCGCGCCTTCACTGGCGATCTCTGGCGCATTGGCAGAGCGCTACCCGCAGCTCTTGGAGCGGCTCGCAAAAACATCATCGGAATGGCTAGGCCATGGCTGGAACATGCTGTCGATGCACGCGGGTGAGGTAGACCCGCAGATCGAAGCCCAATGGATTCACAATACCCGCACCGCCCTCGAGGCCTTTACTGACCAACCGATTGTTGGCTGGCTCAGCCCGGGGCGCATTCAGAGCGCCAATACACCCGAGCTGTTGGTGAAAAATGGATTCCGGTACCAATGTGACTGGGTCAACGACGAGCTGCCTTATACCTTCAGGACCGGCGAGGGAGAGATGACCTGCCTGCCTTCTAGCCTCGAGCTCGACGATGTCTTCGTATTGACCCAGAACCTGCATAGCGAAGACAGCTTCGCCCAGCAGGTGATTGATGCCGCTGATCTGTTGATCAATGAGGGTCGCGAGCAGGGCGGGCGATTGTTATCGCTGAACTTTCATCCCTGGCTGGTGGGCCAACCGCACCGCATTCGCACGGTCCGCGAGATCCTTCAGGCTCTGCTGGTCGATCGTGGCGATGCCATTTGGCACGCGTCGCCCAGCCATATTATCGCAGCCGCGCAGGCGTAATTTTTATATCGCCTTGGTCGCACCAAAAAATGCGACTGAGGCGATTGTCACCCAGTAAAAGTAGGCGAGTCGCTTGCCAAAAGCCAGGCTCTTTTCCAGCTGATTCTCCGCTTCCAGATTGGGTCCCTCGGCCAGAACGCGAAAGAGCGTTGTCCATTCACGCATGATGAAGCGGAGTTTCAGGCCGATCATCAGTGTCACGCTATAGAGCAGGATTTTGATGGAGAACCAATACTGCATCGGACCCACATTGAAAGGCCCGTAGCCCAGTAAAGAGCTGATGGAGGAAATGACCAATACTGGGATGAGAATAAATCGCACCCGTTCATCCCAAAGTGTCAGTTGGATGCCGCGGTCAGTTTCCCGAAAGAAGTAAGCCGAGATACACAGGCTGAGCCACAAAATAGCGAGCACCCACACCGCGACAAGGAATTGGCCCCCGTAAGGCTGTACGCCCCAGAGGTGGCCCATATGCAGGCCGAGGGGCAACAGGCTGATAATGCCAATGCGCGCGAGTATGTCGATGTGGTAGGCGGTCTGCATGTGTCGCCGCCGTTCTTCCATCGACAGCTTCCGGTTTATCACGTGGGTGGACGTGTTAAAGACTCCCCACTCGCCACCCAACCAGTAGACCATGGCGATAATGTGTAGCCAGCGTAAGACGGCCAGTTCGGTGATACCCATAGCTCTGCCCCCACAGATTAAAGATATAACAATAGCTCAAAATGTCCCGGTGTGGCAGTCGGGCAAGACATAATTGGCCCATCGGGTGCCCGCGCCACACTATAATGCGCCAACAATACACCTATTTTGATATATCATTAGGCGTTGATCAGGCGTCTGACTGGAAAAGCGAATATATGGAACAGTTTTTTGGTCCACATCTGGTTGGTCAGTTATCCAAGCAGTCCCCCACCCCTCTGTACCATCAGCTATTCACCTTATTGAAAACGCGCATTCTTGACGGAACTTTGCTCTACGGTACGCGTTTACCGCCCGAGGAGCAGTTGGCTGATCTTTTTCAGATATCGCGGATTACCGCAAAGCGCGCGATGGATGATTTGTCCAAAGACAATTTAGTAGAGCGAAGGCGGGGCAGGGGCACCCATGTAATCTACCAATACTCTCCCAAGCCAGTTTATGCGCCGCTAACGGGTATGCTGCAGGAAATAGAGAGCATGGCGCGTAACTCCACGGCGCATATCCTCGACTGCGGCATGCGCGCTCCACCTCAGGCGATTCGCGAGGATTTGAAATTGGCGAATGACGAGGTAGCGCTTCACCTTCTCAGAGTCCGCGAGCGTGACGGCTTGAAATTTGGCCACTACAACAGTTGGACCGCGGGGGTGAGTATGCCGGCTGACCCTGCCATTTTTAAAAGCACACCTCGCCTAAGTTACTTCCGTCAGCAGGGACTTGAGGTCAGTCATGTTACTCAGACACTGTCTGCGGTCGCCGCTGACGCATCCGTTGCACAGGCACTGGGCGTTGCGCAGGGAAGCCCATTACTGAGTCTGACCCGGCGTTCATACAAGAAGACCGGAGTCGAGAGTGAGCAGATTATGGATTTTCTGGAAGTACTCTATAACCCTGAGCATTTTCAGTACTCGATGGATTTAACGCTGGATTGACGCGTCAGATGAGGCCAGCTTTTTTAAGCTTCGCTATCACCAAAGACTGCTGTTCCATAAAATGTGAGCGATCCGGTGTGACGATGTCTCCGTCTTTGTTTATCAACGTATCTTCTGGATAAAATCCGTTCAGTGCGTATGTGGAGCGAAACAAAGACAGTCGCTGTCTGGCGATCAGGTTGGTCATGGCCGGCTTGGTGCGGGCTTCCCTAAGTCGCTCAATATCAATCATGGCGTGCGCCACCATGGACTCTCCGGTATAGGCCTCGGTCAGCACCTGACCTTTGTAGTCGACCACCTGAGAATGCCCCTGAGTCGAGTTCTGTGGCACGGGTGAGTGAAGAATCGCAGAGGTGTTGCTCGATATCACGTAACACATGTTCTCGTAAGCGCGCGCGCACTTTGCAATATTTTTAGGGGTGGGTCTTGGGCTGCCGACTTCGCTGGAGGAGTGCAGCAGCACTTCGGCGCCTCGGGTGGCGAGTGATCGGGCTATCTCCGGATACAAAATTTCTTCTGAAGCCACGCAAGCAAGGCGGCCAAGCGGCGTATCGACCACCGGGAACAGGCTGTCCTCTCCGTAAACCTCTAGATATTTTGACATGACGTCGTGGGGTGTCGGCGCAAACATGGAGATCAAGCGGCGATATCGCAGTATCACCTGGCCCTCGTCATTTATAATGAAGCTGGTCTGAAAGTAGAGATTGGGAAAGTGGGGATCAAGCTCATAAGCATTCCCTGAGATATAGACACCACGGCTGCTGGCAAGCTCTCCGAGGCGCCGATATTCTGGGCCGTCTATCTCGATGCAGGCTTTTGAACGCCAGGCATCGATACTCTCGCCCATCGGGAATCCGGTCAAAAAGTACTCTGGTAGTACGACTAGTTTTAATGTGTCGCCGCTGAAGGTGCTGATGAAGCCCTTGCTGCCCGCGATCAGGTTATCCACCCGCTCCAGTGCACTCATCATGGCCTGCTGAACTGCCGCGCGGTCTGGCAGATGGTTGACAGCCGAGCAATCCATTTGCAACGCCAATGCGGAATATGTATTCATCAGGACTTATTCCAGCACCGTCTGCTGCACACCTTCAACGAGTATCACCCGAAAATCTCCCGTGCCCTCCCGCAGGGGTTTCGCCGCAGCGTATTCATCGCTTTCCCAAAAAGCCCTCGCTTGCTCAGCCGAGGGCCAGCGATGCATCACCACGCGCGAGGTACTCCAGTCGCCTTCAAGCGATTCCTGCGGTCCACCCAGCACTAGGTACTCACCACCAAATTGCGCCACGATAACGGGCACCTTTTGCGCGTAGGCGCTAAAAGCTTTGGGGTCGTGAACAATCGCTTCTACAATGATGTAAGCAGTCATATTGGCCTCGTTGATTCAGTGGCCTGAGCGGCAAAGCCGGTAGGAGAATATACCACGCTGTGCCCAACTCATGCGCTGCCTTGGAGTGGGGACAGTCCATAAGCACCCCGGCTCTCCTACAGTGAAAGGCCTCTTCGAACTGTGGCCTTGCTTGCTCTCTTGCTCGCTGAACGTTCTCTCTGGGGTTTCTGTGCGACGATCAGAAGCCCAGTACACCGGGATTCATGATTCCATTGGGATCGAGTGCTGACTTGATGCTGCCGAACAAGTTTTCTGCTGGTGCTTTGAGTGCAGGACGATAGTGGTATGCCTTGCCTAATTGAAAATGGCTGGCGCCTTCCGCCGATAGGAGATCTACCACTTCGCTTTTGATTTTGTATACCGCTTCCCGCGCGCCAGGAACGGCCTCGAACTGATTCATTCGCGCGAGGTGGTCAGGCTCAAGGCTCTGCTTGTGCAGGGCATTGAGCGCGTCTGGCCAAAAGAAGACGGGTTCCAACACCGTGATCTGTTCGCTCACGACTGCAATTAGATAGCCGGTCTCAATGGCATATTGCTCCAGCACATCCCGATTCCGCTCATACACTGCCTCTATGGCTGCTAATACCTTCTCACCTTTCGAGTGTGGTACCAATCCATGAACCGGCAACCAGCGTTCGCCTTCGGCTCCCACCATATTGTTGACTGGTCCAAACGGATTGGCAGCCAGAATACGGGGGATGCTGTCTGGTAATTCCTTGCCTCCCTCGGCTAAGCATATCGTGCGGATCCGCTTTACCTGGTGGGCTGTTTCAGCTTCGGTTCGCCCCTCGCTAATGGTGAACATGGCCCACTCCACCTCGTCCATGAAGCGGCGACCCGCAAGGGCAACCTTGGCCCCTTGCTTGACCTTGTTGACTATCCCTGTCTCAGCTTGAATGACACCTGAGAGTTGCTGCGCATCGGCGGCCAGACTTGCGCGTTTCATCCGCTGATGCTGAAGATAGGGGTCAAAGCCGAAACATTCGCTGGTCAGCGACTCACGGGAGATCTGCGCCATTGCGCGCAGCATGGGTCCTGACTCGGTAAAGGCAAAGCTGGTGAAACCTTTTGCCCCCGGCAGCAGCACCAATGGCAAGGTTATGCGCACTTTTATGCCCAGCGCACCGCAGTCACTGAGAAAGACGCCTGTTAAGTCCGGGCCGAAATGACGCATAAAAGGCGAGCCATTGATTTGACTGGCGGCGCCCGTTTCTATGAGTTCTGCAGTGCCGGTGATCACGCTGACGGACAGCACATTATCAGCAGCAGTGCCTCGTTGGCCGCTGCCCCAAAAAATACTGTTTTGGGACAGACTGCCACCCACGGTGGCGAAGCGGCCCGACAGCGTGCCCCAGTAGGGCGTCCGCACGCCCAAGGGCATCAGATGTTCGTAGAGCTTCTGCCAACTGCATCCCGCTTCGACAGTAACGTAGCGGTCTTCAAGGTTGACCTCTACGATGCTGTCCATCGAGGTCATATCAATGAGAATGCTTTCTGGGGCAGTGGCGAGGTAGCCACTGGTGTAACTCATACCGCCGCCTCGCGTAACGATAGGTGTGCCGCGCTCTCTGCAGGCTGCAACCAGCGATTGCACCTCTTCGATGCAACGGGGCCTGACGATCGCGCCGATGGGCGGTCCGATGGTAAATACGTCTTGAGAATAAAGCGCAATGCGCTCGGGGTCGGTATCGAGAATTTCTGCCGGGAGCAGTTGCGAGATACTAGAAACTACAGCGTTCATATATGCCTCCTTGGTGCGCCCAAGGTTACTCTTCTGAAGGATGGTCTCACGAAAAAGGGTAGCAGAGGTTCACAACAAATGCCCGCCACTAGCGGCATACCTTTGGTTGTATGATCGTCCTATTCCAGCTGGAGGAGTAAAGAATGCGGCGCAAAGGTTTTTCTCACGTGGTGATCAATACCGCCCACGCAGACACTTTGGGCGGATTTTTCACTGCATTAGGTTGGCAACTCCAGACAGAAGCACTGGATGATGCTTCCGCGGCCTTCTGGGGCAACACCGACGCCCACGGAGCATTGCACCGCTGGCGGCTACCCGACGGCGGATCCGAAGTGATCCTCCTGCCGACTTCGTTTGAGGAGCCGCTTTTGCGTCCGGAGGCCTGCCCGGTGGCGACACCCGGTGGGATCTTTGACATTAATATGCGCACCGATGACAGTGATTGGGCTTGTGGATTCCTTGCGGCACATGGATGGCGTGAGTTAGTGAGCCCGGTCGCTTGGCACTTTGGTGAGGTCGAGACCAAAGAAGGCCTCTTTATACAGGACGACGGTATCGTGATGGCGGTTATGCAGCGACTGCATCCCCCACTTCAAGGCATCAACTTCGATCGCATGAGCGATATTTTTAACAGCACGCAGATGGTGACTAGTGTCGAGCGCACTTTGGCGTTTCTTCAGCTTTTTGACTTCGAGCAGTTTGTTGATCATCGCGGACCTTTGCCCGGGGAAGGTGCGAGAGTGCTGCAGCTCGAGGATCAACCTGAAGAGACAGCACATGTGCGTTTGAGTATTGCGCATCCCGACGGCGCCATGGACGGTTCGATTGAGCTGATTGACGTGCCCGCTCACCCGTTACCCTCTATTGATGTTGCCAAGCTGGGGGGGCGGGGGTTAAGAGCGCTCTGTATCCCGATGGAGGATGTAGAGCGGTGCTATGAGCGATTCATGAGCAGCGAGTGGTCGGATAGGCTGATTCATCCATTGTCTCATCGCCAGCTGCCTGGGCAGCTGAATACCGATATATTCTCGGTGGCTGCTCCAGACGGCGGACGGCTGGACTTGTATCAATGTCCGGATTGAGGCGCTCAGTATGCTGAAGTCAATTCTGATGGTTTGGGTGCTGGCACAGAACCTCGCCGCTACGCAAGATGCCTATGAGCAGTATCTGGGTTACCGCGTGGTGGATAAGGGGTATGTTGAAGACACCGTGGCATTGGCCATCGAGCGGCCCGAACTGTCCGGGCAGCCTTACGTGACTTTAATGCCCTCTGCGGGGCCCCAAGTGGGTATCCGCCTCGTGAACGGCGCGGAGCCTGGTTACCAAGCGATGCGTCGGATTGGTTGGAGCGCAATCGAACTGCTGGTAGAGGATCCAGTGGAGCTGAAGCAAAAACTCAGTGGATCGACTTTTACCCACTTGCGGGGGCCCGACTATTTGACCGAACAAAGCAATATTTTAGCGATGCAGGTGGGCGGCCCCAACAGAGAGCTCTTTTACCTCACGCACATGGTTGATCCTTCTCAGTCAATTCTTCAGCCACAAACCAGCCCGGCTCCTGTTGGACATACCTTTATCATGGTGATGGGGAGCCACGACCTATCCGACAGCCTGGCATTTTTTGATCGTCACTTTGGCAATACGGTAATAGGACCATTGCCCTATCGCATCGGCGTGTTATCTCAAGCCTACGGTCTACCCGAGGACACTGAACATGCACTGGCGTTGTTGTCGATGACCGATGGCTATGGGATTGAAATTGACCAATATCCGTCTGGTGCATCTCCCATGCCCGCTGCTGTGGGCGAGAGAGGGGGGGTTATTCTTGTGAGTGTCAGCGCGGACCCTGAGGGTCTCAAGCGGTTGCCAAAGTGGGCATCAACTTTTATAGACGAGCAGGGTGCGGTCCTTGGCGGTATTGTTAGCTTGCCATCCGGCACACCACTCGACATCTCGTTTACAGAACCATTGTTGCCACCACCAGACAATTAAGCTTATTGTTATAATTATAGACCTTATGCGTGTAGCGCCCTTAAGGCAGCCGGGAGTCGGGCAATTCTATTGTGGCCAAGACATTATTTGACAAGCTTTGGCAAGAGCACGAAGTAGAGACGCTCTCCGAGAGAGAATCGCTCCTCTATATCGATCGTATTTTTCTGCATGAGCGGACTGGCAGCGTCGCCCTAAATAGTCTACTCGAGCGCGGTCGTCAGGTGCGCCAGCGAGAGCACGCCTTTTGTACAATGGACCACATTGTTGACACGCTTCCCGGGCGTGGTGACGAAACACTCATGCCCAGTGGTAAAGATTTCATCATCGCAACCCGAAGTGCCGCCCAAGAAACGGGCATTAGCCTGTTCGATATACAAGATCCCGATCAGGGGATCGTTCACGTAATCTCTCCGGAGTTGGGTATTGCCCTGCCCGGTTTATCTCTGGTCTGTCCTGACAGTCACACCTGTACTTTGGGCGGGCTGGGTGCCTTGGCCTGGGGGGTGGGCTCAACTGAGGCAGAACATGCGCTCGCCACCAGCACGCTTCGCGTAACCCGACCCGGAACCATGCAGGTGATGTACGAGGGGTTGTTATCTTCCGGTGTGACAGCAAAAGATTTGATGCTGTATACAATTCGCGAATTATCGGTCGCTGGTGGTGCGGGTTACGCCATTGAATTTGCTGGTCAAGTCGTTGAAGCACTCCCGGTAGAGGCGCGACTCACCTTATGCAATATGACCACCGAGCTCTCGGCTTTTACCGGTTTGATTGCGCCTGATAAGGCAGTGGTCGAATACTGCAGTGGCAGGCAATTCGCGCCCTCGGGTGCTAGCTGGACTCAGGCCTGTGAGCATTGGCAGTCCCTGAAGACTGATCGGGGCGCACGCTTTGATTGTAATCGGACACTGTCGATTGATGGATTAAAGCCTCAGTTGAGCTGGGGGACCAGCCCGCAACACTGTATCGATTGGGACGACAGGGTACCTTTTTCTGGAGAGGCCGCGAGTGAAGCTGACGCCGGCGCATGGCAGCGGATTCAGGAGTATATGGGGGTAACGGGAGGGAGTCGGCTATCTGATTATCCTATCGACGCGGCATTTATTGGTTCCTGTACCAATAGTCGCTTGTCCGATTTGGAGCTCGCTGCCGATTACCTACGCAGAACCGGTCATCGCGTTGCTAGGAATGTGAAAGCGTTATGCGTTCCGGGTAGTGGACGAGTGAAGCGAGAGGCAGAGAGCCAAGGCCTACATGAGATTTTTCAGAGTGCCGGTTTTGAGTGGCGGGAGCCGGGGTGCTCTATGTGCTTTTTTGCGGGAGGCGAGAATTTTGGAAATCGTGCCCGGGTTGCCTCTACGACGAATAGAAATTTTGAGGGGCGTCAGGGCGTTGGATCGCGAACTCATTTGGCGAGTCCTCTGACGGTTGTTGCCAGCGCGTGTGCTGGTCATTTGACGGCAGACACAACGCTATGACGCCGTTCATTCAGCACCTCGGCGTTGCCGTGCCCTTGCTTCGAGACAATATCGACACGGATACCATCATACCGTCACGAGAAATGAGAACGGTGTCCCGATCGGGATTGGCGGACGGACTCTTTGCACCATGGCGTTACACCGACGCAGATTCGCGCAGGCTTAATAACGCGTTCGTCCTGAATGCGGTCCAGTTTGCTGGCGCTTCTATTTTGCTCGCCGGCAACAATTTCGGCTGTGGCTCGTCGAGAGAACACGCTGTTTGGGCACTGATGGAGAGTGGGTTCCGTGTGGTGATTGCACCTTCGTTCGCAACCATTTTTAGGAATAACGCCCTCCGTAACGGGCTTCTAACCGTAGAGCTGGATAATCCCCTTATTCTTAGGATACTGGATTGGGTTCAGGAGGATCCTCAGCGTCATCGTGTGGGAGTTGATCTTGAGCAATGCGTTTTAACATGCGACACCGCGCTCGCTCCCATTCCCTTTGTGATCGCGCCTCCGGCTCGCCTTATGCTGCTGAAAGGCCTCGATGAAATTGGGCTGACAGAGCGCTCTCTTAACAGTATCGCGGCGTTCGAAGCCAATGATCGTAAGCGACGTCCTTGGGTCTGGTTGGGCAGTGCCTAGCTGCTAATGACACCGTCTTGGATAAGGGTGGCGACGGCGTCGGCATCAAGTCCCAACTCAGACAGTACTTCATGATTGTGCGCGCCTGCTTGAGGCACGTCTCTATGAAGTGGTGGCTTGGTCAGACCAAACTCGACGGGTAGTCGGGGTAATGTGGTTTGCTGACCAGCGCGGTCACCATCAGTCAGGTGGAGGGGTAGTAACCCCCCTGAGGCGGTGAGGTGGGGGTCATTGAACAGGTCCCCCGGGGTATTGATAGGGGCGAAGGGCAGGCCAGCACGATCGAGTCGGTCGCTCAGCGCTTGAAGGCTCATGGGTGAAAACAGGCGATTAATCGCCTCCAGCAAATGTTCTCTGGCAACAACGCGGCCGGCATTGGTGGAGAGACTGTCGTCTGCGGCCCACTCCCCGAGTTCAAATTCTTCGCAGAATCGGTACCAAAGCGAATCACTGACAATACCCACGAACAACCGCTCTCCAGAGTCCAATTGGAACACGTCGTAAATTGCCCAAGCGGACTGCCGAACGGACATAGGCGGAGGTGCCTCGCCACTTACCGCCTGCTGTGCCATATGTTGGCCCACCAGAAATGCGGTTGTCTCGAACAGGGCGCTTGTGATGTGGCTGCCTACTTCCGTGGTTTGCCGTTCATGTAGTGCAGACAGAATGGCAATAACCCCAAACATGCCTCCGGTGATATCAATTACCGACGAGCCGGCACGCAAAGGTCGATTGGGCAAACCGGTCATATATGCCAACCCACCCATCATTTGCGTGACCTCATCAAGTGCCACCCGATTTTCGTAGGGACCGGAGAGAAATCCCTTCAGCGAGCAATAAATCAGGCGGGGGTGCATTGATTTGAGTGAGTCGTAATCAAGCCCCAGTTTGGCCATGGTTCCGGGGCGAAAATTTTCCAGAACAATGTCGGCTGACTGGATTAGCTGGAGGGCGATTTCACGACCCTTTTCATTTTTGAGGTCGAGCGCGATCGAGCGTTTGTTGCGGTTATACATCGGAAAGTAGCCGGCTCCGGAGCCTGTCAGCCGACGGGTGTTGTCGCCTTTTAGTGGCTCAACTTTGATGACATCCGCGCCAAGATCCCCAAGGATGACACCAGCAGTGGGTCCCATCACCATGTGAGTGAATTCGATGACTTTAATGCCGCGTAACGGCGCGGCTTGGTCAGCGGGTTCTCCAGCGCCCATCATTACTGCTTCTCCAGCTCATTTGGTATTATGTTATATCATTAAGCTCTTTGAGGCCGCAAAGGCCAGAGGACATTGACACCTTGAACAACTCTGCCGTCATTCTTGCCAGGCGTCCTGAGGGCCTTCCGATGCCCGAAGATTTTTCGGTGGTCACCCCACCCCTGACGCCGCGTGCTGAGGGGAAGATCCGTTGCGAGACGCTGTTTCTGTCACTCGACCCCTACATACGCTCTGTGATTGCGGGCAATCATCTCGGTCATGGCATCGATCCGGGAAAGGTGGTGCCGGGAGAAGTCGTCGCCAGAGTGATCGAGAGCGACGACACGGATTGGCCGGTGGATACGTTGGTGCGGTGCCAGGGTGGCTGGCAGCAATTTAGTGACCACCCCTCGGAAGCATTGGCGAGAGTGCCAACTGAACTCAGTCGTCCTTCGCTAACGCTTTCTGTCCTCGGCATGCCCGGGCTAACCGCATGGGCGGGTATGGTCGATCTCGCAAAGGTGGGTCCCGGAGATGTCGTGGTGATTCCGGCGGCGGTTGGCGGCGTGGGTGCTATGGCTGCGCAACTCGCAAGGCGGGCGGGTGCCACAACGATTGCCATTACCAGTGGACCGGAAAAGCGACGCATTGCCCTGGAGACATTGGGTTATGACCATTGCATTGATCGTATTGACGACGATCTTGGCACCGCATTAGAGCGAGCCGCACCAGATGGCGTTTCGGTTTACTTTGATTTGGTTGGGGACCCGACGCTCACTACCGTAGCTCAGCGCCTCGCTATCGGCGGCCGGGTTGTTCTCTGTGGATTGATAAAGGACTATAACGGCGATCATAAAACGACGGGCCCGCATCCCGGCTTGTGGATCACCAAACGCGCTACGGTGAGTGGGTTGGTCGTGTATGACTATGAATCACAACGGCAGGCGTTCGAGGCGGAATTTGTGCCGCTCATGGAAGCGGGTGAATTGACCGCTAATGAGGAGATCCATAACGGACTTGAAGCCGCACCAGATGCCTTTTGTCGGCTCATGCGCGGACACAATAACGGCAAGGTGGTGATCAGTCTGGCAGACTGACGGGAGCATCATGAAACACATCACCATCAGCGAGGTGGGCCCGAGAGACGGCTTGCAAAGTGTGGAGACTACGCTGTCCACCGAGGCGAAGCTGGCCTGGATTGAAGCTGAGTACGGTGCGGGTGTACGTGAGATAGAGGTTGGATCATTCGTCTCGCCGAAGCTGCTGCCGCAGATGGCTGATACTGAAGCTGTGGTGCGGGGGGCTCAGCACCTTGAGGGCTTGATTATCGCGGTGTTGGTTCCCAATGTCCGTGGCTTTGAATCCGCTCTCAGGGCTGGAGCCCACAAAATATCGGTACCCCTCTCTCTCAGTGAAACCCACAGTCTAAAAAACGTGCGCCGGACTCACGCCCAAATGTTAGACGAAATTCGGTCTTGCCTGAAATTAGTTGAGGCGATGCCTGAGAGCGAGAAACCCGTTTTTGAAGTGGGGTTATCAACTGCGTTCGGATGCACGCTTGAAGGTGTTGTGCCAGAGTCCTTTGTCGTAGAGATGGCAGAGCGGGTGCTCGATCTGGGTGTAGCCGAAGTGGGTCTGTCCGATACAACGGGTATGGGTAACCCGGCGCAGCTTGAGCGATTACTGACTGGTATCTGGCAGCGATGTGGCGAATCAAGACTGACCGGGGTGCATTTACACAACACGCGTGGACAGGGTTTGGCCAATGCATTGCGCGCCGTGGAGCTGGGTATTACCACACTCGACAGCTCGCTAGGCGGACTGGGTGGCTGCCCATTTGCCCCGGGTGCGAGCGGTAATATTGTGACTGAAGACTTGGTGTTTATGTTGCAGTCTATGGGCTACCCAACGGGAATCGATCTTGAGGCGCTATTGGTTGTGCGGCAACAAGTTGCTGAGTTACTTCCTGAAGAAGAGTGGTTCGGTTTTACTGCCGCCGCCGGGTTGCCAAAGCACTTCGGCGCGGCGACTTTACAGTAGGTGAACTAGCGTGCCAGACGAAACGCTTTCCGTGCGCAATCCCCGAACGGGGCTTTTTGATTACGAAATCTCTGTCACATCAGCTGACACTGTTTCTCAATGCACACAAGCGCTCAGGGAAGCGCAACCTGAGTGGTTGGCGCTCGGTGCCGAGGGTAGAGCGAAGTGCCTTGACCGATTTGCCGATGCGTTGATGAACGAAATCGATTCTCTGGCAGAGGCGCTGGCGATCGATACTGGCCGTAGGACTTTTGCCCGATTCGAGGCTTTCAAATCGGTAGAGTTGATTCAAATGTGGGCCGAGCGCGTTACACCTATCCTCGATCAACTGGCTGGTTCAGGTCAGTCAGGGCAGGTGCCAGCGGTACATTACCAACATCGTTTGATTCCATACGAGGTCGTGGCTGTTATCAGCCCCTGGAATGTCCCGTTGCTGCTGGCCATGATTGATAGCATCGCGGCGCTGTCGGCTGGGTGTGCCGTGTTGTTAAAGCCTTCCGAAGTTACACCGCGTTTTATCGTTCCTTTGCAGCGAGCGCTGGATACGGTGCCCGAATTAGCCGCCGTACTGCGGGTGGTTACGGGGGGCGCGGATACCGGAAGCGCGATGATTGATCAGGTTGATGCAGTGTGTTTCACCGGGAGTGTCACTACAGGGAGAAAAGTCGGCCAGCAAGCAGCCGCTTGTTTCATTCCTGCATTTCTAGAACTTGGAGGAAAAGACCCGGCCATTATTTTGCCAGACGCGGATTTGCCATTTGCTGCCAGGGCAGTTATCCGGAGCGCCGTCGGTATGACGGGCCAGGCCTGTCAATCTCTGGAGCGCGTGTATTGCCACGAATCAGTCGTGGGCGACTTTACAGAAGCGTTATTGTCGCAGCTGCGAGCATTGTCCCTGACTTGCACCGATCAAGGCGTAGGCGATATTGCGCCGCTGATTTTTGAGCCGCAGGTAGAGACCATTCAGTCTCACGTTGATGAAGC
>Ga0233432_10001983_pt1 | contig 19333 bp, 25 predicted proteins | sample SI_122_August201_6_FD_179870 | JGI IMG/M metagenome (GOLD analysis project Ga0233432, IMG submission 179870) | Seawater microbial communities from Saanich Inlet, British Columbia, Canada - SI_122_August2016_10_MG | ecosystem: Environmental > Aquatic > Marine > Inlet | place: Canada: British... | reverse complement strand
TACCATCAATGATGTCAGCTCCGTGCACTTGCACGTGTTCGGACAGCCTAAAGGTACGTTTGAACTTCTTCGTAGAAATACCACGATGAACGTATTCGCGACCTTTTTTCACATGCTCACCTGTGATAGTGAGAGTCCTTTCATGCATTTCGATGTTAATACCATCTTTACTGAAACCTGCTACCGCTAATTCGATAAGGTAGTCTGATTCGCCAGTCTTTAGAATATTATGGGGCGGATAGTGATCGTGGGCATGTTTGGTAACATGGTCCAGTTCTTTTAGTAGATGATCAAATCCAACGAAAGCGGATGAAGGGAATAGTGTAGTATTAAATTTGCCTGTCATTTTGTTCTCCTTAGTGAAAAGCAAGATTGTATAGGAACCAGAGTATTCTGCATTCCAGGGTTATTTATACATTTTAGATAATCAATTTCGATTCATTTGTAATGATTTTCGAAAACATTGTTTGATATTGCTTCTTAAGCGTTTCTACTGGATCTACCATAAACATAACATAGCTTCGTGGAATTTCCATTCCATCTTTAGCATCTGAATATGCCATAAACGGTGCAAGTCCAAGGGAGTTAGCTTCTGTTGGAATCAAGATAGAAACATCTGATAGAGTCAAATGATCCTTGTTACTTGAGTCAACGGTGCATAGTAGTTCTTCGCCAGTAGAGATACGGACGATTTTAATATCACTCATGATTTATCCTGTAATAATGTTATAAATTTCTTTCCAGTTCTGTACACGAGTAGCTTGACCGTTATAGCCAGCATTAAACCCATGTGAAACCAGTAAGCTGTTTAAACCGAGTGCGATACCTAAGTCTGCATTCTCTGGTTTATCTTCTACCCAATAGCATTCGCTATCTCGGTATTGTTCTAATGCGTCGTCTTTATCAGCGCCTGTATCTAAACAAACTACTTCTTCAAAGACAGTTGGACCAAATAGTTCTGCTAGGTTTTGCGTACGCAACTTAGCTGCAGAAGGATCAAGGCTCATGCTAGTGATACAACGAAAGACATAGCCATGTTCTTCGTGTAGTTTACGAACATATTTAATAGCATCACGTAGAGGAGAAAGATATCTCATCTGTGCGCTTTCATTAAAATGCGTTACAAGCTTTTTGCAATCATTTCGATCAATGCCAAACATTAACTCCATATCATATGAGGTTACATTGTCTTGACGTTCAAATCCTGACTTGATCATCCATTTGGTAAAACCGTGAACCCAGTCAACTAGGACTCCATCACAGTCTGTAAGTATTACTTTTTCTTTCATCATATAAATCTCTCCTTTTTTGATTATAGTCCCATTATACCACAATCAAGCAAGGATGTACACCTTTATTTTCATTTATTTGAATTTATTTATTGCCAATGTTGTATTTTGGGCAGAGTTCCCATTTAGACTTTTCTTTATATGATACAACTTTGATCTGTCTCAACGGAGCCTTTTGCAGTGCTTCATTCTGTGAGAACTCTACAAGTCCCCAATCACTAAGCAATGTAGCAATAGTATTACGTCGTTGAATATCATTCTCTAATAGATTAGACGGCTTACCATCCAATAGAAATAACTCTTTAAAGTGGACAATAAAATATCGTCCTTGCTTATGTAGGATATGACAAGACTGAAATAGCTTGTTGTCATGACGTGATGCCACACCAATCCTAGTTAAAGTTTCTCTTACTTTTAGAAAATCATCTGGTTCGTTGAGAGTAACTTCCAGCATAATTGCCGGCGTCCACTCAATTGGTTTACTTTCTTCCACCTTTATACACCTTCATCCTTAATTCTTCAATTTGTTCTCTTGATAATATTGTCAAAACTTGGCGTGCTTTTTCATTGCTATAGCCATAATATTCTTTAACAACTTCTACGTCATTAGGATTAGTAGGTTTAGCCCATTTAGCAAACCTTTTCTTTTTCCTAACACTATTTATAAAAAAAGAAAACTGGAGTTTTGAGTCTAGATGATGATATTTATTCATCTCGTTTGCAAGAAGGATGGTATCTGGATGATATGATAGAGAACGATTAACCATAAAGGCATTATACGCTTTCTCAGTTATATCATCGATCATGATATCTTTCTTAGTGGTATTGATTGCATTAAGAAATTCAAAGGGATTCATTGAGTATCCTTTCACGCAGTTCGGTAGTAGACCATTGATGGTTACGAGCGTTGTAGTATATTTCAAGTCCAACTTCTCGTGCGGTAAAATCTTCATTACGATATTCATTACCAATAATACGAAGATCTATATTATTATTCATAATTAAAGCATATAGATCATCTTCAGTCTCATAAGGTATAATCTCGTCGACATACTTACAAGCATCAACTTGAACAAATCGTTCATACATTGACTGAACAGGTTTATTCTTTTCTTTGCGATCTACGCTTGGATCTGTTTGAAGTGCAACGATTAAGTGATCACATTGATTACTTGCATCTTTAAGCATTAATACATGACCAGCATGAAATAGATCGAATGCACCTGCTGTGATACCTACTACTTCCATTCTGCACCTGCCATAATCTCAGTCATACAAGCAACTACATTCATCTCATGATCTGCGACGAAAGCATTCTTGTACTGATAATCTGCAAGGATAATTACAACTTGAGGAATAGATTGTGGTTGCAGGTGGTCTGCCATCTTGTCATATACAGCACGAAAGATTGCATGTGGTTCGGTATCGATATTGTTTACAACCCACTGACGCATACCTTTAAAGTCTTTGCCTTTAAGTTTATCCATCAACGATTTGATGTTAGTATCTCCTAGATTAACTAGAACACCTGCATCAATAGTACCACTAACAGAATAACGTTGGCATTCATTTAAAACACGACGCCAATCAGGGAAGTATCGTTCAACGAGTTGTGCAAGTACCGCTTTATCGAACGTAACATTCTCAGCTGTAAGTATATCCATAAGACGCTTAAAGAATGCACCAGCAATAGCAGGCTTTTCACTATTTGGAATAGCAAACTCATAGACAGAACAACGAGAATGAAGTGGCTCAATGATACGATTCTTAAAGTTACATGTCATAATGAAACGACAATTGTTTGAGAACTCTTCAATGAAACCACGTAGTGCAGGTTGAGTAGACTGAGGATTGAGGTAATCAGCCTCATCTAGTATGACTACTTTATACCCACCGAGTAATGATACACTTGAAGCGAATTGTTTAATCTTACCTCGTAGTGTATCGATGTTACCTTCTTCAGAACCATTGATAATGATGTAATCTAGATTAAGCTCATTACATAAAGCTTTTGCAACCGTAGTTTTACCTACACCAGCTGTACCACTAAACAACATGTTTGGCAACTGGCCTGTAGTCATTATCTCACCGAAGCAAGATTTTAGAGAAGCTGGTAATACACAATCATCGATTGTAGCAGGGCGATACTTCTCTACCCATAAAAATTCATTAGACATTCACGATCTCCATTATATAAAGGTTTATTATACCACATATTATTAAATATGTACATAACTATTATACATCATTTCCTTTTAATTCGATACAAACTGCTTGTGTGCCTGTATCAAAATAACCACTGCCTAAGCCGTGGTATTCACTTAGTGCTTCTCTAGCTTTGAAACAATTATCCATAGTATCAGCAACAGCTATCTTTTCAACATAAGGCATGGTTTCATAAAAATAAATAAAAACTAATACCCACATTATAGTGATCTCCATACTACTCGAATATAGTGAGCATCTAAATGTTCTCTATATTCAATTGCATCAAAGGTGCATGTAAATGCCACACCATTTATAATATGTTTAATCAACATATTATTCATGCTCTCCTCCTTCACCTCTTAAAGTGTAGAAGATTTGTGGTTTACGTTTAGCAGCTTCAAATACTGATACTGTTATAAAGATACCGCATAGTAATAGAGCGTGAAATAGAATATTAATTCCTAAATACATCCAAGTACCAGTCATTGCAGTAAATACTATACACCACATCCATGCAAGTATCTGCATAACTAAGTGACGTACTCTTAGATCTTTGATGTTAGACAATGGATTCTTTTCATGATCCATTATTAAATTCCACCAATCCATAATAAAACTTGTCATAATATAATTCTTTCTTAATTTAAGGGGGTGGTGTAACGCGGGGAGTTATCAACACAGAGGAATTTCTGCTCAGCCCACACCGCGCTTAGAATGAGGTTTGCTCACTCACGACATACACCTGCCGGGATACTTCCATCGACCCTTTTGTTGTGACTGCGAATATCACTTCATTCATATGGGATTTGGTAACCCATATTAGTTAGGAGCAACCTAACGTGGCATTTGGTCAGGGTGGCTGGATTCGAACCAACGACATCTACGTCCCAAACGTAGCGCTCTACCAAACTGAGCTACATCCTGTTTTTATTTTACGATTGACTCATATAGATCTTCAATCTCTTCCTTTTGCTGCTGAAACTGTGCAAAGTTCTGCTTGTGATAGATCTTTGCAAGTGCATTAATGTACTTCTTATCGATAGCAACATCATCCGCAAGTGCATTAGCAGCTTCTTTTTGAAAGTCTCGTTCTGCATCAATACGTGTCATTGAGTTTGACATTTCTTTCATGCAGTCGAGAACCTTCTTTCGATCAGCTTCGTTACTCAGCATTAGCTGTATCTGGTTCTTCAGTTCCAGCATCTTCAGCTTCTGCTGGTTTATTTGCTTCAAGGAAAGCATTGATTCGATCTCGGACTCCGCCGACTGATGTAAGTTCTTCTCCACGGAAGGCTCCTCGTGTTGATGCCACGTCAATGATTTGAATAGTGGCCTGCAAATCATTAAGACCCAGCTGAATTACTGCAGTCTCTTGTGTTTCAGGTGTTACGTTATTTTCTTCGCTCATAATTAATCTCCGTATGATGAGTTTTTCTCTAAAGCAACCCAGTATTCTACTGACTCTTTAGTATGTTTAAAGTGTGATATTAGCTTCTTCGTAATAGATACGTCATAATCACCATTGATAAATTTAAAGTTACCGATATTGAATACTAAACGAAAGGCTTCCTCTTCACGAGTAATGTCTTCCAATTCAATTTCAAATGTATTTGATGTAGCATCGTTTACATCAGTAACAATAATTGAAGCAGTATTCTCACCGGCATTACCAGTAATTACTGCTGTATTTATACCTAAAGCAGATGCTGCTTTACGAATAGACGACATATTTTCTTGTGTCAATGTAAAGCTGACTTCGTTAGAAGGCATTATAACATCCTTCGAAGGAGACGTCAGGATAGACGAATCTGAGAAGAAGTATTTGATTGCCTGTCGATCTTGAGAGATACGAACAGATTTGTATTCGGGATCAAACGTAAGTTCAGGATCTTCAAACATTCCGATTGCACCTAAGAATTCATGAAGATCGTAGATACCGATTTCAGAAGGAATGTCTTCGGCAATAGTTGCTGCAGACAGAATAGTTTTTGATTCAGACATAGTCTTAATCGTTTTACCAGGTTTAAGAACAATCTGGCTGTTAATGGCAGCAAAGTTTTTAAGTGTGCCGATGGTTTCATTCGATAGTTTCATGATTTCTCCATAATGAATATAGGTTATTATACCACAGTTTGAACTGTTTGTACATAGTTATTTTGAATTATTTTCTTTATCAAGAACATATAATCCGATTAGCGTATAATGCAACATCTTAAATAGATCTTTGCGATGTTCTTCAGGAGTACCTTTCTTGCCAAAGCGGTCAAGATACTTATCAACATTACCTAACATAAAACCCATTCCGTTACCACGATCAATGATAACTTCATTCGCTTGTATTCTTCCTTTACCATAATGTTGACTATAAGTAGAGTCCACGTAATCCGCGAACTCTGCTATTAGTTGATCTTCATTGAATTTGTATTCCATTTAATTCCCTGTTTGTTCTATTGCTGAATTTAGCATTTTTTCCATAGATTCTTCTTCTGAAAATACGCAAGAGTTAACTGTCTCATCGATCATTGCATATAGATCTTTAAAAGCTTCTTTCGTATCAGTATCAAAACGACTAATACATAGGTCTATTGATTTAGCTCTATCTCCGAAGATAGAAAAGGTTTGAGTGATATGACAAAGGCGACGTGTTGAGATGATATCATCTACTCCACCATCTGCAAATGTCTTACGAATAGTATCAGACCATTGTGTAAGGCGATTAGCAAAATCCTCGTCTTTACAATCGAACTTATCCATATGCTTTAGAATAATCTTTTTCTCAACAGAAAGAGTAGGATAAGGTTGTTCAAGTGTAATTGTGAAACGCTCAAGAAATGCTTCATCAATAATAGTAGCTGCAATAAAGCGACCATCATCAGAGCCTTGTCCTTTAGTATTTGCAGTAGCAATCACATTGAAACCATCTTCAGGTCTAATAACCTCACCAGTCTTTTTAATCATGATAGGCTTGCCTTCAAGCACACCTTGTAAACACATGATTTTATTAGAACCACGATCGATCTCATCAATAAGTAGTAGTGCGCCAGCTTCCATAGCTTTGATAACTGGACCTTTTGCAAATACTGTTTCACCATCTATAAGACGGAAACCACCAAGAAGATCATCTTCATCTGTTTCAGGTGTGATTTGTACACGAACATATTGACGACCAGATTTAGAACATGCTTGTTCGATCATAGTAGTCTTACCATTACCAGATAAACCAGTAACAAATGTAGGGTAGAATGACATAGATTTGACAATCATTTCTACATCTTTTGAGTGACCCCAAGGAACATAGTACTGATCACGTGAAGGTACGTAAACTTCGCTATTGACAACAGATTGTACACTAGATGGCAAAGAAACCTCCTTCTTAGTTTGACGTAATGGTATAACCACTGACTCTAGATTATATACGCCTCGACGTACCTTAGGAAATGAAGTAGCATACTTATACGCTTCACTGTCAGAAAGACCGTTTTCCATTGCAATGGATTTAACGTCAGCAGCTTTAAATTCTATCTGGTCCGGAAACCTTTGAGTTAAAGCTGTATTTATAGTTTTTTCAATATAGTTCATCATAATATAATATTCCTCTTAGTTAGCAAAGTATGAGATTAAGTTCCACCATGTGTATTGAGGACCAAAGCCAACATCAATCCATCCTAATACAAATACAGTAAGTATTAAGTATCCGATAGTTTCTGATATTTTTTCTTTGATAGTCATGATAGTCTCTCCTCAATCATTTAATATAGGTATATTATACTATAAGTAAAGAGGAATGTACACGCTTAATTTCATTTAATTTCATTTATTTTTAAATTAAGCGTATACTGTATCATTTATGTTACATCATGCAACAAGAGTAGCAAACTGAGTTGCTAATACTTTGTTGCCTTTCTTAGAAGAAGTATGCTTCTTAAATGCTTTCGTAATCTGTGCTTTTGTAGCTGATGCTGCATAATCTGTATCAAGCTTCATCTCTTCGATTGATGTGCTAAGAGACTTACCATTCAATACGAAATACTTATCATATCCTAATACATTATCAAAGCCAACAAACTTATTAGAGTTGTATAGCTTTTGATAAGCAGTAAGCTTCTTAGTATCTAAATATACATCAGAAGTTGTCTTATGCATCTGGCTTCTAAACTCATATCTTTCATTACATATAAAGAAACCAACTGTTGTAACACCTTCTATGTTACGAAGCTCATTCATTAGTGATGGACCTAGATCCCAACGAGAAGAACACTTAACATTTTTACCATTCATACGAACAGTATATCCTTCTTTGTAGCTTACTATCGTATGATTGTTATCTGCAGCAATAGTCGCATTGTTATGTACAACATCTCCATCACCATCAGTTAAGAAAACAGCATTTACTTTTTGAACACCGTGAGTTTTCTTAAAGTCTTTAATAAGGTATTCTGCACATAGAATAGTTTCATACAATGGAGTAGAACCTAGTGATTCGTATGAAGATGCAAGAGGAGATCTCCAGCTGTTATCATAGTCAAAAGACTGACGTAGTAGAATTTCACGAGCAAGCTTTCGGTCACTACCCTTCAAACTAGAAGACATAAGTTCGAATACACCAGAATCGCCAGTATAGAAATATCCACCTGGCTGGTTCTTATGCATTTCTTGATCGTTTGACAATGTAGTAAATCCATATACTACGAAAGGAATATTAACCTTTAAGCAGAAGTCAGCAAGTGTAACAGTCTGACGTATTACTTTACCAATAACCTTTGACATAGAACCAGAGTAATCTACAAACATTACCATACCATGTGATTTAGCATCAGCAAGGTTAGTGATACGTGCGAAGATATCATCGTTATATCTGTAGCTATGCAACTTATTTACATTGATAGAACCTGAACGTGAAGTTTGTGCACGTTGAAGACGAAATGCAGCTTTACGCATTTCAAACTCTTTTGCCATAGTAGCAACAACTGGTTTTGTTTCACCTTCAAACTTACGTAGTTCTTCTGCGATATCAGTGTTTCTATTTTTATACTCAGAGAGCATTGCAGAATTAGCATTGATATGCTCATCAAATGTGGTGCCATCTACAATTGATTGCTTTCTTGCTTCTAGTACTTTAGCATATGGTATTACTATATCTTTCATCTGAGCTCGACTAACGCCATTCGAATGAATGCTTTGTTTGCCTTCTTCATCTGAGTCTAAAAGCTTATGCTCATTTTCTCTGAATGCTTCATCAGATTCAACACGATCGATGTCATCATCTTTGACTACGTTCTCTGAATTTTCTCCGGTTTCTTCGGCAGCGGATGGTTCAACTTCGCCCATTCCTGAGGGAGTTTCATCTTCTTCTGAATCTTGTTCAGTTGTCTCTGAATCCTCCATATGAGAATTGTCCTGCGAATTATCGCTAGACGATAAGCTATCTTCGAAGCTATCATTCTCATCACTGATAGGATACTGTGGTGCATCTTCTTCAACTTTTTGATTTTCCTTCATAAATGCATATAAAGCTTTACATGCTTCGATAACATCTTCCCATGTTTCGACAGCCATAACTTGATCTACAATTGGTTGCTCTTTAGCAGAATATTCAACTTCTACCAGATCGCGGCATTTTGCTTTGAGGTTGATACGATCAACTACATTGCGTGAGGAGAGATCAACGCCTGCGACCTGGAAGAAGTCTTCATTGTACAATACTGCGTATCCACGTTTAAATGAAGATACGAGGCCAGGATATTGGCGCTGTACAAGTTTCTCAATACGTACATCTTCAACAACATTTACGTATGAGCGGGGTATACCTGGGATTTCTGACGTAGAGTCATGCCATCCTTCAGGTGGTGTAAATAAAGCGTGTCCTACCTCGTGGCCGGTCAGTAGGTCATATACGTCCTTGCCACGGTCTTTCCATAATGGTAGACCTAGAATACGCTTCTCAACATCAAAGAAAGCAGTGCGAAAGTTACCATGCTGTACTTCAATGTTTTCTTTAGCCAGCAATCTAGCTAAAGTTGTCTGTGACGAATTAATCATAATGTCTCTCCTCATTGATTATGGTACTATTATACCACGTAAAAATAGGAATGTACACGTTTATTTTCATCTTTTTTGAATTATTTTCACTTTATTTTAGAAAAGTTATGCTCCTTAGTGAATTCTATCTTAGATCTAAACTTACCATCTAATAGATCACCCTTATGAGATATAACAAATACATTACTATCATCTTCAAGTGTACCAAGGATCTTCATTAGATTATCTACACCATCATGATCAAGAGAAGAGTCAAACGTTTCATCAAGAACTAATAGATTCGTTGATGTAGAATTCTTCATACGAGCAATCTGACGCCATGTGAATAGTAATGCCAAATCAATACGTTGCTTCTCACCTTCAGAGAATGATGCATAGTTAAATGTATCTCTATGACGTGATCGTATAGTTTCAGTAAAGTTCTCATCAAGATCAAATGCTACAAAGAAATCTAATACTTGTAAATAGTTATTTATCAGTTTGTTCATTACAGGTAGATATTCTTTAACCACTTTGGTCTTAATACCACCATCTTTTAGCATTTCACCTGCAGCTTCATTATATGATCGTTCATCTAACATAGAAAGCTTCTTCTCTGATAGAGACTCACGTGCAGTAGAATGCGATTCGAGTTCAGAGTTAGCTTGACCAAGATCACCTTCACGTGATGTAAGGCCTGCGATCTCTTTATTCAATGTACCGATTTGTTCTTGTAGACGTGATATGTCACGATTGTTAGATGTAATCTTAGACGTATTAGATCTCACATCTTCAGCTATTTCATTAAGATTTGTAATCGTAGTTTCTATTGTAGTATGCTGCTCACCTACTTTAGTCATACCTTCTTGTAGTTCTTTAGCACGAGTCTTAGAAAACTCTAATTTCTCTGACTTAATACTCTCGTTTATATCTTGAGTACATGTAGGACACTTATCATTAGTTTCATAGAACTTAGCTTCTTTCACAACAGTTTTCATTTGTTGTTGAAACTGTGCTTGGTATTGCATCAATGATTGTTTCTTGTTATGAGCAGATTTAAGCTTATCCTCTAATCCATCTTGTAGAGATTCAATGGTAGTGCTATAGTCATTGTTTAAAGACTGCATCTCAGTGATCTCAGTTTGAAACGAAGCAATAGTATCTTTCTTAGAATTAATCTGTTCATCATTCATCTGAGTGATATCACGAATATACTTACGCTGTAATGTAATCTTCTCTTTCATTAGATCAAGATTATAGTTAACATCCTTTAGTTCTTCTTTAATGCGTGCACTACGTTCTTTAAGAATAGTATTCATTTTAGAGAAGATGTTAATATCTAATAGATCCTCAATCACATCACGTCTATGCCCGCCTGGTAGTTGCATAAACGGAATGAACGAAGATGACCCCAGAACAACTATCTGATGAAATGACTTATGGTTAAGCTTTAGAATGTTTTGTTCAAGGAACTTCTGATAATCACGAGCAGCAGATGATTGATTAATCATATTACCATTCTGATATATCTCAAACGTATTAGGTTTAATAGTACGTACAACTTTAAACTCATGAGCTCCTGTAGCAAACTCTACTTCAACAACACAATGTTTATTATTAATAGAGTTAACAAGCTGAGGCTTAGAGATACTACGATGAGCTTTACCAAATAAAGCAAAGCTCAATGCATCGAGCAGTGTAGACTTACCTGCGCCATTCTGACCAACGATTAATGTTGTAGGTGAACGGTCAAGCTGAACAGTAGTCTTTTCATTACCAGTAGAAAGAAAGTTCTTCCATGATACACTCTTAAACTTAATCATTACACGACCTCTTGGTTCTGAGCTTCTACATATAAACCACGCATCATATTCTTAATCCTATCTTTATCCAAGTCAGTTTCAACTGCATCAACATAAGAGTCAAGGAGCGTAGTAGTATCTTCAATAGAAATATCAGAATCATCTACGTTCTCACCCATGAACTCATCAAAGGTCTCTGCAATCTTCAATTCGTGAGTATCAACTCCTTGGATACGATCAATGAATCTATCAAAGAGATATGGTTCTGACTTATTAACAACCACAACTTTAACAAACTTATCACGTAGAGCTTCTACATCATATGTATTATACTCTGTTTTTTGATCGTCGTACACCACTTTTTGAAAAATAGTTATAGGATTACGTACTGCAGTAAGTTCACGTGTATCAGTATCAAAGATATGAAAGTACTTACTGTCGTGTGCATCTGACCATGTAAATTCCATTTGACTACCGAGATAGTGGATATTACCTTGATTTGATTTAGTATGGAAATGGCCTGACATAACAAGTTCAAATCTATCAAACAATTCAGTAGTCATACCATGCGTATTTGGCATACCTTTCATCATATCGAAACCAACTAATTCAAGATGTGCACCAAGAATAGAAGCTTTACAATTCTTAAGAAAGTCAGTATACTCACCATAGTTTTCGTTGTTAATCCATGGTAGTACAGCGATATCGCATCCATCATAGTTTAATACTTTAGGCTTCATAATGATATTAACATTAGAAGTATAGTGACCTAACAACTCTTTAAGAGAACATAAGTCGTTCGTGTTCTTATAGAATACATCATGATTACCAGGAATGATATCCATATGAATACCAAGTTCTCGAATACGATCAAGAAACACTTTACGATTAGAGTTTAAAGCTTTAAAGTTTACATACTTTCTGTGATCATAGTAATCACCAAGATGCAATATCTGTTTAATGCCGTGTTCTTCCATGTAAGGAAAGAACGATTCTTCGTAGAACCGCTCTTGATACCTGATAAAAATGTCAGATGAATTACGACACCCACAATGAGTGTCGTTTAAGATAGCTACTTTCATATTAACCTTCGTTCATAATATTATGCTTAGGAGTCCAACCTAAATCTAACAGATATTGAATATCAGCACGTGTTGCCATACGTTCACCTGGTGCTTCGCCTCTACGACGTTCACCATTAAAGTCTAGCTTCTTAGCTAGCTCTGAAACCGGTGTCACATGACCTGTGCCAACATCAACTACTGATTGTTCTATTATATAACAATTTTGCATGATTGTACACAGCCCATTTAATAAATCTTTAATATGAATCCAATCTCTAAAATGATCTTGATTAATATAGTCTACTTCTTTCTTCTGCAATCTACGATAAAGCATATCTTCACGTCCTGGCCAAACAGTATGAAAGCGCATTCCGATATGGCGAACAGTAAGCATTGATGCCATTTCTTCAATCATTTGTTTAGTAGTTGCATATGGATTTAACCACCACTCATGAGCATTCGATGAAGACGCATACATTACTTCAGTTCTTGTACGCTCACAGTATTTAAAGATACGTCTTGATAGTTCAACATTATTCTTATAGTATTCTTCAGGTTCTCTAAATGATCTACGAACACCTGCAAGACCTGCAAGATGAACTACCATATCAAATTGTTTCCTCTTTGATTCCCAATCTACATCAAGTAAATCTCCATCAATAGTACCAACAATAATATTTCTTTTACCAAGTTCAGTTAATAGATGACTGCCAACGTATCCTTCGTGACCTGTTAATAATACACTATAACTCATTATGCTCTCCACTTTTTATTAGCTGATTGTGCTTTATCTAAAACGCTCATTTCGTTTGATGTGAATTTTAAGAATGCTTGTACATCCTTTGGGAAACAGGCTCCACCAAACCCTCGTTCTCCATCAGGTCCTGGCACATCAAAATGTGATGTACCTAATCTAGGATCTAATTCTAATAGAGACTTAAGACCCTTCCAGTCTCCACCATATTGTTCATACAGCTCATTCATAAATGCAACTTTAGTAGCAAGAAAGGTGTTAACTGTATACTTCATGAATGATGCGCTTCTTGCATCTGTTCTATGAATATTTTTACCAATAGCTTTAAACAACAACGCCCAGAACAATGTATTCCTACCACCTAATACTACATCCTTTTGAGATCTTATATCAGCTGCTGCATTAGAAGCTGTTAAGAATTCAGGTGAGTATATTAAGTTAGGATCATTCTTACTAATCTTCTCTGCATAATCAGGAAGTATAGTGCTTTTAATGAGTATAGGTCGTTTAACCTTACTGATAATATCATCTATGATAGAATAATCAACAGTTCCATCTTCGAGAGTAGGAGCTGGTACACATACAATAGAAGGTCTTAAGTAAGCTTCCTTTGTAGGCATCATACCTTGTGCAGGATCTACACGAATAACGTTATAGCCGTTCTCTTCAAATAGATCTGCATAAGAAGATCCTACAAAGCCATTTCCAAATACTGTAATACGTGGCATGTTAAGCACCCATAAACAGTTCGAGACCCTTTGCTTTACGCTCTTTCTCTTCTGCTTTCTCTTTCTTACCAAACTCTTTTAATGAGTTATCAACTTCACGAATCTTATCGATTCTTCCACGTAACTCTTCAACGAAAGCACGTTCAGTTCCACCAGGTGTACCACCTGTGTCTGCATCACCATAAGATAAGAAGTCATCAACACCAGCTTTTTCAATCCATCTGAATTTGATATCTTGCTGTTTCTTTTCTTTTGCAATACGGCGTAAGAATGCGTAATAGCATATCTGAGTGAAGTAAGCAAACGCATTAGGATTACCTGTACGAGTAGCAGCTTCAATGTTATAGTTTGTTATTGCTTTTAAACAATTCTCAACTGCATCCATTACCATTTCTTCACGATAGGTATAACGAATAAAGTTAGATTTGTGTGATAAACCTTCTGATATTTTAAGAAAGCATTGTGCAATGTAATCAGGTACAATTGGCAAAGGTAAATCTGCTTCTTGTGCTGCATTAACTTTCGTTACATAATCAACTACAGAGTAAGAGAATTCTCTATTGTTGACATAATGAGGTTTGTTCTTTGGTTTGATTTTTGTCATTATATACTCCTAGTATATTTTATCGCGTTAAGTATATTATACTACGATTCTAAGGAAATGTACACTATTATTTTATTAAATTATTTTCATATTATACGCATTTAGCCGTGTACAAAGTTGGCAAAGTATGGTATAATTAAAGAGTGGTTGTTGAGGAGGAGGAGTATACTACCTTAGTGGATGGTAGTCTTTATAGGTATTACGTTATCATACTCTTCATCATCGTCATCATATATATCATCCTCAGTATAGTTGTATTTTGGAGCTTCTGTCTGCTTAAACTTAAGAGCTGTTCGAATATAATGTTCTTTAAATTCGTCTGTGCATTCGCTATGAGATATAATACTAGTTGCATATACTTGTATCACCTCATCTTTAGTCATAGGCATCCATTCAGTAAAGTAGAAAGATTCTTTACCACTACCCATAGGCATTACATTAAGCATTAAAGGAAACTCAAGTAAAATCCTTGAACCTTCACTTCCACGTACTAATGCAATAAGTTCATCTCCATTAATTAGTTTAAAGTGCTGAATGTTTACGTCATTCAATTCTTCGTCTTTCATTATATATCCACTTCATATATCTTATATTTAAATTTTTCTTTACCGTATATCTTCATACGCTCTGCTGCATGTAGTAATGTATAGTTCTTACGTGCTTTCCAATGTAAGTCATCAGCTAAATCAAATAGTTTAGTTGCTTGACCGTTATCAGACTTACGAAGACCACGGCCAATTGACTGTAGTACTTTAATTTGAGATTTAGATGGACTTGCAAATATCACGTTATGCAGGTTTCTAATATTGACACCAGTACTGAATGTTCCAAGTGATGCAACAATGATAGCATTCTTTTGAGTTTCAGTAATCTTTCTGATGTCTTCTCTTACGTCTGCTCCTGTCTCACCTGACACATAGAATATCTGTCTACGAGCATGAGCTTTCTTCTTAATCATATCATATAGAGGTTTACCGTGCTTCTCAACATATTGGAATAATACTAACGTATTACCATCTTGATCTAAAGCTAAGTTAGTGATAAAGCTATTACGTTTTTCATATGCAACGATATAGTCCATCTCCTCCTGATATTTCTTCTTACCCCATCCCTTGCGTATATCTTCAGGATATTTAAGCAAGATCATAGAAATCTCTAATTCAGATAATGCGCCTGAATCCATAAGACTTTTTGTTGTAGTCACATAATGTGCTGGTCCGAAGTGTCCTTCAAGAACAAGCTTATGTGTCTGTGTTCCATCTAATGTACCAGTTGTTCCGAATCTATATTCAGAGTCTCGCATTTTAGATAGTATTGATATTAAAGACTTAGCTTTAAAGTTGTGTGCTTCGTCTCCCATGACCATACCAAACTGACTGAACCATTCTGCATTTAGTTTATATATGGACTGCCAAGTAGATACAATAATTCTTTCATTCTCTGCAAACTTAGGTCTACCTGAATAGATGCGGTGAATCATCTCTTCATGATTAAAGTTATCATCGAATTGACTATAATCTCCAAAGTCAGAATACATCTGTTGTACCAAAGAAGTGGTAGGTACAATGATCAATACTCTCTTATCAAACCTATCTAAGAACCAACGAATGATAAGGTATATGATTAGAGATTTACCTGAAGCTGTAGGTGATATTAGAAGAGCACGTTTTTTAGATAGTGCATGCGCAACAGCATCAAGTTGGTATTCACGTGGTTCAATTGCTTTACCATTTGAAGTTAGAGTAAGATCATCTACAAACGACATATCAACCGCAGACTCTGTAGATGGCACACCGTAGTATGCATCGTGTTCTATCTCAAGATGATAGTCCCTACCAGGCGTAGATGCAAACTCTTGAATGTATGCAAACAATCCTCCTGGTAAATCACCAGACCTTATATCGAATAGACGTATCTTTCCATCCCACATCTTATTCTTATAAGCTGGCATAAACTTATATCCTGGAACAAAGAATGTGAAGAAATCACATATCTCATTCATGATACCTGGATCTGCTGTTATCGTAAGATAAGCGTGATTCTTTTTCTTAACGCTGATAGTTTCAGACATTATGCACCTGACTCGAATTTTCTCCAGTCTATTGCATTCTTGATACTAGAATGTCTCCATCGAATATTATTAATAATCTCTTCAAGAGTTTCTTTAATAGTTTTAATGTACTCTATACGTGCTTGTGATTCTTGAATATGAGGATCTGAATCATAGTAGTAATCCATATCACCTTTCAAAACTTTCAGTCCGTTAAGTGCATCGTATTCCCAGCCAAGTTCATCAATCTGATCTTTAGTGAGCTTACCATTATACCATAGCCACTTCTGTTTAAGAAGGACTTTGAATTCCATATCTTTTCGCTTTAGCTGGAGTTTTGTTGTTGTTAGAAGTTCTAAGTACTTAGCATGTAGTTTAGCAGAATCTATAGATGCCTGATCTAAACGAAGCTCATCAATCTTTGAGTCTTCTTTCCACATTTCCAAGATTTTTTCAATGTTCATCATATTATTCACCGTTATTCATATTAATCAATAGTATCTATACTAGTAGGTAATTGGCTTAAACTTAAAGTAAGAGTACTGAAAAGTCACAGCAGCAGTTAGATATTGTATATCAGTTGCAGTGGTATCAAATGGCAACGAGCTTAGGTTGATAGGATACGCGTCAACAAACTGTATTTCTTGTGCAATATTGTTATGGCTATTCAATACTTGTAATGTCATATCACGAGTCTTACGTACACCATAATCATCTTCAGTAACCATTCCAAGAAGCCAATCATGAATCTCTTTATAGTTAAGTAATGATTCGTCAACAAGAAATGTTATATCAAATGGATTGTACTCAATCTTATCTGGTGCTAAACCAATGTTTCTCTTTGGAGTATTCAGTACAGCAGGAGATACAGATAGATCTGGTAAGGTAACTAACTGAACCATGTATTGTGCATTAGGATATTTCTGTGAATCAATCACAAGTCTAAATCCTGCTGGTGCGAGGAATGATAGATTATCTACTAACGTAGCGCTTGCTGTTTCTTGAAAATTAATGTCTGCTTGATATGGCATAGTAGTCTCCTTATACCTTTATTTATAACAAAAAAAGGGCAGCCTTTCGGCCGCCCTTATTAATAGCTATGGAGGGAGGGTTTAGCCTTCGCCTAAGATATTGTCTACCTTAAAGATACGGTAGTATTGGTTTTCGCGATCAACACCTGTGTTATCAACTGCGCCTGCTGTTCCCACATATGGGTTAGCAACCATGCCGTAACGAGTTTTGAAGCCGATTTTTGGTTGGAAAGAATTCTCACCAACTGCACGAACCATTGTCAATGGTACATATGGACAGTAGAACAAGCCTGCGTCGTATGCGTTTGTACCTTTGTAACCGATGTTAACATAGTTAACAGCAGCGTATGGATCGATATACACTTTCATGCCACCGTTGATTGTGCCTGCAAATGTGTTGCCTGCGTCATCGATGTTCAAGCCAGCGTTACCAGCAAGAGCTGGTGTATAATCAAGCATACCTGATGCAGATAGTGCAGCAGCTACGTCTGATGAACAGATTAGGAAGTTACCTTTACCGCGACGTGTTTCTTTAGCGATAACATTAGCTTCACGCATAATTTGTACAAGTAGTCCTTTGTACTTCTCTACAGACCAACGACCGTCAGCGTCTGTATCCAAGTCAAAAGTACCAGCAGTTGTTAGATCAGCTTGTGCTGCACCTAATTTAGCTTTTAAGTTGATTGTACGAATTACTTCGCGGTTGATTTCAGCAAGAATTTCTGCAGACAAGATGTTTGCTAATTCTGCTTCAGCGTCTAGGCCGTGCACAGCTTTAAGGTCTTGTGCAAGTTCCATTGTGTATTCCGCTTTCAAAGCACGTGACTTAGCTGTCACTGTTGCTTTTTCAATTGAGAATGCCATTTCTGGGAATGCGTTTGAACCTGAATCGCCAAGTGCTTCAGCAGTCGCTGTAGACATACCAGTACCTGGAGCATATTCTGCAACTGTATCAGCGTCGTTACCTGCTGAACCACCAGAAGCTGGATCGTCACCAGCGAAAGGATCGTTATTGCCAGCGTCAGCTGAACCAGTATCACCAGATGCGGCACCTGAGAATGCAGTGTTTGCTTCAGCGAATAATGCTTCAGTTCCACTTTGTGCAGTATAACGTGACTTCATTGCGAAGATCAAGCCAGTTGGACCAGTCATTGGCTGTACACCAGCAATGTCATAAGCCATTAGGTTTGGCATAGAACGACGTACTAGTGAGATCAAGATTGGATCCCAGTTGTCAATTCCAGCACCAGTTGCGTTTGCAGGTGCAGCTTCTGTTAGTGAGAAAGACTGATGTCCGCGCTCTTCAGCTAGGGCTTTTTCAGTGTTTTCCAACATCACAGCAGTCACAGACTTGCGGTGGTTGTCTTTAAATGCAGGAGCTTCAGCTGATTCCATTACTGGCGCCCACTTCTCCATTAGATTTTTATCTGCGTTAAACATTTTAGTTTACTCCGTTAGATTAGATATTTGTTGTTTTAAGGGCAGCTAAGTAGCTTTGCATACGAGATGATACTTCTACTTCGTCAGTAGATTCATCTAATACAACTTCTTCGCTTACGATAGGTGTCGCTTCTTTGAAATATGTTTCTTTGATAGTTTCAACTTTTGCAGTAAATGCATCAGCAGATTCATAAGTAACATCTTCAACAAGTGACTTTAGCTTTTCAGCTTGTGCTTCGCTCAAACCAGTTGCAGATTCACGTACGATTGCATCACGAGTAAGAGTTTTTACTTCGTTAGACAATTCGATGTTTTTCTGCTCGGAAACGTTAACCGCTTCTTCAA